>Ga0316620_10001117_pt1 | contig 11342 bp, 11 predicted proteins | sample OWC_Aug_M1_C1_D5_FD_207651 | JGI IMG/M metagenome (GOLD analysis project Ga0316620, IMG submission 207651) | Wetland soil microbial communities from Old Woman Creek delta, Ohio, United States - OWC_Aug_M1_C1_D5_B | ecosystem: Environmental > Terrestrial > Soil > Wetlands | place: USA: Ohio... | reverse complement strand
CTCTTGGCGGGACCGACACCCGGCTCGCTCGAGAGCTCGGCGCCGACGGCAGTCGCGATCCCGTGCAACCCATCGTGCCGCTGCAGCAGCGAGCCGGCGAGCGCGAGCGCGTCGCGACCTGCGCCGCCCGTCCGGAGCAGGAGCGCGACCAGCTCCGCATCCGACAACACCTCGGGCCCGTGCGCGAGCAATCGCTCGCGCGGTCCGTCGCCGCTGGCGAGCGCACGTGCGCCCTCGGCCGCCGAGCGGTCCTTCGACTCCTGCATGCAAGGCTCCGGCGGGACCGGTCAGGGGCGAGTCAGGCGCCGCGGCAGCTCCGTTCGGCGGCGTCGGCGGCGCCGAGCGCGCTCGTGAACTTCGCCGGATCGAGCTCCGGCGCGACGAGGCTGCGCAGCGCTGCTTCGCGCTGCTCGGGCGCTTCGAGCGTCCGCACCCACGCGCGCAGCAGCGCGAGGAATCCCTTGGCCGACGCGGCTTGCGACGCGGCGGCAGAGAGCTCGAGCGGGACCGACGCGCGGTACGAGGTGCCGTCCTCCATGTGGATCGTTCCGCCCGAGACCTCACCGAGGCGCCGCAACGCCGTCCGCACGTACGGGTCCGTGAACTCGCCGCGCGGCGCGAGCGCGCGCGAGAGCTCGGTCGGATCGAGCCGATTGCGCAGCGCCTCGTCGAAGCGCGCGGCGCAGCCCGTGACGTCGCCTGCGCCGAGCTGACCGAGCGCGTTGCGCGCGCGATCGACGCTGGCCGCGCCGCTCGGATTGAAGTCGATCGTGTAGCGGTTCAGCCCGCGCGCATCGTCGCGCGACTCCCGCGAGCGGCTGCCCAGCGCGTTCGCATCGAGCCCCGGAGCGAGCTTCACCTGCACCAGCAGATCCTCGCCGAGCTGATTGGACTCGATCTTCGCAATGTACGGATTGTGGACGCCTGCGAGCACCGCCGCAGCGCGCGCGTCCTCCGCGGTCTGGCCGAGCACGATGGTGAAGCCCTCCGCGCCCTTCTGGAGCCGCACCTGGGCCGGCGCCTTGGTGAGGAACGTGAGGCTCGCGCGATCGGCGAAGTAGATGTGGGACACCGCCGCCAGCGTGTTGTCGAGCGGGCGGAGGTCGATCATCACCGCGTTCTGGCTGCTGCGCACCGGAACGCTCACGGACTCGAGGCGGTAGCCGTCCGCGACGGCGCGGATCTCGACCCGATCGCGCTTGCCAGCGGCCGCGCGCGTGGGCAGCACGACGGTGACCGGCGTGCTCTCGGCCTTCTCGTAGCGCTTCTGGAAGCCCGCGCGGACGTAGAAGAGATCGAGCTTCGCGCCGGGCGGCGTGGTCTCGATGCGCAGCGTTCGTTCGCTGTGATAGTCGGGGCGCGCGAAGGTGAAGAGGCTCGACGGGCTCCAACCGGCGCGCTCGTCGGGGATCAGCTCGATGCGCTGCTCGGCGCTCGCAACGGCGTGCGGGAGCATGATCCACAGAACGGTGACGGCGACCACGGCAACGGAGACGATCCCGCGACGCAAACGGCGACTCCCCTGGCGCCCCCTCCGGCGCGCATCGTAGCCAGGGCAATTCCCCTGACAACGGGCGAGACTAGGCGTTCTCGCCCTCGCGCTGCCACGTGCCGCTCTTGCCGCCGCTCTTGCGAACGAGCCGCACGGCGTCGATGCGCATGCCGCGATCGAGCGCCTTGCACATGTCGTAGACGGTGAGCGCCGCCGCGCTGACTGCGACGAGCGCCTCCATCTCGACTCCGGTTCGCGCTTGCGCGCGCACGCGCGCTTCGATCTCGATGCACGAGCCCGCCGGATCGGGGCGCAGCTCCACGTCCACGGCGTCGAGCGGCAGCGGATGGGCGAGGGGGATCCACTCGGCGGTGCGCTTGGCGGCCTGCACCGCCGCGATCCGCGCGACCGCCAGGACGTCGCCCTTCGGCGTGCGCCCTTCCGTCAACGCCGCGAGCGTCGCGGGCGCCATGTGCACGGCGCCGCGCGCGACACACTCTCGCGACGTGACGGGCTTGGTTCCCACGTCGACCATGCGGGCGCGGCCCTGCTCGTCCAGATGCGTGAAGCGGCTCATGCGCCTCGCTCCGCCTCGCCGCGCGCTTCGCGTGCGCTCAGGCCTCGCGTTCCTCGATCCAGGCGAGCACGTCTTCGAAGACCTGCTCCTGCTCCGGCTCGTTCAGGATCTCGTGTCGGAGCCGCGGATAGAGGCGCAGGCGATGACCGGCGCCGCGCAGCTGTCCGTGGAAGTTCCGCGTTCCGCGCGGTGGGCACACGCGGTCCGCCTCGCCGTGCAGGAGCAGCATCGGAGCACGGACGTTCCTGCCCGCTTCGGCCGCGCGCGCCACCGCATCGAGCAGCTCCGCCGCGAACGTGGCGGTCGCCTGTCGGAACACGAGCGGATCGTCCTCGTACGCCTTCACCACTTCGGGATCGCGCGAGAGCTCCGACGCGGAGATTCCCGCACCGAGCTTCATCCGAGGCGCGAAGCGGCGCAGGGTGCGCGCCATGCGGAGCTTCATGCGCGAGGTCCCGGGACCGAGCGCGAGCGGGGGGCCCGTCACGACGGCGCCGACGAGATCGGGCTTGCGTTCTGCGAGCAGCGACGCGGTGAGCAGTCCACCCATGCTGTGGCCCAGCAGGAAGAGCGGCTGTTCCGGGTGCTCATGGCGGACGACATCGAGGAACGAATCGAGGTCGTCGAGCAGGCGCGAGAAGGCGTCGACGTGACCGCGCTCTCCCTCCGAGCGTCCGTGGCCGCGTTGATCGTAGGCGTGTACGGCGAATTCGCGCGCCGCGAACCAGGCACCGACGTGGTCGTAGCGGCCGCTGTGCTCGGCGAAGCCATGCACGATCGCGAGCGCGCGGCGCGGCGTCGGAGGCATCCACGCGCGCCGGAACAGGCGCTCGCCGTCCGGCGCGGAGAAGTAGGTCTGCGAGCGGCGCACGACGCGGCGTTCCACGCGCGGAAACCTAGAGCGCGTCGTCCGGCTCGTCACCCGCCCGCGCCGAGCGGACGGGGACGGGGACGCATCGCTAGCTCGCCCGCAGGATCCGGCGCACCTCGGCCCGTGCGGCGCGCACGCGATCGAGATATGCGTCGCCGCGGATGTTGGGACCCCAGAAGTACGCGAGGATGCCGTCCTCCTCGCCCATGCGGCGGATGTTGTCGGCCAGGATCAGGCAGCCCGCTTCGACGTTGCTCTCGACGGTCGTGAAATTGCCGACCATGCCGAGCGGCTCGAGCATCGCGGGCATCACCTGCATCAGGCCGACGGCGCCCTTGGGACTGCGCGCGCTCGGGAGCCCGCGGCTCTCCACCAACATCACGGCGGTGACGAGCTCTGCCTCCAGGCCGTACTTCGCGCTGTACCGGACGACGGCGCGTGCGATGCGTTCGCGCTCGGGCGCCGAGATCATCCCTCCCGCGCGCGTCAGGACGCGCGCGATCGCCGACGAATCGGCGTCGGGCGCGGCCGCAGCGGCGGCCGGCTGCGTCTCGACGACCGGGTCGATCCGCGACGGCGCCGATCCGATCGACAACAGGACCCACGCGACGCACGCCACGACGACGACCTGCGACTTCGAAAGCGGCGCGAGCGATTCGTGCGAAGGGTTCGGCATCGCCGTCTCCTCGAGAAATCGGAGGGGGTGGTTCGCGATCGAGGCTGGATGTGAGTGGGGCGAGGGGGAAGAAAGGTGAAGTGACTCGGGGAGGGTATCCGCAGCGAACTCGACCGCCACCATGCCGCCCCATGGGAACGTGCGCGCTGCATGCGACCCCACGGGGCCGCGCGTCGCAGGAGTGACATCGCTGCAAACTCTCGTTTGACCTTTGGAAAAGTCCTCTGATAGGATGCGAGCTTCGTCGCTTTCCGAATCGGGTGCCCAAGCGACATGCTGCGTCAGACTCCCTCCCCCGCCGGGGCAGACACGTTCGCGAGCTCCGCGCTCTCCGAGCAGAGCACGTCGGAGCGGCGTGAAGCTGCCGACGCCGATGCGCGTCGCGACGCACTGCTCCGCGCCATTCTCGACGCCGCGCCGGATCCGGTCGTCGCGATCGACGAGGCAAAGCGCCTCCGCTACGCGAACCGCGCGTGCGAGATGCTCTTCGGCGCACGATCAGCCGACGTGTTCGGTCGCCATCTCTCGGAGCTGATCACGGTGGCCGACACGGAATCGGACGCTGCGCCGGATGGCGCCCGCCGCGGCCACGCCGAGATCCGGCTGCCGAATGGCGAGACGCGCTGGATCGCCTACTCGGCGCGGGACCTCGAGCTTCCCGAAGCGTCGGAACGCGTCACCGTGGCATTCCTGCGCGACGAGACGCAACGCCGCAGCGATGAACTGCGTCTCTCGCGTCAGAGCGAGGAGCGCGAGCAGACGTTACGCGCGCTCGCTCACGATCTGCGTTCTCCGCTGGTCTCGGTGCTCGGGTTCTCCCGGCTGCTCCGCGAGGAGTTCGGGACGCTGCTCGGTGATCGCGGCCTGCACTTCCTGGAGCGCATCAGCGCTGCCGGACGCACGATGGAGCAGCTGATCCGCGACCTGCTCGACTTCTCGCGGATCGGCCACGATGGCGAGCGACGCACCGCCGTCGACCCGCGCGAGGTATTGCAGCAGCTCAAGGGCGAGCTCAAGCCTCGGCTCGACCAGGCGGGCGTCGAGCTGTCGTTGCCCGAGATGCCGCCGATCGTCCGCTGCGACCGCACCCGTCTCTATCAGCTGCTCTCGAACCTGATCGGAAACGCGCTCGACCACATGGGTCCCTGCGAAGCGCCGCGCATCGTCGTGGAGATCGAGCAGCGCGCGGATCGACACGAGATCGTGGTGCGCGACAACGGGCGAGGCGTCCCTCCCGATCAGCGCGAGCGGATCTTCGAGCTGTTCCATTCGGTTCCCAACGCCGATGGCCGCAAGGGAACCGGCATTGGACTCGCGATCGTGCGGAAGATCGCGGAGCTGCACGGCGGCCACGCCCTCTGCGACGCCTCTACGCAGCTCGGCGCCACCTTCCGCGTCACGTTGCCGCGCGAGTAGACACCGCGTTGCACATGGCGGCGGTCCTGCGCTTCCCCTAGCCTCGCTCGCCAATCGCATGTACCCGATCCTATTCGAGATCTTCGGCTATCCGATCAGCACGTTCGGCGTGATGCTCGCGATCGCGTTCCTGACGGGAACGTGGCTCACCGCGCGCCGCATGAGCGAGATCGGGCTCGATCCCGAAGGCGCCACCACGATGCTGATCTACGCCATGATCGGTGGGATCGGCGGCTCGAAGATCTACTTCGCCATCGACGTGTCGATGCGCGAGGGAATCCCGATCACGCAGCTCCTGCTGGCCCGCGAAGGCATCACCTTCTACGGCGGCTTGATCGGCGCGATCGGCCTCGTGCTGCTCGGCACGCGGATCCACCGCATTCCGACGGGCGCCTTCTTCAACTGCGTGTGTCTCGCCGGTGCGATCGGGCAGGCGCTCGGACGCGTCGGCTGCTTCCTCGTCGGCGACGACTACGGTCGGCAGACCGACGGCCCCTTCGGCATCGCCTTTCCGGAAGGCGCCCCGCCGACCCTCGATCGCGTCCACCCGACCCAGCTCTACGAAGCCGCCTGGCTCTTCGCAGTGACCGCGCTGCTCTGGGCGCGACGCAACAAGAGCCCCCGCCTGTGGGCGGAGTACCTGGTGCTCGCCGGCGCGGGCCGCTTCGCCGTCGAGTTCCTGCGCGTGAACCCGCGGGTCTGGCTCGGACTCTCCGAGGCACAGCTCATCGCGCTCGCGCTGGTCGCGGTCGGCGCGACGAGCTGGCTTCTCGCGCCCCGGGAGCTCAGCGAAGCCCCGGCCTGACGGCCGCGGAGGGATCACATGGCCCGGATCGGCGACACGCGTACCAAGATTCTCGAGGTGGCAGAGGCCGACTTCGCAGCCGAAGGGTACGCCGGCGCGCACCTGCAGAAGATCGCCGAGCAAGTCGGCGTCCGGAAGACCGCCCTCTACTACTACTTCGAGTCGAAGGCCGCGCTCTACACCTCGGTGCTCGACACGATCCTCGAGGCGTTCGAGCAGTCGATCGCGAAGGTCCTCGATCCCGACGAGGCGCCCGACCGCCAGCTCGAGTTGCTCGCCGTGCGGCTCAACGACCTGATGGCGGAGCACCCGACCTACGCCCGGATCCTGTTCCGGCTCTTCGTCGACCCGCAGCCGCCCGAGGCGGCCCGCATCTTCCAGCCGGTCGAGCGCATGGTCGAACGCGTCCTGCTCTTCTATCGGCGCGGCGTCGACGCGGGCGTGTTCCGCAAGATCTCGGCGCGCCATTTCTTCCAGAGCGCGTTCGGCATGTTCCTCTTCCACTACGCGGCGCCGGCCTTCTCGGCCCGCGTGGTGGGCGTGCCGGACATATTCACGAGCGACAACGTCAGCTGGCGCCGCGACGAGGTCGTCGCGCTGCTGCGCGACGGCATCCGCAAGCGCCCGGGCGACGACCGCTAGCCGCCGTTCAGATCGAGGGGGTCGGCTCGTCGCTGCTCTTGATGCGCCGCGCGAGGGTCTGCGCCTGCGCGGCGAGCGCCGCCCGTTCGACGCCTTCGACGAGCGGGGGCAGTCGCACGATCGCGGTGTGGGCCAGCGCGCGAAGCGGCGCGTCCGCGGGCACCGGCTCCTCGGCCGCCCAGCGTTCGAGGTGGCGCAACGCCTCCGCGTAGCGGCCGCGCTGGTAGGCGCTCATGCCCTCGGCGTACGCGGCGTCGCGTCGCAGGTCCGCACGCTCCGGGTCACGGGCGAGCGCCTCCACGAGCGTGCGGCGCGCCTCGTCGAAGTAGCCGCTCTCCAGATAGGAGCGGGACGCGAGCGCATAGGCCGCGACGGCCGTGCCGTGCACGCCCGCAAAGAAGTGGTCGAGTGGCTCGGCGAGCACCTCTTCGGCGAGCGCGGCGTTCTCGATCAGATAGCGCGCCGCGAGACCGTTCCCACGATGCGCCGCGAGCAGGCCCCGGAACTGGCGGCGGGTCTGCTCGAGCAACGCCTCGCACTCGGTCGTCGCTTCGGCGAGTCGGGCGCGCGACGCATCGAGGATGCGCGCGAACTCCTCGAAGAGCCCCTCGCTGCCCGGCTCGGCCTGCACGCGGGCGACCTCGACCTTGGGGGCATAGACCTCGAGCTGGTAGAGGTTCTCGCGGAGCTTCATGGTCTCGTGGAACAGGGAGCCGACGGCCAGATCGAAGAGCGCATCGCCACGCAGCTCGCCGGCTCGGAACAGCGCGTGGCAGCGCTCCTTCAAGCGGAACAGGGGGCTCGCCTCGGTGTCGCCGGCGAGGGCCTGAGCGTCCTCGAAGCGCAACCGCGCGTGGCGATGGCGCTCGAAGAGCCGGCGGAGCAGCCGGTGCACGACGAGGAACTCGCGGATGATGTCGACGAGGCCTGCCTCGGTCGGACGCACGCGGCCAGCATACCCTCCCGCTCGCCCTGATACCGGGGGGCGGGGCGTCCGCTTATACTGCGCCGGCTCGCTTCCCGTGCCCCGGAGTCGTCATGCACACGGTCGATTTCTGGTCGATGACCTTCGTGTTCCTGCTCGCGACCTTCGTCGGGTTGGACGTGATCCGGAACGTCTCGAGGCTCCTGCACACGCCGCTGATGTCGCTCACGAACGCCATCTCTGCGATCGCGGTGGTCGGCTCGATCATCATCGCCGGCGAGCAGAAGACGACGTTCAGCACGGTGCTCGGAACGATCGCCGTCGCGGCGTCGGTCACGAACATCGTGAGCGGCTTCCTGATCACCGACCGCATGCTGAAGATGTTCCGCCAGCAGGGCCCCGGGCGATGATCGACCATCTGACCCAGGCGGCCTATCTCGCAGCCGCGGCGCTCTTCATCTTCTCGCTGCGCTGGATGGCGCATCCGAAGACCGCGCGGCGCGGCGTCGCGGCCGGCGTGGCCGGCATGACGGCCGCGGTCGCCGGTACCCTGCTGCACCCGGAGATCGAAAGTTTCTTCTGGATCGCGATCGCGATCGTGATCGGAACCGCGATCGGCGTGCCGCTCTCGCGCGTGGCGCTCACCGCCGTGCCGCAGCGGACCGCGCTCTCGCACGCCTTCGGCGGCCTCGCGGCCGGCCTGGTCGGCACGGCGAAGTACGCGATCTGGCTTCCGGCGGGCGAGCTCACCGGCTTCCGCACCGGCGCGATCGCGCTCGAAGTGATCCTCGGCTTCCTCACCTTCACGGGGAGCCTGATGGCCGCGGGCAAGCTGCAGGAGATCATCCCAACGCGGCCGATCACCTACCGCGGCCAGAACGCGGTGAACCTCGCGTTGCTCGCCATCGCAGTGCTCGCGGGCGTGATGCTCGTGATCGACCCGACGAAGTGGTTCTTCTTTCCCGTGCTCGTGGGCCTCTCGCTGCTCTTCGGCGTGCTGCTGATCATCCCGATCGGCGGCGCCGACATGCCGACGGTGATCTCGCTGCTGAACAGCTATGCAGGCCTCTCGGCGGTGGCGATGGGCTTCGTGCTCGAGAACAAGGTGCTGATCATCGCGGGCGCGCTCGACGGCTCCTCCGGTCTGATCCTCTCGATCATCATGTGCCGCGCGATGAACCGCTCGTTCACGAACGTGCTCTTCGGCGCCTTCGGCCAGGTGCAGGCCGGCGCCGCGGGCGCCGCCGAGAAGAAGCCGGTGAAGAGCGTGACCGCGCAGGACGTGGCCGAGCTCCTCGAGCTGGCGCGCGAGGTCGTGATCGTGCCGGGCTACGGCCTCGCCGTCGCGCAGGCACAGCACCGCGCGTTCGAGCTCTACGAGCAGCTCACCAAACGCGGCATCCGCTGCCGCTTCGCGATCCACCCGGTCGCGGGCCGCATGCCCGGCCACATGAACGTGCTGCTCGCCGAAGCGAACGTGCCCTACGACGCGCTCGCCGAGATGGACGACATCAACCCCGACCTCTCGCAGGTGGACGTCGCGATCGTGGTCGGCGCCAACGACGTGGTCAATCCGGCGGCGCGGCACGACAAGTCGAGCCCGATCTACGGCATGCCGATCATCGACGTCGACAAGTGCAAGACCGTGATCGCCAACAAGCGCACGATGAACCCGGGCTTCGCCGGCATCGAAAACGAGCTCTACACCGCCGACAACACGCTGATGCTCTTCGGCGACGCGAAGGCGGCGCTCGGCGAGGTCGTGAAGGTGCTGTCGGGCGAATCGGGCATGGGCCACTGAGCGCGCCCTTCGCCGGGCCAATGCGCATGACTCGGGGTCGCGTCGACGCTGGTTGACCGGCAGGGCGTGTCCTCTACGTTGATCGAAGAATCGATTCGAACACTGGGAGATCCGCCATGGCGCAGGTCGAGCGCGAGAGCCTCGAAGTCGACGTCCTCTTCGTGGGAGCCGGTCCCGGCAACCTCGCTGCGGCGTATCACCTCGTCAATCAGGTCGAGGCCCACAACGCGAAGGCCGCGAAGAACGGCGGCAAGACCATCGAGACGCCGTCGATCCTCGTGATCGAGAAGGCGGCGGCGATCGGCGACCACTCGCTCTCCGGCTCGGTGATCAACACCAAGGCGATCCAGGAGCTGATGCCCGACTTCCAGGAGCAGGGATTCCCGACGGAGTACGTCTGCAACGACGCGTCGTTCTACCTGTTCTTCCGCTCCTTCACGATCAAGAGCCCCGTGTGCCCGCCCAACTTCCAGAAGAAGGGCTACCACGTCGCGTCGCTCTCGAACGTCACGAAGTGGCTCGCCGAGAAGTGCGAGGCGAAGGGCATCGAGATCTACCCGGGCTTCGCGGGCGACGAGCTCCTCGTCGAGGGCAACCGCATCGTCGGCGTGCGCATCGGCGACATGGGCGTCGACAAGAACGGAAAGCCGAAGTCGAACTACCAGCCCGGCATGGACATCTTCGCCAAGGTCACGGTGCTCGGCGAAGGGGTGCGCGGCAGCCTCACCAAGCAGCTCGTCGATCGCTTCGACCTGCAGCAGGGCAAGTACCCGCAGGTCTACGAGACCGGCATCAAGGAGATCTGGCGCGTCAAGCCGGAGAAGCACAAGCCCGGCCGCGTGATCCACGGCTCGCTGTTTCCGGACTTCCTGTCGCAGTTCAACGGCATGTGGCTCTACGACATGAAGGACAACCTGATCTCCTTCGGGTTCGTCACCATGCTCGACTCGAAGAACCCGCACAACGACCCGCACCTCGAGGCGCAGCGCTTCAAGACCACGCCCTTCATGCGCGACCTGCTCGAAGGCGCGGAGCTCGTCCGCTACGGCGCGAAGGCGATCCCGGTCGGCGGCCTCTACGCGCAGCCGAAGCTCTACTGCGACGGCGCGATGCTGATCGGCGACGCGGCCGGCATGTGCAACCCGTTCAAGCTCGCGGGCGTCCACATCGCGATGAAGACCGGGATGATGGCGGCGGAGACGATCGTGGACGCGATCGTCGCCGACGACTTCTCGTCGGTCACGCTCGGCGGCTACGCGGAGCGCTACAAGCGCTCGTGGGCGTACGAGGAGCACATGGAGGCGCGCAACTTCCACGGCTCCGCCGAGATCAGCCCGATGTTCGCGATGGGCCTGAACATCCCGCTCATGCTGATCACGAAGGGCCGCGGCCTGATCGACCCGCTCCCCTTCACCGCCGGCCACACGCACATGAAGAAGCTGGCGGAGCTCCCGGCCAAGAAGCGCGCGAAGGAGGCCTTCGAGTTCGACGGCAAGACGACCTTCTCGAAGGAGCACCTGGTCGGCTTCAGCGGCACGCAGCACGAGGTCGACCAGCCCTCGCATCTGGTGGTCGCCGACCTCGATCTGTGCAGCGACATCTGCTCGAAGGAATACGGAAATCCGTGCGAGAGCTTCTGTCCGGCCGCCGTCTACGAGATGATGCCGGACCCCAACCAGCCCGGTCGCAAGACGCTCTTCATCCACCACGAGAACTGCGTGCACTGCAAGACCTGCGACATCGCGGACCCGTACCAGGTGATCACCTGGACGCCGCCGCAGGGCGGCGAAGGACCCGACTACACGCAGATGTAGTTCGAGCTACGGGGCGAGCGCCGCGCGCAGCTCGCGCGCGATCTCGGCGTCGCTCGCGACCACGAGCGTGTCGGCGGGCGCGTCGATCGCGGTCGGGAAGGGCTCGCCGTTTCCCGTCTCGATGCGCGCGCCGGCCTCCGCGGCGATCAGCAGGCCGATGCGCCCGCGCGTGCTGATCGTGTCGGACTTGGCCACGCGCATGCCGCCACGCACGCCGGGCAGCAGTGGCGCGATCGCCACCGCGCCCCCGCAGCCGCGTCCGACTTCGAAGCCGCGCGCGCGCAGCCGCTCCGCCACGGCTTCCGGTACACCGTCGGACAGCA
>Ga0316620_10001115_pt1 | contig 11345 bp, 11 predicted proteins | sample OWC_Aug_M1_C1_D5_FD_207651 | JGI IMG/M metagenome (GOLD analysis project Ga0316620, IMG submission 207651) | Wetland soil microbial communities from Old Woman Creek delta, Ohio, United States - OWC_Aug_M1_C1_D5_B | ecosystem: Environmental > Terrestrial > Soil > Wetlands | place: USA: Ohio... | reverse complement strand
AAACCGGTGAGGACCGACCGCGTCGAGGACCACACCGTCGATCCTGAGTGGGTCGAGATCCCCGAGGATGCCGCCGCCGCCATCGCGAGTGCGAAGCGTGAAAGCCGCCGCGTGGTGGCGGTGGGCACGACGACGACCAGGGCACTTGAATCGGCAGCGCTCGTCGGGGGCGACATCCTGCGGCCCCTGCGCGAGCCGGTCCACCTGTTCATCTACCCCGGTTTCCGGTACCGCGTGGTCGACGCGCTGCTGACGAATTTTCATCTGCCCCGCTCGTCGCTGCTGATGCTGGTCTGCGCATTCGCCGGGCGCGATCTGATGCTGGCAGCGTACCGGGACGCGGTGGCGCACCGCTATCGGTTCTACAGCTACGGCGACGCCATGCTGATCGTCTAGTCGGCAGTTGCCAGATCACCCCACAACTGCCGACTTGGGCTATCCTTCCCCCGTGTACGAGAAGGTCCTTCTCGCCGGCGGCGAGTGGCGGCCGCGCGCGCTGGTGCTGGCGCAACTGGTCGAGGAAGGGTACGACGTCACCGCCGTCGAAATGTGGGACGAGGCGGAACTGCTGCTGCGTAAGCGCCCCGTGAAGCCGGCGGTTGTCGTCTTCGATCTGGAAGGCGAGCCGCAGCCGGAGGCGGCGTTGTCGACGCTGATGAAGCTCGCCGACCCGGCCCGCGTCCTCGTGCTGTCTACGTCCGGCACGCTTTCCGCCGACGCGGTGCGCGCACGCGGCTTTGCGCACGTCCTGGCGCGCCCGTACTCGGTTGGCGATGTGGTCATTGCGACCACATCAATCGCGCGTGGTGCTGCATGAAGCTTCCATACGAAGAATTCGACCTGTCCGGCGTGCGCACCTACCCGCTCGCCTCGCGCATCAGCAAGACGAACGCGTCGGACTTCGCGCGGCCGTACAACCGAGGCAGCGGCGTCCCCGGCTTGATCGCGTCGCTGCCCTCGATCCTTGCTGCGGGCGATTTCAAGGCGATCGTCGCCGCGCTGGCCAGAGCGCGCGACACCGGTGCCGCGATTGTCTGGGGTCTCGGCGCGCACGTCATCAAGACCGGCCTGTCGCCGATTCTGGTCGACCTGATGGAACGCGGCTTCGTGTCGGCGCTGGCGACCAACGGCGCCGGCGTCATTCACGACTTCGAGATCGCGCTCGCAGCGGCGACCTCCGAAGACGTGGAGGAGGCGCTCGGCCCGGGTCGGTTCGGCATGGCCGAGGAAACCGGGCGGCTGCTGAACGGCGCGATCAACGATGGCGTCGCGCGCGGCCTGGGCATCGGCCAGGCGATCGGCAAGTACCTGGTCGAGAGCAACGCGCCGTACGCGAACATCAGCCTGGCCGCCACCGCGCACCGGCTGGGAATCCCGCTGACGGTGCACGTCGGCCTTGGCACCGACATCATCCATATGCACCCGGCTGCTTCGGGTGCCGCGCTGGGGGAAGGCAGCCTGCGCGACTTCCGCCATTTCGTTTCGAACGTCGCACGGCTCGACCACGGCGTATACCTGAATTGCGGCTCGGCGGTGATTCTGCCGGAAGTATTCCTGAAGGCGGTTGCGCTGGCGCGCAATCGAGGCGTCGCGCTGGCTGGGCTGACGACGGTGAACCTGGACTTCATGCGGATGTATCGGCCGCAGGCCAACGTCGTGCACAGGCCGACGCAGGGCAGCGGACACGGTTACGACCTCGTCGGCCACCATGAGCTGCTGATCCCGCTGCTCGCCGCCGCGTGCATCGAGGCGGATGCCGGCATTCGGGAGCGACCATGAGATACCTCAAGAGCCTGGTCGCCGGGCTCGTTGCCTCGCTCGCTGTGCTGATTCTCAGTGTGCTGGTTCCCATTGTCGCAGCCGTCATCTGGGCCTGGGCACCCGCGTCGCCCCAGGAAGGCGGCATCGGCGCCTTCAGCGTGCCCATCCCTCACCCGGCGGTCCTCATCGTTGGCCCGCTGTGTTTCGTTGCGGCGTTCTGGTGGCAGTTTCGACGATCATCCCGGCACGACGGGAGCGCCCGCGACCGCGGCTGACATAGCGATAAGTCGTGCTACAATTTACTGTTACGCCGGTGTAGCTCAGCTGGTTAGAGCACGCGGCTCATATCCGCGGAGTCCGGGGTTCAAGTCCCTGCACCGGCACCACTCTCCCTTTTAACCGAGATGGACCCCCTCGTCGCGCGCATCCGACGGACGCTGCGGCGTTTCTCGTTGATCCCCGCGGGGTCGCGCGTACTTGTCGCCGTGTCGGGCGGCGCCGACTCGATGGCGCTTCTCTTCGCGCTGCGCGACCTGGAGGGGCTGAGCGAAGTCGATGTGGCGGGCATCGCCCATCTGAACCACGGTCTGCGCGGTAACGCGGCAGATGATGATGAGGCGTTCTGCCGCGACGTCGCCGCGCAGCTCGGCGTTGCGTTCGACACCGAGCGCGTCGATGTGCGTGGCGTTGCGGCCGAACGCCGGCTCTCGATCGAGGCGGCAGGTCACGCGGCACGTTACGAGTTCTTCGAGCGCGCGGCCGCGCGCCTGGGCGCCGACCGCGTGGCCCTCGGTCACACCCGCGATGACCAGGCCGAGACGTTTCTGCTGAGGCTTCTTCGCGGCGCCGGTCCGCGAGGGCTCAGCAGTATGCATCCGCGCACTGGCCGGTTCATCCGCCCGATGCTCGACTGCTCGCGCCGGCAGGTTCGCCGCTTCGTCACCGAGCGCGCGATCGCCTTTCGTGAGGACGCGAGCAACCGCGACGTGACCATCGACCGGAACCTGGTCAGGCACGACGTGATCCCGCATCTGGCGCGGCGTTGGCCCGGCATCGTTCGGGTGCTCGGCCGCGAGGCGGAAATCGCGCGTGACGACGCCGATTTCCTGGATGCGACGGCGCGGGCGGCTTTCGATCGACTGGTCCGGCAAGACGCCGACGCGGTCAGCCTGGACGCCCGCCAGCTTCGCCTGCTGCCTGCGGCGGTTGCACGCCGGGTGATCGCGATGGCGGTATTGCGGTTTTCAGGCGGGCGCTTCGTCGGGTTCGAGCACATCGACCGGCTGTTGGACGTCATCACGGACCGGCGGCCCGGTCGGGGCAGCCTCAGCCTGCCGGGCCAATGCGTCGAATTCGACGGTTCTTCCGTCTTATTAAAGGGGAGGAGAGCCCCGGGGGTCGTCCCGGGACTGCCCGGGGCGGCACGGGCGAACTTCTTCCGCTTTTCGTTGTCTATTCCAGGAGAGGTTGTGTCGCCGCTCGGCTGGACGCTGTCCGCCGAGCGTGCAATTGTGAGAAACGGCCCCTGGCACCGGCTGCCCGCCTCCTCCGGGGAGGAGCGCACCGCGTATCCGCGCTCCTGGGCGGTGCTCGACGGTGCGGCTGTTGCCTCGTCGCTCGTCGTTCGTAGCTGGACGCCCGGCGACCGGTTCCGCCCCCTTGGCATGACGGGCACCCGGAAGCTGCAGGATTGGTTCGTCGACCGCAAGGTGCCCCGCGAACGGCGGGGCGAGATTCCGATCGTCGTCGACGCCGGCGACCGCATCGTCTGGGTTGGCGGACACGTAATTGCCGAGGATTTTCGCGTCACGCGCGCCGCGCCCGACGTGGTAATCTTGAAGCTAAGGTATTGGAGACACGGGACGTGAATTCGACCCTGAAGAACCTCCTGTTCTGGATGATCCTGGTCGTCATCGGGGTGGTGATCTGGAACTTCTCGAGCCAGTTCGGCCCCCGCGACAAGACCATCATGTTCAGCGAGTTCATGAACTTGGTCGATACGGGCCAGGTTGCGACGGTCACCATTACCGGCAACGAAATCCGCGGGACGACCAAGGTCAACGAGAATTTCCGCACCTACTCTCCCAGCTACGACAACCTGGTCCCCCGGCTGCTCGAAAAGGCGGTGTCGATCGACGTCAAGCCCGAAACCACCAGTCCCCTGACGTCCCTGCTCTATTCCTGGGCGCCGATTCTGCTGATGATCGGCTTCTGGATCTTCCTGATGCGGCAGATGCAGAGCGGCGGCAACAAGGCGCTGTCGTTCGGCAAGAGCAAGGCCCGACTCTCGTCCAGTTCCCAGAAGAAGGTCACGTTCAAGGACGTGGCGGGGGTGGACGAGGCGAAGGAGGAACTCAACGAGATCATCGAGTTCCTGCGCGAGCCGCAGAAATTCCAGAAACTGGGCGGCCGCATCCCGAAGGGGGTCCTGCTGATGGGTCCGCCCGGCACCGGCAAGACGCTGCTCGCGCGCGCGGTGGCCGGCGAGGCCAACGTGCCGTTCTTCTCGATCAGCGGCTCCGACTTCGTCGAGATGTTCGTCGGCGTCGGCGCCTCGCGCGTGCGCGATCTGTTCGAGCAGGGAAAGAAGAACGCCCCGTGCATCATCTTCATCGACGAGATTGACGCGGTTGGCCGCCACCGTGGCGCGGGGCTGGGCGGCGGGCACGACGAACGCGAGCAGACCCTCAACCAGTTGCTGGTCGAGATGGACGGCTTCGAGTCGAACGAAGGCGTCATCCTGATGGCCGCCACGAACCGGCCCGACGTGCTCGACCCGGCGCTGCTGCGGCCGGGCCGCTTCGATCGGCGCATCGTGGTGAACCGCCCCGACGTCAAGGGCCGGGAGGGGATCCTCGGCGTGCATACGCGCAAGATCCCGCTCGCCGACGACGTCAACGTCGCGGTGCTCGCGCGGGGCACCTCGGGGTTCTCGGGCGCCGATATCGCCAATCTGGTGAACGAGGCGGCGTTGTACGCGGCGCGGCTCAACCAGAAGACCGTGCGCATGACCGACTTCGAGTTCGCGAAGGACAAGGTCCTGATGGGGTCCGAGCGCCGCTCGATGATGATCAGCGACGCGGAGAAGCGCATCACGGCGATCCACGAGGCGGGGCACGCGCTGCTCACCGTGCTGCTGCCGCACGCCGACCCGATCCACAAGGTGACGATCATCCCGCGCGGCATGGCGCTCGGCCTCACCCAGCAGCTGCCCGTGGACGAGAAGCACAACTACTCGCGCGAGTACCTCGACGATCAGATCGCGATCCTGCTCGGGGGCCGCATCGCCGAGGAGATTACCAACGACAGCATCACGACGGGTGCGGGCAACGACCTGGAACGCGCGACCGAGCTGGGGCGCCGCATGGTCTGCGAGTGGGGCATGAGCGACTCGATGGGCCCGCTCACCTTCGGCAAGAAGGAAGAGCAGATCTTCCTCGGCCGCGAGATCGCGCAGCACCAGGACTACAGCGAGGACACCGCGGTCAAGATCGACCTGGAAGTCAAGCATATCGTGATGCAGAACTACGAGCGCTCGCGCGAAGTCCTCCTGGCGCACAAGGCGACGCTGCAGAAGATCGCCGAGGAGCTGCTGGTCCACGAAGTGCTCGACGCGGAGCAGGTGCGCCGTATCGCCGCCGGGCAGGCGCTCGACGAGGAGGCGCCGGCCGCGGTGCCGGCTGCCGCCAGCGTCGACGACGAGGAGGCGCGGCGCCGGAAGGAACGGACGCCGATTATCGGCCCGGTCCCGCCCCTGCAGAAGCCGTTGCCCGCCGACTGACCTTGCTTTTTCGAAAGCCCTACACGCTTCCGCTCGCGCGCGGGCGCGCGCTCGAACTCGGCGGGCGCACGCTCGTCATGGGCATCCTCAACGTCACGCCCGACTCGTTTGCCGACGCCGCGCCGTCGGTCGAGACCGATGTCGCGGTCGACCGCGCTTTGCGGATGGAAGATGACGGCGCGGATATCATCGACATCGGGGGCGAATCGACCCGGCCGGGCGCCGAGGCCGTCTCGGCCGATGAAGAGCGGCGCCGTGTCCTCCCGGTCGTCGAACGCCTCGCGGGCCGGCTCGCCGTTCCCCTGTCCGTCGACACCTACCAGGGTTCGGTCGCCGGCGACGCCCTGGCCGCCGGCGCCGTCATGGTGAACGACGTGAGCGGGTTGAGCTATGATCCGTCCCTCGGGGCCCAGGTCGCCCGCCACGGTGCCGCGCTGGTGCTGATGCACACGCGTGGCCGCTCGCAGGCGATGTATCGCGAGGCCGCCTATACCGACGTGGCGCGCGAAGTCGCGGAGGAACTACGCGTTGCCATCGGCCGGGCTGCCGGGGCCGGCATTGCGTTCGACCGGCTGGTCATCGACCCCGGCCTGGGTTTCGCGAAGCGCGCCGAGCACAGTTACCGCGTGCTCGCCCGGTTACCCGAGCTGGCCGCCCTCGATCGCCCCCTGCTGGTGGGGCCGTCGCGCAAGTCGTTTCTCACGCGCGCCATCGGCGCGTCCCCGCCGGCGGGCCGCGACCTGGCCACCGCCGCGGCCGTCGCCGCGGCCGTGCTGTTGGGGGCGCACATCGTTCGGGTCCACGAGGTAGCGGGCATGCGCGACGTCGTGCGCGTGATCGATATGCTATTGGCGGAATCGGAAAACCGTTGACGGAGCGCTGTCCCGAGTCCGGGGTCACGAACGACATCGAACATCGGACATCGGACGACGTAATAGCACCAGCATGGATCAACTGCTCGCCCTCTATCATCGCTTCGGATGGTGGGATCTGCTCGACATCACCATCGTGTCCGTGGCGGTCTACGAGCTGTTGACGCTCATCCGCGGTACGCGCGCGGTTCAGATGGTGCTCGGCGCGGCTGTCGTCGCGGGCGTCTACTACGTCTCCCTCTGGGGCCGCCTCGAGACGATCAACTGGCTGATTCGCAACGCCGTCGGCTACGTGGTATTCGCGCTGATCGTGCTGTTCCAGTCGGACATCCGCCGGGCGCTCGCGCACTTCGGCCGGACGCCGTTCTTCGCGTTCTTCGGCCGGGCCGACCGCACCGAGGAGATGATCGAGGAAATCGCCGTGGCCGCGACGGTGCTGGCCGGTCAGCGCTTCGGCGCAATCGTCGCGATCGAGCGCGAGATCGGGCTGCGCAATTACATCGAGGGAGGCATCCCGCTCGACGCGACGCTGACCTACGACCTGCTGGTCACGATCTTCCGCCCCGGCGGTCCGCTGCACGACGGGGCCGTCATCATCCAGGGCGATCGCGTCGCCGCCGCCGCGTGTTTTCTGCCCCTGACGGTCAATCCCCGGTTGAGCAAGGATCTCGGTACGCGCCACCGCGCGGCCATCGGTCTCACCGAGGAAAGCGACGCGGTGGCGGTCATCGTGTCCGAGGAAACGGGGATCGTCTCGCTCGCGCTCGACGGTCACATCGAACGCGGCCTCGATCCCGAACGGCTGCGATCGCGGCTGCGCGGCCTCCTGGCGACATCGCGTCCGGCCGCCAGCCGACGGCGCGACCGTGAAGCGCCCGCACCCTGACCGACGATGATCTTCCATCCATTCCGTAATCTCGGTCTCAAGGTGATGTCGATCGCCATCGCGGTACTGATCTGGCTGTCGGTGTCCGGCGAGCAGATCGTCGACCGCAGCCTGCGGGTGCCGTTGGAACTGGAGAACACTCCCGGGGACCTCGAACTCGTCGATATCCCGCCGCCGGCCGTGGACATCCGGGTGCGCGGGCCATCGGGCCTGCTCAGCCATCTTGCGGCAGGTGATATCGTTGCCGTGCTCGATCTGTCGACAGCGCGGCCCGGCCGCCGCCTGTTCTCACTCACCCCCGATCGGGTGCGCGGTCCCTCTGGTCTCCAGGTGGCTCAGGTCAGTCCCTCGACGATCGGCCTCGAATTCGAGCGCTTGGGCACCCGCTGGGTGCGAGTGGTGCCCGACATCGAAGGGCAACCGGCGCCCGGCTACGCGGTTGAAAGCGCGACGTGCGAGCCGCAGTCGGTCGAGGTCATCGGCCCCGACACCGCGCTGCGCCAGCTGAACCGGGTGATGACCGATCCGGTCTCGGTTGCCGGCGCGTCCGCGCCGGTACGCGAGGCGGTCACGGTAGGGGTGTCCGCACCGGGCCTGCGGCTCCGCGCGCCCGGCAAGGCAACGGTGACCGTGAACATCCGGCCGTTGCCGGTGGAGCGTGTCGTCCGCGGCGTGCCGATTCGGCTGCGCAACCTGCCGGCGCGCCTCACCGGCACGGTCACACCTGCCGAGGTGACCGTCGACGTCAAGGGGGCGAAGGAGATCGTCGAGGGGCTGACGTCCGAGAGATTCGCGGCGTGGATCGATCTTGCTGACCGCCGACCCGGCCGGTACAATCTTCAGGTTCACCTGGATCCACCGGAGCGCGTCGATGTGGTGCGCATCGAACCGGCAACGGCCGTCGTGAGACTCAAGTAACGACGGCCGCTTCACACGTGGCACATAGCACTTTCCCATGGCTGACCGTTTGTTTGGAACCGACGGTGTGCGCGGCACGGCAGGAACCTACCCGCTCGACAGGCGGACGATACGCCGGCTGGGTGCCGCGGTCGTGCGCGCCCTGCGAATGGAGGCGGGCGACCCCGAATGCCACCTCCGACTGCTGGTCGGTCGCGACACGCGGGAATCGGGCGCGTGGATCGAGCGTGAGCTCGCGCACGGTGCACAGTCGCAGGGCGCGACGCTCTCCAGCGCCGGCGTGCTCTCAACGCCCGCCATCGCGTATCTCACGGGCACCCTGGCGTTCGACGCGGGATTCGTGATCTCCGCCTCGCACAATCCGTTCGAGGACAACGGCATCAAGGTCTTCTCCGGTGCCGGCGAGAAGTTCACCGAACGGCTCGAGGGCGAGGTCGAACAGATCATGGCCGAGAGGTGGGAGGTGCCCGACGCGGTGAACGTCGCGATCAAACCCGTCGATCTCGCCGGCAACTACCTGGCACACGTCCGAACCGCGCTGCCGGATCCCGGGCAACTCCGGCCGCTCCGCCTGGCTATCGATTGCGCCAACGGCGCGACCTCGGATCTCGCGCCCCACCTGTTCGGCGAGATGGGGTTCGACGTCGTTGCCCTCTCGTGCGCTCCTGACGGCCGCAACATCAATCTCGGGTGCGGCTCGACCCACCCCCAGAATGTCGCGGCTGCGGTCAGGCAGGACAGCTGCCGGCTGGGCGTCGCCTTCGACGGGGACGGTGACCGCGCGATCTTCGTCGATGCCGACGGCTGCATTGTCGACGGCGACGCGGTGATGCTGCTGTGCGCGAAGCAGCTGAAGGCGACGGGCCGGTTGCGCGGGAACGCGGTGGTCGCCACCGTGATGAGCAACATCGGCCTCGAGATCGCGCTGCGCGAAGAGGGAATCGGGCTGGTGCGGTGTCCTGTCGGCGACAAGTACGTGATGGAGGAGATGATCGCGCGCAACCTGGCGCTGGGCGGCGAACAGTCCGGCCACGTCATCTTCTCGGATTTCCTCTTCACCGGCGACGGCCTCATCACCGCGTTGCAGGTCCTGAGCGTCATGGCGGCGACGGGCCGGGAGCTGGGGGATTTGGCCGGCGAGCTGCGCACCTACCCGCAGGTGCTGCTGAACGTCCCGGTGAAGCGCAAGGTCGACTTGAACCGGGTGCCGGACGTCGCCGCGGTCGTCGCAGACGTCCAGCGGCGCCTCGGCGATCGTGGCCGCCTGCTCGTTCGCTATTCCGGCACCGAGCCCCTGCTGCGCATCATGCTCGAGGGCCGGGAGCCCGAGACGATTCGCCAATGGGCGGAAGAGATCGCCTCCGCGGTCAGGACGCATCTTTCTTAGAGGACACAATGGCTGACGTCGATGACCTGAAGGACACGAAGAATTACCACCTGGATGTTCCTGCCCGTAATCAGCCGTTCTTCGTGAAGGGCGCCGGCGCCCTCGACTGGGGCATGCAGAACCGTCTCGCCCGCATCTTCGGCCCGAAGTCGGGCCGGACGGTGATGCTCGCGATCGACCACGGGTACTTCCTGGGGCCGACCTCGGGCCTGGAGCGCGTGGACGTGAACATCGTGCCGCTGCTGCCCTGGGCCGATGCGCTGATGCTGACGCGCGGCATCCTCCGAGCGAACGTTCCGGCCTCCTTCCGCGGCGGCGTCGTGATGCGCGCGAGCGGCGGACCGAGCATCCGCAAGGAGCTGTCGAACGAGCTGCTCGCGGTGGATATCGAGGACGCGATCCGCATGAACGTGTGCGCGATGGCGGTGCAGGTGTACGTCGGCGGTGAGTTCGAGACGCAGACGGTCACCAACATGACCCGCATGGTGGACATGGGCAATCGCTACGGCATTCCGACCCTGGGGGTGACCGCCGTCGGCAAGGACATGGTCCGCGACGCGCAGTACTTCCGGCTCGCCACGCGCATCTGCGCCGAGCTCGGCGCGCAGTTCGTGAAGACGTACTACGTCGAGAAGGGCTTCGAAACGGTGACCTCCTCCTGCCCGGTGCCGATCGTCATGGCGGGCGGCAAGAAGCTGGCCGAGATGGACGCGTTGACGATGGCGTATCGGGCCGTCAACGAGGGCGCGGCCGGCGTCGACATGGGACGCAACATCTTCCAGTCGGAGGCGCCGGCCGCCATGATCCAGGCGGTGCAGCGCGTCGTGCACGAAAACATGAAGCCGGAACAGGCCTACGAGGTGTTCCAGACGCTCAGACACCAGAAACAGGCGGCCCACCTTGCCGTCTGATGCTTCGGGCGCCATCGCCCGCCTGCGCGCGGCGTCACCGGCGCTGAGCATCGGCGTGCTTGCCGCGGATCTGCTCAACCTGGGGCGCGAGGTCGCGGCGCTCGAGCAGACCGGCGTCCCGTTGCTGCACTTCGACGTCATGGACGGCCGCTTCACGCCGTCGATCACCGTCGGGCCGCCCCTCATCCGCGCGATCAGGACGCCGCTGCTCAAGGACGTGCACCTGATGATCCGTGACCCACTGGCGGCGCTTGCCGACTACGTTGCGGCGGGGGCGGACATGATCACCGTCCACGTCGAGTCGTGCGTGCACATCCACCGCGTGCTGCAGCAACTGGGCGCGATGAAGAACGCGAACGATCCGGGCCGGGGGCTCGGACGGGGCATCGCACTGAACCCGGGCACGCCCATCGAGGCGATCGTCCCGCTGCTCGACGAGGTCGATCTCGTGCTCCTGCTGGCGATCAATCCCGGGTGGGGGGGCCAGGCGTTCCTGCCCTCGACGTTCGCGCGCCTGGCGCGCGTGCGCCAGCTCATCGCCGCCAGCGGCCGGCCGATCCTCCTTGGGGTCGACGGCGGCATCACGCGCGCAAACGTCGGCAAGCTCGCGGGCACGGGCGTGGACCTGGTCGTGACGGGCAGCGCGATTTTCGACGGCGACACGCCGGCCGCCAACGCGGCCGCCATGCTCGCGTCGCTGGTCAACTCCTGAACCATGCAGAACCGCTGGTCTGACGCGCGCGCGACGGAGCTGGCCGGCAAGTACGGCGAGTGGGACCTCGTCGCGCTGCGGACGTACTCGAGCCGCCTGATTGGGTCTGAACCGTCG
>Ga0316620_10001114_pt1 | contig 11348 bp, 7 predicted proteins | sample OWC_Aug_M1_C1_D5_FD_207651 | JGI IMG/M metagenome (GOLD analysis project Ga0316620, IMG submission 207651) | Wetland soil microbial communities from Old Woman Creek delta, Ohio, United States - OWC_Aug_M1_C1_D5_B | ecosystem: Environmental > Terrestrial > Soil > Wetlands | place: USA: Ohio... | reverse complement strand
GGCGCTGCTCGCCTTGGATCCGCTCGACGAGGAGGCGGTCGCGGCCCAGCTCGACGCGCTCGCCCTCCTTGGCGACCGGGGCCAGGCGTTGCGGCGCTACAGGGAGTTCGAGCAGCTGCTGCGGGAGGAGGTGGGAGCCGAGCCCGGTGCGGCGCTGAAGGCCTGGGCACGGCGGCAGCGGCGCGGCGACGCTCCCGCGCCCCCGGCGAGCCCGATGCTGGTGCGGGAGGCACAGGTGGCGCCAGTCGCGCCGCGGGTCTTCGGCCGGCACGAGGAGTTCGCCGCTCTGTGGGAGCGGTGGGAGGCCGCGCGGCAGGGGCAGGGCAGCTTCCTGCTGCTGCGCGGCGCGGCGGGCATAGGCAAGTCGGCGCTCGCCGCCAAGCTCGCCAACCAGGTGCACGTCGGCGGCGGAGCCACGGTGCAGGTCCGCTGCTTCCGCAGCGAGAAGCCCGTGCCGTTCGCTCCGATCTCCGCGTTGGTGCGCCAGCTCGCACAGCTGCCCGGCTTCCTGGCCCTGGATCCCGTCTGGATCGGCGAGCTGAGCCGCCTGGCGCCCGAGCTGCGGGAGCGGTTCGCCGACCTGCCCGCGCCGATGGCGATCGACGATTCGGCCCGAGCCAGGCTCTGCGACGCGACGCTCCACGCGGCCGAGTGCGTCGCCGACGAGCAGCCGGCGCTGATCGTAGTGGACGACCTCCCCGACGCCGACGAAGCGACTCTCGCCCTGCTCCACTACTTCGGCAGGATGGCCGGCGACAAGGCCACGTTCCTCCTCGGCATCGCGCGCACGCCCCCCGGCGACGTCGAGTTCGAGCGGAGCTTCGTGGACACCGCGCGCGCGGCCGGCTTCGCGCGGACCCTGGAGCTGGGCGCGCTCCCGGGCGAGGAGGTCCGGCGGATCATCCAGCAGGTGCTCGCGCAGCGGGCGCTGGACGCGCCCGCCGCGACGGTGGAGCTGGTGGCAGGCGTCGCGAAGGGGAACCCGCTCGCCGCCATCGAGCTCGCGGCTGCCCTGCCCGCCGACGGTGGCCCGACCGCCAACGCGTGGTTGTCCGGACTCGAGGCCGGAACGGGCGGGGGAGTCGAGTCGTTCGAGCACACCGCGGCGGACCGGTTCGCCCGCCTGCCCGAGCACGCCCGGACCGTGGCGGCGACCCTCGCGCTCGCCGGCCGGCCGCTGTCGGACTACGACCTGGCCGCGGTGACGGGACTGCCGACGTCCGCTCTCGCATCGGCGCTGCTCGCGTTGGAGACGGAGCAGTTCATCCGCCGCAGCGCCGGCACGCTCGCCTTCGCGCACGAGCGCTACCGCGACAGCACCGAGGGGGCGGTGCGGACCGAGGACCGTCGCCGGCTCCACGGGGCGCTGGCGGCGTTCGTCGCCCGTTCCGCGGCGGCGAATCCCGCGGCGCGCTACGAGGCGGCACATCACTTCGCGGAGGCGGGACGGCGGCGGGACGCCCGGACTCACGCTCTCGCCGCCGCGCGGTTCGCGGCTTCAGTCGGCGCGGTGCGGGAGCGGGCGTCAGCCCTCGAACTCGCCCGCCGCGTCAGCGCCCGCTACGACGGGCGACTGGCCGCCGACCTGGGCACCTGCCTGCTCGACCTCAAGGAGTTCGATAGGCTCGACGCGCTCTGCGCCGAGGCCCGACGTGCGAAGCGACTCGGCCCGCTTCTCGCCGACGAATTCCGGTTCCTGGAGATCGCCGCGGACTACCACTCGGGCAGGGCGCCGCTCCGCCACATCCAGGCGGACCTGGAAGCGCTCCTCGCCCAGCTCAAGCCGGGCTTCGCGAAGCTGGCCGCGGTCCAGCATCTGCTGATGACCACTGCTGACAAGACCGGCGACCACCTCGTGGTGAAGAGCGTCGCCCGGGCGATGCGGCATGAGCCCGCGCCCGAGGGCCAGCGCCGCTCGGCTCACACACTGTTCGCAACCGCGTACGTCTTCGCGAAGTACTACTGGCCCGAGCGCGCCCTGCCGCTGCTGGTGGAGGCCTCACAACTCGCGCAGGAACAGCGGGACTGGGAATCGGAGAGAATGTGCCGCGAGGGCCTCGGCAATGTCCTCACCTTTCTCGGCCGCTATCACGAGGCCATCGGCGAGCTCCAGCTCAGCCTCGCTCTCGCCAAGAAGACCCTCAACCCTCTAGCTGAGGCCATCGGTCTCAACAATATCGCGAACGCCCAGATGGCCAAGGGAGAGTTCTCCGCGGCGGCAGAGACGATGAACGAATCCGCCAAGATCGACGCCACCTTCCCGCACTGGCCATTGCGGCTGTTCAGGTACCACAACCGAGGCATCCTGTCGCTTCTCACTGGCAATCACGAAGCTGCGGTAGTCGACTTCCAGATGTCTCTTGATGACGCGTTGAATGTGGGTCTATGGCAGATAGCGGCGAACTCATGCGGTGGACTTGGGGTATGCGCCGTCCGACGAAGAGACTTCGGGTCACTCCTCTCGGCAGCGAGGCAACTCGAACGCATCACGGCGGGGCGGAAGGGCGTTCCAGCCGAACGTTGGGCGCCAGAGGCGACGCTTGCCTGGAGAGCCGCCGTCGACGGGAGCCCTGCCCCCAACCTCTCAAGTCAAGTCGAGCGAACACTCCGAGAGCTTCGGCGTCGGAACATCGACCACTGGCTCCGACTCAGACTCGAGTGGATCGAACTCCAGGAGGACCTCGGCGGCTCTCGGCTTGCCGCGGAGAGGGGTCAGCTGACCGCCGAGAGCAGGATCTACGGCGCCAGGGCGATCGAGTGCGCTGCGAACGGATAGAGGCGCCCGGCCGCAGATCAGCGCGGCTCAGGCGCGCGCTGCGGAGCGACCGGAGCTGGTGAGTACCTCGAGCCCGGCGAACGGCCGGTCCCCCTGAGCCGACACCCTGGCGGTGACCATCGCCCGCACGGCCGCGCTCCGCAGCACGACGTCCACGAGGGTCGGGTCGAACTGGCTGCCGGCGCAGTCCCTCAGCTCGACGACCACTCGCTCGAAGCTCATCGCGGCCCGGTATGGCCTGGTCGTCGTCATCGCATCGACGGTGTCGGCGATCATGATGATCCGCGCGCTCAGCGGGATCGCCGCTCCGACGAGCCCCACGGGATAGCCGGACCCGTCCCACCTCTCGTGGTGGTGGCGGACCGCCGCCTCGATGGGGCCCCGATATGCCGAGATGGTGCTCACCAGCTCCGCCGACCGGGACGGGTGGGTCTGCATCAGGGCTCTCTCGGTGGGGTCGAGCTTCGCGTTCTTCCTGAGCAGCGGCGCGAAGTCCTCGTGGATCTTCCCCACGTCGTGCAGGAGAGCCGCCGTCCGGATCTGCTCCATCGACCGCCCCCCCACTCCAGCTTCGTGCGCAAGCCGCTCGGCGATCTGGGCGACCCGAAGCGAATGCCCCGAAGTGTATGGATCCCGCGCTTCGATCGTCTTGGCCATCAGCTCCAGCAGGTCCCGGTTCACCTGGTCGAGCTGGAAGTTGGCCTGATAGATGTGCCGCACGAACCAGATGGGCACTATGAGAACGAGGATGCCCGGTATCTGCCACTTGATGTACAAGAACGCCAGGAGCGCTGCGAGCGGAGAGGACACGAAGTCGTAGAATAACGAGGCCCCACCTATGCGAGCCCACGCTAGCCGGAATGGGACCTGGTCCCCGAGCGCCACTGCGACGCTGACAGCGCTGCTGTTGATGAAGAAGTAGACAACGATGGCCCCAGCAATGGCGGCATACTCGAGGTCGAAGCGGCTCAGGCTTGGGTTGCCACCGAGGGCGTAGAACGTCCACGACGCAAGAGCTACCGCAGTCGCCACCTGGCTCACGTTGAACGCGATCTTGATGGCGGGCTTCCGCCGGACACCGTACTCGACCGCCAGTTCCGAGAGTGCCGCGACGAGGATCGCCCACCCGGTGTCGAACAGCAGTATCGTCGCGATGAATGGTATGAACGCTACGGACGAGCTTGTCTCTCCCTGGCCGACACGGAACCGCAGGTAAGAGGCTTCGGACAGGAAGCCGAGGACGAGGAACCCGGCCAGCGCATTCCAGTGCGCCGCCTCGCCAGTGAGAGGCACACCCCACCCCGCCAGCGCGAGGCAGGCAAGGGCGACGGCCGAGACTCCGGCGACGTAGAGACGCAGGGCAACGGTCATATGGACTGAGAAGCGGCCCCCGGTGAAGCTCACCAGCTGTTGCTGCCGCCTTGAACCACGGCGTTCACTACTGCCGCGATCATGGCAACGAACCACGACATTAGAGCGTCACCCCCTCTCGTCGAGAAGTCACGCCCGTCCGCTAGGGGCGCGCGACGCTCCGCTTCACCAACTCCCGCTCGGGCCGCTTCGGGCCGTCACCGGGGGTCCGTATCCTTTGTCAGAGAGCCGTGGGACTTCGCTCCACCGGACGGTCACCCGCCCGGATCGTCACTCTATCGCTGCAACGCGTGCCATCGGTTCGTGGCGTCCAGGACCGCGAGCACCGCCGCCTGCTCGGCGCTCTCCTTCACCTCGGCCGTCCCCACCAGCAGCTGGGTGCTCCGCCCCCCCACCCCGTGGACGGCCGCGAGCACGATCCGCCGGTCGAACGCGTCCACCACCCGCACCCCCTCCAGCACCACCCCCGCATCCACCAGCTCCTGCTCCATCGCCTTCACCGTGGCCCGCGCCGCGAGCTGCACCCGGCTATGGGACTCGTCCACCCCCTCCTCCACCCCCTCGCACGCCGCGTCGCCGTGCCGCAGGATCACCCGCACCCTCACCCGCTGCGGTCGAGGCGTCTCCACCAGCAGCTGCGCGAACACCAGCGACCGCCGGTTCGCCGCCTCGTGGACCGCCGCCTGCTCCAGCACCTCGATCGGCCGCACCTCGGCGGTCTGCGCCACGCTGATCTTGCGGTGGTCCACCTTCATCCCGAGCTGCGCCATCAGCGCGCTCTCGACGTTCCGCACCGCCTGCTTCGGCTGCAGTTCGCTCGTGACCAGGACGTGGATCTCCTCGATGTCCCCGTCCCGGGCCGCCACGATCCGCGACGACAGCACCCCCGTCAGCGAAGCGATCAACTGCTCCGCCCGCCGAACCGACCACGACGCCGGCGACTCGCCCGGCACCGGCAGCCCTGGGTTGGCGCTCATCGCCACGCGCTCCGCTCCCCCCTACTCCGCTTCGGCGCCCGAGTGCTTCGGACGCCGCCGATAGCGCTTCCTCGAACGATGTGGCTTCGTCGGCGGCGCGTCCAGACGCGTCTTCGGCGGCTTCGCCGGATTCGGGACTCGAAACCGCGCTTTTTGTGCCACAGATCACCAATCGGGCGCGCCGAGACACCAGCGCCCGGGCCCACAGCCCAGGCGAAACGACCTAACCGCTTAGTAAATAACGTTTTAGGAGTGCTCCGACCGCCCAGGATCCCGCGGCCGAGGCCGAAGCGAGGACCATAATACGAGTGGAACCTCTGAAATGTCAAGCACTTCGGCCCGCTGACCTCAAGTGCGGCCTCAGGCCTCCGCCTCCCCGATGCCGTACTCCTTCAGCTTCCGGTACAGGGTCCGTTCGCCAATCCCGAGCGTTTCGGCCGCCCTGCGGCGGTTCCCGCGCGTGTCCCTCAGGGCCGCCTCGATCGCCGCACGCTCTACCTCCTCCATCCGCATCCCGGTGCGGTAGAGCACCACGCTCTCCGGAGCCGCCACCCCCGCGGCACCCGGCTCCCCCGCGCCCCCGACCTCCACGGCGTCCACGATCTCAGTCATCGGCGCCGCGCCGCGCGGCACCTCGATCACTTCGACGCGATGCGGCCGGTCGTCGATGCGCCGGCGAAGGTCCTCGACCTGGAGCCGGAGGTCCAGCAGCGTCTGCACGATGTACTGCAGCTCCTGGCCCGAGACCTCGCGCGCGATGCCGGGGGCCCGCACCGGCAGGAGCCGCTCGCGCCCCGGTTCGCGGACGTCGGCGGGGATGTCGCTGGAGCGGATCTCCGTCGTGGGAGCCAGCACCACCATCGACTCGACCAGGTTCCTCAGCTGGCGCACGTTGCCGGGCCACGGCGCATCCACGAGGATCTGCATCGCGTCGGGAGCCATGCCGCGGAACGGTCTCTCGTGCAGCCGGCTGAACTCGCGGATGAACCTCCGCACCAGAGTGGGGATGTCGCTGCGCCGCTCCCTGAGCGGCGGGAGGTAGATGCCCAGGACGTTGAGCCGGTAGAAGAGGTCGTCGCGGAACAGCCCCGCCTCCACCATCTCCTTGAGGCCGCGGTTCGTGGCCGCCACCACGCGCACGTCCACCTTGATGGGCGCGGTGCCGCCCACCCGGTAGAACGCCCGCTCCTCGAGCACGCGCAGGAGCTTCACCTGGGTGGCGAGCGGGATCTCGCCCACTTCGTCGAGGAAGATCGTCCCCTCGTCGGCCAGCTCGAACCGCCCCAGGCGGCGCTCCGCCGCGCCGGTGAACGCTCCCTTCTCGTGGCCGAAGAGCTCCGACTCCAGCAGGGTGTCGGGCAGCGCCGCGCAGCTGACCGCTATGAACGGCTTGCCGCGCCGCGGCGAGAGGTCGTGGATCGCCCGGGCCACCAGCTCCTTCCCGGTGCCGGACTCCCCCTCCACCAGCACCGTGCTGGAGACCGGCGCCATCTGCTCGATCTTGATGAGCACCGCGTGGATCGCCGGGTGGTCGCCGAGGATACCGGTGCGCTCCTGGAGCCGCTTGCGCTCCACGAGGCGCTTGCCGAGCGCGGCCACCTCCGCCGGGTCGCACGGCTTGACCAGCGCAGCGGTGAGGCCCAGCCGCTGCGCCAGCGTGACCGGGTCGGCGTCGGTGGGCTCCAGGAGGCCGAGCGCGGCGACCGGGCCGTCCCGCACGGCGCCGAGGAGCCGCTGGGTCGCGGCCTCGTGCAGACCGCCCGAGAGCAGGAGCAGGTCCGGGTCCTCCCGGCGCACGGCCTCGCGGGCGTCGTCCACCGCCGAGACCACGGCTGTCTCGAAGCCGGCCGCCTCCAGGGCCGCGTTGGCCCGGACGGCGGCCTCGAGGTCGACGAGCGTGACGAGAGCCTTGAGGCCCATCAGCCGTGCTCCGTGCGCCCCCGCAGCAGCTCGACGGCGTGGTCCACCACGTCCGCGAGTGCCGCGAGGCCGTCTTCCACCCCGCCGGTGGATCCCGGCAGGTTCACGATGAGCGCCGCACCACGGACCCCCGCGGTGCCGCGGGAGAGCGCCGCCCGGGGGAACCGCGCCGCCGAGCGGGCGCGCAGCAACTCGGCGATGCCCGGAGCCTCGCGTTCGAGCACCGCCCGCGTCGCCTCCGGCGTCACGTCGCGGGCGGAGAGCCCTGTGCCGCCGGTCGTCAGCACCAGGTCCGCGACGCCCCCGTCGGCCCAGGCGACGAGGCGGCGCGCGATCGGCGCCGTCTCATCCGGCACCACCTCGCGCGCCGCCACCTCGTATCCGCGCCGGGCCGCCCACTCCGCTATCGCCGCGCCAGACCGGTCCTCCCTGGCGCCCGCGGCCCCCGCGTCCGACACCGTCAGGATCGCGACCCGGATCAGCGACGCGACCCCTTCGTCCAGAACGGCATCGGAACCGCCACCGCCGGCAGGCGCCGGCTGCGGATCTCGACCTCGAAGCGGGTGCCCGGCTTCGCGACCGCCACCGGCAGGTACGCCGTCCCGATCGCCTCGTTCAACGACGGGCTCACGATGCCGCTGCGCACCTCGCCGAAGCGCTCGCCGTTCACGAACACCGGGTACCCGTGCCGCGGGAACCCCCGCTCCAGCAGCTTGAAGCCGACGAGCTTCCGCGTGATCCCCGCGGCGCGCTGCTTCTCGAGCGCCGCGCGGCCCACGAAGTCGCCCTTCTTCATCTTCACCGTCCAGCCGGTGCCGGCCTCGAACGGCGTCGTCTCGTCGTCGATGTCGTTCCCGAACAGCGGGTAGCCCATCTCGAGCCGCAGGCTGTCCCGCGCCCCGAGGCCGACCGGCTTCACGATCGATCCGGGCTTGACCAGCGCGTGCCAGAGCTTCGTCGCGTCCTTGGGGTCGTGGTACAGCTCGAAGCCGTCCTCGCCGGTGTAGCCGGTGCGGGCGATGACGCAGTCGACGCCCGCCACCTTGCCGGTGGTGAAGTGGTAGAACCCGATGGGGTCGAGGTCGGCCTTCGGCGCGAGGGGCTGCAGCACCTCCTGCGTCTTCGGACCCTGCAGCGCGAGCAGCGACGTCGCGTCCGAACGGTTCGACAGCCGCACGTCGAACTTGTGGACGAACCGATTGACGTGCGCCCAGTCCTTGGCGCAGTTCGAGGCGTTGACCACGATCCACACCCGGTCCGCCATCCGGTGGACCAGGCAGTCGTCCACGATCCCGCCGCTCTCGTGCAGGAAGTTCGAGTACTGCACCTGCCCTACCGCGAGGGCGTTCGGGTCGTTGGAGGTGACGTAGGAGGTGAAGGCCAGCGCATCCTTGCCCCGCACCTCGAACTCGCCCATGTGCGTCACGTCGAACAGCCCCGCGCCCTTGCGCACGACGTGATGCTCCGCCGTGATCCCTTCCGGATACTGGACCGGCATCTCGTAACCGGCGAAGGGGACGATCTTGGCCCCGGCCGCGACGTGCAGGTCGTAGAAGGGGGTCCGCTTCAATGTCTCCGTCTGAGCCATGGCTTACCCCATCAAGGTGGCTATGAGTGCCTTCTGGACGTGGAGGCGGTTCTCCGCCTCGTCGAACACCCGGGACTGCGGTCCTTCGATCACCGCGCCCGTGACCTCCTCACCGCGATGCGCCGGCAGGCAGTGCAGGAAGATCGCGGACGGCTTGGCCAGCTTCATCAGGGCCTCGTCGACGACGTAGCCGCGGAACGCCCGCTTCCTCTCGTCGGCCTCGCCCTCCTGTCCCATCGACGCCCACACGTCGGTGGTGACCACGTCGGCCCCCTCGGCGGCCTCGTCGGGCTCCTCCGTGATGATGGTCCTGGTGAGCTTCGCGGCGCGCTCGTAGACCTCCCGGTCGGGCTCGTAGCCCTCCGGGCACGCGAGCCGGATCTCGAAGCCGAGCAGGGCCGCGGCGTCGAGCCAGGAGTTGGCCATGTTGTTGCCGTCGCCGATCCACGCCACCCGCTTCCCCGCGATGCCACCCAGATGCTCCAGCACCGTGAAGACGTCGGCCAGGATCTGACAGGGGTGGTGGAGGTCGGTGAGCCCGTTGATGACCGGCACCGTCGAGAACCGCGCGAGGTCCTCTACCTCCCGGTGCTCGAAGGTCCGGATCATCAGGATGTCGAGGTAGCGCGAGAGTACCCGCGCCGTGTCCTGGATCGGCTCGCCCCGGCCGAGCTGGATGTCCCGGGCCGAGAGGAAGAGCGCGTGCCCGCCGAGCTGGTACGCGCCGACCTCGAACGACACCCGCGTCCGGGTCGAGGACTTGGCGAACAGCATCCCGAGCGTCTTGCCGGCGAGCGGCTTCTCCTGGTACGCGCCGCTCTTCATCCGGGCTGCAAGTGCGAACAGGGCTTCGACTTCGGGCTTGGACAGGTCGGGGAAGACGAGGTAGTCGCGCTTGGGCATGGTCTGGGCCGGAGATGGTCGGTCAAAATGACAGCATCAGGCTCATTGTACCGAGTCGGAAGCGGAGGGGCAAGCGGGGCGGAGGGTGAGACGTGCGGCCTCGCGCGTGAGAGCTGACTCGGCGCCCCGTCCCCTCACGTCTCCCGTCTCACATCCCCCGTCTCACGTCTCACGTCTCACCACCTCACAGTATGTACCTCCTCAAATCCTCATCATCCACGATCTTCTCGAGCCGCGCCCTGACCGCGGCCGCGTCGAACCGGATGTTCTTGTCCTCGATGTTCGGCAGGTCGTAGAGGGTCTCCTCCAGCAGTGTCGTCATCACCGTGTGGAGGCGCCGCGCCCCGATGTTCTCGAGCCGCTCGTTGAGCAGCGTGGCTATGCGCGCGACCTCGCGGATCGCGTCGTCGCCGATGGTGAGCGTCGCGCCGTCGGCGGCGCACAGCGCCGCGTACTGCTTGGGCAGGGCGTTCTCCGGCTCCGTCATGATGCGCACGAAGTCGTCCTCCGCGAGGCGCGACAGCTCGACGCGGATCGGGAAGCGGCCCTGCAGCTCGGGGATGAGGTCGGACGGCTCGGAGACGTGGAATGCGCCGGCCGCGATGAACAGGACGTGGTCGGTGCGCACCAGCCCGTAGCGGGTCTGCACCGTCGAGCCCTCGACGATCGGCAGCAGGTCCCGCTGCACGCCCTCGCGGCTCACGTCCGGACCGGTGGAGGGGCCGCGCTCGCCGGCGATCTTGTCCAGCTCGTCGATGAAGATGATCCCGTGGTTCTCGACACGGTCCAGCGCCTCGTTCACCACGTCGTCCTGGTCCACCAGCTTGCGCAGCTCCTCGTCGATCAGGATGCGGCGGGCGTCGTGCACGTGCACCACCCGGCGCTTCTTGCGCTTGGGCAGGATCTCCTTCAGCCAGTCCATCATGTTGAACTCGGGCCCCTGCGCCCCCTCGGGCTGCTGGAGCAAGTCCATCGGCGGGAAGTTCTCCTGCGTGATCTCCACCTCGACGTCGCGCTCCTCGAGCTTCCCCTCGCGGAGCAGGGCCCGGAGCTTCTCGCGCGTGCGCTCGCGCCGCTCGGCGAGCGCGGGGTCCCCCTCGCTCCGCTCGGTCACCTCGCCCCGCGAGGAGACCACGAAGAGCGGGCGCCCGCCGGACTCGGGCGGGGGCGTGGGGGCCGGAGGGGGCTCCGGGGGCCGCGCGAGCGGAGGGAGGAGCAGATCCAGCAGCCGCTCCTCCGCCTTCTGCTCCGCCTGGGGGTAGACGTCGTCCTCCCGCTCGCCGCGGACCATGTTGATCGCCGCGTCCACCAGGTCGCGCACCATCGACTCGACGTCGCGGCCGACGTAGCCGACCTCGGTGAACTTCGACGCCTCGACCTTCACGAACGGCGCCCCGGCCAGCCGCGCCAGCCGACGGGCGATCTCGGTCTTTCCGACGCCGGTGGGTCCGATCAGGATGATGTTGTTCGGGAGTATCTCGTCGCGGATCTCGTCGGGGGCCTGCGAGCGGCGCCAGCGGTTGCGGATCGCGATGGCCACCGCCTTCTTCGCCGCCTCCTGCCCCACGATGTAGCGGTCCAGCTCCGCCACGATCTGCCGCGGCGGCAGCTCCTCCAGCCACGGGAGCGGCTCCGGGCCCTGGTCCGCCTGCGCCAGCTTCTCGACGACGGGGTCGGTCGGCTTCTCGCTCATCACCGCGGGTCCTCAGTCCAGCTCGATGACGGTGAGCTGGTGGTTCGTGTAGATGCAGATCTCCGCCGCGATGGCCAGGCTCTTCTCCACGATCTCGCGCGCCCCGAGGGGCGAGTTGGT
>Ga0316620_10001113_pt1 | contig 11354 bp, 6 predicted proteins | sample OWC_Aug_M1_C1_D5_FD_207651 | JGI IMG/M metagenome (GOLD analysis project Ga0316620, IMG submission 207651) | Wetland soil microbial communities from Old Woman Creek delta, Ohio, United States - OWC_Aug_M1_C1_D5_B | ecosystem: Environmental > Terrestrial > Soil > Wetlands | place: USA: Ohio... | reverse complement strand
ATGGACGCCTCTTTTTCCAGGAGCGATTTCTGATTTTTCGGCAGCCTCTTTTTCAGCCAGGACAGGTCTATTTTCAACGCCGTCAACGCCTGCCCCAGCTCGTCATGGATCTCTCGCGCAATGGCCGTTCTTTCCTTTTCTCGGGCCTCCTGCAGGTACGAGGAGAACATGCTCAACTGCTCGTTGATCATCCTCAGCTCCGCCGTCCGCTCATGCACCAGGACCTCCAGTTCCTCATGTGATTTGCGCAACGCCACCTCGGCCTTCCTGCGCTCGGAGATATCGCGATGAATGCCGCACAGCCTTCCATCCGGGATCATCTTTGCGCTGATTTCCATCGGAAACGTCGAACCGTCTTTCCTGCGCATGATCCGTTCGCTGAGGACCGTTTTCCCCGCCAGGAGATCAGAGAGTCTCACCGGGCTCGCTGATACATCTTCGGAAGCGAGGACATCCTTTATCGTGAGTTTTAAGAATTCCCCTCGTGAATAACCGATCATATCGCACATGCGCGAGTTCACATCGAGGTAGCGGCCTTGCCGATCGATGACCGCAATGCCGTCGGAGGCCTGCTCCAGCAAGTCCCGGTAATTTGCCTCGCTCTTCCGGAGCGCCTCTTCCGCCTTCCTGCGCTCGGTGATGTCACGGAAATACCAGACCCGGCCGAAGTACTTCCCGTCCGATCCGAACATCGGTGCTGAATAGCGGTCGAAGGTCCTGCCGTCGAGAAGCAGAAACTCATCTCTGCTTTTCTCTTCCCGGTGCTCATAAAGATAATTCACGCGGCATAAGAACTGCTCGGGGTCTGCAACCTTGGTGAGCGCTAACTGCAAAGGTTTCTTATGGGACCGCGACTCCACCACATCGGGCGGGAAGCCCCACATTTCCGCAAACCGCGTATTATACGATGCAATCGCGCCGTTCTCGTCAACCACGAGTATCCCATCAAGAGATGTCTGCTGCTGGGTGGCAAGAACAGCGTTCCTGAACGCCAGTTCCTCTTCATTCCTTTTGCGCTCGGTAATGTCCTGGGCTGTTCCCTGGAAGCGCAGGGGTTTGCCGGCCCCGTCATATTCGACCTCGCCTCGGGCGAGGATAACCCGGGTAGAACCGTCCTGTCGCACAATACGGTACTCGATGCCGTACGGTTTTTTCTCGAAAACTGCCGCCCTGCCGGCTTTGATAAAGGCGTCTCTGTCATCCGGGTGCATAATGTCCAGCAGCATGGCAAAGGTCGGTTTGGTCTCGCGGAGATCAAGACCGTAAATACGCAGCAGTTCGTCGGACCATGTCACAGCGTTCGTATTGAGGTCGCGTTCCCAGCTTCCGACATGGGCGATCCTCTGCGCCTCGTCGAGCCGGGCCCGCTGCTGCTGAAGAATCTCCTCCGCCCGTTTGCGGTCGCTCACGTCGCGGGTGACGGCAAGCAGGGCGACGATCTCATCCTTCTCATTGCGGAAGGGGACGGCGTGAGTGTCAAGCCAGCGGCGGGTCCCCTTCGCGCCGACGATCTCGAAGAGCAGTGTCCCGGACCGTCCCTGAAAAACGTTCCTCGTGAATTCCATAAAAGGTTCCCGGTATTCGGAAGTAACCATCGGACCAACGCACTGCCCCTTGACCTGCTCAAACGAGTCGACCTCGATCATTTCCAGGCCCGCCCGGTTCATCATGATCAGCCGCGCCTCGGCGTCGAGAAGCTTGACGCACTCCGGCTCGGTGTCAATGATCGCCTGCAGCATGGCCTCGCTTCTCCGCAGGGCTTCTGCGGCCCGTCTGCGCTCGGTCGTGTCGCGGAAGATGCCTATTCCGTACGTTTCTCCTCCAAGGGTTATAGCTGCGGTGCCGATGTCCGCGTAGAAAACGCTGCCGTCTTTTCTCATGACCGGCAGGCCCTCGGACACGGTCTTCTCTCCTCTCATTTGTTTTTCGAATTCCGACAGGACGCGGGGAAGACCCTCCGCAGGATGGATGTCCTCAATGCCGAGGCTCATAATTTCTCCCCTCGTATACCCCAGCATATCGCACATGGTCTTGTTGGCTTCGAAGAATCTCTTTGTCGAAACGTTGGCGATTAATATCCCGTCGTTGGCCTGATCAAAGATGCTCCTGAATTTCTTCTCGGATTCCCGGAGCGCTTCCTGCGTCTTCTTCTGCTCGGTAATGTCCTGGACGATCCCCAGCATACGCTCCGGGTTCCCGTCGGCGCCGTTGATCACTTTGCCAATGGTGTGCAGGTTGGCCACGGAACCGTCGTTCCGGTAAAACAGGTAGTCCATCTCGAATGGCCGCTGCCCCTTGAGCGCGGCATCGATGGCCTTAAGGAACTCCTCCTTGCTGTCGGGGTGCATTGCATTGACGACAAACCCGTAATCGGGTGAAACTTCACGGGGCTCGTACCCATAGATGCGGTAGAGCTCATCCGACCAGTGGACCGCATTGGTGGCGATGTCCCACTCCCAGTCGCCGACATGCGCTATCTGCTGGGCCCTCGACAGGCGCTCTCCGTTCGATCGCAGGGCCTCTTCAGCCGCCTTCCGCTCGGTGATCTCCCTGATGAGCTCGATGCCGGCTACGATAGTTCCCGAAGCGTCCCTGAGGGGGGATGCCGTTATTTCATAATAGAATGTTCCCTTGTCGGTCGTTCTTTTTTGCTCCAGCTTATGAACCTTGCCGTCCATAAAGGCCATTCCAAGATGGCATCGTTCGCAGACCTGCTCTTTGTTCTGGTATGCTTTGTAACAGTATTCTCCAACATGCTTCCCATAAAAACCCTGGGCAACCTTGTTCTGATATATAATTTTATAATTGCTATCCTGGATGCTTATGCCGTCTCCAATGGCCGCAATGATCGCCTCCGTCTTGGCCTTTTCCTCCTTCGCGCGTCTCGTTATCGCCATAAGCGCGTCCTCGATGAACACTCGTTCGGAGATGTCATTGAACACAACAACCGCCCCGACGATCCTGCCGCCCTCTTGTATGGGGGTGCTCACGTATTCAACCGGGAAGTTCGTGCCGTCCTTCCTCCAGAACACCTCATCCGTGATCCGGCGAACGACGCCGTCCCTCAACGGCGCATAGATATTGCACTTTTCACGGGAATGCGGGGTACCGTCCGGTCGCGTGTGATGCATGCGTTCGTGCTGCAATTGTCCGATGAGTTCGTCGACGGTCCATCCCGTCATGCGTGCCACAGCGGGATTGGCAAAGGTTATGACGCCGTCAAGGTCGATGCCGCAAATGCCCTCGCCCGCCGATTTCAGGATCATCTCGTTGCGGTGGCTCAGCTGCTCGATGATCTCCGCTGCGCGTTTATGCTCCGTAAGATCAGTTATCGAGACGACCATAGTGGATGATGATTTTTTGCTCCCGGGGATTACGGACCACTTGATGATGACATCACGTCGCTCCCCTGTCAGAGTCTGCATGACGCTCTCTTGTTCGAATTTGGATTTTCCCTCAGCTATGGTAATCAGCCCTTCCCTGAAGACGTCGTACGATTCTTTGGTGAACGTGTTATCCAGGCCCGATATAAGCTCTTCCTTGCTTCCCGCCTTATAAAGCGCAAGGGTGGACTTATTCACATTTATGATCCTTAAAAGTGCTGCACAGGCAGCAACCTCCTCCGGATGTTTCTCGAAATACGACCTCAGGTCATGCGCCCCTTTTTCCCGGACTTCGTCGAGATAACTCTTTACTGCCGAGAAATCCTCAAGCCAGAGTGAAACCGGAGAATTCTCAAAGAGGTTCATAAATTGTTCATTGCTCGCGTTCAGCGCCTCCTCCGCGCGCTTGCGCTCAGTTACGTCGCGGCTCACCCCCAGCAGGCCCTGCAGGTCGCCATGGGAATCATAGATAGGGGCTTTAACGCTATCAATATATCTTTTATCACCACCCCTGCCGGTCATCGTATCTTCGACGAAAAGCGGCCTGCCGCTTTTCATCAAAACTTGATCGCTCTTTCTGCAGCCTTCGGCAAGATCGGGGGGCATAAAATCTTCCTCGGTCTTGCCGATGAACATTTCCCGGTCCGCGCCCAAGAGCTCCTCAAATGCTCTGTTCACCATTATATATCGGCCGCTGGTATCCTTAAAAAATACCGCATCCGGCATGGCTTGGATCAGCGCTTGCATTCTGGCGTTCGTGTCCTTTAACGCCTCTTCAGCAAGGCTACGCTCGTGAATTTCAGATAGAAGACGCTCATTGGTCTGCGAGAGCTCCGTTGTGCGTTCATCCACCAGCCGTTCCAGTTGGGCGAACGAAACCGTAGTCCTCATCAGGTCATCCAGCATCTTGTTGAATGTTGCGGCCAATTGGCCGATTTCGTCCTTTGTCTTGACCGCTATCCTGCGCCCCAGGTCGCCGCTTCCCACGGTTTTAGCGGCCTCCGCGAATTCAGCCAGGGGTTTCGTGATTCTTGTGGTAAATACGATCGCTATAACGCCTCCGAACGCCAGCACTCCGGCGAGTATCCATACGATATGCCTGATGATGCCGGCAACGCCCTGTCTGACCGGTTCGGCGGAAATACCGACATGGACCGTTCCGAGGTCGCCTTTTAAAATGGGCGCCGCGATATCAAAGACGGTCCCTTTCTCCGTGTGGAGAGGCCGGATGCTGTACGCCTGCCCCGCGTTCATCGCGTTCGCTTCTTTGAGCTCCGCGGGAAACGTTTCTCCGAACGTATGGGCGGGGACTTCGCCTTTTGAATTCACGACGAAGAGGTACTCGATGTCGTTTTCGGCCTGTTTATGCTCCCGCGCGACCATCTGGAGGCTGAAGACGTTCTCCGTCAACAGCGGATTAACAGCGTCCTCCGCAAATGATCTGGCTATGAAAAGTCCTCTTTTTTCAAGCTGGACCTCGAGCATGTCCGTCAGCGTTGTGCGGATAAGGACAATGACCCCGAGGCCGAGGAGCATCACCAGACCCAGCGCTCCAACAAGAAATTTTGTCCTTAAACTCTGTGTTCTCATCATTTTTGTTTATCGGCAGTGTCTTTGGTTTTGGCGGTCCATGCCTGCATCTCCCTGACGGAATCGTATGCAGCATCGTTTACCAAAACGAAACGGTCTATCATCATCCCCTTGAGGATTTCCCTGCCTGCCTCGTCTTTATGAACGTTGAGGAATATATTTTTCAGTTGTTCTTTCGTTGTAACATCCAGACCCGGACGGACCACCACCGGGGGTATCCCGTAGGGAGGGGATTTCAATATGATCTTCGTCTTCGAGGTGTACTCCGGGTCCGTTTTGTCGAGATAATCCCAGACGAGGCTGTCAACGGCCGCCCCGTCCACCAGTCTCTCGGCGACCGCCTTGATCGACTTATCGTGGCCGTAGGTGAAGACATATTTCTTAAAAAAGGTATCCGGGGTTTCCCTCTTCATCTGGGCGAGCATATAGGTGGGGACGAGCTTCCCGGAATTGGAGTCAGGGTCGGAAAAGGCGAAGGTCTTTCCGCGCAAGTCATTAAGGTTCTTCAGTTGGCTGTCGTTCCGCACGATGATGTAGGAGTAATAAACGGTTTTCCCGTATGACTGCGGCGCGACCAGGAGTTCCAGTCCGAATTCGTCACGGCCCGTCACATACGGCCCGCTGCAGACGAAGGCAATATCGAGATCGCCTTTTTTCAGCAGGTCGTTGACCTCCTTGTATTTTTCCTTGCTCACGAACTGCACGGGTCTTCCCAGTTTTTCCCCGATATAATCCAGGAGCCTGCGGTAATAGACAAATCCCGCCCGGGGAGTTATCATCGCGCCGACGGCGATCCGCAGGGGGTTTTTCTGAGGCAATGTCTTCACCGGCTGCAGCGCCTCTCTTTTTTCGAGTTGCACAACCGCAGTCTTTTCCCTACGGCCACAGCCGGCTGATAATAGTACGAAAGAACCGGCCAGGATCAAGCAGACTGCGGCAATTCCTGTTCTTTTCCGGAACAACATGCTATTACCACTCCTTTTTAGGCCGCCGTGAAGGTACTGGGACATCTTGGTGGACAGATGGGAAGATTCGCTGAGAACAGTAAGCTCCCGCGGCCTGGCGCACAATGCCCGTGTATTATATCACTATATGCAAAGCGCGCCACAAAAAAGTATTGCAAATAAAATCAAAAATAAAGATGTAAAACGAGTAATCTGCATAGACTGGTTACGGTCGGATTGATGAAAAGGGGGCGAAGTGAACGGTCATACATTCGGCAGGTCTCTGAAAAAACTCGCCAGGCCTTCGGCATCCCGGACGGGTTCATAGCAGAAATTGTTCTTACACGGTATGATCCTGCCATGGTCTTCCCCGTATACGATCACAACGGGGCCGCGCGCCAGGGCGAGCGCCGCGCGCGCAAGCACGCTGCCGGGCCTTGCCTCCACGGTAAGCCGCAGCATGCGGAACCAGGCGTCGAGCGCGCAGAAATATGCGCCCGCATGAACGCCCAGTTCGCGCGCCAGATCGGCGTATATCCCGAGCGTTTGCTCTGCTGCGTTGCGATACTCATTCTTTCCGGTCAGGTGATGGAGCTTCAAGAGCTGCATGACGGCAAGCGCATTGGCCGAAGGATGGGGTATGTCTTCGATGCGTTTCATTCGCGTACCCAGGACCTCTTTCTCGGTGTCGAAAAAGCCGCCGAGGTTGCTGTCGTAAAACTTTGCCAGGCAGCTTGCCATGAGTTCGTCGGCCTGCCGAAGATACCTCGGTTCGGCCGTAACTTCGTACGCATTGGTCAAGGCGTCGATACTATGGATATAATCATCGAGCAACGCCGGGACCTTCTCTGTATGGAAAAGTTCCCCGTTCACCAGGCGCTCGCGCAGGACCCGATCGAGGCTTTGCAAGGCGAAGGTTTTTGCTTGTTCATCGCCGAGCACGGCAGAGGCGTGAAGATAGGAGGAGATGAGCATGCCGTTCAGGGAGGGATAGAGCGTTTTATCGATGAACGGAGCTTCTCGTCTCTCGCGCGCCAGAAGCAGCTTTTCCTTGCCACGTCGTATAGTTCCCCGAACGCCATCAACAGACTTGCCGAGTGCTGCGGCGACTTCGTCCGGAGGCATCGCCTGAAACAGGACCTTTTTTTGCGGATCGTGATGCATTGCCGCCCGATCATGAAGCAGGAGCCGGGAAAGTGTCTCGTACTCCTCAGCATCGAGGACCTTTCTGAAATCATCATCCGTCCACGTGAAGTATCCGCCCTCGTCATCGGGCGTGACGTCCGCGTCCTGGCTCGCGTAGAATCCGCCGCGGGGATCGGACAACACCTTTCTCGTGAACGTGAGAATGCCCAGCGCAACATCCCGAAACCGCTCGTCCCCGAAGACCGCATATCCGTCAACGTAGTTATTAAGAAGCCCGGCATTGTCATCGGCCATTTTCTCAAAGTGCGGAACGACCCAGGCCTCGTCCGTCGAATACCGGTGGAACCCGCCCCCGAGCTGGTCGTGAAACCCTCCCCGCGCCATGGCCTCCAGCGTCCTGCGTGCCGCCCGGCCGGCAGACGGGTCCCCGCTCGCAGCGGACCGGAGGATGAGAAACTCCAGCGCGCCGGGCATGGGGAACTTGGGGGAGCTGCCAAACCCGCCGTTTTGCGCATCAAAGACGGCCAGCATTTTTTTTTCAGCTTCATGCACCAGCAATTCACTGAGGACCCCGGCGGAAAGCGGCTCCGGCTTGAGCGCTTCCCTGACGCGATTCGCGTACGACAGCGCATCTTCTTTTTTTGTCTTGTAAAACGTACTTACCGATTTAAGCACGCTCTTGAACGCGGGCCTGCCCTGTCGGTCGTCGGGAGGGAAATAAGTGCCGCCGTAGAAGGGTTCCTTGTCGGGCGTCAAAAAAACAGAGAGCGGCCATCCGCTCCCCCCGCCCATGGCCGCCACTGCCTGCTGATACCGCCGGTCGATGTCCGGCCGCTCGTCGCGGTCGAGCTTGATATTAACGAAGAGCTCGTTCATAAGCTGCGCAGTCTCGTCGTCTTCGAAGGACTCCTTGGCCATCACATGGCACCAGTGGCACCACACTGCGCCGGTACTCAAAAAAACCGGCTTGTCCTCGCGCCGCGCCAGCTCGAAGGCCTCCTCGGACCAGGGGCGCCAGTCTATCTTCTGGTTTGCGGCATGTCTGAGGTAAGCGGATTGTTCGTTTGAGAGGCGGTTCATAATCGTAAACTCCGCCACGGAGGCACGGCGTCATGGAGGAGAGAGAGCAAGTTGCAAATATCAAGCACGAAATCACAAATAAACTCCACGCATCAAACCCGAATTCAAAACGGTTTAGATATTGTGACTTCGAATTCGGATCTAATTCGAGATATTTGTAATTTACGTTCTCAGTGTCTCCGTGTCTCTGTGGTTATAAGCGTCAGGTTTTTTAAAAGGTATTCGGATCTTCGGGGGGAAGCAGGGCCTCATCGAAGGGCATCACGCCGAGTTGGGTCATCACCGCCTCGATACCGGACAGCAGTTCCTGGTAATCATACCCGGGCATCTCCTCGTTCAGGGCGCGCTCTAACAACTGGTCAAAAGCTTCAAAGTCGAACTTGCCGTCGATCACTCCTGCGCGGACGAGCGCCGCATACAACGCTTTATCGTTGTTCAGGTCCCCGCCTTTTCCGATATCAAGCTTTGCAAGGTGTCCCGGCTCCGCTACATAGGACCGCATTGCCCCTTCCAGCGCGTCATACAGCGTCACGATCCCTGCCGAGAGCTTGCCCTGCCGGAGACGGCGTTTACCTCCCCGGATGTGGAGCCGTGCGCGCTGCAAAGGACCCTCCACGGGGCCAAGCGCTTCTTCGTCCATCAGCCCGAAATGAGGCATATCCATCCACCCGATCTATGCGGCTTTCCATCGCGCAGGCCGCTTCTTCCCTTTCGCCTGATTAAGCATCTTCATGGTCTCGCGCATGAACGCCGGCAAATCCGACGGTTGCCTCGACGTCACAAGGTTCCCGTCCACAACAACCTCGCTGTCTTCGTAGAGCACCCCGGCATCCTTCATTTCCTGCGCCACGGACCGGTAGCACGTTGCGCGCCTGCCTTTCAGCAGCCCCGCGGAGATCAATGTCTGGGGGCCGTGGCAGATGGCGGCCACGGGCTTGTTTCCGGCAAAGAACGCGCGGGCGATATCAAGGGCCTTCTGCTCCTTGCGCACCGTTTCCGGGGCCTTTCCGCCCGGAAGCAGAAGCAGATCGTAATCGTCGGGATTGACCTCGCCGACGATCTTGTCCACCTCGACCCCATAGCCGTGCTTTCCTTTGATAACACCCCTCCTCACGGACGCGATATCCACTTCGATCCCCTCCTCTTTCAGGCGATAATAGGGCACGAGTAGTTCGCTGTCCTCAAAATTGTCGGCGCTGATCATAATTGCCTTCATAAGTTCACCTCCGAAGTTCACTTCAAAAAATCCGCAACACTTTACTGAACCGTGCTTGTCCCCGTAAAGACCGTGTTGCGGCAATCGTTGTGTGAACCAGTTACTATTATATCATGCCTGCGAACATCGATGAATAAGGTGAAAGGAGAAGAGTAATACAAAAGGCAGATGAGGGATCAGGGGGTATCAATGGGACGCGGTATCATTGAGGTCGCCGCAGAGCGCATAGCCGCCGTTACCTCTTTCCTTGAGGCTGTACATGGCGCGGTCGGCTTTATTGAGCAGCGTTTCCACGTCGTCGCCGTCTGCCGGGTAGAGGCTGATGCCGATACTGGCGCCGATCGTGCAATTATGGCCTTGGATGCAAAAAGGGGCGGTCAGTGCGCTCAGGATCTTTCTGGCGACTACGACAGCGTCCTCGGGGGCAACGATCGTTCCGCAGATGCCGACGAATTCGTCGCCTCCCATGCGGGCAATAGTGTCGACCTTCCGAATACAGGAAACCATTCTATTCGAAGCCTCCTGGAGCAGCAGATCTCCCACTTCGTGACCGAGCATATCATTCACGACCTTGAAGCGGTCCAGGTCGATATACAGCAGCGCCAGGGCATAGTCGTTCCGTTTCGCCAGCTCCAAATGCTGGTTCATGCGGTCGAAAAACAGCGTGCGGTTGGCCAGGCCGGTAAGCGTATCATAGAGCGCCAAATGCTCAAGCCGTTGCTTCACCTGTTTCCGCTCGGTGATGTCCCTGAATATCGTCTGCACCGCCGGTTTTCCCTTATAGGTAAACTCGACGCCGGATACTTCCACCTCCATGACCGTGCCGTCGAGCCGCACGAACTGTTCCTCGACCGAGGGCACCCTGTCGGTTTTCCTCTGCAGCTGCCGTATCTGTGAGTCCGCGATTTCCCTGTAGTCCGGGTGCACGATGTCGAAAACCGACCTGCCGATCAGCTGGTCCGCATGAGACGCCCCGAGCAGACAGGCTCCCGCCGGGTTGATGAACACGAGCCGGCCGTCAACGTGAATGGTGATCCCGTCGGGAGAAAGTTCGACCAGCCGGCGGTAGCGCTCTTCGCTTTCGAGCATCGCCTCCTGCATCTGGTTCCGTTCCTTGATGAGCTGCTGCTTGTACAGCACCTGGTCGATAACGGCCGGGAGCAGGCTGAGGTACCGCATCTCGACGTCCTTCACGATGTAATCGGACGCGCCGAGCTTGAGTGACTCCGCCGCCACGGTCTCATTCCCCTCGCCGGTGACCATGATGACCGGGGTCGGCATGCCTTTCGACGAGAGCGCGCGAATGACGTCGATACCCCCGAAAAACGGCATATTGTAGTCAACGAGCAGCACATCGTAGCAGTTATTCTCGAGCATGCTGAGCCCTTCTTCACCGTTCGACGCCGTGTCCACAAGGAATCCGCGACGCTGCAGATTTTTTTGCAGAAGGGCGGAAAGCCCGGGGTTGTCCTCCATGTACAAAATGCGGGTAATCCTGATATCAGCCATGGGTCTTACTCCTTTTCCGGCGTCTTGACGATCGAGAGGAACGTGCCGAGCCTTTGAATGGCGTCTGAGAACTGATCGTATTCCACCGGCTTGGTCACGTACAAATTGCAGCCGAGCTCGTAACACTGCGCTATCTCCCGGGGATTGTCCGTGGAGGTAAGCACGATCACCGGGATCCGCTTTGTCCGTTCGTCGCTTTTCATGAGCTTCAGCACCTGAAGGCCGCTCAAGCCCGGCAGGTCGAGGTCGAGCAGTACAAAGGGAGGCAATAGGTGCCCGCTCGGCGCATAGTCCCCCTGTTTGAAAAGGTAATCCGCCGCTTTCCTCCCGTTGTCGAGTACGACAATGGGAGGGGCCAGCCCCGCGCGGCAAAGGCTCTTTTCGATGAGAAGCGCATGCCCGGGATCATCTTCGACCAGGAGAACGGCGGCCTGCTTTTCACGGGCGCTCATGGTTTCCCTCCTTGAGGCAGCCGTTCGTCGGGTT
>Ga0316620_10001112_pt1 | contig 11365 bp, 5 predicted proteins | sample OWC_Aug_M1_C1_D5_FD_207651 | JGI IMG/M metagenome (GOLD analysis project Ga0316620, IMG submission 207651) | Wetland soil microbial communities from Old Woman Creek delta, Ohio, United States - OWC_Aug_M1_C1_D5_B | ecosystem: Environmental > Terrestrial > Soil > Wetlands | place: USA: Ohio... | reverse complement strand
GGTCTGCGGGCACACCTGGGGGAGGCTCAGAAGCTCACCAACGACCTGCTCGTGCGCGTCCGCAGCCTTTCGCTCGATCTGCGGCCGACCATGCTGGACGATCTCGGGCTGTTGCCGACCCTGCTCTGGCTATTTGATCGCTATACGTCGCAGACCGGCGTTCAGGTTGCCTTTGCCCACAATGGCTTGGGACGGCGCTTTGCGCCGGATGTCGAGACCGCCGCCTTTCGGATCGTACAGGAAGCGCTCACCAACGTCGCCCGCCATGCCGGCGTCTCCCGCGTGACCGTGCGCGCCTGGGCCGACGTGGCCAGCTTGGAGGTGCAGATCACGGACGAAGGCAGGGGCTTCGATGCCGACGCGGCGCTGGCCAACGGGACGTCGAGCGGGCTGGCGGGCATGCGCGAGCGCGCCGTACTGTTGGGGGGATCGTTTTCGGTGGAATCCGCTTCCGAGAGAGGTGCATGTCTCAGCGCTAATCTGCCACTGCCGGTAACGGTCGGCGAGGCGTGCTCATGAGCATCACGATCGTGCTGGCGGATGACCACCCGGTGGTCCGACTCGGTTTGAAAGCCCTGCTCGAAGCGGAGCCCGACTTCGAGCTCGTCGGAGAGGCGGCCGATGGTCTGGAGGTCGCTCCCTTGGTCGAGCGCCTGCGGCCGAACGTGCTCGTGCTCGATCTGATCATGCCGGGCATCAACGGCCTCGATGTCACCAGGGAGGTGACGCGGAAATGGCCGGAGACGAAGGTCATCATCCTTTCCATGCACGCCACCGAGGGCTATGTGCTCGATTCTTTGCGCAACGGCGCCTCCGCCTATGTGCTCAAGGGTTCCCACGCCACCGACCTGGTGCAGGCCGTCAGGGAGGTGGCCGCGGGGCGTCGCTTCCTGAGCCCTCCGCTCTCCGAGCGGGCGGTCGAGGTCTACGCCCGCAGCGCGGAGCGGGCGACGCTCGACCTGTACGATACGCTCACCACCCGAGAGCGGGAGGTCTTTCACCTGGCCGCCGACGGTTACAGTAGCGCCGACATCGCGTCGCGTTTGTTCGTCAGCCCGCGCACCGTGGAAACACACCGCGCGAATCTGATGCGCAAGCTCGGCCTGCGCACCCAAACGGAATTGGTCCGCTACGCCCTCCGTCGCGGAATCGTGCGGCTGGAAGAATAGTCCCCGAGGTCGCGTCGCCCGCCCTGGGCGACGAACCAAGCTGCGCCGGCGATCGCTGGGAAATACGTCCGCTCGTCCGTGCCGGTCCGCCGTCATCGGGTCCGGCAGCAACGGGACCATCACAGCGAATATACGGTTGTCCAACCAGAGGCTCACGTCCGCCTGCATCTACAAGCTTGCCGCCAGAGTAGAGCCGCTCGCCGCTGAGAGCCGGGAGGCGATCGAATGAGCAGCCTATGTCGCACATTCCTATGGGTGATAATTCAGTATTTCTACGGATGGACGCTGTCTTAGACAAGCGGTACTCGCATTGTCGCGAAGCCGCGGTATTGACTGGCCAGGGTTATCGACGCGCTTCGGCGAAGCACAGCAGGGAGCGGGTCGATCGTGCCGCAACGAGAGGATGAGTCAGTCAAACGCGCGCTGGCCAGGCGGAAGGCAGGGAGCCTTGCCTGCGGGATGATGGACGCCGCCCGCGAAATCTGCTGTGAAACCGGCGAGGTCGGTCTCATGGCCTGGCCAAGAGCTTGATGAAGGAGGAGAGGCGGGGTCGTACGAGGAGAGGTTGCACGGGCCGACTTCCCGGATGCGATCGAGACGGGCAACCCTTTGATCGAAGAGGAGCGGGATAATGACGCGTAGCGTGCGGGTGACAGATCTGCCGAAGGACGAAGAAAGCGCACGGGCACGGAAACGGCGATCGACAATGCTGCGAGCGGGCGCGATTCTTGTCGCGATCGGGATGGGGCTGAGTCTCGCCCTCGCGGCGCAAGCGGCCACAACGAATACGATCCAGGTCTTCCCCAAGGACGTCCCCGACGAGAACTGGCCGCGCGTCAACCCGGGCGACGCGCCCGCCGGCTTCGACCCCAGTTCCTGGCAGGGGCCGGCCGCGGGCAAGTCGAACTGGTACGCGGCATACGGCGACAAGCTCGACGCGCTGTTCCCGGCCGATGCGGCGACCCTGAAGATCGCGGACCTCGCAGCCATCAGCTACTTCACCAAGCGACCGGCGGCTACCCCGCCGGGCCGTGATTGGTGGATCATCATCTACACCCGGCCAACGGGTTCTGGCGACGCCGCAACCTGGTATCATGATAGGTTCATCAATAATTACAGTGATCATGCGGACACCGACGCTTGGACGCAGTACTCCACCGCGAGCGGCATGACCTTCCACTCAAATGCGTTGGGCGGGCCGGTGATGTCGTTGGCCGATCTGATCACCGCCCACGGCAGCGACCTGATCGGAGCGATCAGCATCCAGACCGACAGCGGCTGGAACGGCTTCGATGGCTACGTCGACGGCCTCGAGATCACGCTCAACAACGGCAACGTCGGGCAGGTGAACTTCGAAACCGACAGTGCGACGGTCGAAATTGCCCCTTGCGACGTTCCGGACGAGCAGCCCCCGCGCGCCAACACTGGGGATGCGCCGCTCGGCTTTGGTCCCGATTCCTGGCAGGGGCCGGCGTCGGGCAAATCGAACTATCATGTCCGCTATCTGGCCGACGGCGACAAGCTCTCCGCGCTGTTCCCGACCGAGGCGGCCACCCTGATCATCAACGACCTCCACTCGATCAGCTACTTCACCAAGCGACCAGCGAGCACTCCAGCGGGACGGGACTGGTGGGTCCAGATCTATACGAGGCCCACGGGCTCGGGTGACGCCGCCAGTTGGTATCACGCCAAATTCACCAACAATTACAGCGACCACACCGAGACCGATGCGTGGACGCAGTACTCGACTGACGGCAGCATGACCTTCGGCGGCCAGACCTTGGCGCAGTTGCAGGCTGCCGTGGGCACGCAAGAGATCGAGATGATCAGCATCCAGACCGACAGCGGCTGGAACGGCTTCGACGGGTACGTCGATGGACTGGTGATCACCCTCAATGACGGCAAGGTCGGACGGGTGGATCTCGTGACGTCGTCCGGCGATCGCTACGTCGATGCCACCGGCACGGATGGGAGCAATTCCTGTCTCAACTTGGGCAGCCCCTGCGCGACGATCCAGCACGCCGTCGACGCCTCCTGCCCAGGAAGCACGATCAACGTGGCGGCGGGAACTTACGTCGATCCGGTGAACGTCGAGGGGCACACTGGGCTCACCATCCGGGGCGCCGACAAGACGACCGTGATCGTGCAGCCCACCTCGACCGTGTGTCTCGGTCTCGCCTACGGCTGCAGCCGCGTCGGTGTCTTCCGGGTCGTCGACTCGACGGACGTCGTCTTGCAGAACATGACGATGGACTTCAGCGTCATCAAGGCCGACGGGGCCAACGGTATTTTCTACTGGGACAGCACCGGCACGGTCGACAACAACATCATCGAGAACATGTCGGTCGTGGACACGTCCTCGGGCGGGTACTCGGAGATCGGGAGTTATTTCCGGGCTCCGGACTACACCGATACGTCGCGCGCGGCGGTGGCCATCACCAACAACACGTACATCGATGCCGGCCGGGTGGGCGTGCTCACCCACGGCTTCGTGGACGCCACGATCAGCGGCAACACCTTCTACAAGACGTTCCCCGATTTCGGCTACGCCATGGAGATCGGCTCGGAGTCGACCGGGACAATCGGCGGCAACACGATCCACGGCTACAACACCCCGGCCGCCTCGGACGGGAGCGAATCAGCCGGCATCTACATCGAGAACGACTTCACCGGCACTTGTTTCGGCAGTCCCGATTCGAACCTCGCCAAGCCCGTCACGGTCGAGAACAACGACATCTACGACTGCCAGTACGGTCTGTGGATCGGGAACGGGTATGACTGCTACGCCGGGGACGTCCACATCGACGTGGCGCTGAACAACAACAACCTCCACGACAACACGAACGGCGCCGCCTGGATCCAGGACGAGGACAAGGCCGACGGCTCTTCGGTCACGGTCAACGGCGGCGGTAACTCCGTGGTCAACAACGGCACCTACGGGTACTACATCTACACCAACGGTGACGGTGACGTGACCGTGGACCTGTCGCAGGAGTGGATCAGCGGCAACGGCACGGGGGTCTCCGTGTACGATGCGGCGGCCGCGAGCGGCAGCTCGTACAACGTGGCCCTAGCCTGCAGCCGAATCAGCGGCAACGACACCGGTGTCGCGTCGAACGTGAGCAGCGTGAGCAATACCGTGACCGTCAGCGACAGCAGCATCGCTGGCAACACGCTCGGCGCGGACGGCTCCGCGATTCCGTCCGGCAGCCTGACGGCGCAAGGCAACTTCTGGGGCTGTGCCGCCGGTCCTCCGGGGGCCGGATGCGATGCGGTGACGGCAAACGTCGATGCCTCGAGTCCGTTGAGCGTGGAGCCGCTGTGCATCACCTGCGTCGGCGCCGGGGGCGATGTCGACGGGGATCAGATCTGCGGCAACTTCGACAACTGCCCCGCTGCGGCCAACGTGGACCAGACCGATACCGATGGCGACGGCCTCGGCGACGCCTGCGATGCGTGTCCGAACGATGCAAATAACGACACGGACGACGACGGCGTCTGTGGCGACGTCGACAACTGCCCGACGGTGGCCAACCCGGATCAGTCCGACGTCGACGGCGACGGCGCCGGGGATCTCTGCAGCGCGAACTTCGCCGCGGCAGGGCTGATCCTGCGGCGCACCGTGTTGAAGGTGGACACGTCGACGAGGCAGGACAACGGCAGCATCGTGGTCCAGGGCAGTCTCAACGTGAACCCGCCGTACAACGGAGTGCCGGACGCGATCATCGCCGGCGGCGTGACGGTAGAGGTGACGGGGGCGGGCGGCGTCAACGAGACCATCGACCTGACCACGGCCAACGGAACGGCGTGCAACCCGCACACGACGCGATACGGGCCGCGGATCAAGTGCCTGCTGAAGGATGGGACAAAGACGGTGGCGGCGCTGATCATGCGGCCGCACTACCACCGGGTTCCGAACCTTTACGACGTCACGATTCGGGCGTTGCGACGGAGCTTCACGGGGTCGCTGACCATTGCCCCGGTCGGTGTGACGCTGTTCTCACTCTACGACTACAAGGACAACATCGGGGAGACCGGTGATTGCAAGGTGAAGGGCAGCCGCAGCATCTGCCGCGAGCAGGGAATCATCCCGTAGGCGACAGAGCGGTCAGGCGGAAGGCACGGAGCCTTGCCTGCGGGATGATGGACGCCGCCCGCGAAATCTGCCGTCAAACCGGCGAGGTGGGTCTCATGGCCTGGCCAAGAGCTTGATGAAGGAGGAGAGGCGGGGTCGTACGAGGAGAGGTTGCACGGGCCGACTTCCCGGGTGCGATCGAGACGGGCAACCCTTTGATCGAAGAGGAGCGAGATGATGACGCGTAGTCGGATTCCAGTGAACTCGAGAAGTAACAGAGAGCTTTTCGGTTGGTGCCTTGCCGCAGGGCTGGCCGCGGTCATTGGTACCAGCGCGGCGGCCTCGGGCGCCGTGATCTGCGTCCCGAACGCGGCCGTAGACGTCTCCTGCACGACTTCCGCCGCGACCATCACGTTGGCCATCAGCGCCGCGAATTCGCTGGGTGGCGATACGGTACTCGTCGGGCCGGGTCTCTACAACGAGAACGTGACGATCGACCGGCCGCTCACCCTCAAAGCCTCGGTCCCCGCGAGCGAGAGTAACGCGGGCAACAGCGCCGCTCAGGCCATCATCGACGGCAGCGGGGCGCAAACGACGGTGCAGGTTCTGCCGGGAGTGGACGGGGTGACGATCGATGGCTTCGAGATCACCAATCCGACCTACGCGTTCACCGGCGACGCCGGCTACGGAATCCTCGTCAACAGTCTCTCTTCCAGCGCAGCGACGGTGACGGTGACCATCCGTAACAACGTGGTCCACGACGTCTCCGATCCGTCGCGGACGGCGACGGGCGGCCAGGGCGAGTTCGGTATCCTGGCGCAAAACGTCGGCGGGGGCTCCCTCATCTCCGGCAACGTCGTCTACGGCATTCGGGACAGCGAGCCGCCGACGACCTCGGGCGAGTCGCCGGGCTCTGGAAGAGCGCAGGGAATCGCCGCCAAGAAGACCAACAGCACGGCCAGTGGGGTGTCGATCGACGGCAACACGGTCCACGACGTGCAGGACGTGGCGATCCGGGTGGACAACGCGTTCCCGAACGTCGACGTGACCAACAACGTCATCCACGACATCGGCTCCACCGGGACCGGATTCCTCTCCGGCATCGGCATCGACCACATCGGCACGGGCAGCGTGGCGAACAACCGAATTCGCAATGTGGTCGGCGGGTTCGGGCTCGGCATTCAGGCCACCGGGACGACCACGGTCACGGCCAACTCGGTGACCAATGTCCAAGGGGGCAACGGAATCACGTTCCCCGGCGCCGGAATCCTTGTGAACACCCCAGGGGTCGGCGTCAACAACAATTTCCTGTCGGGCAACGCCATCGGTCTGGTCGCCGCCAGTGGGGCGACGAGCTTGAGCGCCAACAGCAACTGCATCGCCGGCAACACGACTGGTTTCGTCAACGGCGCCAGCGCGACCCTCGATGCGACGAACAACTGGTGGGGCGCCAGCAACGGCCCCGGCCCGGTTGGCCCGGGTTCGGGCGACACGGTGGCCAACACGAGCGGCGGAACGACGACCTTCTCGCCCTTTGCGACCGCTCCGAACTGCGCCTTCCTGTGCGCGGATCAGCGCTTCGTCGACGACGCGGGCAGCGACACCGCCAACGACTGCGTGGACTCGAGCGCACCCTGCCAGCACATCCAGCGCGGCATCGATCTGGCCTGCGTGGGCAATACCGTCAACGTGGGGGCGGGCACGTACCAGGAGAACGTCGTCGTGACCAAGGGCGTCGAGCTGTCGGGCGCCGGGCAGGGCAACTCGATCGTCGAACCGGCGGTCTCCAACGCCAACCCGTGCACCGGAAGCTCCCTCTGCGGGGGCACGGCCAGCAACATCGTGCTGGTGCAGGCGAGCAACGTGAAGATCCACGATTTCACGCTGGACGGCGACAACCCGAGTCTGACCAGCGGCATCGTCCGCAACGGGGCCGATCTCGACGCCCGCAACGGTGTCATCACCAACTACGCGGCGGGGGACTTCCAGAACCTGGAGGTCTACCACCTCACCGTCCGGAACATCTATCTGCGCGGCATCTACGGCGCGTACAACAGCTCGGGAACCTTCAACTTCCACGACAACGTCGTCGACAACGTCACGGGCGATTACTACTCGATCGCCATTTTCAGCTTCCTGGGGGGTGGCACCGTGGCCAACAACACGGTCTCGAATGCCAACGATGCCATCTCGGCCAACTGGTCGCGTGGCATCCAGTTTATCGACAACGTCGTCACCAACTCCGCGAGCGGGGTCCACACCGACAACTCGGCTGGCAGCGGCGGCACCGGTGACCTGATTCAGGGGAATCAGGTGAGCAACTGTGCCCCCGATGGCTTCGGCATCTGGGTGTTCGTGCCGTACGTGGCGGTGCAAGTCACCGGAAACACCGTGACCAACTGCGCCGTCGGCCTGGCGGCAGCGGGCCCGGGGCCGGCGACGACCTTCTCCAACAACACGGTGGACGGTTCCGGGGCCGCCGGCAGCGTTGGCGCATACGTGACGACGAGCGAGTTCGGGTACGGCGTCGGCAATGTGAACGCTTCTTTCAGCGGCAACCTGTTGACCAACAACGACCAGGGTTTCTTCGTGCAAGACAAGGTCTGCTCGACCAACTCGACGACCGGCTGTCAGGTGGACAGCGACTGCCCGGCCTATCCGAGCGAGACCTGCTTGACCGGCTCGACAACGACGGTAAGCGCCACCTGCAACCGGATCTCCGGCAACACCGATGGGATCCTGACCGAATCGCTCGGCAGCCCGAGCGCGGTCGTTTTCAACAGCAACAGCATCGACGGCAACACCACGGGTGCCGATGCCAGTGCGGTTCCCGTTGGCAGCATCAATGCTCAGGCAAACTGGTGGGGTTGCGTGGCGGGCCCGGGGAATCCCGGCTGCGACACGGTCACCGCGGGGGTGGACTACTCTTCGTTCACCACGTCCGTGCCGGCATGCGTGAGCTGCAACGCGGATTCGGACTGTAGTGACGGTTTGACCTGCAACGGCAACGAAACCTGCAACCTTGGCACCCACATGTGCCAGGCGGGGACACCCCCCAACTGCTCAGCTCTGACCAACGAGTGCGCTACGGGAATCTGTGTCGAGCCGACGGGGTGTGTGGCCGACCCGTCTCCGAACGGTACGGTGTGTGTCAACGGCGGCGGCACCTGCCAGAGCGGAGTGTGCACGAGTACTTACTCCCTCACCCTGAACTATGCTCGCTTGCGGCGCGACTCGTCGACCAGGAGTAACAACGGCGTCGTGAGCGTGACGGGATTGGTGAACGACAACGATACCCTCGGAGGACTGGAGGACGATCTGACGCACGGACGCGTCTCCGTCGAGATCGACAGCGGCAGCTTCCACGTTACCGTCCCGTTGTCGAGTTGCAACGCCAACAGTTATGGCAGCGTCCGTTGCAAGGACCCGGCGAACAAGATCCGGGCGCTGTTCCGCGCCTGGAGGGTCAAGGGCCCGCTGCTTTACCGCATGAGCGTGCGGCAGGGTGGCTTGTCGGATACGGTCACGGGTATCACACAGCCGACCGGGCCGGTGACGGTGACGCTGCATCAGAGCAGCGTCGATCGCCCGGACGTCATCGGCGACGTCGACACCTGCACGCCGGCGGGGCAGTACGCGCTGCTCTGTCGCGAGCGCTAAAGGGTTGCGGTGTGGGCGTTCGACGGCCCGGTCGAACGCCCACGCCCCCACGTTCTCCGTTTGGGTACGGCACGGGTAGGAGGGCCGGTTTGTTCCTCGGGTTCAGGTCCCGTCGTTCCAACGCCCTGCACGTTCCGCCTGCTGCAGAATACAATGGACGAAAATCCCGTAATGGTACGAATAGACGGGCTGGCGGCGGGCGTTGTACTGCTTGAAAAAGTTTCCGCTGGGGCGAGCGCCGCGACCGACTCGAAGCCGGGCGGGTTGAGCGGCCGCCGAACGAGGGGAAAAATAATTGCCTGCCGTGGAGTTTCCTGGGGAATGATGACCATCATCGAATTGTCACCCACCATGAGAGACGAGCTCGAGCGGATCGTGCGCAACGGACCGCCAAACCTTGCCCGACGTGCGCGGATTGTCTTGGCACGCGCTGATGGCGCCTCGCTGACCGCGATTGCCGGCACAGTGGGTCTGCACCGTGATAGCGTTCGCCGCTGGGTGATCCGCTTCCGCAACCGAGGGCTCAGCGGGCTCCGTCACGGCAACGCCGGCCGCCCCAAGAACGTCGTGTTCGGGGAGTCGGTGCGGGCGGAGATCCGGCGTCGTGCCGGCATGGATCCGAGGGCTCTGGGGGCGGACTTTGACAGATGGTCCCTGTGCAAGCTCCGCGGCCATCTGATGCGAGAGGGCCTTGTGCGTTCGATCAGCGTCGAGTCGTTGCGGCTGTTGCTTCGCGCCGGCCAGTACTCCCGGGAGCACTGGGGTCGACCCGCCAATCCGATTGGGCCGCTGGCGCCCGAGGTGCGCGAGCAGCTTGCGCAACTGGTCCATCACCCATCGAGGGAGCAAGCGCAGCGGGCCCGCGCCGTGCTGGCGGTGGCAGATGGCGCCACCATCAGCCAAGTTGCCGACACTCTTCGCATGGGCAAGAACAGTCTGCGCCGCTGGCTGCAACATTTTCGCCTCAGCGGAGTCTCGGGCCTGGCTGGTTCGGGAATGATGCTGGAGCAGGCGTCGTCGGTCGCCACGCCCTTGTCGCCAGACTCCCTCGCCGCCGACGTATCGGGGCAGTCGCCGGCTCGCGCCCTTGACGTGCCGGAAGAGCCGCGCGCGTAGGGCTCGCCCGATTTGTCCGCTTGCCAGGCGGGCTGGCGGCACTGGACCGCCGCTACCGGTGTCGTAGCGTTCGCCCGCAAAGCCTCCATGGCTTGCCCCGCGGTCAGTCGTCAGGCACACGGGAGAGGATGTATCCCGTCCTGTTCCGTCTGGGCCCGGTCTCGATCGAGAGTTTCTGGGTGATGCTGTTCTTGGGCTTCTTCGTCGCCTTGCAGGTGGTGCGGTCCGAGTTCGAGCGAATCGGTTATCCGGCTACTTGGGCATACGATTTCATTCTCTATTCCTATATCGGTGGGTTGATTGGCGCCCGGCTGTTCTTGCTCACCAGCGCGTGGGACATCTTCGTGCGCGACCCGTTCGAGTTTCTGTTCTCCGGGAGTGGCTGGGTGTGGCAAGGCGGTGTGCTGGGTGGAACGCTGGCCGTCTGGTGGGGATGCTGGCGCAGGGGATTGCCCATTCTGGTGGCGGGTGATGTTGCCGGCCCGGCCATGGCCATCGGGCAGGCGATTGGCCGCATTGGCTGTCAGCTCGCGGGTGACGGCGACTATGGCACGCCCAGTTCCCTGCCCTGGGCGATGAGCTACCCGAACGGGACCGTGCCCACGCTGGAGCGTGTGCACCCGGCACCGCTCTACGAGGCCATCCTCTACACGCTGCTGTTCTGGGGGCTATGGCGGCTGCGTCGGCGGGGGTACCGACCCGGAGTGATTCTCGGCTTGTACCTGATCGGCACCGGTTGCGCGCGGTTCGCCGTCGAGTTCGTGCGCATCAATCATGTCGTCACGCTCGGGCTGACTTTGCCGCAGCTGCTCAGCATCGTTTCCTGCGCCGTCGGTCTGGCTCTCTGCTGGCGACCGCGGCGCTTACCGCCGCAGGCGGCTGCCTGACCGATGCGCCCGGTCCTGTTTCACATCGCCGGATATGGGGTTTCGAGCTTCTGGGTGACGGCCTTTGCCGGCTTCTTCGTTGCCATGCTGCTGGCGCGCGCCGAGCTGCGACGGCGGGGCCTCGATGCGCGCCTCGCCTACGACATGACGCTGTGGGCGTACGTCGGCGGCTGGGTGGGCGCGCGGTTGCTCCTGATCCCGAGCGGTTGGGATCAGTTCGCGGCCGCGCCTCTACGTTTCCTGACCGCCGCCAGCGGGTGGGTGTGGTACGGCGGTGTGATCGGAGGGGCGGTGGCGGTGCTGGCATGGGCGTGGCGCCAGGGGCTGGCGATGGCACTCGTTGCAGACGTCGCCGCGCCGGCGCTGGCGATGGGCCTGGCTTTCGGCCGGTTGGGCTGTCAGCTGTCGGGAGACGGCGACTACGGGGTGCCCACCGACTTGCCGTGGGGTATGAGCTA
>Ga0316620_10001111_pt1 | contig 11370 bp, 6 predicted proteins | sample OWC_Aug_M1_C1_D5_FD_207651 | JGI IMG/M metagenome (GOLD analysis project Ga0316620, IMG submission 207651) | Wetland soil microbial communities from Old Woman Creek delta, Ohio, United States - OWC_Aug_M1_C1_D5_B | ecosystem: Environmental > Terrestrial > Soil > Wetlands | place: USA: Ohio... | reverse complement strand
CGGCAGGCCCGGCAGATATGGATAGAGCACGATACCGATTGGTATCATGAGCACCAGCAGAAGTAGGGCACTTATCAGTCCGTTCTTCACGCCTCCGGAAACGAAGCCTACAATAAAGAGCACAAGGATGAAGCCGAGCATACCGGACAACTGGGCAGCTAGGAATCCCGTAAGCAGGTCAACCGTGAACAACACCACGCCGACCAGTAATGCAAACACTACCTTTACTTTACCGCTGAGAGGGTTCATCTCCATTAACCACACAACGTCATCGACCTGCGACACTATTAAGATATCGGAACCACGTCCTCTGGCCACCAAGAATAAGAGCAATCTGCTACCAATGCAGGTCTGGTGTCACAGAGTATGTTGTTGACACCTTCGTCTATGCCATAGAGAACGAGGCGATGAGAGAGATGGACTACAGAATCAGAGGATGGCCGCTGAGCACAGTTGCTGGATTCGCGGTGATTTTGCTCTATTGCACGTTCACCGGTATATCTTGGCTGCTCTACCCCTACGAGTTCGGTCCACTCACACACTACCTGAGTAGACTCGGAGACCTCGACTACAGCCCTGTGGGCGCATTCTTCTACAATGCGGGGTGCATTCTCACAGGCATTGCATTGCTGCTATTCTTCCTCGGTCTGTATCAATGGCATGCCCCGAGCCCGGCACAGAGGGCTATCCTAGTATTGGGCCAGGTAATTGGATTCGCTGCGGCATTCGCGTTAATGATGATTGGAGTCTTCTCGGAAGATCAGGGGCCGCCGCACATGCTCGCCTCAAGCGTGTTCTTTCTTCTGAACTTCATTGTGCTGCTATTGATCAATCTCGCTCTTCTCATACATCCGAGTTTCGGGAAACCCATACCAATCCTCGGAATCCTTCTCGACCTGTCTACCCTCTGGATGGGCTTCTCTGTCGGAGGACCAATAACCGAGTGGTACACCGTCTTTGGATCGTTGTTCTACGTGGCACTGGTCTCGATTCGATCGATGCGGGGCTCTACACCGTCGAGGGGTACTACAGAGTGAGTGACATCTCATAGCAATCGGCTGCCCTCGTACAGAAGAAACGGCAGTGAAAGGTCAGACGTTCACAGGTTTCCAACTGAACCTGGCAAGGAAGAAGTCGCTCCTCCGAGATTCATGGAGGAGCCGGTTTCACCAGAGGATTCATATGTGCGGTCACAGGAGGCTCTGGCTATGAGGGAACTCCTAGTCGATCTTGCCAGATATCAGCTCTGGGCTAACGACACGTACAGGAGAATCATCCTGGGCATGAGCCCCGAGGACTATGACGCGCCCACAGGACTCTCCTGCGGAACGCTCAGAGAAGTCTGCGCTCACATCAATGCGGCAATGACAAGGTGCTTGACAATCGTTGGCAAAAATCGCGACACAGAAGAGAGTGACATAGAACCGCTCTACAAGGCGACTAGAGAGGAACTGATGGCCACGTGGAAGAGGAACGACGAAGCCTATCTGGCTCTCTGCCTCGACTCAAAGCTCAAACACATCCGTGTCGAGGAGTTCTCTGTTCTTCCGGTCGAGAACTTCTTGGCTCAGTACGTAAACCATACGACACATCACCGTGGAACACTGCCAATCATCTTGAGGAAGCTGGGATACGAGCCGACCGATACAGACTACCTTGGCTATCTCTTCATCAAACATCGCAAGTGAACGTCTGAGGGTACCGAGCACGATTCCCTCTTCGGCGCACCCATTGAGCCAACAGATGAGATGCAACATCGGCCAGTCTGCTCTTCTCACAACTGCTATATCGATGACCAATGAACCCCGACCTGACCAATCCGATGATACGCCGAATCACCACTGACACCTTCGATGACATCGTAGAGCTGCTTCTTGATCTCATAGAGAAACGTAGGTACACTGACTCTCCGATTGAGGATTCCTTTGTAGATGAAGCAAGAGGACTGCTTTCTGAGGACCGCATACAGATGCTTGCCGAGTTCCGGTCTTCGCGCCTACTCGGATTCGTTATGATTGATCGAGAATCCAGCAGAATAGGTCCATTTCACTCGTATGAATCCACTGGCTCAGCTGCCCGGACGAAGAAACGGCTCTTCGATGAAGCATTCCACGAGATGTCAGAAACAGAACACTTGATCAGAACAGGAGGACCGAGCATAGATCCTGCGCTCTCGGACTACATTCTGAAACGCGGGTTCAAGAGATTCGACCGCAAGAACATGAAGATCACTCGAGCCGCCATAGGCTCACTCTGTGAGCCAGCTCTGCCAAGTGACTTTGCTTTCAGTTCATACCGCTCGGACATGAACGCAGCCCTTGCGAGACTGATTCACACAGCAAACGCTGGCCACTCAGAGGCGGATCTCTATCCTGAGTTCTTCGCCAGCGAAGAGGGCGCAGTACACCTTCTGGACGTGCTTCAGGAACTCAAGACCCACCCGGACTACTCCAAGGTCCTGAGGAGGGGAAACAATCTCGTGGGCGCCTGTCTCATTGTAACAAATACTGACCACGACGGACATGTTGCAGAGATGTGTATCGACAAGGGCTATCGGAGGAGGGGCCTGGCTAGGAACCTGCTAACCCACAGTCTCACGGAGCTGCTGAGGAGCATCCACGACCTTGAGTACGTCACACTCGATGTCACGCTAGACAACCCTGCAAGGCTGCTCTATGAGTCATTGGGTTTTGAAAGTCTGAGCGAGTACGCGACATTCACTTGGACCAAGGCGCAGCGGCAAGAGGCACGAGCAAAACACTAGTCGTGAGCAAATCGTTCATGCCTGCTGACCAAGCCGCTATTCCTTTAGTGCAAGCATCTTGATCTCCCGCGGACCAAACGTCAAGGTGAGTCCGGACTCGACACGGTGCTCGTTCCGAACGCTAGAGTCCACCAGTTCCTCTTGAATGCGCTTGATTCTGGAGGGTACTCCGATTTCTGCCGACTCCTTAGCCTCGCTGAGATTGTAGAGAGTGACAAGCACAGAGTCGCCGCGGACACGAAGCGATGATATCACTATGTTGGGGTTGCTGAGTCTGACCAAGGGTTGGTTCAGAACCCGGGGAGCGTTGCATCCAACGACGGTAGTGGAGCAGAACGCCGCCTCTGATTCGTCTGCGCTGAGATGCAGCGGGTCATTCTTCGAATGGATCATGATGCCGTATCGGAACTCGTACTGTGTATCCAGTTCTTGCGCACCCGGTGTCGCCTCCGCGGGTCCCGCATGCATCGGCCGCTCATGAAAGTCTTCCCTGGAGAGTGATGCTACAGACCTCAGTAAGGTCATTCCAATGCGTCGGCCATTGACCAGCTCGACCTCCGTGAGGCCCCGGTTGAAGACCGTGATCGACTCGGTGCCGTCCTGCTGGTCCACTCTTATGAATCGCTTCTGCGATTGGGCGCCCGACGGCAACTCAGGGTAGGTAGACAGTGTCGCACTGAGCTGTTCTTCACTTGGCATGACTTCGGCGTCACCCCTCCTCCGGATACATCCAAAGTGTGTCGCAGTCTGTGTGTACTCCGAAGTGTAGGGAAGGTCGAAGCATATTCTGAGCCTGTGGTCTCGGGACCGGTTCTTCATTTTCGTCACGACCTCAATGCGAGGTGAATCGCTGTAGAAGCGAAAGACTGACTCGACAGGTACCTGTACCTTGCCGGCTCTCTTCTCCCTCGAGCTGTCGAGACTCTCATACAGCTCGAGTGTCATTGTTTGCTCGACGTCCGCCAGAACTGGGCCATTGTTTCTGATGCGACGTTTCACGCTGCTGGTCTTCGCGTATTGGGGCTCCACACTGCCGAAGGTGTACTCGTCTCCGCGATCCCCGTAGTCTTCGAACACATGTAGAGGCCCATACTGCATTCCTGTAGCCTTGTTGACGAGAGTGAGTGACCCATCTTTGTTGAAAGTCACCCGGTAGAATCGATTCGTAACGCCATTCTCATTGACCGTGAATTCAGAGGTATCTCTCGGCGACTCGGATGAGAGGCCGAGCTTGGTGAAGGACCACGGCGTGAGTGGGGCCACACAGGCATATGCCTTCCGAGATGGCTTCGCTGCCACGACGTGGATCTTCCGGTATCGCTTGCTCGCAAACACATCGTGCGCCGTCTTCCTTAGCGATTCAATGTCGAAGTCACCCACTGGTTGTCTGTCGGCGAGAATCTTCAGCTCCATCAGACCCGGCTCCGCCCCATCCGTGTACTCCACACCATTCACGTAGAAGTCCATGATCTTGCGTCCCGGCAGTAGCTTCAGAGCCATCTTCACGCCTGTCACGCCCATTGTCGTTTCAAGGAAGACTTCCTCTCTGGATTTCGCAGGCTGGACCCAACAGATGTGCCCACTCTCAGTGACCACACTACGCACAGGCTGCTCGTCCGGCGCCGCGAACTCGAAGTGAATAGGTCTGGACGAACTTGGTCCTGCGTGGAAGACCATGATAGAGCGGTCGCCCGATGGCGAGGCACTCGCTTCGATTGCCTTTGTGGCTCCGTCAATCACGGCCTCAGCAATCGACTGTGACCAAGAGAATCGTGTCTTCATCTCTTCGTGTGTCTGGTCCACGGAACAACCGCATATCGAATCATGGGGCTGGTTCTGGAGCAACCACTTCCAAGCTGCATCGAGGAATCCCATCGGATACTCTCGTCCGAGATAGTACCAGAGGTACGTGCAGATGGGTTCAACGCTTGTCAGGATCAGGTCCTCAATCCTCTGGTTCCAGATTTTTATCCACATGCGAGCAGAGTATGTGCCCTGCAGCATGGGCGCACGAGCTGGGGACTTGAATTCGCCCTCATAGACCGGCAAGGTATATGCAGAGCTGCGAATCTCCTTCTCCATCAGATCAAGATAGTCGGCAAGAGACCCCACTTGGATTTCGTGTCCGGCCCGGGACAGGCGTCGTGCAAAGTCAACCACGAAAGGCTGCGGAAGAAGATGGTCTGAGCCATTCATCAGCAGATAGACAGGTAGCGGAGAGAAAGGTTTCAGCGCATCCACCGCATTGGTCACAAACTCCTCGAAGACCCCCGCCTCCTCCGGAAACCTTGAGACATTGCCGTAACCGCCCGGCAGGTATAGGGTGAGAAGGCCCCCATCCGAGCTCTTGGATGACTTCCAAGTGAAAACAGTCGTCTTCACCTCCGGAGGCACGCCACGCCACACGACAGCCGCGCGAAATCCCGTGAGATTACGCACAATCTGAGGAATTGCGCTGGTATGACCGAATTGGTCAGGCAAGTACGCAATCTGCATCAGGGGAATTCCAAACCCTTGCGCCAGACGATTGCTGTACTCAAGATTCCTGATGATGCTCTCTCCGCCGACAAGCCACTCGTCTGGCAGAAGGTACCAAGGCCCGACGACTACCTTTCCTTCTCGAATGAGCCTGAGCAGTTCATCCTGTTTCTCCGGACGAATCTCAAGGTAGTCCTCGAGAACAACAGTCTGGCCGTCCAGCATGAATCGATAGTTCTGTGTTGCGAGTGCATCTTGGATTGATTGGCTTTCGCGCGGAGTCATGATTTCCAGCAACGTGTCAATCAGATGGACGAGATTGTAGCGGAACCTCTGGAAGGGCAGATACCACTCACGATCCCAGTGTGTATGGGGAACGATTACTGCTTTTTCGGTCATTCTGTTTCGCGCGCCTTCTTGCCTTGCGGACTCGATTGTGCCAATGGGGCTGGAAGCAGGCTGCACTGACGGTCATATCAAGGTTCGGTAGTGTGAGCTTAGTCTGAGGGCGCCCAGCCGCAATCTCGCGCTCTGCGGCCGATTACCTGGTTTCGTCGCATATTTATGTGGGGACCGTTTCGACCATCGCAACTCCGGAGGACGCACCACGATGCAATCCAAGACTGGTTCAAGACCTATGTTCGCCACCGAAGATGCGGCTCGGACTGCCTCGGAGCTTTTTGGCATCAAGGGCGAGATAGATGAGTTACCCAGCGAGAGAGACCGCAACTTCCGGATCAGAGTCAACGACGAGGAAGCCTTCGTCCTCAAGATCGCAGCAGAAACGGAATCAGAAGAATGCCTCATCCTGCAGAACGCTGTGATGGCGCATCTCCAGAAAGTCGACCCCTCGCTTCGCATCCCGCAGGTCTTGCCGTCCAGACATGGTCTCTTGATATCAACAGTGAAGAATGCAGACGGACGAAGCCACAAAGTGAGGCTGTTGACATACTTGCCCGGCCGCACTCTTGCCGAAGTGAACCCACACACTGCCGAACTCCTGTGCGAACTTGGGGCTTTCATTGGCCGACTTACGCTTGGACTCAAGGATTTCTCGCATCCTGCCGCGCATCGCGATTTTTACTGGGATATCAAGAACGCAAGCAGAGTCATCGACCAGTATGCGGGAAGCATAGAGAGTCCCGACGACAGAAAAACAGTAGACTACTTCCTGAGGCTGTTCGTGGACAATGTCTTGCCAAACATGCACGTTCTCGACGAGAGCGTCATACACAATGACGCCAATGACTACAATCTGATAGTCGCCTACCCATCTCCCGGAGCAGCCAGAGAGTTCGGCATCATCGATTTTGGTGATATGGTCTATAGCTGCAGGCTCTTCGAACTCGCGATTGCCGCAGCATATGCCGTTCTCGACAAACCAGATCCGTTGGTGGCTGCTGCACAGGTCGTAGGGGGCTACAATTCAGTAATGGCGCTCTCCGACACAGAACTGAGGCTTCTGTTTCCAATCATATGTATCAGACTAGCGTCAAGCGTCTGCATCGCCGCACGTCAGAGGAAGGCCGAACCCGACAACACGTATCTCGGCATCTCCGAACAACAGGCTTGGCGAACCCTTGCCAAGCTCAGAGGCATACACCCAAACCGCGCGTGGTATGTGTTCAGAGATGCATGCGGCCTGTCCGCGTGCCCCCATGGTCCACGGGTTGTCCGATGGCTTCGGGAGAATCAGAAATCGTTTGCGGACCTACTCGGAGGAAAGCTGAGAGCCGAAAAGAAAGTGGTCCTCGATCTGAGTGTCGGAAGCCTAGACTACGAGTACCCACCTGACGTCTTGGATGCTGGACGATTCCAGAGAACCGTCGGCGAGAAACTGGCTTCAAGTGGTGCTACGATAGCGATTGGCCGCTACGATGAGGCTCGCCTAATCTACGGCGGCAGCCAGTATCTCCCTGCATCAGCCACATCCATTGAGCCTAGGACCGTTCACATCGCTCTGGACCTCTTTGTCCCCAAAGGGACCCCAGTACATGCGCCAATCGACGGTGTGGTACACTCCTTCAGAAACAACAACGTCCCCTACGACAATGGACCCACAATTGTGCTCGAACACAAGATTGCAGAGGGACTCTCCTTCTACACATTGTATGCACATCTGAGCGTCGACTCCATTGCCAACCTGAAGAAAGGACAGACGATACTGAAAGGGAAGGAGTTCGCACGCGTTGGCGAATTCCCCACGAACGGAGGATGGCCATCACACCTTCACTTCCAGTTAATCAACGATATGCTAGGGGTTGAAGGTGATTTCTATGGTGTAGCGTGGCCGAGTCAACGCAGTGTGTGGACGAGCATATGTCCTGACCCGAACCTCATCACAGGGATTCCGGGTGAGGTCTTTCCCGAAAGGAAACTGACAATGAAAGAAACACGCGAACTGAGAAGAGAGTACATCGGCCCCTCACTCGGCATAGCCTACAGAGAGCCACTGAAGATAGTTCGAGGCTATATGCAGCATCTCTATGACGAGGACGGAAGACCATATCTCGATGCTGTGAACAACGTGCCGCATGTCGGTCACTCGAACCCGACCGTCGTCCACGCCATCCAGCGTCAAGTGGCCGCGCTGAACACAAACACACGATATCTACACGATGTCATTGTGCAGTATGCCCGGAAACTGTGCTCCACGCTTCCTGAACCTCTCAAGGTCTGCTTCTTCCTAAACAGTGGGAGTGAGGCAAACGAGCTAGCACTTAGGCTGGCCAAGACACACACGGGAAGGAACGACATTATTGTCATCGATGGGGCCTACCATGGAAACACAGAACAGCTGGTCGATATCAGTCCCTACAAGCACGATGGACCGGGCGGCAAGGGAACACCGCCGTACGTGCACAAGGTCCCAATGGCCGATGCTTTCCGGGGTCAGTATCGATCAACTGATCCAAAAGCAGGCCTCAAGTACGCCGAACACATCGGTGAAATCATTCGGCAAGCAACCACGAATCACAAGGAGGTGGCGGCATTCATATGCGAGCCGCTCATGAGCTGTGGAGGCCAGATTGTCTTTCCACCCGGCTACTTGAAGGAGGCGTTCCGTCATGTTCGTCAAGCAGGTGGGGTGTGTATAGCAGATGAAGTCCAGACTGGATTCGGCCGGGTGGGAACACATTTCTGGGCTTTTGAAACCCAAGACGTCGTCCCTGACATAGTCACAATGGGCAAGCCGATGGGCAACGGCTTTCCGCTGGCTGCGGTTGTGACAACTAGGGAGATCGCAGACTCCTTCAACAACGGTATGGAGTTCTTCAGCACGACTGGCGGTAACCCAGTCGCCTGTGCTGCAGGCATGGCTGTCCTAGAAGTTATCGAGAGAGACCACCTTCAGGAGAATGCACTTCGTGTTGGCAGTCACCTGCTCAAGAAGCTCAACGAACTGAAGGACAAACACGACATCATCGGAGATGTCAGGGGAATCGGTCTCTTCGTCGGGGCCGAACTCATCCGAAACCGGACAAGTCTAGAACCTGCCGCTGAGGAAGCAACCTACGTGATAAACAGGATGAAGGAAATGGGAGTGCTCCTGAGTACGGACGGCCCTCTTCACAATGTGATAAAGATCAAGCCACCAATCATCTTCAGCGAAGCGGACGTGGATTTCCTCGTTAAGCGGCTTGACCTCGTTCTCAACGAGGACTCTGTGAAACGCAAAGGGTGTTGAATACGTCGCGCACGCTCAGTGAGTTGCGAATCACAAGTTAGACGCGTCAGGCGGTTTGTCAATCGGGCCATGCATACTCAGGAATCTCAAACAACGGTCGCAGGTGATGCCGATCTTCCGGTCCACAATCGCCCAGCTCGCCTCTCCTCGCTGCCGAGTATCCTTTTCGACGAAGGCCGTGACAGTCGTCCCACACTCTGTCAGGTACTCGTTGGCACGCTTGCGACGATAGGCATGGTGAGTCATTCCTGTCTTCGGGTCTCTCACTCGAAACCAGTCATAAGCGTCAGATACGGCTGCCTCAAGCTTCACTATCGCTTCGGCTATTGCCTGAAAGATGTGTGACACGTTCGTGTTCAGCTTCGCACTGGCTTCGACGTATTCAGCTCCCAGCACTTCCGCCAGCTTCAATCCGTCCTCAGTGGTGACCTGTCTCTGGTCCGTCAGGTCGGACTTGTTTGCCACGAGAACGCATGGATACCCATGCTCGGACTGCCCAACAGCAAGGTGGGCATCCACTGTTCTTTTCCACGGAAGAACACTCTCGAATGTGTCACGCCTAGTCATGTCATAGACGAGAACTACGCCTCTAGTCGCGACATAGTATCCGCCGGGAACGGCTTCCCGTTCTTGGTAAGGTCCTGTGTCCCATATCTGAAGGGTCGCTTGGACATCATCCGTGTCGACCGTCTTGGAGTCAATAGGGAAGCTAAGCGTTACTGGATGAGTCATCGGATATCGTCCGGTCACATAGCGAAGGACCAACGAGGTCTTGCCCACACCAGCAGAGCCGACAACGATGATTTTCCAACTAGGATTCAAAGTATTACCCCCGTTGTATACGTCACATACAAGGTTGATGAAGGATTCTCTAGGTGCTAATTCAGGTCTTCGATGTATCACTCTGTTACCAGAGGGCCTGATCTACTATTGTTCAGGAACGAAACACCTTTAGGTGTGTTTCAGAGGGGGACCTCCACTTCGGACAAGCAGGAGCATTCCTAGCGAGGACAGAACTGGAAACATGGAACCGACGACAGGGGAGAGCGTCCCGAGAACAGGCCTCACGAGCTCAGAGGCGGCAGGAAGGAAGAAGCAGTTCGGCCCAAACAAACTGAGGGAAAAGAAAGGGCGAAGCCCTGCATCAATCTTCATTTCACAGTTCAAGAACCCGCTCATATACATAATATCAGCTGCGTGTATCATCTCACTTGTTCTTGCGGAATATGGTGATGCTCTGATCATAGGTGTTGTCATAGCTGTGGACAGCGTTCTCGGTTTCGTCCAGGAGTACCGAGCAGAGAAGACAGTGGCAACTCTCAGGCAGCTGCTGAAACCGATTGCACGAGTGATCAGAAACGGCGAGATGATTGAGATAGATGCGGCTGATATTGTACCCGGTGATCTAGTTGCCATTAATCCCGGCGACAGGGTTGCGGCAGACGGTGAACTCATCGAGTCTGTGGTGCTCAATGTCAACGAGGCCATACTCACGGGCGAGAGTGAACCTGTCATGAAAGACGAGGGTGCCGTCGTCTATATGGGAACAACCGCACTGTCCGGAAGAGGACTGATGGTTGTTACCTCAACCGGCATGAACACTGGACTTGGCAAGATAGCTGAATCCCTGGGCGAGATTACCGAGAGTGCCACTCCGCTCCAGATTCGACTGGCTGGGTTCGGGCGGTCACTTACGTATGTGGTCATCGCTATCAGCATCATCATTCTGGTCACCGGAGTTCTGATTGGCAAGGACTTCTTGCAAACGGCGGAGCTGTCGGTTGTTCTCGCTATCGCGGCCATCCCTGAAGGTCTGCCAATCGCCGTGACCATGATTCTCGTCATCGGCATGCGTGCCGTGCTTCGGCGCAAAGGATTGGTCAAGAAGCTGCTGGCCGTCGAAACTCTGGGCTCAGTCACTACGATATGCACGGACAAGACAGGCACCCTGACAGAGGGGATGATGCAGGTTGCACGCACTGACTTCAGGTCGGACGACATGGCAGCCCACGTCATGGTCCTCTGTAATGACCTGTCGGATGGCTTGGAAGTCACTCTATGGAACTACGTGAAAACGATGAATCTGGATCCACGCACGTTCAGGGTTGACCATGAGCGAATCTACGAAATCCCATTCGACAGTGAAAACAAGTACATGCTGACGACTAACAGCATAGATGGAACTGAGGTGGCGCTTCTTAAGGGCGCCCCGGAGGTCGTACGAGACTTCTGTAAAATGAGCGATAACGAGAGAGATGCGCTAGCTACTCAGTTCGAGGATTGGGCTGGCTCAGGCTTGAAGTTGCTTGGCCTGGCCTACAAGCGGGACGGCAATGCGGAGGAACTCTCGGGCTTCACATGGGCAGGCCTAATTGGAATTGAAGACCCGGTGAGACCGACCGCCAAAGATGCCATCATGTTGTGCCGCAGAGCCGGTATC
>Ga0316620_10001110_pt1 | contig 11372 bp, 9 predicted proteins | sample OWC_Aug_M1_C1_D5_FD_207651 | JGI IMG/M metagenome (GOLD analysis project Ga0316620, IMG submission 207651) | Wetland soil microbial communities from Old Woman Creek delta, Ohio, United States - OWC_Aug_M1_C1_D5_B | ecosystem: Environmental > Terrestrial > Soil > Wetlands | place: USA: Ohio... | reverse complement strand
GTCCGGGGGCGTGGACTCCAGCGCGGTGACCGCGACAATGGCCGAACTCGTCGACGGGCCGGTCGACACGGTCTCCATCGGGTTTGATGCACCGGCCTTCAATGAACTCCCGTACGCGCGGGCGGTGACACGCGGGTGTGCGGCTCGGCCGCGGGAGCGCATTCTCCCGCCCGAAGCGGCCCGAATCGTCGATGTGCTCACCTGGTACTATGACGAACCCTTCGCGGATTCGTCCATGGTGCCGACCTACCATCTCTCACAACTGGCGCGGGAACATTTGACGGTATGCCTCGCCGGGGATGGAGGCGACGAGATGTTCGCGGGCTACGCCCGCTTCCACGATTTTCAGCAGCGCTCATTGCACGATCCGGCCGCCGCCGAGCGGCACTTCTTCCACAGAAAGACCTCGATGACCGCGACGATGCGAGAGCAGCTCTATGGCGGTTGGCTCAAGCGAGCGATCCGCGACTATGATCCGTTTTCCGTCTTGCAAACCTCTTTCGACCGCACCCGCCAATGGGATCCGCTCTCCCGCATCCAGTACGTGGAAGCGAAGACGTACCTGACCGGCGATCTGCTCACCAAGGTCGATCGCGCCAGCATGGCCCACGGCCTCGAAGTGCGCGTGCCGTTTCTGGACCACGAGCTGATGGAGTATGCTGCCCGCATGCCGCCCGGCTACAAGCTCCGCGATGGAGTGACCAAATACATCCTGAAGCAAGCCTTCCGCGATCGTTTACCCGAGCAGGTGCTGACGCGGTCCAAGATGGGGTTTTCGATGCCCTTGGCCAATTGGTTTCGGGGCGAACTGAAAGGCTTGTTCGAGGAGCGCGTATTCGCCCGCGATGTGTGCCTCACGGAATGGTTCGACCTCGAGCCGGTGCGAACCTGGTGGACGGAGCACCAGGCGGGCGTGCACGACCATAACCGCCTTTTCTGGTGCCTGCTGGTGCTGGAGTCTTGGGCGCGTCGCTTCCTTCCATCGCACCGCAGCAGACCGCCAGAGCCATGAAGATCCTGTACGTCGGAACGCTCCCGCCACACCCAGGAGGGTCGGCGATTTCGGGCTCGCTACTGCTCACCGGCTTCGCGGCGGCGGGTCACTCCGTACGCGCCTTGGCACCGCTCTCGACTGAGGTGCCGCTTTCGACGGACACCTTCGCCGCACGTCATCCGGACGTTCGCGTCACAAAATTCCCGGTCCCCTACTTCGAAACGGCCCCCAATCTTCCGGCCAGTGACGAGTATCGACGGACGGAACGCGAGCAAATCCGCACGCTGCTCCCGGCTCTTATCGGCGAAGAGCGGCCTGATATCATCTTCATAGGCCGCGAAACATTCGCCTGGGACGCGCCGGACATTGCGTTAGCCCATTCCATCCCCTGTGTGCTGCGGACGGCGGGAGCAGGTTCGTTCGGCATCTTGAATCGCACCTTACCTGACTCGGAAGCCCGCAGTCTGTTCGAACAGTTCCAGAAAGCAAATCTGATCGTCTCGCCGGCGAAGCATCTGGCGGAGCGCCTGCGGCCGCTCGGGCTTCATCATGTCAAAGTGATCTGGAACGCCGTTGATCTTCATCGCTTCTCGCCGCAACCGAGGGATCCGAGCCTTTCGCGGCTGTTGACGATCTCGGGAGACGACGTCGTCGTGGCGCACTTGTCCAACTTGAAATCGCTGAAACGGCCGCTGGACATCGTCGATGCAGCCGACAAAGCGCTGCGGCAGAACCCTCGGCTCCTCTTTCTGATCGTCGGAGACGGGCCGTGCCGGCAAGCGATGGAGCACGCCTGCAGCGAGCGAGGCATTCTCGAACGGTTCCGATTCGTCGGGTGGATCGATCATGATCAAATTCCCAACTATATCAACTTGGCCGATGTCGTCGTGATGCCGTCTGAAGCTGAAGCGCAAGCCCGGGTGTATCTCGAAACCCAAGCGTGTGCCCGCCTGATCTTGGCCAGCGACATTCCGGCGGCCAGCGAGGTCATCGTGGACGGCGAGACCGGACTACTGTTCCGCATGGGAGACCCCGAGGATCTAGCCGCGAAGGCGTTGCAGGCTGCACGTGATCCCGAGGGGCGAGCGGCGATTGGAAGGAAGGCGCGCATCAGCGTCGAAGCCCATGCCCTTCCCACCATCGCCGGCGCCTACTTGGACACGTTCACTGCCGTCCTCCAACGTCGGCCGCTCACCTAGCGTGGCGCATGATGACGTCGAACGCCACGGCATTCACGGTGCGCAGCGTGCCCAGCGCGCGAAGCCTGCGGAGCAAGTCGCGATAGTGCGGGAGCCAATGCGGCGCGTAGCAATCGTGCAGGCCGAACGCGACGAAATGGTTGTTCGCGACCCGCTCCAAAGCGCTCCGCTCCCATTCCGTATAGCTCAGCCGGCCTTGAAACAGCGGGAAGTCATCGAACAGAATCGGGACACGCACGATCCGGTTTTTCATTTCGGGTTGCAACGTGCCGAGGGACTTCGCCGAGCTCGCCAGCCACTCGAAGTTGTGCATGCACAGGTTCGCCTCAGTGAGATCGGCGGTGATCCGGGAGCGCGGCGCGCGGTAGCCTTTGATCCGGTAATCCACTGACCGGCACTTCTGCAGCTGGGTCCGTTCCGCACCAAAGTCGTCGATCTGATGATCGTACGAGTGAAACGCCATGCAATGGCCGTGTGCCTCAATGCGAGACCGCAACTCGTCGAACAATACGCCAACCACGTTGTAGGTCGCGCCGACGTTGGCGTCGCGCTCGGCGGCAAGCATCTCCTCGAGGCTCGCCGGCGAGGTATGATCGGCAACGGCAACGAAGTCGGGATCGATGCCCACGTGGCCGAGCCCGCGTTCGATGTCGTGGCAGATACAGATGAACTTGTCCTCCCGAATCGGTTCCGTGCCCGGCTCCGCCACGAGGACGCCATCGGCAATGTCCTTCGCATCGATTACCCACCAGCTGCCGGCGCGCCGCACGCCCGGGAAGCGTTTGTGAATGTCCGCGTCGTAGATCCGTTCGTAGAGCGGCGGCTGCACGGTCCGCTTTCGGTCCGTATGCTGCATCGCGAAACCAGAGGTGGGCGAGTAGATACGAGATAGCCCGTGCTCCAACGCGAAGTTGCCAATGCTGTTCAGCAGCATGTGGTGCCATCCTCGGAACCGCTTCTCGATCCGCGTCCGGTATTGTGGTCGTCTGGCGATCCGTTGAACGAGGTCGGAAACATGCGCCATCGTGTACAACTCGGTTCCGTCCACGACCAGATCGACCGTCGCGATCTGGCCGACGCGCCCAAACTGCTGCTGATGCCAGATCAGGTCGTCATCGAAGAACAAGTCGGTGGGAAACTCATCGGTCACCGAGCTGTCGGCATAGAGCACGATTTCCCAGCAGCTGGCCGGATCGGTGGTTCCACACATGCGGTGCGCCAATTTGAACCCGTCCGGGCCGCACTTCGGCAGATAATAGAACCGATGCGGGAAGAAGTGCCGCAGCTTGTACCCTTTGGCTAGCGCTTCGCTCTGTCGCTCGGGTGTGATCGCGTGATGATGCACAGCCGAGCGCTCCGGCATGCAGCCCTCAGGGTTCATGCGGAGCAGCCGAGACCAACGTGGCGTCTCGCCATCGCAGCACCTTCCAGTGCAGGCGAGTGAGACGGACACGCAAGCTGCGCATCAGGTTCCAGCGCAGGCAACGCATGGCCAGGTTCCACACCGCCTCGGCTCGTATCCGTTCCCACCGTGACCAGCCCGCGTCTCGGCCCGCTTCCACGAGGAACGTCTCGGTCACGGCCGAGCGAAACAGGGGGGTGAACGGTACACGGCGATGCGGCGCGTCGCGCAGCACGGCGGGGATTGGAACGCCCAACACCCGTTCGACCGTCTCCAAGACCGACGCGAGATGCGTGGCGCAGCCCCACGCCCCCGCCAGGTCCCAGAGCCCGCCGCACTGGTCGGCGAAACGGGTCATGGCCCAAGCGGCATCACACAAATGCAGCAACCGAAAACCCGAAAGCGAGCAGGTAGTGGCATGCACCGCCAGGTAGATGACGGTCGCCAGCGGATTGAGCGTCGTGATCTGCGTGTGCGCCACGGTGAGCACGGCCGTCTGCTCCCACAGGCGCTCGGCCGGCGCCCGCAGCCGCGATGCCGGCGCAATGTGCCAGTGGAGATCGACCGGCAACCAGCGGCCGTCGCGCGGTGCGTCGAAGGGCAGCTCATAGTGGAAGCGCTCGTAGAACCGGCGGGTCAAGGCTTCCGCCGTCGCCCGCTCGCCGGCGCGGCTCGGGCGTGCGGCGAGAAGCTCGTCGGCCTGACCAAGCCGGTACCCCAGAGATCGCAACCGGGCTTCGGCGCGGGCCACGGCTTCGCGAGGGACCACAATATCCACGTCCACGAACCGACGAATGCGCGGATCGCAGTACACATGCTCCGCCAGCACGCTGCCTTTGACCACCAGGAACGGGATGCCGTCGCGGCGAAATTCTTCGTCCAACCGGATGAGTGTGCGGCGCGCGACGTCCGTGTGCTGCGCGCTTTCCTGCTGAATACGCCCCAGCCGCTTGCGGACGTCGGGGCTCACCGCGAGCGTGCGCCGGCACGAGTCGAGCCTGGCAGCAACGAGGGCCGCGACTTTGTGCGCGACGGCGCGGTCGAGAACCCACGGCCAGTCGACGCGGTCGCCATGCGTCGTGACCCAGCGTTCGAACGGTTCCGCGTCGGGCCGCAGCGCGGTCATGAGTGCGTGCACGCTGGCGGCTCGGCGTTCCGGGTCTTGCACTCGACGGGTCGCGCGACTCCTCAGCATGTTCGGTGCTTGTACCACGGCCTGCGCGGACTGCACATGCGCTCCGGCTGCGCTCTCCGGCGGCCAGCAGCCATTCGGCCATCCTCGATCCGTCGACACCGTTCAACCCCTCTTCGCAGAGCGACGATCGCCCACACAGAACAAATCGTTGCGCGCGCCGAAGAAAAGTATCCGCTTGGCCGTGGCGACGCTGGGCTCTTGGGGCGCACGCGAGTGAAATTTTTGTAGCCAACTTGTAGCCAATGGATCGGAAACCCACGCACAAACGTGGACGTCCGCGGAAGCTGAATCGAGCAGAAAGTCCTGCTGCGAGGACGACTTGGGACGTTGGCGGACATCAGTAGAAAGTCACCCGACGGGCTTCGTAATCAGCAGGTCCGCGGTTCGAATCCGCGCGCCAGCTTTTTCTTTCTCTTCTGACAGCCACTTACACGCCCGGGCTCGGCTGCAGAGAGCCGCGTTTCCGGCCATTTTGTAGCCAAACTGTAGCCAAAGGACGACCGCAAGACCGAGGAAACATTCTGGGCCGACCTCAGGAAGCACGGCGCGAAGAAGGCGCGAGAGCTGGGCGTGAGAACACCCGACGAATTGGAGGAGGCGATCAACCGCATCGTCGCCGACTACCGACGGGAGGTTCGTGATGCCCATACCCTGGCGAGTCGTCGCTGACTCCAACGTCCTCATTTCGGCCGTCTGCAGCGCGACGGGCAACCCCGCCGCTGGAAGCGACACCCCCAGAAGCGTAAATAGTTGTACTATGGCTGCTCGAACATCGACTGTGGTCCGTCTCACGGGTAACTACCAGGTCAGCGTCCCCAAGCGCATACGAGACACCCTCGGCCTCAAGCTCGGTGATTTCCTCGACACCAGTATTGAGCACGGCGCCGTGGTGCTCCGGCCGAAGGTGCTCCTCGACCCCGGCGCCATGGCGGCTGACCGTGCCCGCAAGGGCATCGGCGTCTCTCGCGCCTACGACGACGTCGACGAATTCATCGGCGACCTCAAAAAAGCCGCGGCCAAGTCTCACCGTCAACCGTTGGCTCGCCGCACGCGAAGAAAGAAGTAACCTCGCCCAGGTCCTGGCAGCGATCGAGGTCGCCAAGCGGTACGGTGAGCGCGAGTTCAGACCCGGTAAACCGGTCCGAGGGTCCGGCGACGTCTTCGCCCACTTCCGCGAACGGTTGGCGGACGAGCCGTGCGAGCACTTCTACGCCGTACTGCTCGACAACAAGCACCGCAAGATGCGCGACGTCCTCGTGAGCAAGGGCTCACTCACCGCCTCGATCGTCCACCCGCGCGACGTCTTCGCTCAGGTGGTCCGCCACAGCGCGGCCGCGGTACTGTTCGTCCACAACCACCCCAGCGGCGATTGTTCTCACGCCTTGCTTGTGACCTCCGATCGTCCGGTGCTTCAACCCCGGGAGTTCCAGCGTCTCCAGCTCATCGTTGTTGACTATCGCCATTTGGTCTCCTTCGACGCCCAAGCCGCCGGACACAATCGGCAAACCCGACCAAGGCTTCCGGGTTCTCTCGCAGCGCCCGCCTTTACAACGGTCGCGGCGATCGTGTAGGCACCCTCAGGGAAAAGGATGGCCACTCGCCTCGAGCGTAATCGGGAGCGGTTCGAAGAGCTGCTAGACCGCGCCGATCGGTGCGTTGCAGGCAGCCGGCACGACCTCGGGGTGGCCTGGGCGGAGATGGCGGGCGATCGGGCTTGGAACGATCACCCGGGATTCTTCACCGACGAGCGGCTGGAGGGGATGCTGGCTCGGATCGGTACGCTGACGAACCCGGCTCCCCACTCGCGTAGCAACCCCGGCCCGGACTGGCCGCGCAGCGTGCTGCATGTCCTCACCGAAGCCTACGCGACCGGTGGCCACACCAGGTTTGTGTGGCGCTGGATCGAGGCCGACCACGGCCGGCGGCACTGCGTCGTGGTGACGTGCCAGCGTCTGTCGGGCTCCTTGCCGCCGCGGTTGGTGGCGGCGCCGCAGGCGACCGGAGGGTGGGTACGCATGCTCGACTGGCGCCGTGCCTTGCCGCTGGCGCGGGCAGGACAACTCAGGGCCCTGGCGGCGGAGTTCGATCTGGTGGTTCTCCACGCGCATCCTTTCGACGTAGTGCCCACCATCGCCTTCGCCAGCGGCGGCCCGCCAATCGTCTTGCTGAACCACGCCGGCTTCTCTTTCTGGATCGGGCGCGATGTCGCCGACGTTGTGGCGTGCCTGCGCCCAAGCAGCCGCGACGTTGCAGTGCATCGGCGTGGGATTGCGCCGGACCGGTGCCCGCCGTTGCCGATTCCTGTGGATCTGCCCGACCGAACCGTGTCGCGCTCGAAAGCCAGAAGGGCGCTCGGTTTGTCCGGGGACGCCGTTGTCTTGTTCACCGTCGCCAAGCCCTTCAAGTACATCGCGTTCGAGCCGGGCCCCTCGTTTCTGGAATTGGTTGTGGCGCTCGCCCAGGGAGACAAACGCGTCCAGGTGCTGGCGATCGGACCTGAAGATCAAGGGGCGTGGCGTCGGGCTCGCGAGCAAACCGGCGGGCGCGTGCGGGCTCTCGGAAGCCACCCCGAGGTCGCCCTGCACGAACGAGCGGCCGACATCTACCTGGACTCCTTTCCGGTGACGTCGCCGACATCCTTCCTCGAGGCGGGCAGCTACGGGCTGCCGATCGTGAGCTTCTGCCCACACCGTGATCGAGGCGCGGTTCTCTGCGCCGACGACTTCACGCTGGATGATCGGCTGGTACGGGCGGATAGCGCCGAGTCGTTCGCCGCGGAAGTGGGGCGGCTGATCGACGACCGTGCGGCCCGGGAAGCGCTCGGTCGGGACACCGCCGAGGCCGCCGTCGCGGGCCATGGGCCGGAAGCATTCGCCGCGCGGCTGGCGGAGGTGTACTGGCGCGCCCTTGTGGCACACCGAGTCGGCCGCTCCCGGGCGGGTGCGGTCGGACGAGCGGGAGCGCTCGACGACTGTCTCGTCCAGATGCAGGAGCATGCCGGAATTCCGTCCTCATTCCGCGACCTGGCCGGGTATCACCTTCATTCGTTTCCACGCCTCTCGCGTCAGTGGTTGCGTCTGACGGCGCGCCTCGGCTCCTATCTCACCCCCGAGCATTCCGCCGCGACCACGGCCGAGTCGTCCGGGTTCGCACCGGAGCCGACGCGGTGAAGCTGGTGGTGGTAGGTGCCCGGGCGGACGGCGGCGCCCACATGGTTCTCGACCTCATCGCCGATGGCGCCCCGTACGAGGTGGTGGCGTTCCTCGACGACGACAGGGCGCTGTGGGGCACGACCGTGTGCGGCGTCCCGGTACTGGGGTCGCCGGCTCACGCTGCACGCGCCGTCGAAGCCGGCGCCGAAGGCGCGGTTGTATTTCTGGGCAGCCCGCGCGACAGAGAGCGCGTGGGCGGCCTCATACTCGCCGCCGGCTTGCACCTGCCGGTCGTGGTGCACCCGCGGGCGTACGTTGCACCATCGGCAACGCTCGGCCGAGGCACGTTCGTTGGCGCCATGGCGACGGTGAGCACTGGAGCCCGAGTTGGCGAGCTGGTCATGGTCGCCCCAACGGCGCTGGTCAGCCACCACGTCGAAGTCGGGGACTGTGCCCAGCTCTCACCCGGCTGTCGCCTGGGTGGTCGTTCCCGGGTCGGCCGCCGCGCCTTTCTCGGCTTGGGGGCGACGGTCGTCTCGGCACGTACGGTCGGCGACGACGCAATCGTGGGGGCCGGCGCAGTGGTGATCGCCGACGTGGAGCCGGAGACCACCGTGGCCGGCGTTCCAGCGCGCACGGTCCAGCCTCGCACGTGAGCGCTCAGCGGCGCCGGCGGATTGGATGAGGATCTTCCTCCGATGGCGCGTGATCCACTGAAGATGCCGAATCGCCGAGCAAATGTCGCGCTCCGTCAAATGCCCCGTCTATGCGGGCTATCCGCATCACCGGCATCCGGGTGTGGATCGTGCCCATGAGGGCATGCGACGAAGTGTCATGGACCTCAACCGTCGCGACATCGATATAGGCCGACCCGCTCTCGTGATGGTCACCTACAGCGGGCTGGGCGACCTGGCGATGGCGCTGCCGCTGTTCGCGGCGCTGCGCCCGCATTTCAAGGTGCTCCCGGTCATCCAGCCGCAACACCGGGACCTCGCGCGACTGCTCCTCGACGACGGACTCCTGGAAGACTATCTTCCGATCGAGCACCACCTCAGCTTTCGCAGCGATCCCATGGGGCACGTCGCGATCTACCGGGCACTGGCCGAGCTGCGACCGGAGGTCGTCCTGATCTACGGGAAGCGCATGCTGGCCCTCGCTGCCTATCTCGGCTTCCTTCGCGTGGGGCGCAGCTTGTTCTGCGACCCGACGGGATTCGTCCTGCCCGCGACGGGATCTTTCGAGGCGCTCATGCCGACCGGCAGTCGGGTCGGGGATTACCAGCAGTTCGCCAAAAAGCTTGGCGTACCCGCATGGCCCGAGCGCATCGAATTCAGCCGGGAAGCCGTGGCGCGGATGCCGCGGATTTGCTCGCTCCGGGAGAAGAGCCCATCTCCGGTGGGCGAGGGAACCCCAACGGACACGGCGCAAGGATGGTCTTCCTATGCGGTGGTTGCGCCGTGGGCCAGCACCGCCGCTCGCAGTGCGCCGCGGCGATTTTTTCGCGAGTGCATCGAGATCATCACGACGGAGGCGCGGCTGCCCGTCGTGGTTACCGGAACGTCCGAGCACCGCGTCGCGGCCGCCGACCTGCTCCGTGGGTTGGAGCACCACGCGGTGAAAAATCTCGTCGGCGCGACGAGCCTCCGGGCGTTGCTCGGACTGCTCGCGGGAGCTCGCTTCCTCCTGTCGAATGACAGCGGCAGCTTGCACCTGGCGCAGCTGGTGGGAACGCCATCGCTGATAGCATTCGGTCCGACAGCGCCGCAGACACTCTTTTTCGCACCCCCCCAGATCCGACTCACGCCGATCCAGTTGGGGCTCCCGTGCTCACCGTGCGAATACTCTTCGCATCGCTACCGATGCCCCGGACCATTCCTGCAGTGCCTGAATGACCTCGGCGCGGCGCAGACGCGGGACCTGTTGCTGAAAGCGGCGCAAGACGGCAAGACGGGCAACCCATGATCAAGGTCGGAATCGTTGGCTGCGGACACATGGGTGAAGTCCATCTGAACCTGCTCCGCGGCATGCGGAATATCCGCGTCGTCGGGATTGCCGACCAGGATCTGGAAAGGGCCAAAGGCCTGGCTGCGAAAGGACCGGTGGGGTTCGTTGCGGGCGATCTGGAAACGCTCCTGGAACGAGCCAAGCCGGATGCAGTCCATATCCTGACCCCGCTGTTTACCCACGCTCCACTGGCGTGCGCGGCGCTGCGCGCGGGTTGTCACGTCTACGTGGAGAAACCGATGGCCCTCACCAGCCAGGAAGCCCGCTCGATGGCGGCCGCTGCCACCGAGAACAAACGGGTGCTGACCGTCGGTCACAACAACCTGTTCAGTCCGGTGGTCCAGGAAGCCCGCCGCCGGGTCGATGCGGGTTATCTTGGACGGCTGGTCGGCGTCGATGTCTTTCACGGCTCGCTGCCGATCCATGCGCCGTGGGTGCACCAACTGCCTTCCGGCCCGTGGTTCAACGATGTGGACCACCTATTGTACCTGTCGCGCCTGTTCATGGGTGATGCCGAGGCGATTCGAGCGATCGGCTTTCCGCATGCCGACAACGCGCGGGTAGATGAGCTGCATCTGGCGTTGCGCCACGCCGGTGGATGGAGCAGCCTCAGCTATTCCTCGGGCGCGGTGCCGTTTCAGATTCGGGTTACCCTGTTCGGCGACCAGCGAACCGTGGAACTCGATTTGATCTCGGAAATCACCGTGGCTCGCCGGCGCTACGATGGGCATCCGTGGCTCAGGAAGGGGTTGCTGTCCCTCGATGTCGCCTCGCAGTTGTTCTTTCGCACCGGACGGCAGGCGATCCGGGTGCTCACCGGGCATGAACGCGATTGGGTCGGACTCCGGGCCTTGATGGACGCCTTTTACAAAGCCATCGCCGAAGCGGCACCGTCTCCCGTGCCGCTCGATCACTGCCTGCGCATCGTGGAGCTCAAGGAAGAGATCGCGCGGCTCGTCAAGGAACCGGGGTAGCGAAGCCTGCCGCCCCACAAGCGCCCTGCGCTGCACGAGTCGGGCTGCAGGAATGGCTTCCACCAGTCGCGTGAGGGCCGTGGCCCTTGAAGTGGGCTGGGACGAGTTGAGCGATCTGGTCGCGGGCTTCCTCGACGAGCTTGCGGACAGCGGACCCGAACTCACGTTCGAGCTCGCCGGCCGAAGAGCAACTCGGACTTCATCATAAGAGAGAGCTTCGAGTCCCGGTCGGGACTCAAGTGCCGCCAGTTGGCGTAACGATGGAGACTGTCGCCCAAAGTACGCGAGTGCAGGCTGCCAACAACTAGCGCGCGGCCGGTGTGGATCGTCCTTGCGCGAGCGGAGCCAACAGAGCAGACTTGTCGTGACTGATGCCTGCGACCGATTTCACGCGACGCGAATTCATCGTCACGACGCTGGCCACCGGTTTCGCGCTGGCGGTGCAGCCCGTG
>Ga0316620_10001109_pt1 | contig 11375 bp, 10 predicted proteins | sample OWC_Aug_M1_C1_D5_FD_207651 | JGI IMG/M metagenome (GOLD analysis project Ga0316620, IMG submission 207651) | Wetland soil microbial communities from Old Woman Creek delta, Ohio, United States - OWC_Aug_M1_C1_D5_B | ecosystem: Environmental > Terrestrial > Soil > Wetlands | place: USA: Ohio... | reverse complement strand
GACCATACGCGAGAAGGCATCATCCGGTGCAAGGACGGATTCAAGGCGACGACCTTCAGCAGGAACTCGCTGCTCAAGCTGACGAAGTCCTTGGGACTCACCGCCGACATCAGGGAAGTGGACGAGTCAAGCCTGTTCTGGGAGATTCATGTCCCATAGCGGCTCATCGGACTGGCCACTTCGGTCGAATCTTCACTTCAGAACGCCCGAGGAGATCCGCGACGTGGTCGTTCGCCTTCTCAATCACACTCTGCTCATCCAGTGTCTTGAGCTGGCCGTCTTCCATAAGGACCTTGCCGCTGACGATGACAGTTTCGACGTCCCTACCTGACCCCGCGTACACTAGGTTTGAAACAGGATTGACGACAGGGTTCAGCCCAACGTGTTTCTGTGAGATGACAATGACATCAGCAAGCTTGCCTGCTGCCAATGAACCGACATCGTTATCAATTCCCATTGCTGATGCGCCGCCCAACGTGGCCATCTCAATGACCTGCTCCGCTGTCGGCGTCACGGGGTCACGGGTAACTGCCTTGTGTATAGTCGCAGCCATCCTCATCTCGCGAATCATGTCGTACGTGTTGTTGCTGGGACCACCGTCACATCCTATCGAAACCGGTACCCCCTTCTGCAACATCAGGGGTATCTTTGCGAACCCGGAGGCCAGCTTAGTGTTGCTTGACGGGCAATGAGAGATGTTCGTCTTTGTTGCCGCTAGTACGTCAATCTCAGGTGCCTCAAAGTGTATCCCGTGCGCGAAGACAGTCTGAGGACCAAGCAGGCCCATATCCTTGGCAAAGCCCACGAGGCTACCGTATCCATTTGCCTTGACATACCGAACGTCATCGGTCACTTCGCCAAGATGCATTGTGATCTTGGTCTTGTGGAGTCTGGCAAGACTGACAACTTCCTTGAACAGCTTTGGCGAAACAGCACCGAGAGACCTGAGACCGTACCAGACCTGTATCCTGCCGTCGGCCATCCAGTGCCATTTGGAGATCATGTTCCCCGCCTCACGCAAGCAAGCGTCGGCGTCCTCGACCATTCCAGGATGCATGATATTCGGATTGTCCGCATAGCCCTTCGAGTCCATGATAATCTTTGAGAGAGCGGCCCGCATGCCTGCCCGGTCGACAGCTCGGACGATTCCGTCAAACCCGTACCTCGTGTGAATCATGCACTCGACGAAGGACGTGGTCCCACTACGAATCATCTCGGCCATGCAGAGTTCCGCGGCCACCTTGCCGTCGTCCTTGGTGAAGTTACCCTGCAACACCCAGACGTAGTTCTTCAGCCAGTCGACAAGCGACACATCATCAGCGCAGCCGCGAATGAGTGCCTGTGCCAAGTGAACATGTGTATCAATGAGGCCGGGCATGACAATCTTGCCCTTTGCATCAATCTCTAGATCGGCCTCATCCACCTTGACCTCGTCTGCCCGGCCAACTTGCCGAATCCTGTCCCCTTCGACATAGACAGTCCCATCGCGGATTATCTCGCGCTTCGGGTTCATCGTGAGGACGTAGCCATTCTTGATGAGAATCGAGTTGACTGGCATGAACGACCGCTCTAGATTCGTGCACCGCCCTCATAAGAGTTAGCTTGACTATCGCGTATCAGGCAACCTTAAAGCGCGAGGGGCGACAACGAGAGAGGCTCAATCCCACTTGCCGGAGAAACCTGACCATGAGGAAGGCTATCTCAATAGATGTCGGCCTGTGTACTGGCTGCAGGAACTGTGAACTCGCCTGTTCCGCACGGAACACACGGACCTTCAACCCGAGAAGGTCGCGTGTGGTGGTCCTGAAGGAAGAACCAAGGAGCATTGTGCTGCCAATGGTCTGCCTGCAGTGTGAGGAACCCCTGTGTAGGGATGCCTGTCCCGCAGGCGCCATCGTGGAAAACAGTTCTGGAGCCCTCACGGTCAATCAGGAGAGGTGCATAGGTTGCCACAACTGCGTGACCGCCTGTGTCTACGGAGGCATCTTCATCGATCCGGTTTCTGGAAAAGCCCTAAAGTGCGACCTGTGCGACGGAAAGCCCGCATGCGTGAAGGCGTGCGAATACAAGGCGATCTCCATGGTCGAGATTTCCGAGGAGGGATTGCACGCACGCAGCTCACGACTCGTGCACGCCTATGAAGCGTATCAGATTAGCAGGAAGGAGGCGGTCCCATGACATTCCCGTACAAGGGCTATGCCGGTCACTATCTTGAAGTCGACCTGACCAAGGGGAAGATGTACAAGAAGGAGATGGAGAAGGAGTGGGCACTCCATTACCTCGGTGGTACGGGAGCAGCAGCCCGAATCCTGTGGGACAGGACCTCAGCAAAGACAGACCCACTCTCGCCGGATAATGTGCTCGTCATGGGTACTGGTCCGCTCACGGGTTCCATGTTCTCGCCCTCCGGACGAATGATGTTTGCGGGCAAAAGCCCGCTCACTGGAATATGGGCCGAGAGTCATGTCGGCGGATTTCTGGGTCCCGAGCTGAAGTACGCCGGATTTGACATAGCCATAGTCCATGGCAGGTCGCGGAAACCTGTCTATCTGTTGCTCAACGACGGAGAAGCGAAACTTCTCGATGCCTCGGGCCTCTGGGGTCGTGAAACGGATGTCGTAATCAACATGATTCGAGAGGAACACAGTGACCCATCGGTAGAGGTGGCGGTGATTGGACCTGCCGGTGAGAAGCAGGTACTCTTCGGGTCTATCACAGTCGGCTATGGCAGAGCGGCTGGTCGGACCGGTCTCGGTGCAGTGATGGGGTCGAAGAATCTGAAGGCGATTGCTGCCAGCGGTTCTCTACCTATCGAGGCCTACGACATGGACAAGTACCTAGAGGCCAATGACCAGGAGATGGCGAAACTCAGAGACCCGTTGTGGACGGAGTCCATCGCATCGCTGCGCAAGTACGGCACCACCGGCCTCGTCACGATGATTAACGAGATTGGCAGGTTGCCAACCAAGAACCACTGGACGGGCTTCTACGAGCATGCTCACGACATCGGTCCTGAGGTGATATTCGAGAAGTACAAGGTGGCCGAAGAGGCGTGCTACGGCTGCGCCATCGGATGCAAGTACTTCTACCGCGTGAAGAGCGGCAAGTTTGAGGGTGGACCAGCCAAGGGCCCTGAATACGAGAGCATCATGGCGTTCGGTTCCAACTGTCTGAACCCTGACATCGAGTCTATATTCTACATGGGCACGCGGTGTGACCTACTTGGAATGGACACGATATCGTGCGGCAAGACGATTGGTTTTGCGATGGAGCTCTGGGAGAAGGGGATCATCGATGCGAAGACTACCGGTGGCCTAGATCTCTCGTGGGGCAATGTCGATGTTATGACCAAGCTCGTCGAGATGATTGCCAAGAAGGAAGGGTTTGGCAAGATTCTGTCGAACGGCACGAGGAAGGCCGCTGATATTATTGGCGGCGATGCACATCTCTACGCGATACATTCGAAGGGATTGGAGGCGTCGGGACAGGATCCTAGGGCACATCAGTCGGTAGGTCTCACCTATGCTGTGAATGTCAGGGGAGCCGATCATCTTCGTAGCCTGTCGAGTCTCGAAGAATTGGGGTACCCTGAGGTCATCGTCGGGAGATTCGGTCAGGAGAAGTTCAAGGAAATCAGTCAGATCACGTCACCTGTATACAAGGGCGAGGTCGTCAAAGACATCGAGGACCTCTACGCCCTCGTCGACTCTGCAGTGATATGCAAGTACAGCACGATGTGGCCGCCCGTGTTCTACTTCGACACCTTCGCCAACGTCATTCCACCACTGACCGGGATGCAGGAATGGTCAGACATCCGCTTCGTCAGGCAGACGGCCGAGAGGATATGCCACCTTAGAAGAGCCTACAATCACAGGCTCGGAATCACGCGGAAAGAAGAAACCCTCCCGAAGAGGCTACTCAGTGAGCCGATGCCGACGGGACCAGCAAAGGGAGGTCTGCCTGCTCTTGACTACATGCTTGATGAGTACTACGACTTCCGCGGCTGTGACAAGAAGAGTGGATTCCCGTTTAGATCAAAGCTCAACGAGCTCGGCCTGAAATACGTTACCAGCGAGCTGCAGGCAACAGGCATGATTGCTAGACAGAGATCTCAGTAGTCGTATCGATGGGCCTTAGGCTGTCCCGTATCGCGTGCGTACTGGCATACACGAACTCATGTGACAGTGCAACATCATCAAGGTGAGTGCGGACATACGAGTCGAGCTCGGAGCTGACCCAAGACTCATTATCGGGACCATCCTCGCTTATCATGAGAAGTAGAAGTCGGTCGAGCAAGAAGTGGACCAGACCGTTCAGCTGAGAAGTGAGGGCACTGGTTGCACCGAGTCGTTCCTCCCAGAGGAACCGTTCACGGTCAATCACCACTGCATATTGTTCGATTGCATCTCTTGTGAGGTCAATCTTTGACATCTGCTCTAGGATTTCGTTCACTGTGTAGTTCTTTGTTGCCATTCTGTCAAGCCCGTCGGATACCCCGATATTGTGCCCAGCATTGCACAGAATTCTCACATAAGCATTGTGAAGGTATAATCTTATCACTATGCGAGGCACTTCTACCTGCATGGCCAATCTCGCAGTAGAACTCTCAGGACTCCGATTACGTAATCCGGTACTCACGGCGGCCGGTCCTACGTCCCGCGATGGCATGACTCTGCTCAACGCAGCTGCGGGGGGCGCAGGAGGTCTGGTGGCCAAGACAGTGAGTGTCAAGCCTGCAGAGATTCCTCATCCAAACATGGCGGCTGTGGGATCTGGCAGGGTCGGCTCTCAGAGAGGGGTCCTCAATGCAGAGCTGTGGAGCGAAATCCCACTGGCTCAGTGGATTGAGAGAGAGTACCCGATTGCCCTGAGCGCAGGTCTTCCGCTGATAGCAAGTATCGGATACACACCTGAGGAAGTGTCCGAGATAGGTCCCAAGGTGGAGGCCGCAGGGGTCAAAGCAATCGAATTCAGCACCCACTACGTGGGAGGCCACGAGAAGATTGCCCAGGCGCTCCGGAAGTCGGTCAAGATTCCGATATTTGCAAAGATTTCCCCGCGCGTCGATGTGGCCAGTGTCGCGAAGTCGCTCGAGCCATATGTTGATGGCATAGTGGCAATCAACACCTATGGACCGTGCCTGAGAATAGACATTGAGAGAGGCAGGCCGTTTCTCGGTTCGGAGAATGGGAGCGGCTGGTTGAGTGGTGCTGCACTCAAGCCAATGGCAATGAGATGCGTCGCCGACATTGCGTCCGTCACCAAGAAGCCAGTCGTCGCAGTGGGAGGAGTGATGAGTGGAGAGGACGCGATTGAATTCTTCATGGCCGGCGCGTCTGCCGTACAGGTCTGCACTGCTGCGATACTTGAGGGCCCGACTGTCTACGGACGAATAGCCCGCGAGATCGAAGAGTGGCTGGATGCCCACGGAAAAGACTCTGTCGAGGACATTCGTGGTGCGGCCCTAAAGCATATGACATCGCCTGAGATGCAGAGTCCGCCCGAAGTGGACATGGAACGTTGTACTCTCTGCGGTTTATGCGTGAAGTCCTGCGTCTACAACGCTATCATTGTCGACAAGGCGGAGCATACACTGTCGATTGATGTGGAGAGGTGCGCGAGATGCGGACTATGCATCTCAACCTGCCCCTATCGTGCCCTATCAGTACCTGAGTAGCAGGCTAGACAAACAACACGTCCTCAAGCCCCTTTGTCAGAAGCCTTGCCCGTTTTGTCGTGACCTCATAGTCGTTCTCTATGCGCACCCCGCCTATGGACTTCAGGTATACACCGGGCTCGATTGCCATGACATGTCCTGATGCGAAGTGGTCTGTTCGATCCTGAAAACTTGGGTCCTCATGCACCTCAAGTCCAATCCCATGTCCTAGACCATGGGTCATTCCTTCGGTCGCATGCGGATTCAGCCTTCTTGAATCGAACCCCATCGACTTCAGCTTGTTGTAGCAGGCCATGTTCACATCGTCTATTACTGCTCCGTCGGTCAACGCATCTACTGTGGCTCCAGCGGCAGCAGCCACGGCATCGTACATCTCGTGTAGTTTCCTGCTGACCTTGCCCTTCACGACAGTGCGCGTGATATCAGCGACATACCGGTCGAGCTTGAGCCGCGGAAAGACATCGATGATTATCGGCACCTCGGCCTTCAGTGGGTCACTGGGTCGTCCCAGATAATGCCAATCGAAGCCCTTTGTTCCGACAGCAAGAATGGCGTCCTCAACTGACTCTGCGCGTCGGTCCAGCAGGAAGTGGTCCATGGCCAGCTTCAGGTCGCCCACGGTCAGTGGTTTCTTCTTGTAGAGAAGGGTCCTGTTGGGACCGATATCAGTGTCCTTGATCATGTCGACGACTCGGGCAAGGGCCCCAATTGTGGCATCTCCTGCCCGCTTGATGGCCTTGATCTCGCGCGCGCTCTTCTTGGCACGTGCAGACTGCAGTATATGCGGAAGTGGCTTGACCTCGTGACCCATCTGCTGCAGCGCGACCACTACACTAGCAGGCAGATGATCCGGAGCACCAATCACCTTTCCTGTGAATAGTGACTTCAGGAGAGGACCATAGATCAGGTCCGGATAGTCGACGAGCTTCTTTCCCTTCGCTGACAGATCTCTCTGAATCTCTGTGATATCGTACGTACGCTTGATGAAACTCTCCTTCAGGATGCGCTCTAGCGTGATGAAACCAGTCGCGACTACGGTTTCCTCCCCCACTGCGTGATAGCAGATGACCGAATCAGGAGAACAGAATCCAGTCAGCCAGTATACGTCAGGTTTCTCAAATGCAGTGCCCTCAGCAACAATAGCATCGACACCTTCCTTCTGCATCAGTCTGTCGAGGTCTTCAATCATGGTCACTTCACCGTTGTAGACTCATGGAATAGTCTGTTCGGATGAAAAAGCCTTCCCGTTCTCACGAATATACCTTCATGCGCGACTCCACCTGAAACCTATCGGGCATACCGTAGGGCCCAACAGTTTCCAGATTGAAGGATGCACATGTGGCACCAAACAGACCGGCTCGTTTGACGTCACCGCATCTAACGAATTCAAGCATGAAACCGATTATGTATGTGTCACCTGCTCCCGTGGAGTCGACGAGCTTGGCTGGCAAGACAGCAGGAATGTCGACCTGCGTGTTACGGCTGTAGATTGTGGAGCCCCTACAGTCTCTCGTGACCGCGACAATCCGTGGGCCGAGTTCGAGTATCTCAGTCACCGCGGCGAGTTCGGTTTTTGCGTTCGAGCACTTCATGATCTCGACATCGTCGGCTTTGACCACATCGACGAACCTCAGGACCTCATCACGCTCCTCCCACCGTTTCGTCTTTACAGGTCCAATCCTCGATTCTCGTAGGTAACCCTGTACGTCGAGAGACACAAGGGCACCACTCATCTTGGCCGCCTCAATGACGGACACATGGAGTTCCCCTGCGGAGAGAGGGCAGAAGTGAACAATCGCAGCCTGGAGGTGCTGGGGAAGGAGGTCCTCGCCCCTCAGAGAAGGCGCAATTGCCTCGAGCCTCTGGGTCCTCTTGCCGTTCTTGTTGTACTTGTTGACACACCTCGTGGTATGGGGGCCACTGGTGCGCAGACCTGTCAGGTCCAGACCGGAGGCTCTGAGCACATCTATGTACTCCTGTTCGAAGTCCTGACCCACTCGCGAAACAATGCCAGCCCCAAGGGCTCCTAATGCGGGGGCAAGCATTGCATAGGCAACGCCGCCACCGAGCGCTTCGCGTGTGAACTCTGGTGTGATGATGAGGTCTCTGCTGAAGTGCCCGACGACGACAAGCTCCAATTGAACTGCGCTCCACTCGCTGCTCGTGGAATCGTACTGTCTGCTAGGAGCTGTGACCCGTCCTATAACTCCTCGCATGGAATTGTCATAGGGAATCGTTATTATGCGATGATACAGAGTGGTGATGCTGAGTGGTACGACTTGGCCAGAGTGACCGTGAGATTCTTCGCGACAGTACGCGATATAACAGGTCAGAAGAGCATCGAAACCGAGGCAGAGACCGTCAGAGACCTTCTCGCTGCGCTCTCCAAGATGTTTGGCCAGCGGTTCACTGATGCGGTCGTCGACAGCAAGACCGGAGGCCTCAAACGGTTCTACTCCTGCATGGTCAATGGAAGAAGAATCGAACTGCTGCAAGGGGTCGACACGAAGCTCACTGACAACGATGCGATAGCTCTGTTCCCGCCAGTCGGTGGAGGATAGTTGAAAGGAGGCCAGATTGCAGACATGAGAGAGCCCGCAGACTTGGTGATTCGTAATGCGAGATTGCTGCTCGAGTCGGGCATGGTGATTGGCGGCATAGGTGTCAGAGATGGCAAGATCTGTTGCGTGGCTTCGGACCCGCACCTGCCGGAAGCCAGCAAGACAGTCGATGCCAAGGGCAAGGTCCTCATGCCAGGGCTCATAGATGGACACGCACATTTCCATGATCCGGCAATGCCTAGCCATGAAGACTTCACCAGTGGCTCACGCGCTGCCGCAGCCGGTGGAGTCACAACAGTCGTCGACATGCCGCTCACAAGTCAGGTGGACACAGTACCTCTGGTCAAGGAGAAGATACGACAGGGTGAGAGACTATCTGTCATCGACTTCTCCCTGTATGCAGGCATGATCAACTCGAGCAACTACACGAGGATGCGAGAAATGGCTGGTGTGGGTGTTGTAGCCTTCAAGGCATTCACGTGCGCACCCTACCAAGCGAACCTAGGCGTGATAGCAAAGAGCCTGAGCGAGGTTTCTGATGTTGGAGGACATCTGACTGTGCACGCTGAGGACCAAGGGGTCTTGGATGAATTCGCGACGGACATGGAGGGCGATTGGGACGCGCCCATCAGTCACTCGCTGTCTAGGCCAGAGCTCGCAGAGTATCTTGCAGTCAAGGAGACCATTGCTGTCGCTGCGAAGACCGGCGGACACCTCCATATCGCGCACATCACGACAAGAGATGGACTGGGCGAGATTGAGAGGGCAAAACAGAATGGAGTGCAGGTGACCACGGAGGTCTGCCCGCACCACCTCATGTTCAACCGTGACGAGATGAACCAGCTCGGCCCGAAGAGCAAGATGAACCCGCCCCTGAGGTCGAGAGAGGACAGGGGTGCCCTCTGGTCAGGTCTGCTCAGAGGAGTAATCGACATGACCGTGAGCGATCACGCACCAAGTCCTATGCCCGAGAAGCTCAAGGGGAGCGAGGACATAAGGAAAGCATGGGCCGGCGTGGACGGGACACAGATGATCTTGCGAGTGCTCCTATCAGAGGGCATGAACAAGGGTCGTATCTCACTTGACCGCATACTTCAGGCAGGCGCAAGGAATCCCGCAAAGATATTCGGACTCTATCCCAAGAAAGGGACCATCATGGTCGACTCCGACGCGGACCTGGTGCTCGTGGATCCCACGGTGGAACAGAAGATACGCGCGGACATGATGTTCTCAGAGTCGGGATGGACGCTCTACGAGGGGCTCACCATGAAGGGAGCCCCGGTGGCCACCTACGCCCGAGGAGAACCGGTGTTCGAGGACGGGACCATCACGGCGAAACCCGGCCGCGGCAGGTTCTGTCCAATGGGCGGGCCACCCAGAGAAGCAGAGGACTAGGAAGTGGCCGATCTCAAGTACGTATTCGGAGACCCCGAGGTCTGCACCGGGTGCATGATATGTGTGAACGTCTGTAGTATGTTCTACTTCAAGGTCCTCGGACCTGAGTGGGCGAGAAACAGGGTGCAGAGGTTTGATGACGGCTCGGACTTCCCGCTCTTCTGTCGCAACTGCACCGACGCGCCGTGCATGACCGCCTGTCCGGAGAAGGCCATCACGCGTACGTCGAAGGGGGTCGTGATTGTCAACAATAGGAAGTGTACCGGATGCAAGGACTGTGTTCGCGCTTGCCCCTACGATGCAATCCATTTGAATCCGGACACAGGGAAGGCTATCAAGTGCATCCAGTGTGGGGAGTGTGTCAAAAGGTGTCCTGTCAATGCCATCGAAGTGACCACTGAGAAGGAGTTGGCTCAGAGGGAATCGTATCAGAGGTTGATGGGCCACTACAAGAAGCATTGGTCTGAGATCTACGCCGGAGGTGACCGCAAGTGATAGCCGGTGTTGCGGGCACGGTACTCTGGGTCGACCTAAGCAAGGGCACCATCGAAAAGAAACCCCTCGACGAGTCGATAGTCAGGAAGTATCTGCTGGGGGCGGGTTATCTCTCACGAGTTCTCACTGACATGATACCTGCAGGGACAGACCCTCTGTCACCAGACAACGTACTTGGTATAGCGACAGGACTTCTCACGGGTTCGATGTTCCCGCAGTCGTCAAGGCATGTGATTGCGGCACTCTCGCCGCTGACAGATGTCTGGGGAGAGAGTCATGCCGCCGGGTTCTGGGGTCCGGAGTTGAAGTTCGCAGGCTATGACGCGATATTCCTCACAGGTGCTTCGATTTTGCCCGTCTATCTGAACATACAGGACAAGACCGTAGAACTGAGAGATGCGAGCGACATCTGGGGCAAGGATGTGTTTGAAACCGATGACGCTCTGAGGAAAGAGCACGGCAAGGGGTGCAGAGTGCTCTCGATTGGACAAGCGGGAGAGAACCTTGTCCGTTTTGCGGCCATCATGAACGACCGAGACCGCGCCTCAGCCCGTTCTGGACTAGGTGCGGTGATGGGTGCCAAGATGCTCAAGGCGGTGTGCGTGAAGGGTACAGGGAAGATCAATGTCGCGGACCCCGACAACTATCTCAAGTACATGGACACTGTCTATCGTAGAATGCTCGACAATCCCTTCACTCCGGGCAGAGCGAAGTATGGCACGACGGATCTGATCGAGCTCATGCAACACATAGGAAGACTGCCCACATACAACATGCGTCAGGGCGTCTTTGACGGGTATGATAAGATTGGAGGAGAGGCCATCAACAGAGCATACCTCGTGAAGCCGCGTGCAGACTGGAGCTGCCTCCAGAGGTGCGGTCGGTTCACGAGGGTTGCTGATGGACCCTACGCGTATCAGGGGGGATCACCTGAGTTTGAGTCCCAGTCGGCGCTGGGCTCAAGGTGTGGAAACGACAACTTGGAGTCGGTGCTATTCTCCCATCACCTTGCGAACAAGTATGGGATGGACACAATATCCCTTGGGGGTACCATCGCGTGGGCAATGGAAGCCTTTGAGAGAGGGCTGCTCACACTGGACGACACTGGAGGCCTCGACCTAAGCTGGGGTAACCATGAAACAGTTGTGAAGCTCACAGAGATGATTGCTCTTCGTGAGGGCTTCGGAGACCTGCTGTCCGAGGGCAGCGCGAGAGCCGCTCAGAAGATTGGCCGCGGGACTGAACAG
>Ga0316620_10001108_pt1 | contig 11400 bp, 7 predicted proteins | sample OWC_Aug_M1_C1_D5_FD_207651 | JGI IMG/M metagenome (GOLD analysis project Ga0316620, IMG submission 207651) | Wetland soil microbial communities from Old Woman Creek delta, Ohio, United States - OWC_Aug_M1_C1_D5_B | ecosystem: Environmental > Terrestrial > Soil > Wetlands | place: USA: Ohio... | reverse complement strand
CTTGCGTTCAGACCGACTCCATCATACCGATCTATACTGTAGCGCCTCCGCCAGGTGGGCGGGCTGGATACGTCTCTGGGACCTGGTGACCGTGACAGGCGCGTAAGTGCAAGGTTATACCGGGTCACCATAATAGCCACACGGGCAAGCGTATGGTGCAATACAACGACGGGTGAAGAAAGTGTGGTAATCAGAATATATCTAATAACCTTGGGGTATCCTATCAAAGCTTGGTTAGTTTATTATGATTTATTTCTAAACAAGATTTTAAAGTTCACGTAATTCTTTAGCTTTTGCCTTAAGTTTTCTTCTATACGTTATATACTCATTCAAGTATCTGGGCACCTCCTTATTTTCTCCTCCCCATCAAGGTCTTGCTCGTGAAGGTTTAATTTGCACCATTTCTGTAATGTCGCCTTGCTATTTCTTGAATCTCTTTTATTAATCTAATTATTACTAACTCTACTCCTGTTTTATCAACTCCATCCTGAGATTCTTTATGCCTTCAATAACAGGTTTTAGAGTGATAATGCCCCCGATTGGATTTTCCACCAACATGATGGAGGGAGGTGACTTGTAGTAATTTCTAGCTACAAGTCAGTGCGTTATAATATTTTCAATATAGAAGGTTCATGCATCCTTGTGAGCATGCTAATAATATACGAGATGCTAGGGCTGCAATCAATTAGAATTTCTTCCGTCAATTGGAAAGTTGTAGCCCTCGCAACGGTACGCTTGGTGAAAAGACAATCCTACACTTATCTATGTGCTACGACTGCCAGGCCGCACACGTACCGTTGCCGAGGGAGGATGTTTGACGACACTTAATACAATTGCTTTGATATGGCATGCAATCGACAATGCGGTGCATTTATCTGACCTTGGGCTTGCAAGTAGCGTTTTAACTCACTAAGCAGACTTCTTAATAAATCGGATGTACCCAAATCCCAACGCCAACAGCAGCCAGAGTGCAACATTCAACCACCCTAACGCGTTCAGCACGCCAGAAAGTTGTGCCAGAAGAGCAACGATGAAGCCAATCGTGTCACCGATGACAATGGCGAGAACAAGAGCGCGAAGTGTCACTTCGGAATAAGGTGCGTTTCTGGCAAGCCAAAGCACGACACTAAGGAGCAGGAACGCTGCTCCAACAAACTGTGTCATCATAGCCCCGGCAGGATCCAGCGTCACTCCGTATAACGACATGACAGCCTTTGGCACCAGTACGAAGCCGACCCCGAAGATCAACGTTACAAGTGCCTTGATGATCATTAGTTGACTGAGTTTCACGACATTTACCCCTTTCCGCCCCATCAGGGCAATCCTGATTTATCAAAGTGTCGACCAACATGTTGCCTTATACAGTGATGATAAACGGCCTACTCTAATTATATCTATGAATCCCAAATAGATAGTAATTAAGACATCGATTAGCAGCTTGAACAATGGTATGCCAGCTTTTCACATGATGGGATATGTATCAAGAAAAAACATATGTTTTGGGGGTGATGTCAAGGTAGCAGGCAAACTCAATATTATTGCGATAACTCAACACATTACGATCATATATGTGAGCATGTGAATACACTACTTCCTGCCATAAGATTACGAGATGCAATGGTATATCCGATCACGGCAATATCACGGATGATCACGAAGTATCATATCTATGTATTAAGTTCAGGGGGGTTGATATGCAATACACTTGAATTTGAACCCCTTCTAGCATGTACAAGCGTATTTACTGGTTGAAGCATAATGTCTATCTAGCTAAGCTCACACCTGGCTGGAATCGGGATATCCAAGTGCGAGGTATTGGATCAAATATCCATTCTTCTGGGGCGACTCTGCGTTGCCTCCACCAGGGGAGCAGGCTGGATATACTTGCTTCCAACTCTGTCGGTAATGATGCAGGCGATTAGAAGTTTGGTATCTGGTGACGATGCCGGGTGAGCAAGTGCTGGGCTTTTATTGGGTCTCCGAAATAGCCGCATGGGCAGGCGTGCAGTGCAATACAACAGCGGTCAGTATTCATAGGTGCTTTATGTTATATTGCAGGGGTCATCTTCAACCAAGATGTATAGCCTCGCACCCATAATATCATCAGAATGGCTGGTACAGCTCCTAATGTGAAAATTATTCCATAAAGAGCCTGTTCTGGGATAGTAGCATTCGACTGAATGTAAGCATTCAATGCTGACCCAAAGAGATTACTCAGGTAATGCACAATCATCGCGGGTAGCAGGCTATTGGTCTTGAGGGTGACATAACCATAAAATAACCCTAAAATCACAGCCCATATAACCTGCCCTGCCACCCAAATAGGATCACCCCCACTAAGCATGTTTCCTAAATGAATGGCGCCAAAACCCAAAGCACTGAACAATATTGCCTTAGGCTGATTATAAAAACGAAGGAACATGGCGAGGATAACGCCTCGAAAAGCGACTTCCTCTAAAACAGAGGGGATTGAATAAAACCAACTGGATGAATGCGGAGGTAGCTCGTTGGAGAGTACAAATGAGTAGCGCATAAAACTTATATTGATTGGTAGACCTTGCGTCGCACGGTAAACAAGCACACCTGCAACTGTGCATACAGCAAGGATCAGATAGCAGGAAACCCCCAGCAGGATCAACCTCAGCAATGGTTTTACATGAGTCAGGCGGATTTCTGATAGATATGTTTCGTAAGGATGAAATCGCTTAGGGAAACCCAATACAAAGGGCACGATAATAAAGAGCAGTAATATGTTGCCAAAAAACTCCACCAAGGTAATTGTAGTTGGTGTACCAAGTTGAAATTTGAAGACAGCCACTAGAATTAATCCAACTAGTATTTGGCAGACCATGGTGACAATGATAAAAATCAAAAGGAAAAGCCATGGGTGTTCGATGAGTGAAAATCTGCTTTTTGACATATTCCACCTCAATATCCTCCCAATTCCTAACTTTAGTACACACAACCAGACCAATTATTTATATCACAATATAAATTTCTTTTTTTCTTCCTGTTTGCTGAAATAAGCAATAATCAAGTTATTCCCACTTTTGCATTTCTTCCTCCTCTTGAACAAAATCCATTTAGCGCATCAGTGTTATCGTACCAAGGATGCTCGAACCATGGATGCTTGATCGGCAAAGGCCAAAACCGAGAATAATTCATCATTTGACATGCCCGGTAAAAATATCAGCCTGCCTCTATCATCCTTGACCGGAATTGTAGCACCTCAGCCCGGTGGGCTGGCTGCATGTGGTCACAGTCAACCAGGCAAGCCATTGATTGGCTGGGCTTGAGGATGCGGAAGTCAGCCTGGGAATAATCAAAAAGGGCGAAGATGCGACGTCGCAACTTCGCCCTTATAGATTAGTTGATCCTGGTACAGATGAACCTCCGCTAGGGCAAGTTCAGTGGCAGCAAGTGACGTTCGGCAATTCCAAAACAAGCAAAAGCCTGGCCTCGGTATTCTTTCGCGTCGATGATGATATTAGCAATTCCATCGCGGTGGGCGCCACAAGCAGAGGCGACGGAGGCATAAAAATGGGAATGATCCTTGTTCGCACAGACTGAATAGACCGGTTTCACTTGCAAGCTATCTGGAAGCCCATAATAATGGAATGCCAAGTCAACTCGTTATGCTCCTTCTCAATCCGGAGACCTTGATTCCCCTAAGGATGCGATTTCGTTATAGATAGGCACAAACGTTTCATAAGCGCGGTTAAAAATGGCATAAAGCTTTTCATATTGAGCGGTTATCCGGGGATCTGGTTGGATTTCATCCACAATCTGAGTAAGCGATTCTGCCATGCTCCAGTCTTTATACATGCCTACCCCAATCCCACCAGCCAGGGCTGCTCCGAAAGAAGTGGCTTCGGATAGAAGAGCAGGCTGTTGGATGGGAATCCCATAAATATCAGCCATTATCTTGCGCCAAATCCGCCCTTTTGCGCCACCACCAATTACGCGGATGCTATCAATCTGAGCCCCTTGCTTGCGGAAACAGTCCAATATCAGCCTTAAGTTCAGTGTTATCCCTTCCAATGTAGCTCTGACGATGTCGGCGCGCGTGTGTCGCATAGTCAGTCCAAAATATACAGCCCGCGCCTCTGGGTTCCACCAGGGGGAGCGCTCTCCCAAGAGGTATGGAAAGTACAGCAATCCATTTGCGCCCGGTGGAGATTGTTCAGCCAGTTGATCCATCAATTCATACGGACTGATGCTCTGCTGTTCAGCTGCCTCTTTTTCTTTAAGGCAGAAGGTATCGCGTAGCCACTGGTAGGATCCTCCAGCAGCTTGCATGGTACCGCAAGGGCTATACATGCCGCGCATTAAATGAGCCCAGGTGAATGTGCGCATGGATGGATCGTAAATCGGCAGCTTGGTGGCAAGTGCAATCCAGGAAGAGGACCCCAGGTAGTTAAAAGCATCGCCCTCTTTCACTACACCTGCTCCCGCGGCTGCACAGCAGCCATCTCCGCCACCAATTACCACGGGGGTGCCGGTTGCCAAACCAACTTCATCAGATACCGAGGCGAGGACTTCCCCAACAACATCAGTCGAGGCGTGGAGATCCGGTAAGAGAGAGATGTCCAGGTCGGCAGCTTCGAGCATTCTCGGAGACCAGTTATACGCTTCAAGATCGTACAGGTTCATACCCCCGGCATCAGAGAAATCCGTGGCAAATTTACCAGTTAACCGGGCGACGATGAAATCTTTGGCTTGAAGGAACTTATGGGCTTCAGCAAATATTTCGGGTTGGTGGTCACGCACCCACATGATTTTAGCTGCAGAGTAGGATGAGCTGGTGCGGTGCCCGGTAATACGGTAGATGTTTTCCAGACCAACTTTGGAGACCAATTGCTCTGCCTGTGGAATGGCCCGGGTATCAGCCCAGATTAAGGCATTTCGCAAAGGTCGCGCTTGGTGATCGATGACAACACAGCCCATCATTTGACCACTAAATGTGATGCAAACTACTTGTTTCGGGTTGATCTTGGAAGACGATAGTAACTGCCTCGTAGAGGTGCAGACCGCTTTCCACCAATCTTCCGGATTTTGCTCCACCCAATTGAGCCGTGGATATTCGGTGTTGTATATAGATAGAGCGCTAGCGCGAACCTTCCCTTGCTCATCAAACAGCGAGGCTTTATTTCCAGTTGTTCCGAGATCGTGGGCTAATATAAATTTTTCAGCCATCGTCCATCCTCTATAATTTACTTTGAGGTGATTTTACATCGAAATAGGTTTATCTATCCATCATCCTCAACCTATACTTCAGCGCCTCGGCCAGGTGGGAGGGCTGGATGTGCTTGCTCCGCACTAGGTCGGCGATCGTGAGGACCAGCTTGAGCATGAGGATGGACATGCATCGAGGGCTGATCCACGGTGGAGACAAAAAATGGTCACAGATACGCCAGCCAGGAAGGTCTTATTGGCGCCGGGAGAGAAGATCCTCTCCCGGCATCGTTTTGACTAAGGAGTGCTGCGTGAAACTACTGGCAGAAACTGCAGAGAGCCAGGAGCGTATTTCTCCACGCGGTGGTTGAGCAAATCGGCGACGTAGACATTGCCTGCGGCATCCACGTCCACGCCGTGAGGTTGACGGAACTGATCCGCCTGGTTGCCCCGAACTCCTCCGATTACGGTGCGGAAATTCAGATTGCTGTCGAACACTTGCACGCGGGGGTTGAACTTCTCGGTCACGAAGATGTTGCCTGCCAGGTCCACCGCCACCCCATTGGGTTCCCAAAAGAGGTTACTACTTCCACCGCCCAGCGACTGCTGCCAGACCCGGCTGCTGTCGAAGATTTGCACACGGCTATTGAACGTGTCGGCCACGTAGATGTTGCCGCTGGCATCCACCTCAACGTCGTTGGGCCAGTCGAGGTGGCTGTTGTCCGATCCCGGTTCGCCGCTCACCCCGATGGTAGCCACATACAAACGGTTGCTATCGAAGACCTGGACGCGGTGGTTGTTGCCATCGCTGACGTAGATGTTACCGCTACTGTCTACGGCCACACCAGAGGGACAGTTAAATTCGTAATCTCCTGTACCGGATCCAGTTCCCAACGTTGCGCCCCACACGCCTTGTTTGCTGAAAATCTGGACGCGGTTGTTGCCGCAATCGGCCACATAGATCTTGCCACTGAGGTCGAAAGCTACGCCGAAGGGTTGGAAGAAATGGTCCACATCGAAGCCCGAGATGCCCGGCTCGCCAACCGTGAAGAGTGGAATGCCTTCTGGAGTCAGCTTGATCAGGCGTTCGCCTCCTCCACCCCACAAACCTTCAACGATGGCGATATTCCCGTCAGCATCCACGGCGACATCCACAGGCTGGTTATAGTGATACCCATCGGTCAGGTAGGGCACGTTGGTCGTGCCGAAGGTACGCACATAGACCAGGCTGCTGTTGTATTTCTGGACACGGTGGTTCCATTGGTCTGCGACGTAAATATTGCCCGCCGAATCCACGACAACATCATTAGGGCCTTTAAATTGGTCATCACCGGAACCCCATCCGGTCCCCAAGGTGGTCTGGTAAGCACGTGTAGCCCGGTTAAAAATCTGGACGCGATTGTTGCCTTCAGAGACGTAGATCCGGTTGGCATCCACGGTTACGCCGAGAGGCGAACTAAAGTGGTCGTTTCCCGAACCGGGCACGCCGCACTCGCCCAGGGTAGCAATATGGGCATGGCTCGCATTGAAGATTTGTACTCGATGGTTCAAGCTATCCGCCACATACAGGTTGTCGTCATCGTCAATGGCAACGTGATAGGGACCATTGAAATGGGTATTGTCACACCCCGGTTCGCCGGTCACCCCGATCGTCGTGCTGTAGGCACCCCCGGTATCGAACACCTGGACACGCTGGTTGTAGAAGTCGCTGATATAGGTGTTCCCGAGGCTGTCCAGGGCGACCCCTGTCGGGCCATTAAACAATGCATTGCTCGGCCCCCATTCCCAGGCTGTCCCCAACTGCAGTAGTAAATTGCCGCTCGGATCGAACTTGACCACACGATGTGCACTATAATCGACAACCCAGATATTGCCTGTGCTGTCAGTGGCCACATCATGGGGATTGATAAAGTGCGTATTATCCGTGAGCCAGCCGGAGCTTGTCCAATCAATGGACATCAAGAGGGTCCCGTTGGCTGTGTACTTCAGCGCCCGCGCACTTTCAGCCACCCAAAGATTGCCCGCCGCATCCAGACCAACGCCCTGGGGAATATGGATATGGTCTGCATCAGGAATATATGGAGCCTCTATCTCCCCGAAGGTACGCTCGTACCAGAAAAGCTTAGGTGGGCTTGAAGGTGCGGACATACTTGTGCTCCCAGCGTTTTCTTCGCTGCTGACGGGAATGACTCCCGTCGGTGAGCTACCTTGAGCTGTATGACTCAGGCTCGAGACCTGTAGTAATCCCATAATCAAGACTAATGCCAGGCATACAGAGAAAAACTTCTTCATATGCTTCCTCCTCACTTTATCAAAATCTTGGCTTTCTTACATTCGGTTCCTAGTTGTTTTTTGTTCTGCAGTAATAGTAGATACAAAACCATTGATTACCAATAAATTTGACCTCTTACACCTCCTCGTTTTCGATATCTATCTGGAAGCAATAACAGGCCTCTCTAGGTTAGAATGAATTCTTTGTTGAAGAGAGCGATGAAGCTATTATGTTATTTTGACGATTCGCGTGGCTTGATATTGAAATAAGTATATCAGATTGTAGATGATTATTACCCCATTTCTCCATCTCCGACCTCCTCGAGCTATAAGGAAGCGTCTCTGCCTGGCTAGGGCTGGACGTGGGCGCAACCAACCTGTTTAGCAATGATGCAGGCGATTTGAGTATGCTGTGGCATGCAACGAGAGCTGATCAGGTTTATGGCACGGGTCATTAAAGCTCAGAAAATGCCAGCCAGGATGGTTTTGCCGGTACCAGGAGAGGAGATCCTCTCCCGGTACCGTACTGACTAAGGAGTGCTACGGGCAACTACTGGCAGAAACTGCAGAGAGCCGGGAGCGTATTTCTGGATGCGCTGGTTATCTTTATCAGCAATATAAACATTGCCGTCAGCATCCACAGCCACACCTGTAGGGTGCCGGAATTGGTCAACCTGGCTGCCGAAGGATCCCCCAATGGTGGTCATATATGCCCCATTGGTTTGAAAGACATCCACGCGGTTGGTCCAAAATGATGCGACGTAGATATTTCCTTTGCTATCCACGGCAATTGCATTTGCTCCCCAGAAACCATCCACTGTCATCTGCCAGACACGGTTATTGTCGTATTTCTGTACCCGATTGTTGAAGGTGTCGACAACGTAGATATTTCCATCGGTATCCACCTCGACATCCTCAGGATCGTTGAAATGGTAATCGTCGGACCCTGGCACGCCGGTCTCACCCAGTGTGGCTGAATACGTGAGGGTGCTGTCGTAGATCTGGATGCGTTGGTTAACGGTATCGGCGACATAAATATTGCCACTACTATCGACTGCTACGCTATCTGGATTTTTGAATTGATAAGGGCCTGTGCCCCACCCGGTTCCTAACGTATTCGAATAAACGCCGTTACCGGTGAAGATCTGGATACGATTGTTCCATTCATCAGCAATATAGATGTTCCCATTGAGATCATAAGTCAAATTTCGTGGATTGGCGAGGTGGGCATCGTCAGCAAGTCTTATCCCTGGCTCGCCGATGGTAAATTGTGGCGTGCCGTCGGGATCAAGTTGCACGAAACGGTGGCCGCGTTGGTCGTCTTCTACAATACCGATATTCCCGTCTTTATCTACAGCTACACCAGATGGGATGTCATAATGATACGAGTCGGTGAGATAGGGAACACGTGTAGTGCCAAAGGTGCCTACTTTAATCAAGAGGGGGTGATTAAATTTCTGGACGCGATGGTTAAGGGAATCTGCCACGTAGAGGTTGCCCGCCGTGTCAACCGCGACATCCTGGGGCCAATCGAACTGATAATCGTCGGAACCTCCGCTGCCCAAGGTCTCCAGCAAGACGCGTGTTGTCCGGTTAAAAATCTTCACCCGGTGGGTGGAGTCCGAGACATAGATCTGGGTGGCATCGACCGCTACGCCCATTGGAATGTTGAAGTAATCGTTTCCATAACCAGGTACCCCGGTCACGCCCATCGTAGCTACGTAGTTATGATTGTTATCAAAGATTTGCACGCGATGATTCGCTTGATCAGCAACATACAGATTTCCATCCACGTCTATGGCAATATGACCAGGATAATTGAAGTGGTCGTCGTCCGTCCCGGCTACACCCGTCACTCCGATCGTCGTACTATAGAACCCGGTGCTGTCGAACACCTGGACACGGTGGTTCCAACTATCGGATACGTAGATGTACCCACTCGAATCAAAAGCAATGCCGCGTGGATTAGAAAAGTGAGCATTGTCGGCTCCCGCTTCCCAAGTGATGCCCAGCCGAATCAGGTAATCACCGTCCGCATCGTACTTGACCACACGGTGCGAGTTTTGGTCGACAACCCAAATATTCCCATCACCGTCTACGCCGACATCAATGGGCAGACTGATGTGCGTGTTATCCGCTAACCAGGCCCTACCTGCAGTACCGATCGACATGAGGAATGTGCCCTCCGGGTCATACTTGAGCACTCTTCCACCGAGCGTCTCTGCCACCCAGAGATTGCCTGAGCTATCTAATGTTATTCCTTCAGGATCGAATATGTGGGTGGTGTCTGCTAAATATGGTACCTCTGTCACTCCAAAGGTGCGCTCGTACCAGAAAAGTTTAGGCGTGCTTGAGGCAACGGAAGGACCAGTTAACTGGGTGTCTCCATCTGTGCCGCTGGAATTAGCACCCTTCTGTGGGTTAGCCTGAGCGGTATACCCTGGACTCGCGACCTGTACTAATCCCATTAACAGTATGAAAGATATGCATAGAAATGCAAACCGTTTCATGTGCTCCCTCCTCCATAGGATTTACTTATTTAATTGAGTCAGAAAGGGATCCCCAGATTATTCGATGATCAGCTAGGATGATGGGCACTACCCAATTGTGTCCTGTAATCGAAATTTATGTTTCAGCACCTCCAATTATTATACTATGACTATTTTCACCAATTAAATAGACAAAGCTATTCCAAAGAATAAAGTCCTTTTTTAGCCCGACACCAACATCCTCGACCTATACTGCAACACATCAGCTAGGTGGGCGGGTTGAAAGTACTAGCTTTGTACCAGGTCCGTGACGGTATGGTTGAGCGATCAGCTGGATACGCGCTTATTGATCTTCGTGGCGATGCCTGGAGGGCAGGTGCAGGGTTTTACCGGGCACCATAATGCCACACGGGCAGATGTGCAGTCCAGTACAACGGCGGCTGGTGTGTGGTGCCGAGAATGGTGCCGGGGCGACCAAAATGAAAGCGACCTTGGTGGTTGACCAATAATTCAACTACTTTTCTCTCTATGTCTGTGACTCCAGATTCTGTGAGAGTATGGGGCTTTGATCCTGGCGTATTTTTTTAGCGAAGGAGTTCGGCTCGTCTGACTTATAAATGAATGTTTAGAATCTCCAATTTAAATCATAAAAGTGTTTGTTATTTCTATTATTAGGCGCTATAAAGGGTCTTCCAAAGTCAAGCAAGTTGACCCTGATAGATTTCTGGTCTGGGGTACTAGAATAATCTATTAATCAAGACAGCCGGATCATTACTGCCAGGGTAATAGCTGCCCCAGACAGTTCATGATCTATTTAGCAAGCGGTTTACTAATACAAGCGGAAAAACACATAATTCCCTTGGTACGTCTCAGATGTTTATTAGTGATCTTCTAGACTCTGATGAAGATATTCGTACGATTTTATAAATAGGCGGACGTGCAAGTATAAACATGATGTCTCTTTATGACCATGAGCCAGTAGTGGTGAAGAAAAAGGTGGCGAGGTTGCTGACCAGGCCTTCCTGGCGTGGATAAGAGAGAAAGATAGAGAAGGTTAATAATATTATAAAATCCAGCTAAAGGAGGAATCGGAAGAACAAACGATGGAGTCTGGGGTAGTAGAAAATTATTTACGCGAATAATCTTGCGGAGGTTGTTAATAGGAATATGAAGATTGACCGTAAGTCTTGAGGGGGGTATAAATATAAAGACGATCGAAAGGCTGGAAAGCTGTGGTGGTTAAAAACTAATTTACGCAACACGCTTCGCCAGGTCCGTTACCTTTTGAGTCTTCAACGCCATTATAGTATAGGAGAAATAAATCACGCATGGGCGATAAGATTAAAAAAATCTGTATTATTAGTGCAATTATCCTTATGTCGATAATAATCGTGCGGCAGCTATTTGCCTTACCGGCCTTTATTGGCATCGCAAATAACGGAGATTTTTGGCGTCTCTCTTATAA
>Ga0316620_10001107_pt1 | contig 11401 bp, 10 predicted proteins | sample OWC_Aug_M1_C1_D5_FD_207651 | JGI IMG/M metagenome (GOLD analysis project Ga0316620, IMG submission 207651) | Wetland soil microbial communities from Old Woman Creek delta, Ohio, United States - OWC_Aug_M1_C1_D5_B | ecosystem: Environmental > Terrestrial > Soil > Wetlands | place: USA: Ohio... | reverse complement strand
GTGGCGAGCCCCGGCACCAGCTTCATGTTCGCGTCGCGGCGGATGAGCGGCTCGAAGATGTGCTGCAGCAGGCTGTTGTTGGGGGAGAGGTTGTGGTAGTGCGGGTCGATCGAGGTGATGGCCGCCTGCAGGCCGATGGTCACTTCGCGGTCGCGGGCGCCGGCGCCCAGGGCGAGGAGCGAAGCGCAAAGGGCGACCGCGGCGATGCGGATCATGCGCAGCATCAGGTCCTCCTGAATGGATTTGCGGCCCCGGATCGGCCGGTCGCTGGCGTGCGACCGGGCCATGATACCGTGAAAGCACGATGGACCCGTCCGAGAGGTTCGAGGCGCTGCTCGCGGCCGGCAAGGACAACGCCTTGCTGCGCTTCGGCCTGGGATCGCACTACCTGGCCGCCGGCGATGCCGGCCGGGCGGCCGAGCACCTGCGGCGCGCGGTGGCGCACGATCCCGGCTACTCGGCCGCGTGGAAGATGCTGGGCAAGGCGCTGGAGGCGCTGGAGCGGCCCGCCGAGGCGTCGCAGGCGTATCGGTCCGGAATCGCCGCGGCCGAGAAGCGCGGCGACAAGCAGGCCGCGCGGGAGATGGGCGTATTCCTGCGCCGACTCGAGCGCGGCGGCCCGGAGACGGACCCCGGCTAGGCGGAGGCGACGAAGGCCTCGAGCGCCGGCTCGGCCGTGTCCTTCACGATGCGCGCCTGGCCGAGGCGCTCGAGGAGCACGAGCGTCACGCGCCCGCCCTCGTTCTTCTTGTCGCGGCCCATGTACTCGAGCCACACGCCGGCGGCGATCGCCGGGGGCTTCACCGGCAAGCCGAGCCGCAGGAGGAGTGCGACGAGGCGCTCGGCGTCGCGCGAGGCGAGATGGCCGTGGAGCGCGGAGAAGCGCGCGGCGAGGGCCATTCCGGCCGCGACCGCCTCCCCGTGGAGCCACGTGCCGTAACCCGCGGCCGACTCGATCGCGTGGCCGAACGTGTGGCCGAAATTGAGCAGCGCGCGCGCGCCGGATTCGCGCTCGTCCTGCGCGACGATGGCCGCCTTGATCTCGCACGAGCGCTGGATCGCGAACGCGAGCGATTCGGGGTCGCGGGAGACGAGGCGCTGCGCGTTCGCCTCGATCCACTCGAGGAACGCGAGGTCGTGGATCGCCCCGTACTTCACCACCTCCGCGAGCCCGGCGGCCACCTCGCGCGCCGGCAGCGTGGCGAGGGTATCGGTGTCGGCCACGACGGCGCACGGCTGGTGGAAGGCGCCGATCATGTTCTTTCCGAGCGCGTGGTTGATCGCGGTCTTTCCGCCCACGGAAGAATCGACCTGCGCGAGGAGCGTGGTGGGCACCTGGAGGTGCGCCACGCCCCGCTGGTAGGTCGCCGCCGCGAATCCCGTGATGTCGCCCACGACGCCCCCGCCCAGGGCCACCAGCACGCTGCGGCGATCGGCCTGGGCGCGCAGCAGCGCCTCGTAGACGCGATCGAGCGTTTCCCAGTTCTTGAACGCCTCGCCGTCGGGCAGGACGATGTCGAGGCACCGGGCGCCGGCCTTCTCCAGCGTGGCGGCGAGCCGGGACCGGTAGAGGGGCGCCACGGTCGCGTTGGTGACGATGGCGGCCGTCCGGCCGGCCACCGAGGGGGCGAAGAGGGCGGGCTCGTCCAGCAGGCCCGTTCCGATGTGGATCGGATAGCTGCGGTCCCCGAGCTCGACTCGCAGGCGTCGGGTCATGGCGCGGGGCGGCTGCCTTCTTCGTGCGCGCCCAGCGCGGCGAGCACCCGGCCGACGAGGGAGGCGGCGCCCTGGGAGCCGGCATCCACCACGATGTGCGCCGCGTCGCGATAGAGCGGATCGCGCTGCTCGAGAAGCGCGGCGAGTGTGGCCTTCGGGTCCGGCGTGGCGAGCAGGGGCCGCGTGGAATCGTGCCGCGTGCGCTCCCAGAGACTTTCCAGCCGCGTCCGGAGATACACGACGGTGCCCGCCTGGCGCATGACGCGCCGGTTCTCCTCCGCGAGCACCGCCCCGCCGCCGGTGGCGACGACGCAGCCGGAGCGCTCCGCCATCTCGCGCAGCAGCGCGGACTCGCGCCGGCGAAAGCCCGCCTCGCCCTCGATCTCGAAGATGGTCGCGACGGGAACGCCCGTGCGCTCCACGAGCACGCGGTCCGTGTCCACGAACTCCCGGCCCATGCGCTGGGCGAGCGCCTTCCCGAGCGTCGTCTTGCCTGCCCCCATCATGCCCACGAGAAACACGTTGCCCACCATCGCGCGCGCCGTTCGCCGCCTCACCGTCCGAGCATAGCCGAAAAAAAAGCCCCGGAGGTCCGGGGCCCGGGTTGCGGACGCCGCCTCAGCGCACGGTCAAGGCGTCCTTCACGATCTTGGGCGTGACGAAGATGAGCAGCTCGGTCTTGTCGTCCTGCTTCACAGTGCGGCGGAAGAGCGCGCCGACCAGCGGCATGTCGCCCAGGAAGGGGACCTTGTCCACGGTGGTCCGAGTCGTCTGCTCGAAGATGCCGCCGAGGACCACGGTGTCGCCGTTGTCGACGAGCACCTGCGTGTTCACCTTCTTCGTGTCGACGGAGGGGATGCCCGAGAAGATCTGGCCCACCGTATCCTTCTTCACCTCGAGGTCCATGATGATGCGATCGTCGGGCGTGATGCGCGGCGTCACCGCGAGCTCGAGGACCGCGGGCTTGAAGGCGACCGTGGTCGCGCCGCTCGCGGCGGCGGTGAGGTACGGGATCTCCGTGCCCTGCGAGATGATGGCCTTCTTCTTGTCCGCCGTGATCACCCGCGGGCTCGAGACGACCTTGCCGCGGTTGTCGGCCTCGAGCGCGGACAGCTCGACGTTCACGAGGTTGCCGCTTCCGAGGTTGAGGATGGAAAGCGCCAGCTGTCCGGTCGCGCCGACCACGGGCAGGTTCACGTTGAGCTGGTCGGGCTGCGCGCCGATCGGGATCGTCCCACTCGCGGCGGTATTGCCGGAGAAGCCCGCGGACTGCGGCGTGGTCCCCTGGTAGGTGAGCGACGAGGAGCCGCGCGACACCGGGTTGTTCGCGAGCGGGGTCACGGTGTCGTTGAGGCTGCCCGAGACGCCGAAGTTGTAGTTGTTGTTGTTGAACGCGGATTGGGTCCCGAACCGCGCTCCGAGCTGCCGGCCCCAGAGGTCGTCGGCGATCACGATGCGCGCCTCGATCAGCACCTGGCGCACCGGCACGTCGAGCTGCTGGACGAGGCGGCGGGCCTCCTCGAGGCGGCCGCCGGTGTCCTGCACGAAGAGCGTGTTGGTGCGCTCGTCGATGGTGGCGGTGCCGCGCTTCGAGAGGATCTTCTGGTCCTTGTTCGTGAGGAGCTTCTGCAGGTCCTCCGCCTTGGCGTAGGAAAGCGCAAAGGACTCGGTGCGCACCGGCTCCAGGTCCGAGACCGCGGCCTGGGCTTCGAGCGCGAGCTTTTCCTTCGCCGCGAGCTCGTCGGTGGGTGCGATGAGCACGACGTTGCCGTTCTTGCGCTTCGACAGGCCCTTGGCCTGCAGGATGATGTCGAGGGCCTGGTCCCAGGGCACGTCCTTCAGCCGCAGGGTGAGGTTGCCGCCCACCGAGTCGCTCGTGATGATGTTGAGCCCCGTGAAGTCGGCGATGACCTGCAGGACGGCGCGCACCTCGACGTTCTGGAAGTTGAGCGAGAGCTTCTCGCCGGCGTAGCCGGGCGTGGCGCTCTGCACGAGCCGGTTCGGGTCTTCCTTCACCGGCTTCACCTCGAGGATGAACTGCGTGTCGGTCTGGTACGCGGAGTACTCCCACAGGCCGCGCGGCTCGATCACCATCCGTGCGTTGCCGGCCTGCTCGAAGGTGTCCACGAAGCGCACCGGGGTGCCGAAGTCCCCCACGTCGAGCCGGCGCACGAGGTTGGGCGCCACGTCGGTGTTGATGAAGTCGACCAGCACCTGGCGCCCCTGCTGGCGGATGTCGATGCCGACGTTGGCCGAGGAAAGGTCGACCACGATGCGGCCCTCGCCCAGGTTTCCGCGGCGGAAGTCGACGTCGCGAAGGTTGTAGCGCACGGCGCTGCCCGGCGTGGCCTCCGCGAACACGGTGGGACCGGCCGAGGGCGCGGTCACGGAGGCGCCGCCCGCGGACGCGACCTGCCCGCCATCGATCGTCACGATGAGCTTGTTGCCGTCCAGGGCCTGCTTGTAGGTCATGTTGCGCGTGAGGTTCATCACCAGGCGCGTGCGGCTGGCCGTCTGCACGACGGACACGCTGCGCAGGTCGCCCTCGCCCGCCTCGACCTGGTTGCGCTTGAGCGCGTTCACGGTGTCCGGCAGGTCGATCGCGATGCGCGGCGGGTTGGTGACGGTGAAGCCCTGGGGGAGCGCCTGCAGCGGCTGGCGCAACCCGACCTTCACCACGATCTTGCCGCCCTGGACGGAGGAGAAGTCGATGGACTCCACGGCGTTCTTGGCCGCGTCCTGGCCCCATGCGAAAGGCGCGGCGAACGCGAGGGCCGACGCGGCAAGCGCGGCCCGTAGCCAGCCGGGTATGGGAATGCGGAGCGTCGTCGTCACTTTTTGTCCCCTTTGCCGGTTTCCTCCAGCAACGGCAGCACGCTCTGCCGCTCGGCCCAATCACCGGCGCTGTCTTGAACGATTTCCTTGAGCTTGATCTCGTTTTCCGTCACTTCCGTGATCAGGCCGAAGTTCTGTCCCATGTAGTTGCCCTTCTTGACCCGGTAGAGCGTCTTGTCGGCGCGGACCAGGGCGTAGGTGTCCTTGCCCTGGGAAAGAGTGCCGACCATCTTCAGCTGCTCGAGCGGGAATGCCTCCAGAGGCTCCTTGCGCCGGTTCAGGTCGGGAGCGAGCGCGCCGCCGCCTTCCTTCGGGGGAGCGAGCTTGCGGGGCTTGAACGGATCCGGCAGGTCGAAGCCCTCGTAGGTGAAGGGCTCGAAGGGCTTGACCGCGGGCAGCGGGTCGATCTTCGGCGGGACGCGCTTGTCCGAGTCGCGCACGAAGCGCTTGAGGTCGTCGATGTCGGAGGTGCAGCCGGCCAGCAGCAGCAGCGCCGCGGGGATCAGGACGCGCTTCATTTTCTCGCCCCCGGCTTCTTGCCCTTGGTGGCCGCGGCGCGCTGCTTGGCGATCTCCTCGGCGTCGAGGTAGCGGTACGTCTTCGCGACCGCCTCCATGGTGAGCGTGCCGTTCTTGGGCGGGTCGATCTTGAGGTCGGTGAGCAGCACGATGCGCGGCATCTTCGCGACGTCGCTCGCGAAGGCGCCGAGGTCGTGGTAGCTGCCCTTCACCTTGATGTAGACGGGAAGCTCGGCGTAGAACTCGGTGAAGTTCTCCTTCTCCGCCGGCTTGAACAGCTCGAAGGACAGGCCCCGGCCGAGGCCGGCCTGGTTGATGTCGATCAGCAGCGCGTCCATCTCGCTCTTGTTGGGCAGCTGCTTCAGGAGCGCGCCGAACGCCTGCTCGATCTCCACGCGCTGCTGCTTGTAGGCCTCGAGGTTGACGGCGAGCTTCTTCTTCTCGAGGAAGGTGACCTTCAGCTTCTCGACGTCCTTGCGGCCCTGCTCGATCTGGTCGGTCTGCGACCTCCAGAACGCGAAATACGCGCCGACCTGGATCGCGATGAAGATCAGGATGAAGGCGCCCGCCTTGACGGGCCACGGCCAGTTGCCCGGCTGCTTGGGGTCCAGGGACCGCAGGTCGTCGAGCAGGCTCATTTCTTCACCACTGGCGGCTTGCCCGCGGCCTTGCCGGCGCCCGCGCCCGTTTCCTCGGGCTGGGCGCGCTTGATCGAGATGTTCATGTTGAACTCGTTCACGCGGTTGCCGGACTTGTCGGGCGCGTCGACCGCCTTGATCTCGATGAGCTCGGGATTCTCGAGATAGGGCGAGGCGCCGAGGTTGCGCATGAGCGTGGACACGCGCGCATTCGACTGCGCATAGCCCATGATGTTGACCTTGGTTCCCGTCTGCTTGATCGACTTGAGGTAGACGCCTTCGGGAAGCTGGCGCAGGAGCTGGTCGAGCAGCTGCACCGGCTCGGAGCGGTTGGCCTGCAGCCCCTCGACCACGCGCTTCTTGGCGAGCAGGGATGCCGTCTCCTCGCGGATCTTGCGGATCTCCTCGATCTGCTTGTCGAGCTTCGCGATCTCGGCCTTCATGTAGGCCACGTTGTCGCGTTGCTGCGAGACCTGGCTGTCGAGGTAGAGCCACACGGCGCCCGCGGCCACGACGCCCAGCACGGCGCAAAGGCCCGCGAGGACGGCGAACTGCTGCTCGCGCCGCTTGCGTTTCTCTTCGCGGTGCGGAAGGAGGTTGATGCGGATCATGAGGGGTCGAACCTCCGCATCGCCAGGCCGCAGGCGACCATCAGCGAGGGCGCGTCGATCGTGAGCTGGCGCGGCTTGATCTTCGACGACAGCGCCATGTTCGCGAACGGATTGGCGACCACCGTGTGGACCTGCGTGCGCTGCGCGACCATCTCTTCCAGCCCGTCGAGCATCGCGCTGCCGCCCGTGAGCAGGATGTGGTCGACCTTGTTGAACTGGGTGGAGGTGAAGAAGAACTGGAGGGCGCGCTGGATCTCCAGCACGATCTTCTCGTTGAAGGGCTGCAGCACGTCCGGGCCGAAGTTCTCCGGCAGGTTCCCGACGCGCTTGGCGGCCTCCGCCTCCTCCGGCGGCATGTCGAACTGCCGGGCGATGTCCTGGGTGAGGTTGTTGCCCCCGATCTGCTGCTCACGCGTGTACACCGTCTGGCCGTTGTGCACGACGGTGACCCGCGTGACGGTGGCCCCGATGTCGACGATGGCCGTGACGTCGCTCTCCGAGATGCCGGAGTTGCCCCCGCAGATGAGCTCGAAGGCGGTCTGGGCGGCGTACGACTCCACGTCCATCACGAGGGTCTTGAGCCCCGCCGCCTCGGCGGCCGCGACGCGGTCCTCGATCTTTTCCTTGCGCGAGGCCGCGATGAGCACCTCGACCTCGTCGTCTCCGGAGGGGGCCGTCCCGAGGACCTGGAAGTCGAGGTTGACCTCGTCCAGCGAGAACGGGATGTACTGGTTGGCCTCGCCCTGGACCTGGACTTCCATGTCCTCTTCCCGCTGGTTGCCCGGCAGGATCACCTTCTTCGTGATCACGGCGGCGGCGGGAAGCGCGAGGGCGACGTTGCGAATGCGCGACCCGAGGGACTTGTGGGCGCGCTTGATGGCCTCGCCCGCGGCCTCGATGTTCGCGATGTTGCCGTCGACCACGGTGTCCTTCGGCAGCGGCTCGATGGAGTAGCGCTCGACCCGGTAAACATTACGGCCGGCTTCCGCGATCTCCACCATCTTGACCGAAGAAGAGCTGATGTCGCAGCCCACGAGGGGCGGCGCCTTGGCCTTCAGGAAGTCGAACTGGGCTGCTAATTTTTCTTTAATCATGGTGGAAGGTTAGCACCCAAACAGAGAATCTACTTTAGATGCTAGCAACAAGTCCTAGGCCTGTAAAGCAAATTGTGGCGGGGCCGCGGGGCGAGCCCCGAGACTATAATGACGACGATCCGTCAACCGAATCCGGGCGCGCCCGCCGCCCCGTCCCCCGCTTCCGCTTCCGATGACTTCCCGCTGGTGGTTCTATCCGGCCCTCATCGCCGCCTCCCTCGCGTTGGTGGCGGCGGGAGTGGGGGCCCTCACCGTCGTGCTCCTCTGGCCGAACCTGCCCAGCCTGGACGTGCTCACGGACTACCGGCCCAAGGTCCCCCTGCGCGTCTACAGCGCCGACGGCGACCTGATCGGCGAATTCGGGGAAGAGAAGCGCGCGGTGGTGAAGATCCAGGACGTGCCGCGGGTCATGAAGGCGGCCATCCTCGCGGCCGAGGACGACCGCTTCTACCAGCACGGCGGCGTGGATTTCAGCGGGGTGGCGCGCGCAGCCCTCGCCAACCTGCAGGGCCGCCGGGAGGGGGCGAGCACGATCACCATGCAGGTCGCGCGGACCTTCTTCCTCACCCGGGAGAAGACACTCGCCCGCAAGCTCTCAGAGGTCCTGCTCGCGTTCAAGATCGAGTCCAACCTCACCAAGGACCAGATCCTCGAGCTCTACATCAACCAGATCTTCCTGGGCCAGCGCGCCTACGGCTTCGCGTCGGCCGCCAACGTGTACTTCGGCAAGGACCTCCACGACCTCACTCCGGCCGAGGCGGCCATGCTGGCAGGGCTTCCCCAGGCGCCGTCGCGGCAGAACCCGTTCGTGAACCCGAAGCGCGCCCGGGAGCGACAGGAGTACGTGTTGCGCCGGATGCACGACGTGGGCTGGATCTCGGACGAGCAATACAAGGCGGCCCTCGCCGAACCGCTGCACCTCAATTACGCGGCCGACCACGAGGCCTACCCGCTCCGCGCCGATTACGTCGCGGAAATGGCCCGGGCGGCGGTCTACGAGCAGTACGGGGAGCCCGCCTACGTGAGCGGGCTGCGCGTCTACACGACCGTTCACCGCAAGGACCAGGAGGCGGCGGACGAGGCGATGCGGCAGGGCCTCCTCGATTACGACCGCCGGCACGGCTACCGCGGGCCGGAGGCCTCGATCGAGCTGCCCCCGCCCGGAGACCCGCGCGACGAGGCCATCGAGGAGGCGCTCCAGGAGCGCGAGACGGTGAGCGACCTCGTGCCCGCGGTCGTGGTCGCCGCCTCACCGCGGGCGGTGAACGCCGTGATGCGGCGGGGGGACGAGGTCAAGGTCACCGGCGACGGCCTCAAGTTCGCGGCGCGCGCGCTGGCGGAGCGCAACCCCGACCGCGCCATCCATCCCGGCTCGATCATCCGCCTGCAGCGCAACGAGAAGGGGGTGTGGAGCATCGCGCAGCTGCCGAAGGCGGAAGCGGCGCTGGTGTCGATGGATCCTGCCAATGGCGCCATCCTCGCGCTCGCCGGGGGCTTCGACTACGCGGCCAACAAGTTCAACCACGTGACGCAGGCGTGGCGCCAGCCCGGCTCCAGCTTCAAGCCGTTCATCTACTCGGCGGCCCTCGAGAAGGGGTTCACGCCGGCCACCGTGCTGAACGACGCGCCTTTCGTGATCGATGCCGCGAAGACGGGCGGACAGCTCTGGGAGCCGCACAACTACGACAACAAGTACGAAGGGCCGATGCGGCTGCGCACGGCGCTCATGAAATCGAAGAACATGGTGTCGATCCGCCTGCTCCAGGCGATCGGCCCGGGCTACGCCCAGGACTACATCCAGCGCTTCGGCTTCGATCCCAAGATGCATCCGGCCTACCTCACCATGGCGCTGGGGGCCGGATCGGCCACGCCGCTGCAGATGGCGACCGCGTACTCGATCTTCGCCAACGGCGGCTACCGGGTGAAGCCGTGGTTCATCTCGCGCATCGAGGACAGCCACGGGCAGGCGCTCTACCAGGCCAAGCCGGAGACGGCCGGAGTCGACGCGGAGCGCGTGATCGACGAGCGCAACGCCTTCATCATGACGACGCTCATGCGCGACGTCGTGCGCCACGGCACGGGGGTACGCGCCATGGCTCTCGGCCGAAACGACCTCGCCGGCAAGACGGGCACCACGAACGACCACGTAGACGCCTGGTTCTGCGGATTCCAGAGCCGCCTCGTCGCCGTGGCGTGGATCGGCTTCGACACGCCCGCGAGCCTCGGCTCCAACGAGACGGGAAGCGAGGCCGCGCTTCCCATCTGGATGTCGTACATGGGCAAGATGCTCAAGGGCGTTCCCGAAACCGAGCTCACGCCGCCGCCGGGAGTGGTGGCGGTGAACATCGACCCGGTCACCGGGCTGCGGGAGCCCGATGGGCACAGCCACACGGTGGACTACTTCTACCAGGAGTCGCAGCCCCCGGTGGGCGACAGCTCGATCGCCCACGACGGCCGGCCCCCGGAAGAAGTGAAGAACCAGATCTTCTGAGGCCGAGCCCATGCCCAAGGCGCGATCGCGGCGCGACAACAACCTGCGCAGGCAGCTCGCCTACATCGCCGCGCGACTCATGGCCGAGGACGGCGTGGCCGACTACGGGACGGCCAAATTGAAGGCGGCACGCCAGGCGGGCCTCGAGGACGCGAATCTGCTGCCCGACAACCAGGAGATCGAGGCGGCGCTCCGGGAGTACCAGGGCCTGTACCAGAGCGAGGACCAGCCGGTCCATTTGCGCCGCCTGCGCGAGGTAGCCGTGAAAGTGATGCGCGATTTCGCGGATTTTCGCCCGGCGCTGGTGGGCTCCGTGCTCTCGGGCACCGCGGGCCAGCACTCCGACGTGAACCTCCAGCTCTTCGCCGACGACCCGAAGGCGCTCAGCCTCTTCCTGCTGAACCGCCGCTACCGCTTCGAGGAAGGCAGCCGCCGGATGCGCAGGGGCGAGCAGCTGGACGATGTGCCCTGCATCCGGCTCGAGGTCGAGGGCGTGGCGGTCACACTGACCGTGCTCGACCGCGACGACGAGCGCGTCGGCGCCGCGCGGCCGCGCGGCTCCGAGGCGCCGCAGAGGGCGCGGCTGGCGGAAGTCGAGGCGTTGCTCGCCCGCTGAGGCGCGGGCGCCTTCAGCGCTGCGAACGCAGCCGGCGCGCCGCGTCCAGCGCGAAATACGTGAGGATCGCGTCGGCGCCCGCTCGGCGCAGGCAGAGCAGCGATTCCATCATGCACGCATCGCCGTCGATCCATCCCTGCGCGGCCGCCGCCTTGAGCATCGCGTACTCGCCGCTTACCTGGTAGGCGAAGGTGGGGACGCCAAACCGTTCTTTTACGCGCCGGACGATGTCGAGGTAGGGCATGCCCGGCTTCACCATCACGAAGTCGGCGCCCTCGTCGAGGTCGAGCGCGACCTCGAGCAGGGCCTCGTCGGAATTGCCCGGATCCATCTGGTACGTTTTCTTGTCGCCCTTGCCGAGGCTCGTCCCCGAGCCCACCGCGTCGCGGAAGGGCCCGTAGAACGCGGAGGCGTACTTGGCGGCGTAGGCGAGGATGCGCACGTGGATGAACCGGCGCCGGTCGAGCGCCTCGCGAACCGCCCCGATGCGCCCGTCCATCATGTCCGAGGGCGCGACGATGTCCACCCCCGCTTCCGCGTGGGTGAGCGCCTGCTTGCACAGGACTTCCACGCTCTCGTCGTTCACCACGTATCCGGCGTCGTCGACCAGCCCGTCCTGCCCATGGATCGTGTAGGGATCAAGCGCGACGTCGGTGATGACACCGATCTCGGGAAACCTTTTTTTCACCTCGCGCACGCAGCGAGGAACGAGGCCCTCGGGATTGAACGCCTCCTCCGCGCCGGCGGTCTTCAGGGCCGCCTCCACCGAGGGAAAGAGCGCGAGCGCCGGAATGCCTAGAGTGAGCGCTTGCTCAACCACCGGAAAGAGTCGATCCACGCTCGTGCGCTTGACTCCGGGCATGGAGCCGACGTCTTCCACGA
>Ga0316620_10001106_pt1 | contig 11404 bp, 8 predicted proteins | sample OWC_Aug_M1_C1_D5_FD_207651 | JGI IMG/M metagenome (GOLD analysis project Ga0316620, IMG submission 207651) | Wetland soil microbial communities from Old Woman Creek delta, Ohio, United States - OWC_Aug_M1_C1_D5_B | ecosystem: Environmental > Terrestrial > Soil > Wetlands | place: USA: Ohio... | reverse complement strand
CCCTGAATGGCGGGCTGTGGATCTGCTATAGTAGTGGCGTGCAAGTCAAGATTACGAGGTCTGGAAGCCGTCGCTACCTCCAGGTTGTCCAGGCCTACCGCGACCCGAGCACCGGCCAGCCCCGGCAGAAGCACGTAGCCACGTTGGGGCGGCTCGATACCCTGGGTCCTCATGAGCTCGACGGCCTCATCAACGGCCTGCTGCGCGCCGTCGGTCGCCAGCCGCTCGACGCGGCGCCCGCCGCTGCCGTGGGGCTCGACTCACTCGTGGCGCAGCGGCCGCTCCAGCTCGGGCCGGTGTGGGCCGTGCTCAAGGTCCTGGAGGAAGTCGGCGTTGGCCCGGCCGTGGCCGAGGTCGGCCGCGGCCTGGGCCGGATGCTGGTCGCCCATCGCGCCCTAGCTCGCGGCCGCGAGCTGCGATTCTGGCTCGAGGAGACCTACAATCCCGACCGCGGCCCCGCGCCGGCGAGTGACGAGGCCATCGCCAGGGCCCTGAACTCGCTGGGCGCCACGGCTTCCGCTGCAGAGCAGGCCCTGAGCAGCGGCTGGGACCACGGCCCGGCATGGGTCGAGCAGCTGGCAGTGCGGGACGAGCGCTGCCCCTCCAACGTTGCGCCGCAGCTGCTGGTCATGCGCTCCTGTGACGGCGTTCCCATCGCCCGCCAGCCCCTCGAACCTGCCACATCCGAGGTCGAGGGCCTTGCCGCAGCGCTACAGCACATGCTCCGACGCCAGCCGGCCGGCCGCGCCGTACTCGTCCTCCAGTCCGCGCTCGCCGGCCTCGACCACGCCCGGGCGCTGGCCACGCTCTCGACTTCGACGCCGCCTGCCGTCGAGTTTGTCGCCCCCCTCCCGCTCCCCGCCTGTCATGGCACAGTCCCGCACCTTTCCCGCCGCCTCAGCGAGCTTGCCGAGCTCGGTTGCGGCAGCCCCGGGCCGGTGATCCAGGAGCTCACTAGCGGCGGCTTCCGCCTCCTTCTGGTCCACAGCCCCGCCCTGGCCCGCACCGCCCGACGCAGCCGCGCGCGCACCGCGCGTCACGCCCTGCGCCTGGCCTTCACCCTCAGCGACCGCCTCGACGCCCAGGACCGGGAACCGGCCAGAGCCCGGCCCACTCTCACCGATGCCGAGGCCCGCAACCGCTTCCAGGCCGAGCTCGCGCGCCTCGGCCTCGATGACCTGCTCCGCGCCGACCTCGAAGACGGCGAGATCTTCACCTGGCGCTGGCAGCTCGACCCCCTGCTCGAAGCGCTCGCCAGCGACGGCGCCTTTGCCCTCCTCAGCAACGCTCGCGGCCTTGCCGCCTCCGAGCTGGCCGCCGCCTACCTCGCCCTCCCGGCCCACCAGTCGCGCTACGCGCTCGCCCGCAGTGACGGTGGGTCCGGCTTCGAGCTCGCACCCGCCTCCCTCGCCGAGCTCTTCTTCCTTGCCGACGCGGTCCTCTCTGTCATGGCACGTAACGCCAAACGAGCGGGCGACACCCGCGGTCTCGAGGACCTGATCCAGCCCCTGTACGCGATCCACCTCGTCACACTCGAGCTCGGCCAGGGGACCATTCGTCGTGGCATCTCCATGCTAAGCCGGGAAGCGCGGGACGCGCTCCGCTCGCTCGATGTGCCGGCTCCTCAGATCGACGAGCTCGCGACCTTGTAGTGGCTCAGCTCTGCCGCCGCTTGCCGTGAATATTCATTCCCTGCAATATCCTTGGCGGGATACCCGGCGTTCATTGTCATGGCACTTGTTGCCGCCGATCGCGATTCGAGATCTGCCGGTGGCGGGCAGTCGCGGTCTCAAGTTACTCCACAGGCGCGTCATCAGGGTTTCGGCCTGTCGTGGCAGTGACTGGTCGCACCCCTAGGGACGAGCCTGTCAGCCGGGGCTCGAGAGGTCCTCTAGTACTTGAACTCGGCCACCAGCCGCTGCAGCTCCATGGCCATGTTGGACAGGCGATGGGCCGCCTGCTGGGTTGCCGCTGCGCCGGAGGACGTGCCCTGCGCGGCCTCGGCCACGCCGGAGACGTTGTCGGCGATCTCGGCGCTGCCGGCAGCGGCCTCGGAGACACCGCGGCTGATCTCGTTGCTGGTCGCCGTCTGCTGCTCGACCGCGCTCGCGATGGCGTTCTGGATCTCGTAGATCCGGTTGATGATCGCACCGATCTCGCCGATCGCCTGAACCGCGCTCCTGGTGTCGAGCTGAATGGTCTCAATCCTGCGGCTGATCTCCTCGGTGGCGCCAGCCGTGCCCTTGGCCAGCTCCTTGACCTCGTTGGCAACCACCGCAAAGCCCTTGCCGGCCTCGCCAGCACGGGCCGCCTCGATGGTGGCGTTAAGCGCCAGCAGATTGGTCTGCTCGGCAATCGAGGTGATGACCTTGATGACCTCGCTGATCTCGGCCCCGCTCTCGCCCAGCTTCTCGATGCGCTCGTTGGTGGTGCGCGCCACCTCCACCGCCGAGGTCGCGACCTGTGCGGCCTCGTGGGCATTCTTGGCGATCTCCTTGATGCTCGAGTACATCTCCTCGACACCCGCGGCCACGGTCTGGACGTTGCGGCTCACCTGCTCGGCGGCCGCCGAGGCCACCGTGGCCTGGGACGAGGTCTCCTCGGCGCTCGCCGCCATGCGCTGGCTGACCCCCGACAGCTCGTCCGACGAGCTGGTCAGCGAGGCGGCATTCTCGCCGATGGTCTGCATGGTCGCCTGCATCCGATCCACGGCCTGGTTGAGGGCCTGCGCCATCTGCCCCATCTCGTCCGAACCGCTGAGCTCGATCCGCCGGCCGAGCTCACCTTCGGACATATAGTTGGCGATTTCGACCACCTTGCGCAGCGGCACGGTGACCGCCGCCACCAGGTAGAACGACAACCCGGCCAGGGCGGCGATCGACAGCAGCATGATCAGAGCCACGACCCGATTGGACACCGTTTGGTTGTCGAGGACCTTGGCAAAGGCGCTGCTCATCGAAGCCTTGGCCTGGGTCTGCCCCAACTCCAGGGTCTCGTTGATCGAGTTGTACTCGTCGGTCATCCGGCCCAGGGCGGCCTGCAAGCCCTGTCCGCTCTCTCGGTTGATCAGCCTCGAGGTGGTATCTCGGGCCAGGCCGTAGTAGCTGCGGAAGCTCCTGTCCAGCTCGTCCAGCTCGGCCCGGTCCAGGGCTTCGTTCTGACGGCCGTTGTCGAGCAGGCCGAGGAACGCGTCGCGTTCGGAGTCGGTGTCGGCGAGCATCATCGGGTCGGCCGCGGCGGCCGCGTCCTGCAGGCCGCGTTGGATCTTCGCCAAGGACTCGACCAGGTCCCTGGACAGCTCCAGCCTGGGCACGGAGCTCCGCTCGAGGTTCCTGATCAGGGACTCGTTGCGCCAACTGAAGTACTGCACTGTCAAGAAGATCAGGAGCACTCCCACCGCGCCGAGGATTGGCATGAGGATGATCTTGTGCGTGAACTTGAGCTTCCTCAACATTGCTCCCCCTCCTGCGAATCGCGATGCCCGCGACGCACACCGACGTGGGCCCTGAAGCTGTCCTTCTCCTAGCTTAACTCGGAATCACCCGGCCTGTCAGCGCTCCCGGCGCGCGGGAACGCCCCAGACCGCGCAATCGTTGCGCGACCCACCAGGGGTTCCGGCCGAGACCCTAACGCGGTCGATCGCGATCCTCGCCGTCGCGCTCGGCACGGCCGTCGGTCAGCACCATGCGCGACTCTGGCCGGCTGCGGGTCGCTCCCGCGGCCGCTCCGCTCAGCTCAGGACGCCAGCCGTGGCCGGCTCCCAAGGCCAGGCTCTCCAGCCGGCGAACTGCGTCGCCTGCCGACCGCAGCCGGTGGGCCGGGTCCTTGGCCAAGAGATCGAGCACGAGGCGGTCCATGGGTTCCGTCACGTCAGGGTGGATGGAGCGCGGCGGCGCGGGCTCGCGGTGGAGGGTCTGGTCCAGGGTCTCGTCCAGGTCGTCGCCCCAGAACGCCCGCGCGCCGGTGAGGCAGTAGTAGAGGGTCGCCCCGAGGCCGAAGAGGTCTCCTTGCCCGTCATAGCCCCTTCCGAGCAGGGTCTCGGGTGGCAAATAGCCCGGCGTGCCCCACACGTGCCCGTCACTCTTGGTGACGGTCGTGATGGCCCGAGAGAGCCCGAAGTCCGTCACCTTGATCTCGCCGTTGCGCCCGAGCAGCACGTTGCCGGGCTTGACGTCGTGGTGCACCAGACCCTGGGCATGCGCCGCCTCCAGCGCCCGCGCCACGGCGAGCCCGATCATCGCCACCTCGTCGCCGGCAAGCCGGCCGCGTTCCCACACGTAGTCGTCGAGGGTGATCCCGTCCACGTACTCCATGGCGATGAAGGCCGCCTCGGGCAGGTCTTCCACGTCGTACACGGCCACCACGTGGGGGTGGTTGAGCCGGGCCGCGGTCACCGCCTCCCGCAGCAGCTCGGTCACCATGCGACGGGCTTGGTCAGGGGGCAGCTCGCGGGCCAGGTGGACAGTCTTGAGCGCGACCTTGCGCCGCAGCTTGGGGTCGCGGCCGCGGAAGACCAGGCCCATGGCCCCTTCGCCCACCAGCTCCTCGACCACATAGCGACCGAGGATGGCGCCCTCCTCGATGCCGCCCGCACGGACCATGCGTGCGATCCGCGGCAAAGCGCTCGACTCGCTCTTGGGCGCGCGAGCCGCGAGCCGCTCCACGCGGATCACCAGCTCCTCGGGCTCAAAGGGCTTCACCAGGTAGTCGTTGGCGCCCAGCTTGAGACCGCGGACACGATCCTCGCCGCGTCCGAGTGAGGTCAGCAGCAGCACCTGGGTGTTGGCGGTGGCCTGGTGCTCGCGTAGCTCCCGCAGCACCTCGATACCACTCTTGCCCGGCATCACGACGTCGAGGACGACGACGTCGACGGGCTGCTCTTCCAGCAGGGCGCGCACGGCCTCGCCGTCGTCGCGGGTGATCACCGCGTGACCGGCCGCCTCGAGGACGGAGGCCACCAGGGTGCGCGTGAGCTGGTCGTCGTCGACTATTAGTACCGCTGCCATGTGCGAGCCCGCAGCCGCCCCCACAGGCCCGCCGCTGGTTGCTGCCGGTGGGGGTCAGCCCAATCTACCACTGCCCGGCCTCGGCCGCTTCGCAGGGTAGACTTGGAAGAAGGGCACCGCAGCACCAGGAGGGAGTGACTGCCATGGACGAGTACCCAGCGGCTGGGGACCCGAGGGTAGGGGCCGAGATGCGGGCGGCTGCCCTGCAGACCGATGTCGAAGCCGCACGCGCCGCCCTGCGGCGCAGCGAGGAGCGGTATCGACGTCTGCTCGCCTCGATCACCGACTATGCGTACGAGGTGCAGGTCGAAGCCGGTCGTGTCGTCTCCACGGTTCACGGGCCTGGCTGCGTGGCAGTTACCGGGTTCAGCCCGGAGGAGTACGCCACCAGCCCTCTGCTGTGGCACCGGATGGTTCACGAGGAGGATCGCGCGGCGGTCGAGGAGCAGGCCAGGCGCGTGCTCAGCGGCGAGACAACCCAGGCCCTCGAGCACCGCATCGTCCACAAGGACGGCTCCCTGCGTTGGCTGCGCAACACCCCGGTGCCGCGCCTCGACGCCGAGGGGCGACTGGTGGGATACGACGCCCTGGTGTCCGACATCACCGAGCGTCGTCATGCCGAGGAAGCGCTGCGCGAGAGCGAGGAGAAGTACCGCACCCTGTTCCTGGCCGCCACCGACGCCATCTTCGTGGAGTCCGTGGACGGGAAGGTGCTGGAGTGCAACACCCGCGCCTGCGACATGTTCCGATGCGAGGAGTCGGAGCTCACGACTTTGACCGTGGCCGACCTGGTGCCGCCCGAGATCGCCGCCACCTTGCCCGCCGTGATCGAGCGCCACCTCGCCACCGGCGGCATTCACATCGAGGCCCTCAATCAGCGCCGCGACGGCGAGGTCTTCCCCTGCGAGGTCAGCACCCGGCTGACCACCATCGGCGGAGAGCAGCGGGTCATCGCCTACGTGCGCGACATCACCGAGCGCAAGGAAGCCGAGGCGGCACGGATTCGGGAGCGGGAGGCCGAGGCCCGCGCCGCCGCCGCCGAGGCCTCCAAGGCGGAGCTGGAGCGCGAGGTCGCCCGCCGGCGAGACGCCGAACAGGCATTGAAGCACCGCACCAACGAGCTTGGCGAGAAAGTCAAGGAGCTGCACTGCCTGTTCGAGATCTCTCGCTGCCTCGAGCTCCAGGACGAGCCTCTGGAGTCGATGCTGGCCGAAGTCGTCGCCATCATTCCGTTGGCTTTTCGCTTCCCCGCCGCGACCTGCGCTCGGATCGAGCTCGGCCGCCTCGCGTACGCGACGCCCTCTTGGCGCCTCACCCCGTGGACCACGGCCTGTCCCATCAACGCCCTCGGTACGTCGATGGGGACGGTCTCCGCAGGCTACATCGAGAGCTGGGACGGGCCCGCGGACGGGCCCTTCCTGCCCGAGGAACGACGTCTCCTGGAAGCGGTCGCTTCGCGCGTCGGAGCGGTGGCCAACCGCAAGCGCGCCGAGGACGCGCTGCGCGAGAGCGAGGAGAAGTTCCGAACCCTGGCCGACCAGTCGCCAAACATGATCCTCATCAACCAAGCCGGGCGCATCGTCTACGCCAACGAGGTTTGTGAGCGGACCCTCGGTTACCCACGCGACCAGCTCTACAGCGCCGACTTCAGCCCCCTCTCCCTGTTCGCGCCCGAGTTCCTGGAGCTGGGCCAGGACAACTTCACTCGCCACATGCGCGGCGAGGAGGTGGCGCCCTGCGAGTACACCCTGCTGGCCAGCGACGGACGCCACCTCGAGGTCATTTTCGCAACCAAGCTCATCGACCTCCAGGGAGCGCCGGCGATCCTCGGCATCGTCACCGACATCACCCAGCGCAAGCGCGAGGAGGAGAAGCTGCGCGAGCTGCAGAGGCAGATCACTGACCTCCCGGCCAAGGAGCAACGGCGCATAGGTCAGGAGCTACACGACAACCTCGGCCAGCAGCTGACTGGCGTCGCCATGCTCCTCAAGAGCCTGTGTCAGAAGCTGACTATCCGGGAGGTGCCCGAGGCTGAGGATGCGGAGCAGATCTTCGGGCTAGTCCAGGAGGCCCACGCCCAGACCCGGGCACTGTCCCGCGGCCTGATCCCAGTGGAGGTCGACGCCAAGGGCCTCATGCGGGCCCTGGAGCTCGCCGCAGAGAGTCGGGACCGCCTGCCCGGGCCGAGCTGCCGCTTTGTCTGCCGCGAGCCGGTCGCCGTGGAGGACAACAACGTCGCCACCCAGCTCTACCGCATCGCCCAGGAGGCGATCTCCAACGCCATCCTCCACGGTCGCCCGGACAACGTCGAGGTGCGTCTGCACTGCGACCGGCAGCACACGACGCTGGAAATCGTCGACGACGGCGTCGGCATTGCCGACAACGCGGTGCTCAGCGGCGGGACCGGGATCGAGATCATGCGTTACCGTGCTTCGGCCATCGGCGCCGAGCTCACGATCCACTCGCCGGAGGGCGGCGGAACCGTCGTCACCTGCACCCTCAGACGTTAGAGGTCCGGCTACTCGTCCTGCAGGACCCACTGCACGGCGCGGCGGATGAGCTCGGTGTTGGACTCGAGACCGAGCTTGCGCTTGATGTTCTCGCGATAGGTCTCGATGGTCTTGACGCTGAGACCGAGACGCTCGGCGATCTCGCGAGTGCCCGTGCCGCGACCGATGTGCCCGAAAACCTCGAGCTCGCGGTCAGACAGGCTCGACTCGGCCGGCCGTTCGAGCTCGTGATCGCTCCTCGCGAGGAGCTGGAGCACCCGGTCGGTCATGCGGTCGCTGAGGTAGACCTTGCCGGCGAGGGCGTGGCGAATGGCCTCGATCACCGTGTCCGGGGCCTCCTCCTTGTTGACATAGCCGAGAGCCCCGGCGCGCAACGCCCTCTCGGCGAAGAGCATCTCGTCGTGCATCGAGATCACGAGCATCTTGGGTGGTGAAGGACGCGCGGCCACCTGCTTGATCAGCTCCAGGCCGCTCGAACCGCGCAGCGAGACGTCGATCAGCATCAGGTCAGGCGCGCGACCCTCGACGAGCTCGAGCGCGGTCGCTGCATCCGCGGCTTCGCCGCAGACCTCGAGGTCCGACTCGTCCGAGATCAGGTTTCTCAGACCGAGGCGCATCACGGGATGGTCTTCCACGATCAGGATGCGCGCCGGCCGTCCCAGCTGCCCCTTTCCGGTCATCAACGGCTCCTCCAGGCAGCCCTCGACCAGCCTATCACCGGTCCGGGCTGCTCCGGTCCCGGCCACACCGCTCCTTCACTCAGGTTGGGCTGGTTCTGAGCATCGTCAGCTTGAACCGCCAAGCCGCCAAGGCCGCGAGGGCAGCGCACAAGATAATCTGAGTAGATACTTTGCGCTCCTTGCCCCTTCGCGGTTCAAGCGCCCCATGACCTGCTCGAGGTCGCACGGGCGCTCGACCTGACTCAAGGGGTACAGGAACCCGGTTATGTCTCGCAGGTGTAGGAGTGCTTGAGCTCGCCCACCGTGAGCTTCTCGAAGATGCGGGTTCCGTCGTAGTCCAGCACGCGCGCTGCTTCGACCCGTTTCAGCTCGGTCGAGATCACCTCGAAGGGCATTCCGTAGACCTGGCGCACGTGCTCGATGGGCACGCTGTAGGCGATGAACTTGGTGATGCCGCGGCGCCGCAGCACCTCCATCAGCCGTCCGTCCCGGATGTCCGGGTAGTTGGTGACGACCAGCACCGGTCCGGTCTCAGTGAGAACGAGAAGTGCTTGGGCCGAGCGCGCGGACCGAGCGCCCTTCCTGGTGCTCACGGAAGAGATGCGCTGCGCAGCCATCAGCTCACCGCCGGGGCGAGCCCGAGGTCGAGCCCCGGGATCACTTCGAACATGCGTTGGTTGAGGAGCTGATCGAGGCGCCTGCGGTTGGCGGGCGGAAACCAAACCCGGACCGCCACGCTTGACGCCCCGCTGGAACCTTTCCCCTCGGTCTCGACCTGGACCACGGTCAGCTCCGGGTGGAACACGTCGGCGAGGTGGCAGAGGCGACTCAGCTCGCTGCTCGAGCACTCCACCTCGAGCTCACCCCGGCTCCATGTGCCAGAGGTGTCCAGCGATGAGATCCTGACGAGTCTCATGGTCACGGCCTCGATCCGCACCCGCACGGACAGCTCACGAGAGTCTCACATATTTCACGCGCCGGGCCGCACTCACAATCGGGCCCGGACCGAACCGTGTATAGGGGTTGCCCCCATGCCTTTTGCCCGAGCCCGTCAGCGCTGCCGTTGCCGGAGTCCCTGCTCTCCCCAGACGAGACCGAGAGCAGCTGGCACGGGACGGCTTTGCAGCGCACACTCCGACCGGTTTCTCCCGCCCCGACTGCGTCGGCCTCGGCACCAAGTCAGCGGCCCGGGCGCGGTCGTGGGAACAACGCCGCCCCGGGCGGCGCTATCCTCATCAAGAGGCCATGATGAAGGCTCGTGAGCTGGCCAAGCTCGGCATACCCCGAGGACCTGTCATGCGCACGGCGCAGCGCGCCCTAGCCGAGGCCGGAAAGGCCGGTCTGTCCGGCCGCGAACTCCGAGCCGCGCTCCGCGCCGTGGTCTCTGACCCATCGACCAACCTGCACCACCCCCACTTCGCCGATCTGGCCCGAGAGCTCGCCGAGACGCCGGCTGCGACCCACTTCCACGAGCGTGCGGCACCGGCGCCGTGGCGTCAGTGGGGCAGCGACCTCGACCGCGAAGCCGTCACCCAGATGGAGAATGCCTGCCGTCTCCCGGTCAGCGTCCGCGGCGCCCTCATGCCCGACGCTCATGTCGGCTACGGCCTGCCCATTGGCGGCGTCCTCGCCACCGAGGGAGCGGTAATCCCCTATGCGGTGGGCGTCGATATCGCCTGCCGGATGCGGCTGTCGGTGCTCGACGTCCCCCTCCAAGCCCTGGTCGGCGAGCGGCAACGTCTGATCAACGCGCTCGAACGCGAGACGCGCTTCGGCATCGGAGCCGCCTTTCGCGAGCGCCGGGACCACCCCGTCGTGGATGACGACTGGGGCCTGTCGGCAGTCACGCGTCGCCTCCGTGACAAGGCCCACGCCCAGCTCGGCACTTCGGGCTCCGGCAACCACTTCGTGGAGTACGGGACTCTCGTGCTCGAGCACCGGGACCTCGGCCTCGACGCCGGCGAGTACCTGGCACTGCTTTCCCATAGCGGGAGCCGAGGCGCCGGCAACGAGGTCGCCCGCCACTACTCGCAGCTGGCCATGAGCCAGCGCCCGGACTTGCCCAGGGAGCTGCGTCACCTGGCCTGGCTCGACCTCGAGTCCGAGGTGGGCCAGGAGTACTGGGCGGCGATGGAGCTGATGGGACGCTACGCGGCCGCGAACCACGCGATCATCCATCGCGAGATCATCCGGGCTCTCGGCGCCAGGGCTCTGGCCGAGGTCGAGAACCACCACAACTTCGCCTGGATCGAGGAGCACGACGGCCGCCGCCTGGTCGTGCACCGCAAGGGCGCGACCCCGGCCCACCGCGGCGCTCTCGGCGTGGTCCCGGGCTCCATGGCCACCCCGGCCTACGTCGTTCGCGGCACCGGCTCCGAGCCCGCCCTGCGCAGCGCCTCCCACGGGGCCGGCCGGGTCATGTCGCGCAAGCAGGCCAAGGCGACTTTCACCGCCTCGGGCATGCGCCGGCAGCTCGAGAGCCTGGGCATCACCCTGCTGTCGGCCGGCAGCGACGAGGCGCCGGGCGTCTACAAGGACATCACCTCGGTCATGGCCCACCAGCGCGATCTGGTGGAGACCCTGGCCACCTTCCACCCCAAGATCGTCAAGATGGCGCCTGCCGGCGAGCGCCCCGAGGACTGAGCCGCTCGTCACACCCTGCAGGCGCCACGCGCCTCGCGGACGCGCCACGCCACCGGCCGCGGACCGCCCGGCTGGAACCCTAACATCGGTCTCATTTTCAACGACATCCGCGCTTGTGAACAACGTTGACAAGGTCCCAGTGCTGACTAGAATGTACGGGCCCTTGCGGGGGCAAGAGGGGGTCTTGTGGAACAGTACGTCCCGATTCTCATCTTCTCCCTCGTCGCGATCTCGTTCCCGATCATCGCCTTGGTGCTCGCCAAGCTCGTGCGCACCGGCTCTCCGGACCCGGTGAAGGCAGACGCTTACGAGTGCGGCATCAAGGCCACGACCCGGGCCTACGATACCCGGTTCTCGATCCGCTACTACCTCATCGCGGTGCTCTTCGTGGTGTTCGACGTGGAGACGATCTTCCTCTTCCCGTGGGCGGTGATGTTCGAGCGGCTGGCCCTATTCGGGTTCCTGGAGATGGTCGTCTTCCTCGCTATTCTCCTCGTCGGCTACGTCTATGCCTGGCGAAGGGGGGCGCTGGAATGGGCCTGATCGACAACCGCTTCGCGCCCGG
>Ga0316620_10001105_pt1 | contig 11405 bp, 7 predicted proteins | sample OWC_Aug_M1_C1_D5_FD_207651 | JGI IMG/M metagenome (GOLD analysis project Ga0316620, IMG submission 207651) | Wetland soil microbial communities from Old Woman Creek delta, Ohio, United States - OWC_Aug_M1_C1_D5_B | ecosystem: Environmental > Terrestrial > Soil > Wetlands | place: USA: Ohio... | reverse complement strand
CTCGGCCATGGTGTTGCGCAATGACCAGAACCTTCGCCTTCTGATGAGCCAGGCTCTCATTGGTAATCCTGATGCAGGTAATGTTGCGCCCCTGGTATGTCTGACCAATCACAGACACATCGACGATGTCCGGAGCCAACGCAGCGATGTTGTCGATCTCCTCTTGGAGCATTGTGGTGTTGTGAAATCGGTCTTCATAGAGAAGCGACACCAGAGATGCATGTTCAGTAAGCTGTGTCGGGCTGGTAGAAACCACAGTCACTGCCGGCTCGTACACTTCCGATGCTGCCGGAGGTGTCGACCAAGACGAGAGAAGGAGAAGAATCAACAGTCCGAGTGCAGAGTTGTGGAACATGGCAAGCCATACCTCCTGCTATCAGGTGTCCTGAACGACTAGACAGAAACTGGAGCATAATAATAGGCTTCACATCTACGTAATCCAGAACAAACGAAGGGAAGCAAACTTAAGGGCAGTTTTCGCTTCCCAAGCACGTGCGAAAGGACATTCTGCGGGAGCATACTGCATGGGACCTGTAGTGCTCAAGTTCTCGACAGCCGATTCCGAAGAAGATTCGGTCACGGTAGCAGGCGATGCCACAGAGGTGAACCTGGTCCAGATGGATATCAGGACCATTGACATCGCGCCGCTTTCGGGACTGCGGAACCTAGAACGTCTTACGCTCTCTGAGAACCCAATCATGGACATCGACTTGACGCCCTTGGCGTCCTGTTCCAGGCTCAAGGAACTGTGCCTGAGATGGGATCAGCTCGAGAAGATTGACCTTCGACCACTCAAGCACTGCAGCGAACTCCTTGAACTTGATGTGTCCTCCAACATACTCGAGACCATTGACCTCTCGCCACTCTCAGAGTGTCCCCGCGTGAGAGACCTCTATCTGTCTGGCAACTCGATGTCCTCGGTCGACCTTTCACCACTGCGTGAGTGCGCCAATCTGAGGTACTTGGGTCTGACTCATAACGTGCTGCAGGACATCGATCTATCACCACTGGCCCAGTGTTCTAGCTTAGTCTACCTAGGTCTGACCAGCAATGAGATTGGCAGGGTGGACCTCGAACCCCTGCGCAACTGCAAATCCCTGAAGAGGTTTGAGATGGAGCGAAACAGACTGACCTCTGTAGACCTAGCGCCAATGGGCTCCTGTCGGAGCCTAGAGTATCTGAACCTGAGAGGTAACAGCTTGGCAGAGATAGAGTTGGCTCCGCTGTCAGGTCACTCCTCACTCAGATACCTCGTTCTGTCTCAGAACCAGATACAGAAGATTAGTCTTGCACCCCTTGCCGAGTGCAGGAGCTTGGAGGAAGTCTTGCTTGACTGCAACCGCTTGACTCGCATTGACCTATCGCCATTAGGGGCATGTACAGGCATCAGTGAGATCTCCCTAGGCGAGAATGCGCTCAGGACGATTGACCTTTCGCCGCTCGAGGGGCTCCAGCAGCTAAGGGTGATCGACCTGCACGACAATCCGATGGCCAAGGTAGACACCACACCCCTCTTTGGCTGCCCGAAACTGAAGACACTGGATGTGAATCGAAGCACGCCTGGTCGTGCAGTAAGTCTGAGGGCCGACAAGTCATTCCAGGCAAGGGAATCAGTGCCCCGCGCAATTCACGACGTATGGGACAGAATCGAGTGGGAATAGAGCGCCTCAAGAGTCTCGGTTATAACCAAAGTGTACAAGGACCGAGCCGTGCGCTCTCCTAGACAGGACCTCCATCTTCATTCCGACTACTCTGACAGCATAGCCACGGTCTCGCAGCTTGTGGAACGCGCTGCACGTGCAGGACTTGGAGTCATTGCCATAACAGATCACTTCTGGCCATCACTCGGGTCGAGAAGAGAAGGCATTGACCTAATCATCAGCCGGCGACAACTGATTGAGGAGGCGAGGCACGAGTCACCGTCGGTCACTGTGCTCGACGGGGCAGAGATAGACGTGGCATTGGATGGCAGTCTAGCTCCGGTTGCGGGAGGAATGGAGCAGTTTGACCTCATTATCGCCTCTGTCCATTTCAAGTGTGATTCCTCGACATGGGCATCTGCAATAGTGAAGCTGCTGAGAAACAATGCTCCACACATACTAGGTCATTGGGATGCGAGTCTCACCTCATACAACGCGGAAGATGGGGAGAGAGTTGCATCCGCGCTCGCAGAGAAGATGGTTGCGGTAGAACTCAGTCTGAGATATCCGTCACAACATGACGAGTTCCTGCAGGCCGCTCGTGACCAAGGTTGCCTGTTTAGCTTGGGCAGTGACTCCCATACTGCCAACACAGTTGGTCAATTGCATGAGCAGGCAAAACTGGCGGATGCGCTCGGCCTGCCCCTCCTGAATCCACTGAAACGACGACGACACGAATGAGGTCCGGAACCACGGACATCCTCTAAGACTTATATGCGTTCGACGGACTTCTGCGCATGCAGGTGTTTGCCCAGTTTGAATCTGAGAGAGGTGTCGAGAGTCCCTGTTTCGTACATGGCGTATGGACTCTACATAAGGCAGGGTCAGCAGGCAACCGTGCAGATCTTCTCACTTGACTATGGTGACAAGCTCAGGACCTATGATGTGTCAGGCAAGCAGAGATCCGCAAGGACTTGGAGCAGCAAGGTCCGGTGCATCGCTGTCGGGGATGTCGAAGGGGAGGGAACTGACTCATTGGTCGGCGGGGTCGACAGCAGGCTCATGATAGTAGGCCAGACTGGAAAACCCGTCTGGGATATCAAGCTGGAGAGTGATGTCGTAGCCTGCGACGCACGTGATGTCGACGGTGACGATGCCGCCGAGGTTGCGGTTGCACTTCAGAACGGGAGGGTCATTCTCTACAATGACGACAAGACCGCTCTCTTCAGTCGCAAAATGGACAATCCCATAGCTGATGTCTGGCTTGAGGATATCACTGAAGATGCTGAGTTGGAAGTCGTTGTTGCTGACCGGGAGGGTTGGGTCCACATCCTGACAACCGATGGCTATGAGCTCAAGAAGCTCAGGCTTGGGGAAGCGATAACGGTATTCGGTGTGTTGAGGACCGGCAAGAGGCGCACATTCGTGACGGGCGATCATTCGAGTACCCTCAGGGTCTGGGACCTCGATGGCAATGCTGTCGCCTCTTTGGAATTGACGGGAAAGCCAAGAGCACTCGCCACAGGTATGCCTGACGACGTGACTGACTTGGCATATATGGTCGTAAGTACTGACGATAGATTCGTCAGCTTCTGGGACGCACGTGACGCAAGTCCAGTGACCAAGGATGAGGGAAGAGTGCTGCAAGAGATGGAATCGACAAAGACTACGCTCTACCGGCGCGCCATCAAGTGCGGAAACTGCGGAGCCCCTGCGCTTATCGAGTCCAAGAAATGTGAGTCGTGCGGAGCCGTGCTTGAGCAGCTGGATGAATACGTCACGGAGGAGTTCATCAAAGAAAGCATAGACTCTGTCACCTCGAAGCACAACCCGATAAAACTTAGAGAGCTCGACAGAATAATCAGGAGAACACTTGCTAGGCCTGCAACCTACCATCTCCGCAGAGGTCTCCAGTCAATGATTGAGAACCATGAGATTGAGGGCTATATTGATGGGAACCAGTTCGTGAGAACAAAGAAACCCAAGGCGGAAATGCCGGAGATTCCAAAACCCGAGGAGATAAGAAAGGCATCTGTGGTCCTTCTGGCATTGCTGAAGGGACAGGATAGGATAGAGATCGATGCGATGGAGAGTGAAACTGGCGTTCCAAGAGAGATACTCAGAAAGACCCTGATGATACTGCTTGGCGAAGGACAGGTGCGGGGCCTTCTCTCGGGCGACGTCTTCATTCTCGGGAAGGATCAGGACACTAGTGAACTGGTTCGGAAACTGGAGAGGGAGCTTCTCACGCTTGCGAGGTGAAATGCAGGCATGACGATTGATGAACAACATATGTCATTACTTGGTGAAATGGAGGAATCCTAGTGGACATCAGCAAGAGGATTGTGATAACGTTCGTGGCGGTCTCACTGATTCCCGTGCTTCTCATAGCCGGGTTGGCGGCCTACACGATATTCGACATGTCGAACAAGAATGCGGCGGATGCATCCGATGCGCTCGACGAAGAGGAACGCGCCAACCTGCAGAGGCTCACAGAAGACACTGCCCTGTTCATCCAGGAGAGAATGCAGGACTATATCGATGGGGTCTACATCATGGAACAGTACTGTGAGGACCTCTTCAATGGCAGGATAGATGCCAGCGCGAAACACTCGTACTACTGGGACAGGAATCTTGAGTATGCTGAGACCGGCTGGACTGTGCCTGGGGTCCACTACGAGGAAGACTACCTGTTCGAGCTCGAGAACGGGACTATCATGAGTCCGGGACAAATCTCGTTCGATGTAAGCTGCTATTACATGCCGCGAGATCACTATCCAACTCCGGGCGACCCATTCGCTCTTGATTCGCCCACGGAGTATTACCTGAACGTGTCTAGCAACATGGACGACATCTTCAGGTCACTGCATGAGATGAACCCCGATTACATCTGGCTCTACATGGGCTTCAGTCCCGCCGTCTGTGACTCCCACTTGTTCAGGAACTATCCATATGACACTCTCATGTACTTCCAGTATGACGACGAAGGCTATCCACTACCAGAATCCGAGGACTACGATCCTCCTGCCGAGGACTGGTATATCAACGCTGCATCGATTTCGAACTCCAGCAACCAGATTGCCGTGACACCTCCCTATGGTGACCCGTCAACTGGAATAGTCATATCGATGGGTAGGCCGGTCTACTACGACAATGGCACCCTGATTGGAGTCGTATCCGCTGATGTCACTCTAGATACCGTGTTGTCGAGCGTGCTCGATATCCAAGTGTTGGACAGTGGATATGCGTACTTACTTGAGGCTGACCTAGGAGTGCTTGCCCACCCTGACTTCACAGTTGAAGGACAGACAGTCTACGAACTAGAATTCGGAACAACCACTGGACAAGAGGTGGATGACTTCGCGGCCTTGCTTGCTGCCGCTCTTGTGGCAGGCCATGGACAGTCGACATTCCTCAAACAGGGCGTGCAGTGGCTCATAACATATCAGACAGTTCCCAACATGAATTTCCTCCTTGCTGTGGTTGTCCCCGTGTCTGAAGTAGTTGCTCCGGCAGCGAACATCCTGAGCCTTGTGCTTTCTCAGACTTTCCTGCTAACGGCCCTAATGGTCGGACTCCTTGGCGGCGTTGCCGCTGTTGTTGGAGCTGCCGCATATTCGAGAGGACGTTCTGTTGTTCAGCCAATCAAAGAGATGACACGTCTGGTGGAGAAGATGTCTAAGCAGGACTTCACCAGAAGCATAAGTGCCTCAGGCGCCATGTATGAGGAAATCGGCACAACAGTAGATGCACTCCTGAACTTCCAAGAGGCATGTAGGTTCGGCAATCAGGCCTTTATTCGGGGTGACTTGAACCGGGCGTTGGCCAACTACCAGAACCTCCTTGAAATCAGTCGGCGACTCAATATTGAGGTCGGCATCCAGACGATGTACCTAAACATCGGCAATGTGTTCAGGCAGCGAGGAGATACCACCAACGCTCTGGAGTACTACACTCAGGCCCTCAAGATGGCCGAAGGACTACTCGAGAAGGCGAAGACAGAGGGCGTAGACGAGGCTGATGCGATGGACCGAATAGCGTCAGCATATCACAACATCGCGCTCGCAGCACTCGACAAGGGCGACTACGACACTGCCTCAGGAAGGCTTGAGGACGCCGAAGCAGTCGATCAGACACTCGGCAACAGACATGGACTTGTCCGCAGATATGACGCCATGGGGTTGGTCATGATGCGCCAGGGCAAGCACAGTCAGGCCAGATCGAAGCTCGACGATGCAAGGAAGCTGGCTCTGGAGCTGGGATATGACAGAGGACTTGCATACGTAAGCTATCACCTCGGCGAACTGCACGAGGGACGTGGTGACTGGCGAAATGCGAAAGATGCCTTCCAAGAAACCATAGAGTATGCTCAGAAGACCGAGGAATACTGGCTGCAGGTCTACGCGATGCAGCACTTGGCCGATGCATTAGACCAGCTCAATGAGTCCAGCCACGAGGTCCGCACAGATGCCGAGAAGTTGAGAAGATCAATACAGTTCAAGAAGAGCGTGGTATTCGTCATAGACTACTCGGGCAGCATGAAGGCTCAAGACAGGATAGAAGCCGCTGTTGAGGGCGCCAGAGAGATACTTGACAGCCAGATTAACCCACAGGACGATGTGAGCGTCATAGCCTTCAACATCACTTACCAGCAGGTCCTGCCCCTTACTCAGAAGGGGGAGTATGCAAGCTCACGGTCCAGCCCAATCCACCGTGCTCTTACATCACTCAGGAATCCGGAATACTCGACAGCATTCTACGATGCACTTGGAAAGGCGCTCGAAGACCTGAACCAAATCGAATCGAGTGAGCACAGGTGGGTCATTGCCCTGTCAGACGGACAGGACAACAGCTCGAAGAAGTATTCACTTGATGCACTCAAGGGAATCACAACACAGCAACAGAAGCAGGCAAAACGAAAGCCACTCACTGTTGAGGGCTTCATACGGGACAACCATCTGGACATCAATCTGATCATAATCGGTGTCGGAAACGAACTGAAACAACCAATTGACACTAGGATACGATCGCCGAAGACCGGACAGACCATGACCTTCGAGGAGCTCTTGGAGTCAGTCTGTGATTCGGTGCCTCAAGGCAAGTACCTGTCTGTAGTGGACAGCCGGGATGTCCGGCTCGACATAGAACGGGCTTTCAAGGAAGTGGGTGTTATGATGGCGCAGCTGGAAGTGGGAGGAACAACAGACGACTACTAGGAGGGAATGAAGACATGGCAACGACTAAGAAAAAGGGCAGTTTCAGAAAGAATGTGATTGGAACACTCATCGCGCTGACGATAGTGGCAGTGGCGATCACAGGGGCGATGTCCCTCGGGTTCGTGAACCTCGTCGGAGGCATGACCACTGACCAGAGCTCTCAAGCACTGGAAGCCCAAATAGAGAGGAACATCCAGCAGACGGCAGAACAGAATGCACTCGTCGTGAAACAGAAGTTGGCCAGTTCAGAGGCCATGGTCAGGGCCATGGCGGAGCAATGCGAGTCTCTGTTCAGGACTGACGCGACGTACCAGCCGAGAGAAGTGTTCTATGACTACTTCTTCGAGAATCCGGCCTCCGGGCCCCATCCTGATGACCTTGTCTATGATGGAAGCTATGGCATCTACGTTTCTTGGAGCTATAGCAGCTGGTATGTAGCTGGGTCGAACTCGGTCAACTACGCCGCTTACGAGAGTGCGAATCAAGACAAGCTTGACAGAGCATCGAACCTTGACATGGTGTTCCAGAGCATTCATGAACGTACATCGGACTTCAGATGGTTATACTTAGCGTTCGAGAACGACCTCTTCTGGAACTACCCCGGCAGCATCTTGGGTGACAGCGATGCTGTCCGAAACGATCCATTGCAGAGATGGTATCCGACCCAAGATGACTGGTACCAGACCATCAGATCTGGCAACGGAAACATGGTCTTCGTTGACCCCTACTATGACCCGATTGAGAACGTACTCATGATATCAATGGGCAGGGCCGCCTACTACCAAAACGCCAGTCGCATAGGTGTGGTGGCAGGCGACATCACGGTCGAAGAGATTAAGGACAAGATTCTCAACGTTACTGTCCTTGAAACCGGATATGCGGCGCTGATTACGGGAACCGGCGGGATTGTGGCACACCCTGACGTGAACGATGCTACCTACGCACTCTACGAGGATTCGCTGCCTCCACTCACAGATATTGAGCCATCGCTCACGGACATTGGCCCGATACTATCGGGTGACTCGGGCATCATGGAGTTCACGAAGAACAATGAGGACTACCTGCTCGCATATGCGCCTGTCGGCATAGGTGGCTACATCAGTATCATAGTCGTGCCGCTGGCAGAGGCGAAGGCAGCTATACCGCTCCTAGAGCAAAGAATGCAGGCCGTGAATATGCAGGGCGTACTCTTCATCGTGACCGTCACGATTGGCGGCATCGTGATCGCAGCTGCTGTGGCGGCAACAGTCACTGGTCAGATCACAAAGCCTCTCCAGTACCTCATGGGACTTGCAACGAAGAATGTGACTGCGAGGATAACTGAGAGCCCGCTTGGCTCTGCGGACCTCCGTGTAGACCCGTCCTATATGTCGAAGGACGACGAAATAGGGGAGCTTGCCCGAGCTTTCCAAGGCATGCTCGATTCCATAAAGGATGAAGACCAGAAGTAGTCGCGGACGTGATATCAAGTGGAGCCAGAGGAGTGGTCCGTCGAGAGAAGTAGACAGGTCTTTGGACTAGCAAAGAATGACCTCTACTTCCTCGATGTGGAGGAGAGCGGAGAGCTGTACATCAGACTCGGGAACCACACGATCGGATTCCGAGATATTGCCGAGAGAGTCCGTACGCTCAGCGAAACGAAGGCTGGATATACATCATCCTTCACAATACGCATGCCCCAGCTGATTGCCTCGCAGATAGCCAAACTACGACGATCCTTCGTACAGGCGATCGCAGAAACCGATTACAGGGGTTCCTTCTCGGCGGTCTATCCGGTCAAGGTGAATCAACGGAGTGACTGTGTCATTCCGGTCTTGCGAGCAGACCGCCAGTATGGGATTGAGGCCGGAACCAAGACCGAACTGCTACTGATAGAGTCGGTACTAGGCGATGAGAAGGACAGGTTGGTGATGTGCAACGGTGCGAAGGATACAGAGTACCTGAAGGCCATCAGGGCTATGGTCGGGAAGGGCTTCAACATGGCGGTCTCGCTGGAGTCACTATACGAGGCGCAACTGGCGCAACGCATCTTCAAGGACCAGCCTGCGAATCTCGTTCTAAGAATCAAGCCGTACATATCAGCAAGGGGACACTGGTCACACTCTGGGGGAAGAGACTCGAAGTTCGGACTCAGCATTCATGACCTGCTGGACACTGTAGAGTCACTCAAAGCGGCAGGATTCAAGGATCAGGTCAGGATGATTCACGGTCATGTGGGGTCTCAGATAACCTCTATTGAGGACTTCGAGAAGTTCTCAGCCTTCATGACTCGGTCTTTCTGCGAGATACGACAGATGGGGCTCACGAATGTCGAGGCGATCAACTTCGGAGGTGGCCTTCCTATAGATTACACATCATCCTATCCAGCGGATCTCATGGGGCTCTATGCAAGGGCCATTGTGGCGGGAATCCGCAACGAACTCACGCGATGGCCAAGTGATTCTGTGCCGCCCAACATCATCATCGAGTCTGGACGAGGAATCACAGCACTTGCATCGATGGTAGTTGTGAAGGCACTTGAGGTCAGGTCGGTCTTTCCATCAGGGAAAAAGCTCAGAAAAGACACTGTGAAACAGAGAGATGAGTGGATGGCAAGGATGAAGACAGCTGCCTCCACGAGTGAACTGATTGGTGTGTGGGATGAATTCCAAGCCTCTCGGAGCGGCCTACCAGCCACTCTAGATGAACTACAGGAACGAGAACAGCTCACCGGCGAACTTCGGGCAGAGGCCAGGCATCAGATTGCGAGGCTGGGTTTGCAGGATGGCAAGTCAGACAGGCTGATTGAAACCATGTGGCAACCTGAGCACATAGTCATCGGCAATTTCAGTATTTTCAATAGTGCTTGTGACCATGTTCTGGTCAAGCAGCATTTCCCTGTAATCCCCATAAGAGACCTTCATGTTCGTCCCGAAACGACCGTGAGGCTTGTTGACATCACCTGTGACTCGGATGGAGAGATATCCCAGTTCCATAGGCAGGGTGTCGGAAGTATCTGGTTCACCCGGGACTATCGGCCTGTAGCAATGCCGTCTTCAGAGATGGGGACAGGTATACCGGTAGGTTTCCTGAAGAACGTCAAGGATTCCCATTTCGTCATTGCCCTGACAGGTGCCTATCAAGACGTCATCGAGATGAACCACAACCTTCTAGGTGACCTTCCCGATGTGCAGCTGCTTCTGGCTGACGATGGTAGCTGGAAGGTGTCTTGGGAGTCAGGTGCACAGGCCATCGAGAAGATACTGGAAGAAGTCGGATACCGGGGACTCGATATCGACGAGGACCCCTACATGTCAAGCGAGGAAGACTGAGGCCCGTGCTACCACACGTATGGTGCACTCTCACCCCTTCATGGCCCCCATTTTCGGACTCGTTTCCGATACTCTAGGTAAGACGTGCCGAATCTTGCTTCGAGCTCTTTCTCCTCGTAGCTAGCCAACCTGTCATAGACAGCTAGAATCGCCACACACAGGGCGACAGAGGCAGACGAGGCGGTAAGCGTTGCAAGCGCAACATAGGTGAGGACCGTTCCAAGATACAGCGGATGACGGACGTGCGAGAAGACCCCGGTCGTGATGAGGCCGGGATTCGAGCTGTGGAAGATCTGTTTGTGGGAGGCGTTCGCTAGGTGGACTGCAATGGCGAAGACGGCAGCTGCAGGAATGGCTGGAAGCCAGAATGGAACGACATTGAGGAGGAACGTCGTGAGATGAAAGAAGAAGGAGTCCAATGGCCATACCACGAAGAACACTATAAGCATTGAAAGCTGGTATGTGTGATTCCTTGGCATCTCCCCTGTGAGCTCAGTGTGACTATGCTCGGGCATTACCACTCGCCCCTAAGTTGGTATGTCAGCAGGTTTCGATGAACACCTTATGAAGTGGGGGTTGTCCGCAAGACACTTGTGAACTGCTTGCTCTCGAGGACAAACGATACCTCAGTCACCCGATGAGCATGTCACTTGTGATCCTACTGCAAGTTCCATCCAAGCTATCAAGAGCCAATTCCGCGCATGTCGGCCCTAATGAAGTGGGTGTAGGCTTTGTTTCCATGCTCTTCAGCCAGATGACGCACGCATGACCGAAGGATTGGGGCAGCTTCTGGACCGCCCCAGTTGGCTCCGAATGTCAAACGGAGTGACCATGCAGGCCTGTCGCTCCCGGGAACCTTATCTCGGAGCCATCCGGAAGGTGTAGTCCTGTTGTCTGCGAGCGGGACGAACTCGCAATTGAGGCCCCTCGCTTCCAACAGCCGAAACACGCGCTGCCATCCCTCCTCTGAATACGGTATACCCTTGACCTTCCTCTTGTTGGCCGTCACAACTTTACTGTCAATCGTCAACGACGACTTGTCGCCCGCAACGTCGCCGTGGAGCCCAAACATCCATAGAAGCCCGAATATCAGGTTCCTTCTGTCGACCAGCAACTGATGGTTGGCGAGTGTGTCACTGTCTTTGAGCCCCAGTTTTGAGTTGGCTATATCATTCAAAGCACTATGCAGCCTTCGGAGATTCGAAACCTCCGTTACCGGCATCCGCAAGTCGTCAGGG
>Ga0316620_10001104_pt1 | contig 11409 bp, 15 predicted proteins | sample OWC_Aug_M1_C1_D5_FD_207651 | JGI IMG/M metagenome (GOLD analysis project Ga0316620, IMG submission 207651) | Wetland soil microbial communities from Old Woman Creek delta, Ohio, United States - OWC_Aug_M1_C1_D5_B | ecosystem: Environmental > Terrestrial > Soil > Wetlands | place: USA: Ohio... | reverse complement strand
GGGTGAAGCGCTCACACTCAGCCTCGACGACGTCGGTATCCAGACGAACACAGGCTCCGCATGCGCCGCCAAAACCTTGGAACCCAGCGCCTGCCTCCTAGCAACCGGCCTCAAGCCCGAGGACGCACACGGAAGCCTCGTCTTCACCCTCGGCAAAGCCAATAATAAGGACCAAGTCGATTACGTCATACAGCAAATGCCGGGGATCGTCAAGCGCTTACGCGCCATGTCGAGCATAACCCCCGAGGAGTTGAAGTAAGATATACAGCGATAAGGTCATGGAGCACTTCAAGAACCCCCGCAACGTCGGCGAGATCAAGGATGCGGACGGCGTCGGGACAGTTGGCAACCCAGTCTGCGGCGATATGATGACCATGTACATCAAGGTCAAGGAGGGCAAGATCGCTGACATCAAGTTCAAGACCTATGGCTGCGGCGCCGCCATCGCCACGAGCAGTATAACGACCGAACTCGCCATGGGAAAAACCGTCGATGAGGCGGATCAGATCACCCGCCAGAGCGTCGCTAACGCACTCGACGGTCTACCTCCCGTGAAGATGCACTGCAGCAACTTAGCCTCAGACGCCCTCCACGAGGCGATAAAGGACTACAAGAAGAAGCAGGAGGACAAGAAGAAGTGAAGGAAAACGTAGAAAAGTGCCCGATGTGTGGTCTCCCTAAGGAGAAGAACTGCGATCTCATGGTGGGTAAGAGCAAGGACAGCGCCACCATATGCTGTTGCGAGAGGCTGCAGAAGCAAAGCGTTAAAAAGCAGTAGTTAGGGTGATACAACAGCACTCCACTGGAGACCCTTTCTTGGACAAGTTGAAGCTCGCATCTCGCCTTTCTGCGGCACTCAACGCACCTCTCATCACAGTGATAACATTCATTCCTCTCATACTCCTCCACGGCGTCGAGGGCGCTCCCCTGTTCATCGCTATCACTAGCTTATTCGGAGGGGTTCTCCCCCTCGCGATGGTCTACGGGCTCATGAAGCTCGACTTTATCAAGGACTACTACGCCCAGGACAGGAATACGCGGTTTATCCCCTTCATCTGGACGACCTTTTTCTACCTCTTAGGTGTCTTGAGCCTAATTCTCGTCTCTGCGCCAGCGGCAGTGACAGCGCTCATGGCATGCTACTTCGTAAATGGTCTAGTACTCATGATAATCACACTCAAGTGGAAGATTAGTATACACGCCAGCGGGATAACTGGCCCATTTACGGCGCTCGTTTACATACTCGGTGGCGTCATGCTTCCTCTACTCCTCGTGGTCATCCCCGTCGCTTGGGCGAGGGTCGAGCTCAAGGCGCATACGGTGATGCAGGTCGCTGTCGGGGCTGTCTTGAGCTGTCTGCTCACGTGGCTTCAAATGGGTTTCTACATGCACAGCCTATTCATCTAACCCCCAACGGTTCAAAACACCTTAGGGAGTACCCTCGATAATTCAAAAATTACTGTAATGACTTAAATAGCTCGGAAAATGGCTCAGTTGGCATACACGTGCACGCGAGTTGTGTGAGTTCTAGGCGGCGATCTTTTCGCCTAATCCAACTCCGAAGACGTATGCGCGCTTCGCTTCATCGCCGCTAGGCTTGAAGACGAAGTCGATGTCACTCTCGATTAGCTGGATGCCCGCCGCCTGCATCTCCGCCTCGACCACCTTCTTCGCTCCACCCGCCCAGCCAAAACTGCCGAAAGCTGCTCCAATTTTGTTCATCGGCTTCAGACCCCGCATATAGGCGAGGAAGCTCGCGACGGTGGGGAAGACGTGGTTGTTCAGCGTCGGTGAGCCTACGATGACCGCCTTTGCGTCGAGGATGTCGGCGATGACATCGCTGTTGTGGCTCGAACCGAGGCAGTGGACTTTGACATCTACTCCTTTCGACGCGATGCCGTCGGCTATCGCCCTGGCGAGTATCTGAGTGCTTCCCCACATTGTGTCATAGACGACAACCGCTTTCCTCTTAGTCTCACCCGCGACCCACCCTTGATATGCCTTCAGTATCTTGCCAGGGTTCCCACGCCAGATGACACCGTGGCTCGGCGCGATCATCTCCACCGGGACACCCTCCAGCGCCTTCAAGGCCCTCGACACGCTCCGCCATAACGGCATCAGGATATTCGCGTAGTAAGTTGATGCTTCCTGCATTAGCTCTGCCTCGTCGACCTCGTCGTCGAACCTGCCGCTCGAGGCGAGGTGCTGGCCGAAGGCGTCGTTACTGAACAACAGCTTCTCCTCTGGCATATAGCTGACCATCGAGTCGGGCCAGTGTGCCATCGGTACCGGGATGAACGATAGACTCCTTTTACCAAGCTTTAGCGTTGGCTTCTTCTCGATGGGGGTGATCTTGAGGTCCCCTCCGTAGTACTTCTGCAAGGTGTTTATACATCGCTCAGTCGCCACGACCTCGGCATTGGGGCACGCCTCGATGACGCGCCTGACGCTTCCCGAGTGGTCCGGTTCGGCGTGGTTTGCGACGATGTAGTCGACCTTCTTTGGATCTATGACCTCGCTGATTCTCTCTATCTGCTCCTCGGCGAAAGGCGCCTTAACGAAGTCTATGAGCGCCACCTTGTCGTCGGCGACGAGGTACGAGTTGTAGCTGCTCCCCCTGTGTGTGACGTAGCTGTGGAAGCTTCTTAGGTTCCAGTCAACGGCGCCAACCCAGTAGATGCCTTCCATGACCCTGTTCATCAAAACCGACCTTGAAGGTGTCGAGGGAAGGACCGAATAAAAGGGTTATGAGAGGGATATCTCAATCTCGAGGAGGTCTTCCGCTATCTGCGTCTCCGGGAAGACTTTTCTTGCAGCTTCTAGGAGGAGACCAGTGTCACCGTAACGGCTACTAATATGAGTTAGGATCAGTCGCTTAACCCCCGCCCTTGCGGCTACCTCTGCCGCCTGGCTCACCGTCGAGTGTCCGTCCTCAACCGCTCTCTCCATCAGTTCGTCGCCAAACGTCGCCTCGTGGATGAGAATGTCCGCACCCGAAGCCAACTCGACTATGTTATCACTAGGCCTTGTGTCCCCTGTGTAAACAACGCGTCTCCCCGGGCGAGGTGGGTCAGAAACCTCCGAAGGTCTCACGATCTTGTCTCCTAACATGATCTCCTCCCCGTCTTGGAGCTTTTTCCAGAGGACTCCCTCGGGGACGCCTAGGTTTCGGGCCTTGCCCGGGTAGAACTTCCCCGGGCGGGGCTTTTCCGCTATTATGTAAGACCAGGCTTCGAGCCTATGCTCCGCTCTGCATGTCTCAACTCTGAAGCTTTTTCCCTCGTGTACGACTCCAGGTTCGTGTATCTCATGCACCGCGACGGGGAACCCGGGTCCCCCAAGGGTGCTTGAGACCCCTTGAAGGAAGGCATGTAGACCCCTGGGGCCGAAAACGTCCAGCGGTTCCTCTCGTCTCTGGAGTGTCATCGACTGGAGGAGACCGGGGACCCCGAGAACGTGGTCACCGTGGAGGTGGGTGATAAAGATCAGTTTGACTCTGCTGAATCCTATATGGGCTGCGACCATCTGTCTCTGGGTGCCTTCGCCACAGTCTAGGAGCGTGATGCTGCGCCCCATCTTCACCGCCACTGAGGATGAGTTCTTCTCCGGCGTCGGCATACTCCCACTCGTTCCCAGAAAGACGACCTTCAATGCATTCAACTGCCGGTTTTATTCTCCCCTTTGTCCCTCGATCTGGTGGATGACCTCGAGGGCAGCGGCGCAGCCATTACCACAGCTTGTCACGACTTGACGGTACCGCTTATCCATAAGGTCACCGGCAACATAGATTCTCGACTTACTCGTCTTCACGCCCTCTGCTTTTAGGTTACCGTCTCCGTCCATGTCGAGCTGACCTCGGAAAATGGCTGTGTTTGGGTCCCAGCCTATAGCAAGCAACACGCCGTCGGTATCGACTAGCCTACTCGCCCCAGTTTTCAGGTCTTTCAATTTAACCTGCTTAACCCGCTTATCACCGAGAATCTCTGTGACCTCGGTGTTGTAGAAGATCTTTATTTTCGGGTCGTTCTCCACCTTATCCATTAGGCACCGGCAAGCGCGTGTCTCGCCCCTGCGGTGGACGATCGTCACCTCTGATGCGAATCGGGCGAGGTCTATAGCCTCCTGTATGGCGGAGTCTCCTCCTCCGACGACGATCGCTTTCCTGTCCTCGTAGAGCACGGCGTCGCATGTGGCACAGACGAAGACTCCCCGTCCCATTAGGCGGTCCTCACCAGGGACACCGAGTCTCTTGTGGGTCATTCCCATCGCAATTATCACGGAACTCGTCTCAAGCACATTTTCGCCAACGGAAACCTTGTATGGCGTCGTGGAGAAGTCGACCCTAGTGGCGTCCCCGTCGAGGAACTCTGCCCCAAACCTCTCTGCGTGCGCCTTGAACTTATCGGACAGCTCCAGGCCTGTAATCCCCTCCGGGAAACCGGGATAGTTATCAACCTGATACGTGAAGGCGATCAGGCCGCCGACCATCGGCCCTGTGACCACGAGTGTCCTAAGCTTGGCGCGTGCTGTGTAGAGTGCCGCTGTCAAACCAGCAGGTCCTGCGCCGAGGACGATTACATCGTACATTCCCTTACCTCAGACGCAGCCCTTCAGGATATTCTCGATGGTCCCCGCGAGGTCGGTCAAGGTCTCTAAGCCAACGACCTCACCGATCTCAGAACCCTTGCAGTAGACCTTGAACGTCGGCGTACCGATGACCCCTTTTTCTATTGCGAGGCGGCGGGTCTCTCGGTTCTCCATGACGTTCAGGCGGACCAGCTTCACCCTCCCCTCGAGCTTGCCTGGTAACTCGCGGACGCTTAGCTCAATCTTCTTACATGTGGGACAGCTTTGGTGCCAAAACTCGACCACGATCGGTCCCTCAGCCTTTGACACCGCCGAATCCCAGTCCGTGTATTGTATGTCAGTCAAGGACAATGCTGGTCACGTTTGAAAATTTAGGCGGGGTTGGATTTAACCCGTTCCCCGATTTAAACTTCTGCGAAGTTTAGGGCACCGTCGGTTATCGTTAACTCGTAGAGCTGGTTCGGGTAGGGCTTGAGCCTGAAGCTCTCAAGCTCTTCCCCCGTCATAATTAGTGTTAGCTTCATCTGCTCGTAGTCTCGCCCACCGCCAGGGATGATGTTTTGAAAGCTCTTTGTTACCTGTACAACCATCTGGTTTATCTCCTCGGGGACATCCGGGTTGCTCATCATCATTACCGGTGGACGCTGGCGGACTTCGACGAAGTCGATCTGGAAGCACTCCCTGCTCTCGGGGTCCTTTACAGACCGGACGGACTGAACCTTGATCCGGATCTTGGAGCTGATCATGACTTTCGCTGTGATAGGCATCGATGCTGTATAAAGGGGTTGAGGACTCAGCTGATTTCCCTGAGCTTGTTTGCGATGAGCCCTGCGACGGAGACCTTGCTGAACGGAGACTCTATCGTGTCAGTGGATAGTATTGGGTCTGCGCCGGCGGTCCTGATTTTCTCCTCCGCGCCCGGCATATAGAGGACGTGCGTGCACGCAGCAGCCACTCTATCGGCACCTTGCAACTTGAGCGCTTCGATGGCCTTCGCCATTGTTCCCCCGCTGCTGATCATGTCGTCGAAGACGACTGCGCGGCGTCCGGAGATGTTGAGGTTCTTCGCTACCATCGTTATCTCCCCGGTCTTTCGGTCACGGGTCTTCTCGAAGAAGTTGTAGCCATCGCCGAGGACATCGGAGGCTGCCTTGACGATGTAAATGGCGCCCTTGTCCGGGGAGATGCTGTAGGCTCTGTCGAAGCCATTCTTCTTTAGGTACTCTGCGAGCAGGGGGACAGCGGATAGGTTGTGTACCTTCACCTTGTGGTTTGCCTCTATGGCTCGGATCGAGGCTTCGTTGTGGATGTTTACGACGACTAGGTCGGTCACTCCTGAGGCTTCGAGCATTTTGAATATCACGTCGAGGCTTAATGCCTCCATCTCGAGGAATCTCCTATCCTGTCTGGCGTAGGCGAGGTAGGGTACTACCGCTACTATGTCTTTCGCTCCGAAGTCCTTTGCTGTACGAGCCATCAGAAGAAGCTGCATGAGCTTTGAATCTGGGTTTGGTGCCGTGGTTTGGACGATTACGACTTTCTCGCCAGTCACGGGTTTTGTCAATCTAATATAACTCTCCCCATCGGAGAAGACGCGGTGCTCGACTGCCTGCGGCTCAACGCCGAGTGATTCCGCTATCCTCCAACCGAGTCCGAGTGAGGAGGGACCGGGTATCACGATCATACGGGGGAGGGATATGTGCCTCAGGTAGATAAGGGGAACTCCCTTAGATTGTTATTATGAGTATAAGGAGGCCAGCAACGGCGACAGCGGCTACCCAGACCCTCTTGTCCCACTTGAATATCTTCATCCCATCGAACATTCCGAATGGGATTAGGTTGAAGAGGGCGAGGTAAGCGTTTATCTCAACGCCGTAGGAAGCGAGATACCCCCACATGCTGTCGGGAGAAATGAAGAAGATAACTAAGTAAATGAGGGCTTGGGCGATGTTTGTTGCCGGGCCTGCTATCGATATTTTGCCGTACTCGTTCCAATTCATGAGTCCTGCTATCATCACCGCTCCTGGCGCAATGATCATTAGGGGCAATCCCGACGTTTGCATCATCACGAAGGAGAGAAAGGTGAATAGTAGTCCCATTGTGCTCAGTCTAAACTCCGCCCACATACCAAGGCGTTGCGCAGCGAACTTATGCGCTATCTCGTGGAGGATGAAGGCGAGTGCTAGTATCGAGACGACGCTGATTACAAAAAGTGGTTCGATGGTGAAGACGCTCCAGATCTTGAAGAAGGGCAATGTTACGATGACGAGTAGCCCTATGGCGAGGTCCCTGAGCTCTTTCTGGCTGAACCAGTAGGGCCTGATTACTCTGCTCGTAGAATAGTTGCCTCGGAAGTCCTCTGTTGAGGAGTAACTTCCAAGGTGAACTGTGTTTGGCTTGACCTGGTCATACTTCCCGTTGCAGTCGTGGAACTCGGGGAGTCTATGCTCTTCGCAGAAGTAGCCACCGCAGTAGTTGCAACGGAAGGGCATGTAAGTCTCAATGCCACACTTGTCGCATTTGACCATGGGTTCCCTCCGAATTAGCGGGAGGACAATGTATTAAGAGTTAGTGTTACTGTCTGACTTTTCAGAAAATATGGAAAAGTCGATGTTCTCGATTAAGAAATGGCTTGTTTTATGGCTGAGACGATCTTCTCTTGGCTTGGGAGGAGTTCCTTCTCTAGCTTCGCGTTGAATGGGAGGGGGATGTTCGGTGTAGCAACTCGTATTGGCGGCGCTTCTAGGCTCTTCAGCACCTTCTCCGCAGTTAGGGCGACCACCTCGCCACTGAAGCCGTAGTGGAGGTAGTCTTCATCCACGACGACGAGGCGCCCAGTCTTCTTGACTGAGCCAACGATCGCCTCCTCGTCGAGGGGAACGAGGGTTCGTGGATCGATGACCTCGACGCTGATCTTGCCCTTGAGTTCGTCGGCGGCCTTCATTGCCTCCTGTACCATAAGACTAGTGGCGATGACGGTGACGTCATTTCCCTCGCGGACGAGGTTTGCGATGCCGAGGGGGACCTCATATGGTTCTTTTGGGACCTGCCCTTTGACGGGGTAGAGGAGTCTATGTTCCATGAATATCTTGGGGTTGAGGTCGCGGATACTGGCGATGAGGAGGCCCTTGGCATCGTATGGGTTGCTTGGGACAACGACTTTGAGGCCCGGCATGTGGGCGAAGAGACCGTGGAGGCTCTCACTATGGGTGGCTCCGCTGCTTGTGCCAGCACCGGTTAGGACGCGGAGCGTCATAGGAACGTTTACGGCTCCGCCGCTCATGTATGTGGTTTTAGCGAACTGGTTTAATATCTGGTCCATGGCGACGAGGCCGAAGTCAACGAGCATTAACTCGACGACTGGGTGGTAGCCCGCGATTGCTGCTCCAACGCCGGCGCCTATGAAGGCGGTTTCGGTGATGGGGGCGTCACGGACGCGTTCGCGTCCGAACCGTTCTTTGAGCCCTTTCGTCGCCTCCCTCCATTGACTAGAGATGTTCTCACCGAAGACGATGACCTTGGGGTCGCGCTCCATCTCAGCGAAGTGTGCCTCGTTTATGGCTTTACCAAAGGTGATCTCTCGTGTGGGCATCTTAAGCGGCCTCCTCGAAGACGCAGGTATACGCTTGCTCAGGTGTGGGCTCCGGACTATTCAACCCAAATTCGATTGCCTTCTGGACATTTCTTGATTCCTCCGCCCTTATCTGCTCGTCGAGCTTCCTCGATATCTTTTGCTTGAAGAGATCTATGGGGTCCCACTGCCGCTCCTTCTCATTTGCCTCGAGGCGTCCCTCTAGGTTTCCTTCCAGTTGGTGAACCTTGAACTCGAGGAGAGTTGGGCCTTTGCCGGCGCGTGCGCGTCTGATAGCTTTACCCGCTATCTTGTATACTGCTTCGGCGTCCCAACCGGTGCTTGTGTAACCTGGCATTCCATAGTTCTTTGCACGTTGACTGACGTTGTCGATGCTGAGTTGGGGATAGTCTATGTCGTGTCCGAGCATACGCTGTATCTCTGGGCTGCTATTTTCGCAGACGAAGACTATGGGTAGTTGCCAGCAGGCGGCGAGGTTTAGGGTTTCCTGCACTCCGCCCTGGTTGCTTCCGCCTTCCCCGAAATAAGAGATAGCGACATTTCGTTTTCCGTTGAGCTGGTTGGCTAGGGCGTAGCCAGCGGTCATGGGAACGCTGCCACCGACGACACCATTTGCGCCGAGGGCTCCAACACTTGGGTCGAATGTGTGGTAGGGTCCGGCCTTGCCGTGGTTGAATCCGGTCTGCTTACCCATGAGTTCAGCCATGAGTTTGTCGAGGTCGCAGCCCTTAGCGATGAGGTGGCCGAGGGCACGGTGGGTGCTTCCGATCTGATCGTCTTTTCTGAGGTGGGCGGAGACGCCTGAGGCGACTGCTTCCTGACCGGTGTAGAGGCCGAAGCGTGCGGGTATCTTTCCCTCCTTAGTGAGTTTTCGGACCGCGTTCTCGAAAGTCCTTATACGGATCATAGTTCGGTAGATTTCAGCCATCTTAGCTTCGTTTAGGCTCATGGTTGGCTCTGGTGATGTGTGGTAGCTAGTGGATTAAAACCTTCATCGTGACTCATAGTGTTCTACTGCTTATAACGAAAAATATTTTTTGGTAAGCTTTATGCGGTCTGGTTTGTTGAGTTAGCATACATGTCCTCGGAGGAGAATCTGGTCAGGCTAAGGAGGCGGCTGCTTGAGAGGCTCACACCCGAGGAAGTTGAGGTATTTTCATCGAAGGCTGGCCTCTCGGTAGAATACGCTGACATGCTGAGGGAGAACGTCCTCGGCTTGTTCCACGTGCCCATTGGCATCGTTGAGGGGGTGGTCGTGAATGGGCGGGTTCTTCTCATCCCGTTAGCGATCGAGGAGAGAGGGGTCGTCGAGATGGTGATACGGGGGGCTGACCTCGTAGCGGGTTGCGGCGGGTTCACTGCTGAAAGCACGGACCAGATCATGATCGGGCAGATACAGGTAGTCGGTGTTGGCGACCTCGAGGAGGGGATCTGTCGCGTATCCTCTGAACGCGACAACCTACTCCTAGAAGCGAATACAGTGTCCGCAACGCGTAGAGCGGTTGATCTTAAGGCACGCAGGCTCAACACAGAGACGGGGCCGATGCTAATTGTCGAGATATACGTCGATGTTAAGGACTCGATGGGCGCAAATGTCGTCAATTCGATGTGTGAGATGATCTCCTCAGCTATTGAGGGACTAACCGGTGGCAGGGTGAATATGGCGATCCTCACGAACCTCTCATCGAAGCGGATGGTCAAAGTTCAGGCTCGGATACCGAATGGTCGGATCGACGGCGAGGCGGTCGAGAGGATTGTTAAGGCCTCCGCCTTCGCCGAGGCCGACCCATATAGGGCAGTCACCCACAACAAGGGTATAATGAACGGCGTCTCGGCGGTGCTCCTGGCCACTGGTAATGACACTAGGGCGGTTGAGGCAGGCGCTCACGCCTATGCTTCCCTAGGTGGTGCATACAAACCACTATCCATTTGGACCCGCGGAGTCGATGGGGGACTCGTGGGCACATTGGAGATGCCACTGAGTGTCGGCACTGTCGGGGGGGTCGTGAACTCTCACCCGATTGCCCGGATCAATCTCAAGCTGCTTGGAGTTGAAGGCGCCGCTGATCTAGGGCAGATAGCTGCCTCTGTAGGACTCGCTGCGAATCTCGGTGCACTCTACACCTTGGTCACCGAGGGTGTCAAGAGTATACAATAAGTCGGTTACTTCTTCTTGATGACGATGGTCGTCTCTTCGCCCTCTTTCTTTATAGAGACGACTATATGGCCGAGACGCTCGGCTACTCGGCGTAGGTCCTCATAAGCGGCGGGGTCATCCGCGTGGATCTCAAGTGTCTGGCCAGAAGCGAGTTCATCTAGGGCCATGCGTGTTCGGAAGACGGGCTCAGGGCAGAATAGTCCCGTACAGTCCAATTCCTTATCAGCCATCTTACTCTTCATCCTCTTTCCTTACCCTAGGTGGCTGAGTCATGGGGATCACGTCCTCCCGCACATATTGGAGGTATTGCCCCTGGTCGACGGTGTTGAAGATAGTGACGCTGCCATCACGTACGAGGCCGACTGTGTAACCGAATTTCTTGCTCTTCGCTAGCACGTACCAAGGGTCGCCGATGCTATCGTACTCCTTGAAGAGCTTAGTGTCGACGAGGTCGGGGCCGTAGAGACTAAGCTTGTTTATATTTGGGATGTCCATGTTCTCGAAGAAAATGACCTTGGTGCCCTCTTTGTTGGCGACGTGGAACTTCTTCATGGTCTCGGGGAGGATGCGCGCCTCGACTATGACGCCCATCTCGCCGTAGGCGATCTCGCTGAGCCTATTGGCAATCCTATTGGCTATCGCCTTCTTGTCGACGACGACGAGGTAGGTGCGGTTTTGATGCTCGCTCATGCTGAAGAGTACCTCCTTCGTCGCAGCGGCGGGGAGGACCTTACCGCGATGATAATTGTAGACGACGTGGTCATAGCTGTAGAGGCCGGTGAGGACGTTTTCTGTGATAGAGACGTTAGCGACCTCGGTGAGTAAGGTGAGTTTGAAGTCGCCCTCTGCGTACTCTTCCTCAACTTTATGCCCCTCGAGGGCGGCAGCGACATCGGCGAGTTTCTTATACTCTGTTGATACGAAGACCTTCCCAGCCGTCGGCATAAGTTACACCTAAGGGAAGGGGACGGAGAGGCGCCATTTAAGGCTTCAGAGCGAAGGAAATTTTCCTTTAATACGCGTCAGTTCTCGTAAATTGTGTTTTTTTCTTTTCCTTCTCCATCTCAGGAGT
>Ga0316620_10001103_pt1 | contig 11412 bp, 15 predicted proteins | sample OWC_Aug_M1_C1_D5_FD_207651 | JGI IMG/M metagenome (GOLD analysis project Ga0316620, IMG submission 207651) | Wetland soil microbial communities from Old Woman Creek delta, Ohio, United States - OWC_Aug_M1_C1_D5_B | ecosystem: Environmental > Terrestrial > Soil > Wetlands | place: USA: Ohio... | reverse complement strand
TGGTCAGCGGGTCCTTCCACCCAGGCACTTGAGGTGCCTCGCCCGAGCTCCCCCGCCGCCGATCGGGCGGCTGGCGACCAGCGCTGGGACAGGGGACCTTTGCCTCCACATGGGTCTACCACCATGACCGGTACGGAACCGTCGACCTCCTCGCAGTGGGCCTCAACGAGGCGGTAGAAGCGCTGAAAGCCCACTACAATGCCCCCTGCCCCGAGACCGCCGCACCGGAGAGGCCATGCAGAAGACCGGTTTCCTGAGCGCGTTCCCCCGCACTTTCTGGGTCGCCAACGTCATGGAGCTGTTCGAGCGGGCCGCCTACTACGGCCTCAACTCGGTGCTCGCGATCTACCTCACGATCAAGGTCGCCGAGGGCGGGCTCGGCTTCGGCCAACAGGCGGTGGGCTTCCTGCAGGGGATCGTCTATGCCGCCACCTACGTGCTGCCGATCCTGGGCGGGGCGCTGGCCGATCGCTACGGCTACCGCAAGATGCTCATCGTCGCCTTCTCGCTGCTCGCGACCGGGTACTTCGCCGCCGGCCACATGTCGAGCTACGCGCTGGTGTTCCTGTCGCTGCTGGTGATGGCGACCGGGTCGGGGCTGTTCAAGCCGATCATCTCGGGCACCATCGCCCGCACCACCGACGAGACGACGTCCTCGTTCGGGTTCGGCATCTACTACTGGATGATCAACCTGGGCGCCTTCCTGGCGCCGCTGGTGGTGAGCTGGCTCAAGGGCTTCTCCTGGCAGCACGTGTTCACGGCCTCGGCGGCCTACTGCGCGGCGATGCTCCTGCCGGCCCTGTTCCTCTACACCGAGCCGCCCCGGCCGGAGAGCCGCAAGACCTTGAAGGAGGTGCTCGGCGGCGCCGCCGAGGTGCTGGGCGACGCCCGCTTCATGCTCATGATCGTGGTCTACTCCGGCTTCTGGATCCTCTACTTCCAGAACTTCGGGTCGGTGCTGTGGTACCTGCGCGACTTCGTCGACCGGGAGCCGGTGAGCGCGGCGGTGACCGGGCTGCTGGCAGCGATCGGGCTCGACGTGCGCTTCACCTTTGACGCCGAGCACGTCACGGTCATCAACGCCGGCACCATCATCCTGCTGCAGGTGCTGGTCAGCCGGCTGGTCGCCAAGCGCAAGGCGCTGCCGACCATGGTGACGGGCATGGCGATGGGGGCGGTCGGTTTCGCCCTCCTCGCCAGCTCGTTCAACCCGTGGGTGTTCATCCTCGGCATCGCGGTGTTCTCGATCGGCGAGATGACCGCCCACCCCAAGTACTACAGCTTCGTCGGGCTGGTGGCGCCTGCCGACCGCAAGGCGGTCTACATGGGCTACGCCTTCCTCTACGGCGTGTTCGGGTCGCTGCTCGGCTCCAACCTGGGCGCCTTCCTCTACGAGCGGATGCTGGCGCCGGTGGTGGGGACCGAGGCGGCGGCTGGCCGGACGACCCTCTTCTGGACCCTGTTCGCGGTGCTCGACGTGGTCGCCGTGGTGGGGTTGATCCTGTTCGCCCGAGCGTTCGGCGACGACAACCCCGACACCCGGCGGCGGGCCCGGCGGGTCATGTTCGGCGTCTACGGGCTGATCCTGCTCCTCGGCCTGGCGTTCGCCGTCTTCGCCTTCATCGCAACCCCGGTCCAGGTCCGCACGGCGGTGCAGGCGCTGATCTTCCTCGTCCTCGGCGGCGGCGGCCTGGCGGTCAACGCCCGCGGCGGACGGAGCGCGGGCTGAGGGCGGACCGTTCTCGCGGGGAGCCGGCTTCATGGCTCGATCGGCCGCGCGGCGGACGGTCGCCGGCCGGCTAGCGGGGGCTCAGAGCAGGTCGACGATGCCGAGCAAGTAGCGGGCGGCGACGGTCAGGATCACCGCCACCAGCATCCACTTGATGACGCGGGCGGGCAGGTGCCTCTGCAGCCGCGCCCCGCAGTACATGCCGGCGGCGCCGCCGAGGCCGAACAGCAGGCCGAGTGGCCAGTCCGGGGCCACCGTGAGATCGGGATAGAGCGGGGCGATGGCCTGGTAGAAGGAGACTCCCACCACCGAGGTGATGAAGGTCCCCATCAGGGCCGCCCCGGCGACCGTGTACACCGGCAGCCCGAGGAACGCCACGAGGAAGGGCGCGATGATGGCGCCGCCGCCGATGCCGTAGATGCCGCCGACGACGCCGACGACCAGGGCGAGCGCGAAGATCCCGGGGGTGGCGACGTCGAAGACCTCGCCGTGGAACTCGTAGCGGATTCTCCTCACGCTGAAGCGGCGGACGGCGATCGCCCGAGATGGGGCGTCGATGGCGGTCGCTGCCGGATCGCGATCGCGGCGCACCGACTCGTGGAAGCGCTCCTCCGCCGCCGTCGCGCTGCCGTGGCGGCCGCCGCCGCGGACCAGGTCAACTGCCATACGGCCGCCGATGTAGAGCAGCACCGCGCCGGCGAAGACCTTGAAGGCGCCCGGGTCGGGCAGCCAGCGCACCCGGATCAGGGCGCCGATCAGGACGCCGGGTAGGGTGCCGGCGACGACGACCCAGGTCAGCGGCCACACCATGCGGCCCTCGCGGACGTAGCGCGCAACGCCCGACGGGATCGCCACGATGTTGAAGAGCTGGTTGGTGGCGCTGACCGCCGGGCTCGTGAAGCCGAGCACGCTCATCTGGAACGGCAGCAGGAGGATGGCGCCGGAGACGCCGCCCGTTGATGTGATGGAGGAGATAGCGAACGCCACCAGCGGCGGGATGAATGGGGAGACCTCGATACCCGAAGCGGTGAAGTGCATCTGGCAGATCCGTGCCTGCGAGAACAGTATGCGCTCGATCGCGGAATGACGATACCGACGCCCGCGACGCGCACACGAAGATCTTCGCCGGCTGGCGTCCGCTGTTCACAGGGACGCTGTTCACCCCGGGGCGGACGGCCTGGGCCGGGGTCGCCTGCCTGCTGATCGACCTCGCCATTGCGGCCTACTTCGTGGAGCTGCACGGAGCCGCGATCCTCTGGTTCGCACTCGCCGGCGGGCTCATCGCCGTCTTTTTCACGCCGCTCATGCTCCGCGGAATGAAGGAGCCGGTGGTCAGCGGGATCTTGCTGATCGCCGGGTACGGCATCGCCATTTCTCCGCAGTGACGCTTGCCGTCCGATGGCCATGGCCACGCTCGTAGAGGTCAGATGAGGTAGAGCGTGGAGCGCAGGGTCTCCCAGACGCCGACGCCGATCAGGACGAGGGCGGTGACCGGCCGCGCCCAGCGCTCGAGGGTCTGCACCCTGTCGAGCGCAGAGCCCAGCCAGCTCACGCCGGCGGCGAGCAGCACCGCGAAGACCGCAACCGGCAGCGCGGTGCCGACGCCGAACGCCGCGGGCAGGAGGAGCGGCGAGCTGTGTTCGACCGCAAGCGGGAGGAGACCGCCGAAGAACAGCCCCGCCGAGACTGGGCAGAAGGACAGCGCGAACACGATGCCGAGCAGGCCAGCGCCCCACACGCCTGAGCGGTCGACCCGCCGCTTCAGCTGCTCGCTGAAGCCGGCGCCGGGCAGGCTCAGCTTGAACACCCCCAGGAGCAGCAGCCCGACCACGATCAGCAGCGGTCCGAGCAGGCGGTGAATGGTGCCCTGGAGGAAGCTCGAGACCGCGACCATCGACATCAGCGACCACACCGCCGCGGCACCGAGCACCGCGTAGGTGAGGGTTCGCCCGGCGGTGTAGAGAGCGCCCGACAGGAGGGCCGCCCGGGCGCTGCCGAACTGGCGACCGACGTACGAGACGGCCGCGATGTTGGTGGCGAGCGGGCAGGGGCTGATCGACGTCAGGATGCCCAGCCAGAGGGCCGACCCGACGGCGAGCCAGTGCGAGCCCATCAGCCCTCGGTGAGGAACATTCGGGTGGCGTCGCGCACGTACTCCGCGAAGAGCTCCTCGTCGTGCACCAGCTGCCACACCTTGTCGAGGGTCTGGAAGCGCAGCACCTTGCCGTCCTGGTAGGACACCAGCACCAGCGACCGCGTCACCAGCTTGAAGTCCTCGACGAAGTGCTCGTTGCCGGGCTCCTCCACGTTGAGCGCACGCCACCTCAGCTGGCCCGACGCGAGCTCATCGGGAAAGCCGGTGGCGATGGTCTCGCGCGCCGACCGCTCGATGGCAAGGCAGGTCCTGCAGCGGAAGCTGCCATGAAAGTAGTAGGCGACCACCCCGGTTCCGGGGTTCGACGTGTCGACCGCTGTCCCGACTGCGGGATCCTCGGCCATCCCACTGGGCACCAGGGTCACGAGGAGGGCGACGACGCCGCCGAGAACGAGCAGGGTCGAGGGTACGATCAGTCGTTTCATCTCCGCACTCCTAGGCCAGCATCGCCTTGACTTCGTCGAGGGACGGGACCTTGCCCTGCACCTTGAGCACGCCGTCCACCACCAATCCCGGGGTCATCATCAGGCCGTACTTCTGGAACTCCCGGAAGTCGCTGAGCTTCTCGAGGTGGTACTTGATGCCGAGCTCCTCGGCCGCGCGGCCCGCGACCCTGACGAGCTGCTCGCACCGCGGGCAGCCGGGTCCGAGGACGATGATCTTCTTCTCCGTCATGGCAAACCTCCTAGGCGATGAATGTGCCATAGACCATGCCGGTGATGGTGGCCATCACCACCACCAGGCCGACGTAGACGCTGGTTTTCTTCCAGCCGATGACGCTCGCGATGACGATCATGCTTGGCAGGGACAGCGCCGGACCGGCCAGCAGCAGGGCCAGGGCCGGACCGGGCCCCATGCCGGAGCCGATCAGCCCCTGCACGATCGGCACCTCGGTCAGGGTGGCGAAGTACATCAAGGCGCCGGCGACTGCGGCGAACAGCGTGGCGCCCAGGCCGTTGCCCCCGAGCGCGGTTGCCACCCAGTCGGATGGGATCACACCCTCGAGGTCGGGCCGCCCGAGCAGGAATCCGGCGACCATCACGCCGCCGAGCAGCAGGGGCAGGATTTGCTTGGCGTAGCCCCAGCTCGAGGCGAACCACTGACCCAGCTCGCGCTGGTCGCCGGCGATGACCAGCGCCAGGCCCAGCACGCCGACGGAAAATGCGAGCTCGGGGTGCTCGGGCAGCGCCAGGCCGAGAGCGGCTGTCGGCGCCGCGATGGCCACTGCCTTCCACGATTTGAGACCGAACCAGCGCACCAGGATCACGCCCAGGGCGACGGCGCCGGCACCGGTCAGCCACCACTTGGCGCGCCAGATCGCGAACCAGACTCCAGTCGGGTCCTCCGGGCGGGCCCAGTTCGCGAACACGAGGATCGCCACCTGGGCGGCGAAGAAGGCGGCGGTCTGGCCGAGCGGCCGGACGCCCTCTGGCTCGGGCATGGCCATCGCCGCCTCGACTCGCTGCTGCTCCGAGCGCCGGAAGATCACGGCCATGAGGGCGCCGACAACGACGGCAAACAGCACCGCGCCGATTGCCCGGGCCGCGCCGAGCTTGGCGCCGAGCACGCTCGCCGTGAGCACGATCGCGAGCACGTTGATCGCCGGGCCGGAGTAGAGGAAGGCGGTCGCCGGCCCGAGCCCGGCACCCATCGTGTGGATGCCCGCGAACAGCGGCAGCACGGTGCACGAGCACACCGCCAGGATGGTGCCGCTCACCGAGGCGACGCCGTAGGCGAGCAGCTTCGGCGCCCGTGGGCCGAGGTACTTCATCACCGCCGCCTGCGACACGAAGGAGGCGATGCCACCGGCGATGAAGAAGGCCGGCACCAGGCACAGCAGCACGTGCTCGCGCGCATACCACTTGGTCAGCGCGAGCGCCTCGGTCACCGCCCCGTCGAAGCGGGGAAACCCCACCGGCAGCCAGTAGAAAACGGCGAAGCCGGCGGCCATCGCCGCCAGGACCTTCCACTCGCGCTTCCAGTCAATCACGTTCGACCTCAATGTGAGTTATTGGCGATCTCGCCAAGTAGATGTCACAACAACACCGATCATCCGACGACCGCTGCCTGCCCTCGCGCCTTCTCCTCGAGCACCGCCTCGACGCAGCCGAAGAAGTTGAGGATGCACGGCACCCGCAGCCTGTAGAAGACCTGCTGGCCGCGGCGGTCATCGGAGACGACCCCAGCGGCCTTGAGGACGGCCAGGTGCTTGGAGACCGTGGAGACGTCGACGCCGATCATCTCGGTCAGCTCGCAGACACAGCGCTCGCCCCGCGACAGCTCGTCGACGATGAACAGGCGGCTGGGGTGGGCGAGGGCCTTCATGACCCTGGCCCGGGCCTCCGCGTGGGCCTTGACCTTTCCCTCGAGACGACGTCGTGTCGCCATGATTTGGCAATATAGCCAAATATCATCGCCTGTCAACCCCGCGGTTCCTGCTACCATCGAGGAACGTTGAGTGGCCGGGGCCGGAGTGGTGGAGGCCCCGGTGCGACCATCGCGCGGCCGAGTCCGCGCCCCGGCGAGAGCGGTCCGTCATCCACAGCGGGCCAAGGCGTTCCCCAAGCGGCCCCTCGCCGGTGAACCCCTCAACCAATGGGAGGTGCGCATGTCCCCGAGTCTCACAGTGGAGCCTGCCAGGAGCGCCATCCTGGTGATCGACTTCGTCAACGACTTCGTGTTCCCGGGCGGCGTCATCGCCGACGCCGGCGGCGCCGACTACCAGGCGCGAGTGCAGGCGATGCTGCCGACGCTGCAGAAGCTGCTGGGTGCCGCCCGCGAGGCCGGCGTGACCGTCGTCCACGCTCCCGACGCGCACACCCCGGGCGACGCCGAGCTCAGGAAGTGGCCGGCGCACGCCATGAAGGGCACCGAGAAGGCCGCCATCGTGGCGGCGATCGCGCCGAAGGCGGGCGATCTGGTGTTCGAGAAGACGACCTACAGCCCGTTCGTGAACACCGACATCGACGCACAGCTCAGGCAGCGCGACATCACGCGGCTCTACATCACCGGGCTGCACACCGACTGCTGCGCGCGCCACACCTCCGGCGACGCCTTCCAGCTCGGCTACGACCTGGTGTGGATCACCGACGCGATGGAGGCTTTCACCGTCGAGGGGCACCTTCAGGGGCTTGAGTACTTCAAGACTTGGTACGCGAGCGACGCGGCAGCCCAGCTCAAGACGGCGGACGAAGTCATCGCCGAGTGGCGCGCGGCGGCGCGGCGCGGCTAGTCGGCTGTCGCCGGCCGGACCCGCCGAGCTGGAATATCAGCCTCCACCGCCACGTCTTCTTCTCAAAACACCCCAGGCGCCACCCAGAGGGCCCGGCGCCGGCTCGAGAAGGAGGAACACCGGGAATGACACTGGCAAATGGGTTGGACTTCCTGCATCTGTTGGCGACTGCGGTCTAGATCGGCGGCATGCTGTTCATGAAGCTGGTCCTGATTCCGGCGTTGCAGGCGGTAGAGCCTGCCCAAAGGGGACGGGCGATGGGCGTCGTTGCCAAGCGGTTCACGATCGTGGTGTGGTGCTGCGTCGCGGTGCTGCTGGTGACCGGCTTCGCCAAGACGCCCAGCGGCTTCCTGCTCAGCACCGAGTCGGGCTACGGGCAGCTGTTGCTCGCCAAGCACGTCATGTTCGCCGTCATGATCGTCATCGGCCTGGTGATCACCTTCGTGGTCGCGCCGCGGCTGCGTGCCCTCGCCCCGGCGCCCGGGTCGCCGCCGCCGGCCGCGCTGCTCGCGGCCGAGAAGCGCCTGGAGGCCCTGTCGGCGATCAACACCGTGCTCGGGCTCGCGGTGCTACTCGTTGTTGCCGCCTTCTGAGCGGTTGCCACAGCAGCCAGGTTGTCGCCGCTGCGCAGCCGCACGGATCACGCGCTGTTGACGCGACCTCACAGTGTTTCTATATTTCGCAAGTGGGCAAAATGGGATCCGCCAACCTCGACTCCACCGTCGCAGTTGCCCGCGCCCTCGGCCACCCCGCCCGCCTGCGGGCGGTCGCCATGCTTCGCTCCGGCGAGCTGTGCGTGTGCCAGGTGACGGCGGTGCTCGGGCTGGCGCCGTCGACGGTGTCGCTCCACCTGAGGGAGCTCAAGCGGTGCGGCCTCGTCACCGAGCGAAAGGAAGGGCGCTGGGTCTTCATCGCCCTGGCCGACGAGCCGGCCGCGAGCCGTTGGATCGAGACCGCGCTCGCCGCGGTGGGTGACGATCCGCAGCTCGAGGAGGATGCCCGGCTGGTCGCGGAGCTGCGCCGGCTGCCGGCGGCGGAGCTGTGCCGGCTCGGCCTCGAGGGGGCCAGGGAGAAGGCGTGCGGCGTGGCAGCGCCGACAGGCTGAGGACGCGATGATTGAAGGAGCCGGCATGACGGACCGCCAGGGAGTCGCCCAGAGGCTGTCGCTGCTCGATCGGTACCTGACGCTGTGGATCTTCGCCGCGATCGGGGTCGGCATAGGGGTCGGGTTCCTGTGGCCCGGCATCGCCGACTTCTGGAATCGCTTTTCGGTCGGCACCACCAACATCCCGATCGCGGTCGGGCTCATCCTCATGATGTACCCGCCACTTGCGAAGGTCCGCTACGAGGAGATGGGAACGGTCTTCCAGAACAAGCGGCTGCTCGGCCTGTCGCTGCTGATGAACTGGGTGATCGGGCCGATCGTGATGACCGCGCTCGCGATCCTCTTCCTGCGCAGCCACCCCGAATACATGATCGGTGTCATCCTGGTCGGACTCGCGCGCTGCATCGCCATGGTCATCGTGTGGAACGAGCTCGCCGGCGGCGACCGCGAGCTGGCGGTAGGCCTGGTCGCCTTCAACGCGATCTTCCAGGTCCTGTTCTACGCGGTCTACATCTACCTCTTCGTCACGGTGCTGCTGAACCGACTCGGGTTGGTCGAGGGCCTCAACGTCCAGGTGTCGATCGGCGAGGCGGCGAAGACCGTGTTCGTGTACCTGGGCATTCCGTTCCTCGCGGGGCTGACCACCCGCCTGGTGCTGGTGCGGTCCAGAGGCCGGGACTGGTACGAGCGGGTGTTCGTCCCGCGGATCAGCCCGATCACCCTGGTGGCGCTGCTGTTCACGATCATCGTGATGTTCTCGCTCAAGGGCAAGGTCATCGTCAGCTTGCCGCTGGACGTGGTTCGGGTGGCCATCCCGCTCACCATCTACTTTCTGGCCATGTGGTTTGCTGCGTTCTGGCTGGCCCGCAAGGTGGGCGGCAACTACCGCCAGACCACTGCCGTGTCGTTCACCGCGGCATCAAACGACTTCGAGCTCGCGATCGCGGTAGCAGTGTCGATCTTCGGGATCAGCTCGAACCAGGCCTTTGCGACCGTGATCGGACCTCTGCTCGAGGTGCCGATCCTGATCGCCCTGGTCAACGTCGCCCTCCGCTTGCGGCGGCGGTACTGGGGTGGCGCAGCGGGAACCGCAGACAACAGCGCGGCGTGAGGGCGCCGTCCGCTCGGGGAGGGCCTCAGTCGTTGAGCCGGCGCGAGTTGCCGTGGAGGTCGCCGTGTGGATCCGAGGCGTGGCGCTGTACCCCGAGCTCCAGAGTTACGTTTCTGCCGTTGCCTCCGAGCTCGACCGCATCCCAGCCGGGCGGCAGGAGACTCTCGACCGGCTGGCCGGTTTTGTTGCCGGGCGGGCCACTGCCGGCCAACCGTCCAAGCTCACCTTCATCTGCACCCACAACTCGCGGCGCAGCCAGCTCGCTCAGGTCTGGGCGAAGACCGCCGCCGAGTACTTCGGGGTGCCGGCCGTGGAGACCTACTCCGGAGGGACCGAGGCCAGCGCGTTCAATCCGAGGGCGGTGGCCGCGCTCGTCCGCTCAGGCTTCCGTGTCGAGCTCCGCGGCGAGGGTCAGAACCCGGTGTACGCGGTCCGGTTCGCCGCCGGGGCGCCACCGCTCGAGTGCTTCTCGAAGATCTATGACCACGCCCTGAACCCTGATCGGGGTTTCTGCGCGGTCATGACCTGCTCGTCGGCCGATGCGGCCTGCCCGATCGTGCGCAGAGGCGCTGAGAGGATCTCCCTGCCGTACGACGATCCTGGCTCCTCCGATGGAACCGGTTTGGAGGCGACAGCTTACGATGACTGCTGCCGACAGATCGCGCGCGAGATGCTGGCGGCCTTCTCCATGGTCCCTGGGTGAGGTCGGCCCCCGGACCTGCTGCGGCGACTCGCCGGGGATCCTGGGCTGGGCCTGGTGGCTCGGGCTCTTCGGCGGCCGTCACTCCCGCATCAGTGCGAACGCCTTCCGCACGTGGTCGACGTGTTGCCCGACCCAGGTCTCGAGGCGCTTGAGGTCGTCGTCGGAGAGGTTCATGGCGCGGGCCACCTCGTCCACCAAGGACTCTTCGATGCCCTGGTAGGACGTGTCGGAGTAGGCGAGGCCGAGGAGCTCGAGGAGAGCCACGACCTTCGACCGGCGGTCGGTGAAGGCGGAGGCGAGCTCGGCCACTCCGCCAGCCTTGTCCCAATCCGCAAGGTCGAGGTTCATCTCGCCGGCCAGCGAACGGAGCTTCGCAGTTTCGCGGCCAACCATGGTGCCGTCGGCGGCAGTCATCTTCAGTGCCAGCGCCGCGAACGCCCGCTTCTGGTCATCGTTGAGCATGTGCAGGAACATTGGCCGGCGACCTCCCTTGTATTCTCAGGTTACACCACACCGCCGGGGGACTCCGATCCGGGCGATCGCGGGTCGACTCCTCCGCGACGAGAGGTGCGAGAATGGATCGTCGGTCTGCGGGGAGATACAATCGTTGTTCCGGCTGGCTTCGAGCGGAGGCAGGCACGCGCGATGAGCGACGAGTCGAGTCGCTGTGAGTTCGACCTCGAGGCGATGGTCGTCCGCTTCGAACGGACAGTCCCGGGCGCGGTGGACGCCATCCCGAGCGTGGTGGATGAGGTGATGGGCGTGGTGCGCGGCATGGGGTGCGCTGCCGGCTCCGAGTTCGAGATCGAGGTGGCGGTGAACGAGGCCCTGGCCAACGCCGTCGCGCACGGGTGCCACCACGACCCCACGAAGGAGGTCACCATCACGGTGGAGTGCGACCCGGGCCAGGGAATCCTGATCATCGTCCGCGATCCCGGTCCGGGTTTCGACCCCGCGTGCATACCGAGCCCGGTGGTCGGTGAGCGGATCTATGCCAGCCACGGCCGCGGCGTGTTCCTGATCAACCAGCTCATGGACGAGGTCCACCACGCGAAGGGCGGCACCGAGATCTGGATGCGGAAGCGACGATAGCGTCGCCCGACGTCGAGGAGGGCGAGGCACGACGGGAAGGTGGCGGATGGCCCGCAGCTGGCGCTTCGAGTCGGGCCGGGTGCGAGCTACCGCACGAATCGGCTACGACTACCTGCGGTCATGGGTGCAGCCGGTCAGGCAGGTTGAACCTCCTGGTGGCCGCCACGCCGCGCCCCCGGTCGCGATCGACCTCGGCGCCGGCCTCCCCACGCGGTTGCCGGGGACGCTGCGGCTGCTGTCGTGGAACATCCACCGCGGCTACGATGCTCGAGGCGTCGTGGCGAG
>Ga0316620_10001102_pt1 | contig 11415 bp, 10 predicted proteins | sample OWC_Aug_M1_C1_D5_FD_207651 | JGI IMG/M metagenome (GOLD analysis project Ga0316620, IMG submission 207651) | Wetland soil microbial communities from Old Woman Creek delta, Ohio, United States - OWC_Aug_M1_C1_D5_B | ecosystem: Environmental > Terrestrial > Soil > Wetlands | place: USA: Ohio... | reverse complement strand
GTGGCGCGGAAGGCGGGCGTCCACCCGACGGCTGCGCTGGAGGCCGCGACGGCCAAGTTCGTGACCCGCTTCCGGGCCGTGGAGCAGCTCGCCGCCGACCGGGGGATCGACGTGGACACGGCGGGATTGGCGGTGCTGGACGGGATGTGGGATGAAGTCAAGAGGCAGTCGCTGAGTCGCTAAGTCGCTAAGTCGCCAAGGAAGGCGAGGCGGACGCTGTCCTTACCGACTTAGCGACTCAGCGACTTGCTACGGGTATAGTCGGTACATCATCCTCGGATACGCGATCATCTCCCGGATGTGCGGGCTGCCTGTTATCCACTGCACCGTCCGCTCCAGCCCCAGGCCGAACCCCGAGTGCTCGAAGGTGCCGTACTTCCGGAGGTCGAGGTACCAGCCGTAGGCCGCCTCCGGCAGGCCCTGCTCGCGGATGCGGGCCAGCAGCCGGTCGTGGTCGTCCTCGCGCTGGCTCCCGCCGATGATCTCCCCGATCCCCGGCGCCAGGCAGTCGTCGCACAGCACGGTGCGCGGGTCCGCCGGGTTCTCCTTCATGTAGAAGGCCTTCGCCTCCTTCGGGTAGTTCATCACGAACAGCGGCCGGTCGAGGCCCTCCATCAGCTTCGCCTCGTCCTCGGCGCCCAGGTCGCCGCCCCACTGGATGTCCGAGCCCAGGGCCCGGAGCTTCGTCACCGCATCGGTGTAGCTGATGCGGTGGAACGGCGGGGCCACGCTCTCCAGCGGCCGCGTGTCGCGTTCCAGCTCCGCCAGCTCCGCCTTGCGCCGGTCGAGCGCCCTCGCCACGATGTAGGAGACGAACTCCTCCTGCAGACGCATGTTGGCGTCGGAGTCGCAGAAGGCGACCTCCGGCTCCACCATCCAGAACTCGGTGAGGTGGCGCCTCGTCTTCGACTTCTCCGCTCGAAAGGTGGGGCCGAAGCAATAGACCCTTCCGAGCGCGGCGCAGGCGGACTCGACGTACAGCTGACCGGTCTGGGCGAGATAGGCCTTCCCGAGATCGAAGTACTCGGTCTCGAACAGCGTGCCGGCCGACTCGCCGATCGACCCCGCGAGGATCGGGGTGTCCACCAGGTAGAACCCGCGCTCGTTGAGGAAGTCGCGGATCGACTGGACGACCTCGTGCCGGACCTTCATCAGGGCCACCTGGCGCCGGCTCCGCAGCCACAGGTGGCGGTGCTCCATCAGGAAGGCGGTGCCGTGCTCCTTCGGCGTGATCGGGAAATCGATGCTCGGACCCAGCACGGCGACGTCGGTGACCGCCAGCTCGACGCCTCCGGGCGAGCGTGCGTCGGCGCGCGCGGTGCCCTCGAGTCGGACGCAGGCCTCCTGGGTCAGCCCCTCGAACCGCGCCCACGCCTCGGGAGGGACCTCCTTCTTCGCGAGCACGCCCTGCAGGTAGCCGGAGCCGTCGCGGATCACCACGAAGCCGATCTTGCCGGACGAGCGGGTCGTGGTGACCCAGCCGCCGACGGCGACCGGTACACCCAGGTGCGCGGGCAGTTCGGAGATGCGGAGTGTCGCTGGCATAGTCTGATCGGCATTGTAGCCGCGGCGCTGGTGAGCGTCAACGCGTGCGCGAGCGTGCAGCGCTCGGGACCCGCGACGCAGGAACGCTCGTGGCGCACCTACCTGGGCTCGGCGCGGCGCTCGCCCGGGGACGGCGACTCGGTCGCGGCGGACCCGCAGCCGGTCTGGCGTGCGGACCTCGGCCGGGGCATCGCCGGCGCGCCGGCGCTGACCGAGGGCCTGGTGGCCGTCGCGCAAGTGGACCGGCAGGTGGCCCTTCTCGACCGCGCGACCGGCGAGGTCATCTGGCGCAGGCGACTGTCCAACCCGCCCGGCGGCGGACCCCTGGTGGACGGAGACCGCGTGTTCGTCGCGACGCAGGAGCTCGGCGGCCGAGTGCACGCGCTGCGTCTCCGGAACGGCAAGGGTGTCTGGTCCGAGCCCGTCGGCGATGTCGCGGCGCCGCTGGCGCTCGACGACACCCTGGTCGTGGCTGCGACGACGACCGGGGTCGTGGCGGCCTTCGGCGTGAGCGAAGGTCATCGCGTCTGGCGCACCAGGGTGCCCGGGGCGGTGCGCACGGCACCCGTCCCGGTCAGGGGCGGCATCGTGGTGGCGAGCGGGTCCGACTCGCTGTTCCTGATCGACCGCGTCACCGGCGGCGTTCGACTGCGGGTCGGTCTGCGGGGCAGCGCCGTGGCAGCGGTGGCCGTAACGGACTCGTGCCTCGTGGTCGGCACCAGCTCCGGCGCCCTGGTCGCCTTCGAGCCGACGGGCCTCGGACCGCTCTGGGAGACGAGCCTCGGCGACGGCGTCGTCGGCACGGTGGCCATCTGGCGCGGGGCGGCGTACGCCCTCACGCACGGCGGGGCGCTCTGGCGCGTCCCCCTGGACCGGCCATCCGCCGCGACCCGCGTGGAGACCGGCGTCGTCGCCCGCGCCGGGCCCGCTCCCACCGCCTCCGGCGTGTTCCTGAGTGCGGTGAACGGCGAGCTCACCCTGGTGGACCCCGTCACCGGGGCGCGGCGCTGGTCCGTCCACCTCAAGGCGCCGCTGCACCAGCCGGTCGTTCTCGACGCGCACTTCTTCCTCGCCAGCTCGGCGCGCGGCGAGCTGGTGGCCTTCCGGTGAGCCGGCGCCCGGCTCTCGCGGGAGGGGCGACCGTGGCCCTGGTCGCCTGGTGCGCCCTGGCGTCCCGGGTCGCCGCCCAGACGGAGGCGCAGAACGACTCTCGGCGCACGCCAGCGGTGATCCGCATCGGCAAATGGGCTGCGTTGGGCCTGGCCGCCGGGCTCACCACGGCCGGCGCGGTGGTGCACGAGCGGGCCGACGGCCACTACGGGGACGTGCTCGCGTTCTGCCGCACGCACGGCCCCTGCCACCTCGACGCCTCCGGACGCTACGCGAACGCCGGCGCCGAGACCCTCTATCAGGAGGTGGTCCAGGACGACCGGGCCGCACGACGCTGGCTGATCGGGGGACAGGTCGCGCTCCTGGCCAGCGCTGCGTGCTTCGTCGTGGAGCTGAGCCGGAAGGTGGGGCCCGAGAACATCCCCTTCTCGCCGTACCTCTCCTCTGGCGGGGCCGGCACCCAGGTCGGATTGCGCGTCGCGTGGTGAGGAGCCGATACAACGTGATGGGTCATGAGTGATGGGTGATACGTGATGAGTGACAGGTGATGAGTGATAGGGCCCCATTACCCATCACCCAGCACCCATCACGTATCACTCATCACGTATGGCCACCGACCTCCCCACCCCCGCTCCCGTGCCGCCCGCGGGGCGCGGCGGTGAGGCGTGGAACAGCCAGCCGGGCGGCAGAGCCTTCCTCCCCTCCCGCGGCCCCTCGACCTCCAGCCTGAGCCCGACGCCGCAGCATCCCTGGAAGAAGACCAGGTCGAACAGGTGCGTCCCCTCTGCGAGCGCGACCCACCCCGTGCGCTCCCGCATCCCGTGGATGCCGTCGTTCTCGACCACCGGGCGAGCGTCCACCGAGAGCCGGCTGCCGTCGTCCGACGAGAGGTGGAACCCGTAGACGGCCGTGGCCGGCACGCGGATGTAGCCACGGAAGCGCAGGCCGTAGTTCTCGCTCCGCACCGCCGGGCCGAGGCCGATCACCGACGTGGTGGTGGTGCGCGCCGGCGCCAGCGAGTCGAACACCGGCAGCCCGCGCCACGAGCCGTCCTGCTCGAAGTAGTCCACCGCCAGGCCCGCCGCCGGGTGCGCGGCGACCACTGCCTGGCGCGGCTCCGCCTTGACGAAGCCGAAGGTGCTCGTCCGGCTCGACGCCCCGTCCGGCCACCAGGCACGGGCCATCACCGTGGCCGTCTCCCGGATCGCGAACGGCCGTGTGTATTCCGGCGAACCGCGGCGCGGCGGCGTACCGTCGGTCGTGTAGCGGATCGTCGCGCCCGCCCGCGACGCCGCGAGCCTCAGCACGAGGCTGTCGATGAAGATGGACGGTGACGGCGCGGGTCGCGGGGCCCCGTAGCCCGACCCCGCCAGCCGCACGCTCATCACCGGGATCTTCGCCTCGGCGCGGTCGTACGTGAGGAGCCCGTTGTTCTCGGTCTCGACGTCGCTCGTCTGGGTGTAGACCGCGGCGCTGAGGCCTCCTTCGCTCTCGGCCGCGCGGATCTGCTCGTACAGGTCCTCGAAGCGCTGGACCAGCGACTCGGCGTTGCCGAACAGGTCGTAGCCCCAGCCGCCCTCACGCCACGTGTGCCCGCGGATCACCAACCCGAGGCCGCCGAACTCGCCCTGCACCGCGGCGCGGCGCGACTCTGGCCGCGGCGGGTCGGGCGCCGGGTAGTTGTGCCGGTCCACCACGTCGCCGGCGCCCCGCTCGTACCAGCCGCTCGCCGCGTCCACCAGGCGAGTGGGATCCGCTTCCTTCACCAGCCGCGCGATGCGCGGCGTGTCGTACTGGCCCCAGCCCTCGTTGAACGGCACCCACATCACGATGCTGGGGTGGTTCCGGTGGGTCCGGATCATCCGCAGCAGCTCGGCCTCGAACTGCCGGGTCGCGGCGGTGTCCGTGGCGCGGTCGGCATCGTCGCGCACCAGCGGGATGGACGCGCTCGGCATGTCCTGCCACACGAGGAGGCCGAGCCGGTCACACCACGTGTAGAACGTCCGCGGCTCGACCTTCACGTGCTTGCGGAGCATGTTGAAGCCCATCGCCTTCAGCGCGTGGAGGTCGGAGACCATCGCCGACTCCGACGGCGCGGTGTAGAGGCCGTCCGGCCAGTAGCCCTGGTCGAGCGGCCCGCTCTGGAAGACGTAGCGGCCGTTGAGCAGGAGGCGCGTCACGCCGCGCTCGTCCGGCCCGACGGAGATGCTGCGCATCCCGACGTACCCCTGCACCCGGTCCACGACCTCCTCGCCGCGCACCAGGCGCAGCTCGAGGTCGTAGAGGTACGGGTCGTCCGGAGTCCAGAGGTGGGGCTCGGCCACACGCAGCTGCAGCGGCTCGCCCGCGGCCCCGGCAGCGGACGCAGCCTCGACGGAGGGTCCGCCCTCGCCGCGGCGCTGGCCGGGAGCCAGCGCCCGCAGCACCGCCTCGACGCGGTCGCCCTCGCGCGAGCCGTCGACCTCGGGCGCGATCGCCACCAGGCCGGAGCCGATGTCCGTCGTCACCGCGTAGTCACGGATCGCGGCCCCGCCGACGGGCTCCAGCCACACCGTCTGCCAGATGCCGGTCACCGCGGTGTAGAAGATCCCGCCCGGCCTCCGCACCTGCTTGCCGCGCGGCTGCGGGCCCCCGTCCGTCGGGTCCCACACGGAGACGACGATCTCCTGGTCGCCGCGCTCGCTCAGAGCCGCGGTGATGTCGAAGCTGAACGGGTCGTAGCCCCCGCGGTGCGAGCCGACCTCACGGCCGTTGGCCCAGACGCGCGTCTCCCAATCCACGGCCTCGAAGTGCAGGAGCACGCGCCGCCCCGACCAGCGCGGCGGGACGCGGAATGCGCGGCGGTACCAGAGCCTCCGTTCCGCGCCGACGGTGTCGCCCACACCCGAGAGCGCGGACTCGATCGGGTACGGCACCAGGATCCTCCCGATCCACGCCTCCGGCCGCGCATCCCCAGCCTGCACCGCGTAGTCCCACAGCCCGTTCAGACTCAGCCACTCCTCGCGGACCATCATCGGGCGGGGGTACTCGGGCCGGGCGTTCGACGGGGAGACCTGGGACGCCCACCGGGTCATCAGCGGCGCCGCGGCCGGCCGCCACTCCGGCTCGGCCGAGCAAGCGCCGGCCACGGCGGCCAGCGCGACCAAGCGTGCCGTGCGAGTCATCACGGATCCGCTCCTAGCGCGAGACGAACCGGTAGATGGTCGTGGAGTGGTAGGCCCCGCCCGGCCGCAGCTCCGTGGACGGGAACGAGGGCCGATTGGGCGAGTCCGGGAAGTGCTGCGTCTCGAGGCAGAGGCCCGTGCGATGGCCGTACGGGACGCCGCGCTTCCCGACGTTCGTGCCGTCGAGGAAGTTGCCCGAGTAGAGCTGCAGTCCGGGCTCCGTCGTCAGCACCTCCATCGTCCGGCCGCTCACCGGGTCGCGCAGCGTCGCCACGAGCCGCGGCTGGCGCGTCTGGCCGGCGTCCAGCACCCAGTTGTGGTCGTACCCCAGCCCGTAGCGGAGCTGCGGGTCGTCCTGCGCGATGCGCGCGCCGATCGCCGTCGGCGTGCGGAAGTCGAACGGCGTCCCCTCCACGGACCGCAACTCCCCGGTGGGGATGAGCAGCGAGTCGATGGGAGTGAATCGCTCTGCCAGGATCGTCAGCTCGTGGCCCAGGATGTCGCCGGCGTCGTGGCCCGCGAGGTTGAAGTAGCCGTGGTGCGAGAGGTTCACCACGGTGGGCTGGTCCGTCGTGGCCCGGTACTCGATCCGCAGGGTGTTCGAGTCGGTGAGGGCGTAGCTCACCGCGACCGTGAGCTGGCCGGGGTAACCCTCCTCGCCGTCGCGGCTCACGTACCGCAGGTGGACGCCCGCCTGGGTCGAGTCCTGGAACGGCTCCGCCTCCCACACGACCTTGTCGAAGCCGACCACTCCGCCGTGGAGGGAGTTCCCGTTGTCGTTCGGCGCCAGGGAGTACGTGGCGCCGTCGAGCACGAACCGCGCCCTCGCGACGCGATTCGCGTACCGGCCCACGACCGCGCCGAAGTACGGCGACCGGAGCAGGTAGCCGACCAGCGAGTCGTATCCGAGCACCACGTCGGCCACCTGCCCCGCCGAATCCGGCACGAGGAGGCTGGTGACGATGCCGCCGTAGTTGGTGATCGTCGCGCGCATCCCCCGACCGTTGTCGAGGGTGAACAGCCGGACCTCGGCGCCGCCGGGCACCAGCCCGAACGGCTGTTCGCTGACACTGGGCATCGCGCGCTCCGGGCGGCAGGAGGCGGCCACCAGCACCGCCGAAACGGCGAGAGCGGCGAATGCCCGCCCCCGCGCAGTCGTCTCACCTCTCACGTCTCACCTCTCACTTCTCACGGGTCTCGTTGCGCCTTCTAGGCGGCGACTCCTTCACCCTCAGCTCCAGCACGTCCGGACGGCTGTAGTGCCCCGCCACGTCCAGCGTCTGCGCTTCCTTCTCTATCTCGCGGAGGTCGCAGTCCGCCACCACCACCGTCTCGACGTCCGGCACCGGCCCGGCGAGGTACTTCCCGCTCGGCCCGATGATGGCGCTCATCCCCGCGATCATCAGCCCCTTCGGATCCTTCCAGTAGCGCTCCTCCGGCGGGAGTTCCGGCGGCATCTGATCGGTGCGCAGGATGCTGCCCGCGGCGATCACGAAGCAGCGACCCTCGAAGGCGTAGTGGCGGGAGGCCACCTGGTGCATCTCGTGCACGCCCGGCCACGCGGCGACGTGGACGTCCTCGCCGGACTCGTGCATCGCCTGCCGCGCCAGCGGCATCCAGTGTTCCCAGCAGACGAGGCCGCCCACGCGCACGCCGTCCACCTCCACCGCCCGCAGTCCGTGCCCGTCGCCGTGGCCCCAGACCAGCCGCTCGGTGTAGGTGGGCACCAGCTTGCGGTGGTGGTTGAGCAGCCTGCCGTCCGGCCCGAAGGTGAGCAGCGCGTTGAAGAGCGTCCGGTCGGCTCTCTCGTGAGCGCCCACGACGAGCGTGACGCCCAGCTCGTGGGCGAGCACGCCGAGGCGCTCGGCCGCCGGGCCGGGCACGACGACGGCGTTCTCCATCAGCCGTGCGTGGAGCGCCCTGGAGCCGGCATTCCCCCAGAGCGCAGCATCGGGTGACGAGTCGATCCACGCCGGATAGCCGGGCAGCCACGTCTCCGGGAATCCGATGATCCTCGCCCCTTCGGCGGCGGCCTTCCGGGTCCAGTCCTCCAGCTTGTCGAGGCTCGCCTCGAGGTCGAGGAAGGCCGGGGCCGCCTGGACCGCGGCCACACGCACTGTGCGGTCAGCCATGGCGGTCGGCGCAGAACACAACGTGATGGGTCATGGGTGATGGGTGCTGAGTGATAGGTGATAGGTGATAGGTGATCGGAGCTCGCGTCACCCAACCTACTCCCTCTCAGGCCGGCGCGTCGAGACGCCACCTGGCTCGCCTGGCGCGGCGCGCTCCGCGCCGCCAGCTTATGCGGACCCCTCGGCACTCAGGAGCACCGATGCTCACCAGTATCGCGGAGTTCGAGCACCTCTGGGAGTACGAAGCCAACGCCACTCGGAAGCTGTTCGCCGAGTTGACCGACGCCTCGCTCGCCCAGGCAGTCGTCCCCGGCCACCGCACGCTCGGCAGGATGGCCTGGCACATCACCACCTCCGTCAGCGAGATGATGACCCGCGTCGGACTCACGATCGCGGGGCCGCCGCACGACGCCCCCGTGCCCGCCTCCGCCGCGGAGATCAAGGCCGCCTACGACGCGGCCGCGTCGTCCCTCGTCTCCGAGCTGAAGGCGAAGTGGACCGACGCGACGCTGAAGGTCGAGGACGACATGTACGGCGAGAAGTGGTCGCGGGCGCAGACGCTCCACGTGCTGATGGGGCACCAGATCCACCACCGCGGCCAGGTCACCGTTCTGATGCGCCAGGCGGGGCTCAAGGTCCCCGGCGTCTACGGCCCGGCGAAGGAGGAGTGGGGCGCGTTCGGGGCGCCGCCGCCGGAGGTGTGATGCTGAAGGCGCTCGTGACTTTCGTCGCCGCCACCATCCTCGGCGCCCTTGGCCAGAAGGTGCTCGGCGTGTACGGGATGCTCATCGGCTCGGTGGTCGGGGCCATCGTCGGGTGGTATGTGGCGCGGAGGGTCGTGCCGCGCTGAACCCGCTTGGCGAGGGTGCTTGTGAGGGCCGCGTGCGGCGCAAGCGCGCGGCCCTCGCTGCCCTACCCCGGGATCGCCCGGAACAGCTCCAACCCGCGCTCGAACCGCCGCCCGATCTCGGTCACGACGGGACGGAGCGCCGGCGCCGAAAGCGAGGGGTCCGCCTGGATCGCCGCTCGTGCCAGCCGGTGCGCCGTCTCCAGGAGGTCCGTGTCCCTGGTCAGGTCGGCGAAGCGGAGCACCACCTGCCCCGCCTGCCGTGCCCCCACCAGCTCGCCGTGGCCCCGCTCCTCCAGGTCCAGCTCCGCGATCTTGAAGCCGTCCTGCGTCGCGGCGAACCGCCGCAGCCGCTCGCGGCTCGCCCCCTCGCCCGGCAGCAGCAGGCAGTGGCTCTGCGCCGCACCCCGCCCCACACGGCCCCGCAGCTGGTGCAGCTGCGCCAGCCCGAAGCGCTCAGGGTGCTCGATGACCATCACCGTGGCGTTGGCCACGTCGATGCCCACCTCGATCACCGTGGTGGAGACGAGCACCTGCACCTCGCCCGAGCGGAATCGCCGCATCGTCTCGTCGCGCTCGTCCGCCGGGAGCCGGCCGTGCACCAGCCCCACGCTGAGGTCGGGGTAGATCTCCTTCGCCAGGTGCTCGGACATCTTCGTGGCCGCGCGCAGGTCCACCTTCTCGCTCTCGTCGATCACCGGGTAGATGACGTAGGCTTGGTGCCCTGCCGCCACCTGCTCCCGCACGAACGAGTACACCTTGGCTCGCGACCGCTCGCCAGCCACCGTGGTGACCACCGGCGTGCGCCCGGGGGGCATCTCGTCGAGCCGCGACGCATCGAGGTCGCCGTAGAGCGCCAGGGCGAGGGTGCGCGGGATGGGCGTCGCGGAGAGGAGGAGGACGTCGGGCCCCTCCGCCGCGTTCTTCTCCACCAGCGCCGCGCGCTGCTCCACCCCGAACCGGTGCTGCTCGTCGATCACCACCAGGCCGAGCCTGTGGAAGGACACGTCACCCTGGATGAGAGCGTGGGTCCCCACCACCAGGCGCGCCGCGCCGCTCGCCAGCCGCTCCCGCACCGCCGCCTTCTCCGACGCCGGGAGACGCCCCAGGAGCAGCTCCGGCCGCAGGTCGAGCGGCTCGAGCAGTTTTGTGAGCGTCGCGAAGTGCTGCTCGGCGAGGATCTCGGTCGGCGCCATCAGCGCCGCCTGGTAGCCGTTCTCCGCGGCGAGGAGCATCGCGAACAGCGCCACCACCGTCTTGCCTGAGCCGACGTCGCCCTGGAGCAGGCGGTGCATCCGCTCGGGTGCGGTCTGGTCCTCGACGATCTCCTTGATGCACCGCTTCTGCGCCGCCGTCAGGGCGAACGGCAGGTGCTCGCGGAGCTGGGTGGTGAACTCCCGCTTCACGGTGAAGCGGATGCCGGCGCGCGAGCGCTTGGCCAGGCGCCGGGCGCGGGCGAGCACCAGCTGGAGGAGCATCAGCTCGTCGAACGCCAGCCGCCGGCGCCCGTTCTCGGCGGCGGGAGCGGCGGGCGGTCGGTGCACCAGCGCGAGCGCCTCGCGGAGCGGCATCACGTCGGCGGCCTGCCGCCACGCGGCCGGGAACGGCTCCTCGACCAGCGCGAGCATCGCCTCCAGGTGGTCGTCCGTCAGGCGCCGCAGCTGGCGGACGGTGAGACCCTCGGTGGCCCGGTAGACCGGCAGCACCTTGCCGGTGTCCGGCGCCTCGTCGTCCTCGCCGCCGAGGACCACCCACTCGCGCGGCTGGAGCTGCTTGCCGTGGAAGTGCTTCACCGGCCCGCTCGCGAGCAGCAGCGAGCCCTTGGTGATCTGCCGCTCCAGGAACGGCCGACCGGGCCAGCCGCACTCGAGGAGGCCCGTGTCGTCCTTGAGCACCGCCTGGAAGACCCGCAGGCCGCGCCGCGTCGGGATCACGCCGGTCGAGATGACGCGCCCGACGACGGTCACCTCGCTGCCGGCGGCGGCCCCACGCACCCGCGCGATCGGCGTCAGCGTCGTCGCGTCGAGATACCGGAATGGCGTGTGGTAGAGGAGATCGCGGACGGTTCGGATGCCGAGGCGCGCGAGCGTTTCCGCGCGCCGCTCGCCGATCCCCTTCAGGAATCGGACCGGTGTATCGGGGCGCAAGTTGCTCAAGGTGCCGGGTGCCAGGTGTCGGGTGTCAGGGGGTGTCGGGCGCAAGGTGACTGGGATCGGGGACGACGGTCCCGGGCCTGGCACCTGGCCCTGACACCCCCCGACACCTGACACCCGACACCTGTCACCTAGTCCTCCAACAGTCGCCGCGCATACGCCCGCGCATCGAACACCTCGAGGTCGTCCGCCGTCTCGCCCACGCCCAGGAACCTCACCGGCAGGCCGGTCTCGCGCCTCAGCGCCACCACCGTGCCCCCGCGCGCGGTGCCGTCCAGCTTCGTCACGATCACGCCGGTGAGCGGCAGCGCCGCGGCGAACGCCTTCGCCTGCAGGACGACGTTCTGCCCGCTCGAGCCGTCCACGACCAGCAGCGTCTCGTGCGGAGCGCCAGGAGACTTCTTGCCGGCCACGCGGGCGACCTTCTGCACCTCCTTCATCAAGTCGTCCTGCGTATGGAGGCG
>Ga0316620_10001101_pt1 | contig 11424 bp, 9 predicted proteins | sample OWC_Aug_M1_C1_D5_FD_207651 | JGI IMG/M metagenome (GOLD analysis project Ga0316620, IMG submission 207651) | Wetland soil microbial communities from Old Woman Creek delta, Ohio, United States - OWC_Aug_M1_C1_D5_B | ecosystem: Environmental > Terrestrial > Soil > Wetlands | place: USA: Ohio... | reverse complement strand
CGTCCCCTCGTACAGCTCATACTCAAGCAGCCTGCATTCGATGCCGCTGTTAAAGAATGGAAGGCTCTGCTTCGGCTTGAGGCTCACTTTCTTTGCGAGACCCGGATTTCCCGTGAACACATAGCCCGTGTATCCCCTGCACTTCTGCTTGAAAAAATCTCCGATGCCCTTGTAGGTCTCTTCAAGCTTTGCCGCTTCTCCCATCCGCTCTCCGTAAGCCGGGTTCAGCACGATAACGCCGCCGCCGTCCGGGAGCGGCGTGTCGGCATAATCGCACACGCCGAATTCTATCAAGTGCTCCACACCGGCCGTTGCCGCGTTCTTCCTCGCCGCTTCCACGGCATCGGGACTTATATCCGTTGCAACGATTTTACCGGAAAAGGATTTCTCAGCCTGCTTCTTTGCCTTCTCCCGAATTTCGTTCCAGCGGGAGTCGTTAAAACCCTTTATATGCATGAACCCGAAATTAGTGCGCAACAGGCCGGGAGGCCGGTTCAGGCCGATGAGCGCAGCCTCGATGGCAAGCGTGCCGCTGCCGCACATGGGGCTGATGAAATTCCCTTCGCCTTTCCAGCCCGTGGCCAGCACGACCGCTGCGGCAAGCGTTTCCTGCATGGGCGCCGTAAGCGGGATCTTGCGGTACCCCCGGCGGGAAAGCGTTTCTCCCGAGGTATCAAGATACGCGACGCAGTGGTCGTCCTTCCAATAGAGATGCACCACGGTCCGGTCGCGCTCCGGGCCGGAGTCGGGCCGCTTGCCGCGTTTTTCCTTGATCCGGTCCACAATGGCGTCCTTGCTTTTCAAGCTTGCAAAGCGCGTGTCCCTGATGCTCGGATTGTCGACGCTCGAGGTCACGCAAAGATAGCCGTCCTCGGGCACATACTCTTCCCATGCGACAACGGACAACTCCCGGTAAAGCTCGTCGGCGTTATTCGCCTTGAATTCCGCCACCGGGAAGAGCACGCGATGCCCGGTGCGAAGAAACAGATTGAGGAGAAGCGTGTCCTCGAAGGCACCTTCAGTTTCGACGCCCGCAACCAGTTCGGAACAGACGGGGAAGCTCAGAGCGTGAAGTTCTTGCTTTAAATAGGGAGGGATGCCTTTGGCGCACGTGATGAGGATTTTGGATTTTTGCATTTCAGGGAATCGTGAAGAACGTGAGAAATGATGCTTTCACCGCAAAGACGCGAAGAACGCCAAGAAAACTTAAGTCTTGTTCGGGCTTATTTTATTCTTAGCGACCTTCGCGCCTTCGCGGTAATGATGTTTTTTTAATTCGCCGACGCCATCAAGCGTTCCTTGTCCTTGAAGAGCACATCGCACTTGTTGTAATAGAGCTTGCGAACGACGCCTTTGCCGAAGGTATTGTGGAGCACGACGTCCCCTACGCGGAACTTCCCCGACATATCGTACGCGCGCTCTTTCCCTTTCGCCTCGGCTACGCATGTCTCCCAGAGAACTTCCGCCGTTCTTGCGGCATCCTCTTTTTTCTTGGGTGTCCGGGCGGGCTTGACGTCCGCAGCGCTCCGATACTTGTGCGCGCCTCCGCAGGTCTTGCACTTCACCTTGGCGATCGTCTCGCCGTCCATGGCCACGATAGCATGGTCGATGACCAGTTTGCACTTCGTACAATACGAGGCAATATTATCTCCGGCCGCTAGTTTTTCCAACATATATCCTCCCTTGGCTTAACCCTGTCATGCGTACATCCGAAGTTCTTGAGGCGGGCGGGCAGATTCGCATGCCGTCTGAATCTGCTCTATTTTTGTTTGTTCAAACATGATATTGTACACCTTATGCAAAAAAAAAGCTCCTATTCATTTTAAATAAAATGAGTTCTGCGGAACAACGGTTTTTGGTTCACCGTTCTTTCCCTCGGCGCTTCGCAATTTACTCATTTCCACATACTCTCATCCAGGCCGGCAACGTCTTTCAGCGGAGTTTCACCTGCTTTGGAGACGCTCCGGCACCCACTTTTACCCTTGAAATAGATTTTTTATTCTGTTATCATGTATCGTTTAGGAGGCTCATGCAAAAGGCAGACCGCACCACAAGAGCTGTCGCGGGCTTTGTTGATCTCCTGCTCATCATCGGACTTGCGAGGCTGCCGGATGTCCTCGGATTCCTGTCCGCCTCAGGCTATATCCTCATCAGGGACGGCCTGTTTCAGGGACAAAGCGTGGGTAAAAAATTGATCGGGCTCAGGGTGGTAACCGAAGGCCTCCCGGAAGGGGCGCCTGCATACCGGGAGTCGATCATCAGGAACGTTCCGCTCGCCGCTGCCTATATTCTTTTTTTAATACCCTACGCGGGCTGGGTGCTCGGTCCGCTGGCGCTCGGCATGGAATGCCTGGTCTCCGTTGGCGATGACCAGGGAATGCGGATCGGCGACATGCTGGCGAGGACCTGCGTTGTCCAGCCGGACCGGACCGCAACAGAGGCCGTTCAAGAGCCGCAGCAGCCGGAGCAGCCTTCGAGCGCAACAGGGAAGCAAGATGCGGCGTAACGCAATGCATAACACATTCCGCGATATTAAGAATAGACATGAATGAAGCTGACGAGTTCGTCACGGTGAAGGGCTCGCGGAAAACTCGCTGGTTCCATAACAATTCCGTACCGGACGTCTTCTTCCTGAACCTGCAAGAGCGAAAGGAGTTTCCACAAGACAATGTTTATTAACACTATCATGGGCTGGTTTTCAAACGACATGGCCATCGATCTCGGGACGGCCAACACGTTGGTTTACGTCAGGGGAAGGGGCATCGTATGCAACGAGCCGTCCGTCGTCGCCATCTCCTCCAAGACAGGCAAAGTGCTCGCCGTGGGCGCGGAGGCGAAAAAGATGCTGGGCCGCACTCCCGGCGGAATCAAGACGATCCGGCCCATCAAAGACGGCGTCATCTCCGATTTCGACATCACCGGCGAGATGCTGAAATACTTCATCCGCAAAGTGCACAACCGCAAGTCCTTCATGCGACCGCGTATCGTCATCGGCGTCCCCTCGGGAATCACCCAGGTGGAACAGCGCGCGGTCAAGGACGCGGCCATCACCTCAGGCGGCCGCGACGTCTATCTGATCGAAGAACCGGTGGCGGCAGCCATCGGGACCGGTCTTCCCATCTCCGAACCGTCGGGCAACATGATCGTCGACATCGGCGGTGGAACAACCGATATCGCCGTCATCTCCATGGACGGCGTGGTCTACAGCAAGGCCATCCGGGTCGGCGGCGACAAGATGGACGAGGCGATTATCAACTACATCAAGCGTAAATATAATCTCCTCATCGGCGAGATGATGGCCGAGAACATCAAACTGGAGATCGGTTCCGCGTACAAAGCGGACAGCACCCGTCTGACCATGGAGATCAAGGGACGCGACCTCGTGTCCGGCATTCCCAAGACCCTTATCCTCGACGACGATGAAGTGCGCGAGTCACTCTCCGACACCGTCAGCCAGATCCTGAACGGCATCAAGCAAGCGCTCGAAAACACGCCCCCGGAACTCTCAGCCGACATCGTTGACAAGGGAATCGTTTTGGCAGGCGGTGGCGCGCTGCTCAAAGGCATGGACGTATTTCTCCGCGAGGAGACGTCGCTGCCGATCATCATCGCCGAGGACCCGCTTACCTGCGTTGTACTCGGCGCGGGCAAGGTGCTCGACGATGAGGAGATCCTGAAAAAGGTCATGATGTAAACGATGCCCGGGTTTATCGCAAAGAACAAAAAAAAAATTTCCCTGGTTTTCCTCTTTACGCTCTTGTTCTGGCTGGTCACCGTTCAGGTGAAGACCGGACGTTTGCCGTTCATGGAAAAACCGGTCCTTGCTGTTTCCGGTTTTTTCGAACGGTTCATAACAGGCGCGTATAACGCTGTCGAGTCGGCTGGCCAGGGCTACGCGTTCCTCGTACGTACTCACCGTGAGAATGAGCGCCTGAAAAGGGAGTTGGAGCAGCTCAAGCTCGAAACTGCCATCACGAATGAACTACTCATCGAAAATGAACGGCTCCGTGATCTGCTGGGCTTCAAAAAACTTCAGTCGCTGAATTCCGTGACTGCGCAGGTCATCGGCAAGGAATCATCGCCGTCTTCACGCACGGTCACGATCAATAAAGGCGCCGAAGATGGTATAGACAAGGACATGGCGGTGATCACCGCGGCGGGCGTAGTGGGTAAAGTCCATGCCGTCCTTCCCGGCATCGCCAAGGTCATTCTGCTCACCGACCCCGGCAGCACGCTCGCCGTCAGGGTGCAGCGGAACCGGGAAGAAGGACTGCTCGAAGGTAAGCTCGCGAGGTGCGCTCTCAAGTATGTCTCCTACTATGCGGACATTCAGGAAGGCGATCTGCTCGTCACCTCCGGACTCGATGGCATCTACCCCAAGGGTCTTCCCGTAGCCAGAGTGGTCAAGGTAACGAAGCACGAGGCCAGTGCGTTTCAGACCGTGGTAGCTGAACCGACCGTAGGCTTATCCCGCCTGGAAGAAGCTCTGGTGCTGAGGAAATGAAACCCCGCGTGTATCTCATGATACTCCTGCTCATCATTCCGGTGCAGGCGAGCTTGTTCAGCCCGCTCTCCCTTTTCGGTGTCAAGCCGGACCTCTCCCTGGCGCTTATTTATATTATCGGGTTGCTGACCGGCCCAACCGAAGGGGCGCTGGCAGGCATAGGCCTCGGCCTGGTACAGGATGTAAGCTCCGCCAGCCTCATCGGGTTGGAAGGATTTACGATGGGCCTGTTCGGTCTCTGCGCCGGAGTGCTCGGCGGAAGGGTCCTTAACATCGCGAGTCCATCCAATATCATTTTCCTGACGGTCTTTTGCCTGGCGGAAGGGATTGTCATCTCTTTATACATACAGATTTTTTACGGGAACGTCCCCTTTATCAGCATGCTCTTCAACCTCATGATCCCCCAGGCGCTTTACACGGGGCTCCTCGGGACCCTCATGCTGCGGGTCCTCAATGACAAGAACGTCACCGCGATGCTGTTACGCCGTTCCCTGCAGAAGGAGTAGGAGATGTTCCAGCAGGACAACCCCATCGACATCCAGAGAAGGCTCCCGTTCCTGGCGGGATTCATCATCTTCTTCACTGTGGTCATCCTGGTCCGGCTCTGGTATCTCCAGGCGATCAAAGGCGATTACTATCATGAACAGGCCGAGAACAACCGTATCCGGCCGGTGAAGCTCAGGCCGCCGAGGGGTATAATCTACGACCGCCACGGCAGGCCGATCGTCGAGAACGTCCTTACCTTCGATATTTCCCTTGTTCCCGAAGACACGACCGATATCAATGCAACGATCGACAAGCTGGCGGCCGCCATCAAGCTCACCCCAGCGGCCATACGCGCGGCGCTGGACGATGCGGCTCCGATCAGGACAAAATACGAGCCGGTAAAGATCCTTGAGGAGGCCCCCTGGGACGATGTCGCCCTGATCGAGGCCCACCAGGAGGATATTCCCGGAGCGATCATCGAGCCGGAGCATCGCAGGCATTACCCCTACGAGGGGCTCGCTTCGCACCAGCTGGGTTATATCGGCAAAGTATCGCCGTCGCAGCGAAAGAAGGATCAGGACATCGGCCTCCTCACAGGCCAGGGCGGGCTTGAAAAGGTTTACGACAAGTATCTCCGCGGCATCGCCGGCAGGCGCATGATCCAGGTGAATGCCGCAGGCAGGAAAGTAAAGGACCTCGGCATCGAGGAGCCTAAGCCGGGCACGGACATCTATCTTACCATCGACCTCGACGTGCAGAAAGTGGCAGAGGATGCGCTCGGCGACCGCGGCGGCGCCGTGGTCGCCATGGACCCGAACTCGGGCGAGATCCTCGCGCTCGCAAGCCATCCCAACTATGACCCGAACCTCTTCCCGCGGGGCATCGCCCCGAAGGATTGGGTCCGGCTCATGAACGACCCCTCTCACCCGCTTTACAACCGGGCCATCCAGAGTGTCTATCCGCCGGGCTCTACGTTCAAGATCATCGTCTCCCTCGCAGGCCTCGAATCGGGCATTATCAAGCTCGACGACAAGGTCAACTGCAAGGGCTCGATCAAGAGCGGCAAGCACAGCTTCCGGTGCTGGAAAAAAGGGGGGCACGGCCCTATCTCGTTTCACGATGCGCTGGTCCAGTCCTGCGACGTGTACTTTTATACCATGGGAGATCGGATCGGTTGGGACCGGATCGCCCAGTACGCAAAAGAGCTCGGCTACGGAAGCCTGAGCGGGATCCTCCTGCCCGACGAAAAGCCGGGGCTCATTCCCACCACGGAGTGGAAACGGAAAAGAACGAAAGAGCCGTGGTATGCGGGAGACACCTACATCAATTCCATCGGGCAGGGCTTCGTGCTGGTCAGCCCGCTCCAGGCCTGCCAGATGATCAGCGCCATTGCGAACGGCGGCATTTTTTATCGGCCCAGCCTCCTGAAGCAGACCAGGAACCGTGAGACGGGCGAGATTAAAATGATCGCCCCCGAACTCAAGAACAAAATCGCAATCGATCCAGTAGCGCTTGAAGAAATCCGCCGAGCGCTTGTCGGCGTGGTCAACGAGCCGGGCGGCACGGCCCATGGGGCACAGAGCCAGCTCGCGATCGTGGCCGGCAAGACCGGTTCATCCCAGGTGGTCGCCCAGAAGGTCGCAGGAAGAAAACTCGCGGAAAAAATCGCTGACCACGCATGGTTCGTCGCGTATGCACCGGCTGACAACCCGAAGATCGCCGTTGCCGTGATCGTGGAACACGGCGTCCACGGCGGCAGTGCGGCGGCGCCGGTGGCAAAACGCGTCATAGAGGAGTACTTGAAAAATGTTGGACCAGCGTCGGTTCGCTAATTTGCCGTGGGGCATGGTTGCCCTCATATTCGTCATCGCACTTATCGGCCTCGCCACGGTCTACAGCGCCACCTATACGCCGAAGGGACCGTCATCTTTGTATTACCGGCAGATGGTCTGGCTCGCGATCGGCGTGATGGTAATGCTATTGGCGATCGTTGTGGACTACCACACCGTGGGCCGCTACGCCTATGTGCTCTATGCGGCCTCGCTGGTACTCCTGCTCCTCGTCATGGCGATCGGCAAGACCGGCATGGGCGCCCAGCGCTGGCTTGCAATCGGCCCCTTTGCCTTCCAGCCATCCGAGTTCGCCAAGCTCTCGCTGACGCTCGCACTCGCACGGTACTTCGCAGAGGACCCCAAGGGCGGAGGCTACGGCCTGCGGGACCTGGCCATCCCGGGGGCCATGGTCATGGTCCCTCTGGTGCTCGTACTGAAACAGCCCGATCTGGGCACGGCGCTCATGCTGCTCCTTACCTCTTCCCTGATCGTCATGATCGCGGGGATACGGGTCCGCTCGGTCATCGTCGTGCTCCTTATCGGAGCGACCATAGCGTCCGCGGTGTTCCTGGTCCCGCCGGTCCGGCATAAGATCTGGGGAAAGTTCAAACCATACCAGCAGAACAGGATCAAGGCGTTCGTCGACCCGGGCTCCGACCCACTCGGGAGCGGCTACCACGCCAACCAGTCCAAGATCGCCGTCGGCTCAGGCCAGATCACCGGCAAGGGCTTCCGCCAGGGCACTCAGAGCCAGATGGCCTTTCTGCCCGAGCGTCACACTGACTTTATCTTCGCGGTGATCTCTGAAGAGCACGGTTTCATCGGGTCCAGCCTGCTCGTCATCCTCTACCTTGTGCTGCTGCTTGCCGGCGTGGACACGGCAACGAACGCAAAGGACCGTCTCGGCGTGCTTATGGCCGGGGGGATCGTATCCATGATATCGCTCTACGTGTTCATCAATGTGGGCATGGCCGTAGGCATCGTTCCCGTCGTGGGCGTCCCCTTGCCCCTCGTGAGCTACGGCGGGACGTCTATCATTACCACCTTCCTCGCCCTTGGATTGCTCCTGAATATCCAGACGCGGCGCTTTATGCTGTTTTATTAACATCAGGGTCCGGGCGTCAGGGTCCAGGGTTCGGTAACAGCCTTTGCTTCACTGGCCCCCGGCCCCTGTATCCTGGTCCCTGCCTTTAAGGAGTTTCATGTACGAAGACTTTCTCCCCCTCGTGGCCAAACCGGCGCGATACATCAACAATGAGATCAACAGCACGCGCAAGGACCTCTCGAAGGTAAAGACCAAGATCTGCCTCTTTTTTCCTGACACCTACGAGATAGGCATGTCGCATCTTGGGCTGCGGATACTCTATTTTATCTTGAACGACAGACAGGACACGGCCTGCGAACGCGTTTTTTCACCCTGGCATGATTATGAGAAAAAACTGCGCGCAGCGAATAGGCCGCTCACGAGCCTGGAATCCAATCTTCCGCTCGCGCAATTCGACATCATCGGCATCACGCTCCAGTACGAGCTGTCGTACTCCAACATCCTCGCGGGCCTTGACCTCGCCCGGATCCCCCTGCGCTCCGCGGGGCGCACCGACGCCCATCCGGTGATCATTGCGGGCGGTCCCTGCGCCGTGAACCCCGGGCCGCTCTCTGATTTCATCGATGTTTTTTTCATCGGCGAGGCGGAGGAGGCGATACAGGAGCTCGTCGAGCTGAAACAAGCACACGCAGGCAGGCGGAATTTCCTGGAAGCGATATCGAAGCGCGACGGCTTTTTCGTCCCTGCTTTTGGAAAAGCAATGGTGCGCAGACGGCACCTTACGAGCATAGAATCCGCACCGTACCCCGACAGGCCCATTCTTCCGCTCATGAAACCGGTCCATGACCGCGTAACAGTGGAGGTCGCACGCGGCTGCATTCGCGGCTGCCGCTTCTGCCAGGCGGGGATCATCTACCGGCCATTCCGTGAGCGGAGTCCCGAGCGGGTCAAAAACATTTTGCAGGAGTCCCTCGCATGCACGGGTTACGAGGAACTTTCCCTCGCGTCCCTGAGTTCCGGCGATTATTCGGCCATTCAACCCCTTGTCGTCGAGCTCATGGAAAAATACCGGGACGGCCGCATCTCGGTTTCCCTTCCCTCGCTGCGCGTCGGCACACTTACACCGGAGATGATCGAGGCCATTGCCGGCACGCGCAAGACCGGATTCACCCTGGCGCCCGAGGCAGGCACCGAACGGCTCCGCCGGGTCATTAACAAGCCGGTAAGCGACCTGGACCTCCTGGGTGCCGCGGAAACGATCTTCAAAAACGGCTGGAGCGTCCTCAAGCTCTACTTCATGATAGGCCTGCCAACAGAGACAGATGAAGACCTGGACGGCATCATCAGGCTCGGCCTTGAGCTGCTTGCCTGCGGTAAGCGATTATCAAAGCGTCAGGTCCAGATCAACATCAGCGTGTCCACCTTCGTGCCAAAGCCGCATACCCCCTTCCAGTGGCTGGGCCAGGCTTCGCTCGAAGAGATCAGGAGAAAGCAGGCGTATCTCGATAAAGGTCTCCGGAGACGCGGCATCAGCCTGAAGCCCCACAACCCGGAAACAAGCCTGCTCGAAGGGGCCTTTGCCCGGGGCGACCAGGCCCTCGGCCGGGTGCTCGAGGAGGCGCTTGCCCTCGGCTGCCGGTTCGACGGGTGGAGCGAATCCTTCGATTTTGCAAAGTGGACCGAGGCTTTCAGGAAGTGCGGTCTGGACCCCGCGGCCTATGCTTGCCGCACCTTCGGAGCGGACGGCGGGCTTCCGTGGGACAATGTGCATAGCGGTGTTACAAAGGAATTCCTGAAGCAGGAATACCGTCGCGCGCTTGCAGCTGAGCTCACGGAGAATTGCCGCGTGGAATGCGGGCATTGCGGCATCGGGTGCAAGGACGGGGGAACAACTGAGTTCGGAAAACCGGCTGCTCCCGGTGCCGGCCTGGAAAAAAAACAGGGGGTGCCGCTGCAGCCGCCGATAAAGCACCCTGGCCCGCAGGAGCTTACGACCCTCATCAGGATGAAATATTCCAAGACCGGCAGGGTCCGCTTTCTCTCCCACCTCGATTTGATGGCACTTTTTCAGCGGGCCGCTGCACGCGCCGGCATACCGGTCACTTTTTCGCAGGGGTTTAATCCTCATCCTAAAATCTCTTTCGGCCCGGCCCTTTCCGTCGGCATGGAAAGCGAGGCGGAATACCTGGATATGGAGACCGATCCTTTTGTTGATTTACCCCAGATCACCGGGAATCTGAACGACACGCTTCCCGAAGGGATCAGGATCGTCGAGTCGCGCATGATACCCAGAAAATCCTCGTCTCTTTCCGGCAGCATCAGCAGGTATGTTTACGAGGTCAGCGTGCCGGGTCCGTTCGCCGCGGATATCACGGAGCGGGTGAAAAGTTTTTTATCGCTCACGTCGGTGATAGCGACACGGGAGGACCGCCAAAGGGATATCCGGCCATGCATTGAGACCATTGTCACGCAAGGACCGGATCATGCCGGGGGACTGTTGATCACACTTCAGGATAGGGACCAGATCAAGCCACGCGTTCAGGACGTGATCAAACAGCTCTGGAACATGACAACAGAACAAGCGCTGCTGACCGCGATCAAACGCGTTGCTGTGTATTGCAGAAATAACGGCCAATGGACTAGCCCCATGGACGTGTAACGAGAGCATCCCGGTGGCAGGGGCTGCAATCATCCCGATGCTGACCCGATCGGGCGATTGCGGTCACTCGTTCCAATCACAAGTCACGGGATGGCCGCTTTTCTCCTCCCGCCTCAACCGGAATAAGGAATAGCTGCCAGAAAAGCGTCTTTTTACTCTTGTATTAAACAGCAACCTATTATATATTTAGTCTTAAGTCGCATTTATCACATACAGCAGGGTAAGGAGACATCATGTCCTCTGAGATCATCGTCAATGCAGGCCGTGAAGAGACCCGGGTAGCGCTTCTGGAGAACGGCCTGGTTACCGAGATTTATATCGACCGCAAGAAAGACCGGGGCATCGCCGGCAATGTGTACAAAGGCCGGGTGATGAAAGTGCTGCCGGGCATGCAAGCCGCCTTCGTGGACGTGGGGCTGGAAAAGTCTGCGTTCCTCTATGTGGGAGATGTGTTCGACAGCACCTCCGAGTACACGCCCATGATGGAAGACGAGGGACTGGAACTCGAGGTCGAGCCCAAGCGCAAACGCTCCCATTCAAACCAGATCGAGGACCTTTTACAGGAAGGCCAGGAGATTCTGGTCCAGGTATCAAAGGAGCCGATCAGCACGAAGGGCGCGCGGGTGACTACGTACATCAGCATTCCCGGCCGCTACCTCGTTATGATGCCGGGGGTGAACCACATCGGCGTCTCGCGCCGCATCGAGAACGGCGAGGAACGAAAGCGGCTCCGCGAGATCGTGGGCAGGCTGCGGAAGCCGAACACCGGTTATATCGTCAGGACCGCGAGCCAGGGCCGGAGCGAAGAAGACTTTACCGCGGACATAGAATTCCTCGCTCGTCTGTGGGAGAACGTCCAGAAGAGAAAAGAAAAAACCTCTGCGCCGGCCATGATGCA
>Ga0316620_10001100_pt1 | contig 11427 bp, 9 predicted proteins | sample OWC_Aug_M1_C1_D5_FD_207651 | JGI IMG/M metagenome (GOLD analysis project Ga0316620, IMG submission 207651) | Wetland soil microbial communities from Old Woman Creek delta, Ohio, United States - OWC_Aug_M1_C1_D5_B | ecosystem: Environmental > Terrestrial > Soil > Wetlands | place: USA: Ohio... | reverse complement strand
CATGGGGCAGCAGATCCACATCGGCGGCTTCAAGTCGTCGATGGACCTGGCCGAGCGCGCGGGCATCGGTGCGGGGATGCACGGCGTCGACCTCTGCTGCTGCAACGGCGCCGGGATGCGCTTCCTCGTCCATTTCCGCGACGTCGCCTCGATGACCGGCGTGGACGCCACCGAGACCGTGGTGCGACGCGGCCGGCAGCGTTGCGAGGAGGAAGGCATCGCGGACCGCGTCCGCTTCGTCCTGGGCGACGTGTGCAAGAGCGCCCTCCCCTCGGGCAGCGCGGACTTCGTCTGGGGTGAGGACGCCTGGTGCTACGTCACCGACAAGCCGAAGCTCATCGCCGAGGCGGCGCGTCTCGTGAAGCCCGGCGGCACCATCGCGTTCACCGATTGGGTCGAGGGCCCCGCCGGCCTCTCCGACGCGGAGGCGCAGCGCTTCCTGGCGGGGATGAAGTTCGCCAACGTGGAGGACATCCCCGGGTACCGCCGCCTGCTCGAGCAGAACGGCTGCTCCGTGGTGGCGGCGGACGACACCGGGCGCTTTCCCGCCTACATCGACCTGTACCTGAGCATGGTCGACATGCAGCTCACCTTCGACGCGCTCAGGATCATCGGCTTCGACATGGACATGCTGCAGGCGGTGGCCGGGGAGTTCGCCTTCATCCGGGAGCTGGCGCACGCCGGAAAGGTCGCGCAGGGGCGCTTCATCGCGCGGCGCGGGTAGGTCGACGCGGCGCCGACCGGCCGGCGATGGATTCGCGCGAGGGAGCGGACGGCTCGCGGGCGGCTGCCGCGGGCGGCAGCGTCGCCATCCTCGTGTCGACCCTCCTCTGGGGCACGCTCTGGATTCCCCTTCGCCATCTCGACGATGCCGGGTCCGGCGGACCGTGGGCGACGACGGCCGGGTTCACGATGCCGTTGGTGGTCCTGCTTCCGTTCGGCGTGATCCGGCGGCGTCCCATCGCCGACGCCGGCTGGCCGCTCTTCCGCGCGGGCGTCCTCATGGCGGCGTGCATCGCGCTCTACGCCGAGGCGTTGCTCCGCGGCCACGTCGCGCGCGTCATCCTGCTCTTCTACCTCACGCCGGTCTGGAGCACGCTGCTCGCGCGCGTGTCCCTCGGGGAACGCATCACCGGAGCGCGCCTGGCGACCATCGCGCTCGGCCTGGCCGGGATGCTGGTCGTGTTCGGGAGCGGCACCGGGCTGCCCGTGCCACGGGTCGCGGCGGAGTGGATGGGGCTCTTCTCCGGATTCCTGTGGGGGTGGTCCATGGTGGCGCTGCGGCGTGTCGCGCCGGAGGCCTCCGAGTTCGACAAGGTCTTCGTGCAGTTCCTGTTCCTCGGCCTGCTGTTCGCCGTCTTCGGGCTGGTGCCGGGCGGCCGCCCGTGGACGGTGCCGACGTCGGACGTGGTCCTGCGCGGCGCACCGTGGCTCCTCGTCCTCGGGCTCCTCTGGATGCCGCTGGTCGTCTGGCTGACCGTGTTCGGTGGCAGCCGCGTCGAGCCGGGTCGGGTCGCCGTGCTCCTCATGCTGGAAGTCGTGGTCGGCCTCGTCTCGGCGGCTGCGCTCACCCGGGAGCCGTTCGGCCCGCGCGAAGTGCTGGGTGCCGTGTTCATCGTCGGCGCGTGCGGGGCGGAGCTGTTCGCGCGCCCGCGACCACGACGGCCCCCCGCGCCCGCCGCTCCGGAGTCGGCGCGTCACGGCGTATCGTCGGCGCCGGCATCGTAGGTCGACGCGGCCGACGACGCCCACCGTTCCGCTGCTACGGGCGCCGTGACGGTGCGACGCATTTGACACGCAGCACCCTGCCGTACGATCATTGCGCAATTACGAAAGTGCGAACACCTCACAAGCAGCCGCTCGACAGCGCGCGCCAGGACGCGCTGAGGCGCTTCAAGGCCGAGGTCTTCCAGGCGCTCGCACATCCCACTCGCATCCACATCGTGGAGTGCCTCCGCGACGGCGCGCTGCCCGTGGGAGCCATCCTCGAGCGCACCGGCGTGGAGCCTGCCAACATGTCGCAGCATCTCGCGGTGCTGCGGGCCAAGCAGCTGGTCGTCAACCGGAAGGAGGGCAACCAGGTCTTCTACGCGCTGCGCGACCCGCTGCTCATCGAGGTGCTCGACACGATGCGCCGCTACTTCCAGGCCCATCTGCGGGACGCGTTGGCGATGCTCAAGGAGCTGTAGGCGTCGACGGCGTACCGCAACGCGACCGAAGCGAAGTGACATGGAACTGAACGTACGTGCCGCCGCACGACTCCTGGGGACCGACGAGAAGCAGGTCTACCGCTGGATCGACGAGGGCGAGATCCCCTTCTTCACGATCAACGACCAGCCCCGCTTCAACCGCGCCGAGCTCCTCGAGTGGGCGACGAGCCGGCGGATACCGGTCTCCGTCGATGTCTTCCATCGCGCTCCGGAGGACGGCCGCGTCGGACCCGGGTTGGTCGAGGCGCTGAAGGCCGGCGGCGTGCACGACGACGTGCCGGGAACGGACCGCGAGTCCGTCCTTCGTGCGGTCGTGGGGATTCTCCGGCTGCCGGCCGCGATCGATCGCGAATACCTCGTCCAGATGCTCGCTGCGCGGGAGGCGATGGGGTCGACCGGGATCGGCGAGGGGATCGCCATCCCGCACGTGCGGAACCCCGTCGTGCTGAACGGCGTGCCGGCCTCCATCACGCTGTGCTACCTCGCGAATCCCATCCCGTTCGACGCCATCGACGGGCAGCCGGTCCACACGCTCTTCTCGCTGATCAGCCCGACCATTCGCGAGCATCTCCAGTTGCTCGCGAGATTGTCGTGGGCGCTGCACACCCCGACGTTCAAGGCGGCGGTGCTTCGTCGGGCGACCGAGGCGGAGATCCTCGAAGAGGCGGCCAGGATCGAAGCCGGCTTCCCGAGCCCGGGGAAACGCTGACCGGGAATGGGGTTGCTCCTCCTCGGGCTGGCGCTGCTCGTCGGTAGCGCCATCGCGGCCGTCCTCCTCGCCCCGGCCGAGCGCCTGGCGGGCGTCGTGGGCGCCGCAGGAGCCGTGGCGGGATGCCTCGTGGGCCTCGTGCCCGCGGTGCGGGTGCTTCTGGGCGGCGAACTCCCGGTCCTGAGGTTCGCGTGGAGCGTTCCGTACGGGAGCCTCTCGATCGGCCTCGATCCCCTCTCGGCGTTCTTCCTCCTGCCGCTGCTCGTCCTCGGGGGCCTCGCTGCAGTCTACGGGCGCGAGTACCTCCGCGCCTACCGCGGCACGAAACGACTGTCGCTCCCGGCCGCGCTGCTCAACGTGTTCGTGGCGAGCATGGTCGTCGTCGTGGTGGCCCGCGGCGTCGTGCTGTTCCTCGTCGCATGGGAGGTCATGACGCTGGCGTCGTTCCTGCTCGTCACGTTCGAGCACGAGGATGCAGCGGTCCGCCGTGCCGGCTGGACCTATCTGCTGGCCGGGCACGTGGGCATGGCCTGCCTCTTCCTGGTCTTCCTTCTGCTCGGACGGCACGCCGACAGCCTCGACTTCACGGCCTTCCAGGCGTCCTCGACGCGTCTCGCGCCCGTCCTGTTCGGGCTGGCGGCGGTCGGGTTCGGCATCAAGGCGGGGGTCGTGCCGCTGCATGTCTGGCTCCCCGAGGCGCATGCCGCGGCCCCCTCGCACGTGTCGGCCCTGATGTCGGGCGTGCTCATCAAGCTCGGCATCTACGGCTTCCTGCGCATTCTCACCTTCTTGCCGCCGGCGGCGTGGTGGGGGCCGCTCCTGATGGCGCTCGGCATGGGCGGCGCGCTCCTGGGGATCGGCCTCGCGCTCCAGCAGCGCGACCTCAAGCGCGTCCTCGCCTATTCGAGCATCGAGAACGTCGGCGTGGTGCTGCTCGGGATCGGCGCCGGCTACTGGGGCATGAGCCGCGGCGATGCGCGGCTCGCGATCCTCTGCATGAGTGGAGGTCTGCTGCACATCTGGAACCACGCGCTGATGAAGGGGCTGATGTTCTTCGCCGCCGGCAGCGTGCTGCACGGCGCTGGAAGCAAGGACCTCGAACGCCTGGGCGGTCTGATGAAGGCGATGCCGTGGACCGGGACGGCGATGGTGGTCGGGGCGGTCGCGATCGCGGCGCTTCCTCCGTTGAACGGATTCCTCGGCGAATGGCTCATCTATCTCGGCCTGCTCGGCGCGGGGATCGCGCCGAGCGGTGTGTCGGCGCTGTTCATGGTCGGCGGCCTGGCGCTCGTCGGTGGGCTGGCCGCGCTCTGCTTCGTGCGGGTGGTCGGCGTGACGCTGCTCGGAACGCCCCGAAGCGACGAGGCGGAGCGTGCGCGCGAGTCGTCCTGGTGGATGCTCGGCCCGATCTGGGTGCTCGCGCTCGCCTGCATCCTCGTCGCGTTGTTTCCGGCGGCCGTCCTGGCGACGATGGCGACGGCCCCCACGCAGCTGCTCGGAGTACGGCCGGGGATGGAGGGGCTTGCGGAGAGCGGGCTGGCGACGCTCGGCGCGTGCAGCGCGGCCCTCTGGAGCCTGCTGGTCGCGTTCGGCGCGGGTCTGGTCCTCACCGCCCGGCGGCGCGCGACCCGCGATGCGACCTGGAGCTGCGGCTATGCCGCACCGACGGCCCGCATGCAGTACACGGCGCGGTCGTTCTCCGAGCTGGTCGCGGAACGGCTCCTCCCGGCGGTGCTCCGAGCGCGGGTGCGGCAGGCCGCTCCGCACGGGATCTTCCCCGCCGCCGGACGCTACGCCACGGAGTGCGTCGATCCGCTCACCCGCGGCGTCTACGAGCCGTTCTTCGAGCGTTGGGGGGCGCGTTTCCACCGTCTGCGTTGGGTGCAACAGGGCCTCCTGCACGTCTACCTGATGTACATCCTCACGGTGGTCGTCCTCGGGTTGGCCTGGACGGCCTTCCAGACCTGGATCGGCTCATGACCTCCTGGACCATCGTGGCGGCCGTGGTGCTGGTCGGGACGAGCGGGCTTCCGGGGCTGTTCTTCCGCCGCGAGGGGGCGGCGGGGATGTTCGTCGCGACGGCGCTGCTCGTCGTGGGCAGCGCATGCGGCATCGCCGGCGCACTGCTCGCGCTCGCCAGCGGGACCTCGAGCGCGATCGATCTGCCATGGAACGTGCCGGGCGGCGCCTTCTCCGTGTCGATCGACACGATCTCGGCGATGTTCCTGATCCAGATCTTCGCCGTCTCGGCGCTCGGCGCGCTCTACGGGCTGGAATACTGGAGCCAGCACGATCACCCGGACAACGCCTGCAAGCTGCGCGTCTTCTACGGGCTGATGACGGCGGGCATGGCGGCGCTCGTGCTGGCACGCAACTTCGTGCTCTTCCTCGCCGGCTGGGAGGTCATGGCGCTGGCGGCTTTTCTCGCCGTCACCACGGAGGATCACCTGCCCGCGGTGCGGGAGGTCGGCTACGTCTACCTGGTCGCCACGCGGCTCGGCACGCTGTGCCTGTTCGCGATGTTCGCCCTGCTGCATGCGGCCACGGGGACGTTCGAGTTCGTCACGCCCGCTTCCGGCGCTGGACTGTCGACCGCGATCTTCCTGCTCGCCCTGGTGGGATTCGGGCTCAAGGCGGGCATCCTGCCCCTGCACGTCTGGTTGCCGGGGGCACATGCCAACGCCCCGAGCCACGTGTCGGCGCTCATGTCGGGCGTGCTCATCAAGATGGGCGTCTACGGCTTGATCCGCGTCTGCTCGCTGTTCCCCAACCCGCCGTTGTGGTGGGGCGCTCTCGTGCTGTCCTTGGGGGTGACCTCGGGCGTCCTCGGCGTGGCGTTTGCGATCGCTCAGCACGACCTGAAGCGGCTGCTCGCGTACCACAGCGTCGAGAACATCGGGATCATCTGCATGGGACTCGGTCTGGCGCTGATGGGCCGGGCGCTCGGGCGGGTGGACATGATGGCGCTCGGCCTCGCCGGCGCGCTCCTTCACGTGTGGAACCACGGGCTGTTCAAGGCGCTGTTGTTCCTCAGCGCCGGGTCCGTGCTGCACGCGACGGGGACGCGCGAGATCGATCGGTTGGGGGGCCTGTTGAAGCCCATGCCGTGGACGGGACTCGCATTCCTGCTCGGCGCCGTGGCGATCTGCGGCCTTCCGCCGCTGAACGGCTTCGTGAGCGAGCTGCTCGTCTATCTCGGGCTGTTCTCGATGGTGGCTGGATCCGGAGACCGCATCTGGCTCGCGGGCGCCGGCGCGGCATCGGCGCTGGCGCTGGTGGGCGGGCTGGCCATCGCCTGCTTCGTCAAGGTCTTCGGGATCGCCTTTCTCGGCCAGGCGCGCAGCGCGAGCGCCCGCGCGGCCCGCGAGGGCGGGCGGCTCATGCTGCTCGCGATGGCCGCGCTTGCGGCGGGCTGCGTGGTGATCGGCATCGCCCCGTCTCTGGTGGCGCCCGTGCTCGACGGCGCGGTGTCGGCGTGGGCGCCCGAGTGGGCCGGCGCCCACGCGCCGCTGGCGCACGTCGCGCCGTTCGGCGCCGTCACGATGGGCGCGATGATGGTGGTCGCGGCGCTCGCCATCCTGGCCGCCGTGCTCCGTGTGCGGACGCGGCGGGCGGCACCGGGCACGGTCGGGACCTGGGACTGTGGATATGCCGACCCGGGGACGACGATGCAGTACTCGTCCTCCTCGTTCGCGGAGATGCTGGTGCGCATGTTCTCCTGGGCGCTCCGGCCGGCCGAGCGCTCACCGACGATCCGCGGCGTGTTCCCGCGCCGCGCGTCGTTCCACACCGACGTCCCCGACGTCGTGCTCGAGCGCGTCGCTCGCCCGGTGGCGGGCAGCGTCGGCCGCGTGTTCCGGTGGCTGCGGTGGGTGCAGCGCGGAAGCATCAACATGTACCTCCTCTACATCCTGATCACGCTCGTATTGTTGCTCTTGTGGAGATGAACGCGTGTCGTCTGTCGATCTGATGGCGCACGGAGCGCTGGTGCTGGTGCTTCCGCCGTTGCTCCTCGGCGTGATCACGAAGACCAAGGCCGCCTTCGCAGGTCGGGTGGGCGCGCCGTTTCTCCAGCCCTACCACGATCTGGTGAAGCTGCTGCGGAAGGGATCCGTCTTCAGCCGCACCACGACGTGGGTGTTCCAGGCCGGGCCCGTGGTCGGGCTCGCGACGGCATTCCTGGCCGCACTGCTGATTCCCATCGGCGGCCATCCGGCCCCGGTGTCGTTCGAAGGCGACATGGTGCTGTTCGCCTATCTCCTGGGGCTCGGGCGGTTCTTCACGGTCGCGGCCGCCCTCGACACGGGCTCCGCGTTCGAGGGGATGGGGGGAGCCCGCGAAGCCACCTTCTCGTGCCTGGCAGAGCCGGCACTCTTCCTCGGTCTCGCCGCGCTGGTACGCACGTCCGGGTCCCTGTCCCTCACCGGGATGCTCGGCCCCTCGCTCGCCGCGACGTGGCCGCACGCCGCCGCGTCCCTGGTGGCCGTGATCGTCAGCCTCCTCATCGTCGTCCTGGCGGAGAACAGCCGCATCCCGTTCGACGATCCGAACACGCATCTCGAGCTGACGATGGTCCACGAGGTCATGGTGCTCGACCACGGCGGACCGGCGTTCGGGATGATCCTCTACGCCGCCGCGATGAAGCTGTTCGTCATGGGGGCCGTGGTGGTGCGGATCGCGCTCCCGTACGACGGCGCGGATCCGTGGTCCGGTCGGGCCGTCTTCGTCGGGGGGATGCTCCTCCTGGCGGTGGTGATCGGGGTCGTGGAGTCGGTGATGGCCCGGCTTCGCCTGCTGCAGGTGCCGAGCCTGCTCGTCGCCGCCTGCGTGCTCTCCGCCTTCGGCGTCGTCCTGCTCGCGCGGTGAGCCGATGAGCCACGCCGTCGATCCGCTGCTGGTTCTGGTCCTTCTGGTGAACTTCTTCATCCTGGGCACGAGCCGCCTCCGCGCCGTCATCACGGGCTCGGCGTTGCAGGGCGTGCTGCTCGGGCTGCTCGTCGTCCTGGTCCACGGCGGCCTCGGGCTGCAATCGGCGGCCGTCGCGATCGCCACCATCGTGATCAAGGGCACGCTCATCCCGGCCTTGCTGCACCGGGCGATGCGCGACGCCGAGATCCGGCGCGAGATCGAGCCGCTGATCGGCTACGTCGCGTCCCTGCTCCTCGGTGCGGCGGCGACGGGCGCGGCGGTGCTCTTTGCGCGGGTCCTGCCGCTCGCCCCCGAACACGTCGGATCGCTGCTCGTGCCGGCCTCGCTCGCGACGGTGCTGACCGGCTTCCTCGTCCTGTGCACGCGGCGGAAGGCGATCACCCAGGTGGTGGGCTACCTCGTCCTCGAGAACGGGGTGTTCATCATGGGCCTCTGCCTGCTCGACGCCATGCCGTTCCTGGTCGAGGTGGGCGTGTTGCTCGACCTTCTGGTCGCCGTGTTCGGCATCGGCATCATCATCAACCACATCACTCGCGAGTTCTCCTCGCTCGACACGGCACGCCTGAGCGCGTTGCGGGAGTAATCGATGGCGATCGCGCTCGTCCTGGTCCCGCTGGCACTGGCGGCCGTGGCCTTCGCCATCCCGTCCGGGCGCTGGCGTCCCTGGTCGCTACCGGCGGGCGGCGCGGTGCACCTCGTCCTCGTGCTGCTCGCGTTGCGCCGTCCGGTGGTCGCCGCGTTCGACGGCTGGCTGTTCCTCGACCCGTTGGGCCGCTTGATCCTCGGGTTCCTCAGCCTGCTGTTCTTCCTCTGCGCGGCATACGCGCCCGGCTATCTGGCGTTGCGCCCCGCGCGCTCCAACCGGCTCTTCTGCACCTGCCTGCTGACGTTCCTCGGCACGATGACGCTCATCACCGAGTCGCATCACCTCGGCCTCATGTGGGTGGCGGTGGAGACGACCGCACTCGTGTCCGCACCGCTCCTGTACTTCAATCGCAACCACCGGTCGCTCGAGGCGACCTGGAAGTACCTGCTGATCGGGTCGGTCGGCATTGCTCTCGCCCTGCTGGGATCGTTGTTCCTCGCCTACGCCGCGTTCCGTTCGGGACTTCACACGTCGTTGCGGTTCGAGGACCTGGTGCGCGAGGCGCCGCAGCTCTCCCGCCCGTGGCTCCACGCCGCCTTCGTCCTCCTGCTCGTCGGGTACGGGACGAAGATGGGCCTGGCGCCGATGCACACCTGGAAGCCGGACGCCTACGGAGAGAGCCCGGGCCTGGTCGGCGCGCTCCTGGCGGGCGGCCTCACCAGCTGCGCGTTCCTCGCGCTGCTGCGCTTCTACCAGATCTGCGCCGCGGCAGGAGACGTCACCTTCGTCCGCCAGGTGATGATCGTGATCGGTCTCCTCTCCATGGCCGTGGCGGGCGTCTTCATGGCGCAACAGCGCGACTTCAAGCGCATGCTGGCCTACTCGAGCGTGGAGCACATGGGCATCCTGGTGCTCGGCATGGGCATCGGGGGCGCCGCCGTGTTCGGTGCGCTCCTCCATCTGATCAACAACGGCCTCACGAAGGTCGTCCTGTTCCTCTCCGCCGGCAACATCCACCGGTCCTATGGCAGCAAGCTCAGCACCCACGTGTCGGGAGCGCTGCGGCGGGTGCCCGTGTCGGGCGCGCTCTTCCTGGCCGGCTTCTTCGCGATCACCGGGTCGCCGCCGTTCGGGCTCTTCCTGAGCGAGTTCACCATCCTCCGAGCCGCGATCGACAGCGGACAATTCGTCGTCGGAGCGTCGTTCCTCGCGATCCTGTTCGTGGTCTTCGTCGGGATGGGGGCGACGGTGCTGTCGGTCGTGCAGGGGGAGCCGCCGCAGACGACGCAGCCGAACGCGTTCCACGACAGCTTCCTGATGGTGGGCCCCGCGGCGGCGTGTCTCGCGTTGGTGCTCCTCCTCGGCGTCTACATACCGCCGCCGCTGAACGGGCTGCTGCAGAACGCAGCGAGCTTCCTGGACGGGGGCCGATGACGAAGTCCCTGGTGCTGCACAACGGAGCGGCGGTGTCGCAGGACGAGATCCCGCGGCTCGGTCTCGATGCGTTTCGTCGTCGGGTGATCGATGCGCCGGGCACGGGTCGGCGGATCGCGGCGCTGTTCGGGCGTCCCGGCGGAGACGGGCATGTCGACCTGTTCGCCGTCGTGGCGGTCGACCAGGACGGATCGCTCGAGGTCGCCCGTACCACGGTCGACGGCGATGCATTTCCGGCGATGACCCCGGAGTGCACCGAGGTCCATCTCTTCGAGCGCGAGATCGCGGAGCAGTGGGGCGTCGTGCCCGTGGGCCATCCGTGGCTCAAGCCGGTGCGCTTCCACCGCTCGATGCGCCCGGGACATGACGCGTGGGGGCGATCCGACGCCGAGGCGCCGGCGGTCGGCGTCACCGACTTCTACCGGGTCGAAGGCGAGGAGATCCACGAGGTGGCGGTCGGGCCCGTCCACGCCGGTGTGATCGAACCGGGGCATTTCCGGTTCCAGTGCCACGGCGAGCACGTCTTCCACCTGGAGATCTCGCTCGGGTACCAACATCGCGGCGTGGAGCGCGCGCTGCTCGGCGGTCCCGGCAAGCGAACCATCCACCACGTGGAGACGCTCGCGGGCGACACGACGGTGGGACACGCGCTGGCCTACTGCCAGGCGCTGGAGGGGCTGGCGGAGAGCCGCGTGTCGCCGCGCGCACACGCGCTCCGGGCGATCGCGCTCGAGCTCGAGCGGCTGGCGAACCACGTCGGAGATCTCGGCGCACTGGCCGGAGACGTCGGCTTCCTGTCGACGGCGTCGTACTGCGGTCGGCTGCGCGGCGACTTCCTCAACCTCACGGCGCAGCTCTGCGGAAGTCGCTTCGGTCGCGGCCTGGTGCGCCCCGGGGGCATGGGCTTCGACGTCGATCCGGCGGGGACGCACGTGCTCCTCGAGCGGCTGGATGCCGCGTATCGCGACGTCGAGCGCGCGACGAAGCTCCTGTGGGACACGTCGTCGGTGATGGCACGGTTCGAGGACACCGGGCGCGTGGCGCCGGACGTCGCGCGGGAGCTCGGCCTCGTCGGGCCCGCCGCGCGCGCATGCGGGCTGCGCCGGGACGTCCGCAAGAGCCATCCGGCAGGGATCTTCCAGTTCGTCCACATCCCCATCTCCACCTGGGAATCGGGCGACGTGTTCGCGCGTGCCTTCGTCCGCTGGCTCGAGATCGAGCGCTCCGTGGAGTTCGTCCGAACGCAGCTCCGGGAGCTTCCGAAGGGGCCCGCGCGCGTCGCGTGCCCGCCGCCGGGTCCGAGCCGCTTCTGCGTCTCGCTCGTCGAGGGCTGGCGGGGCGAGATCTGCCACGTCGCCATGACCGACGCGCTGGGGCGGTTCTCCCGCTACAAGGTCGTCGACCCTTCGTTCCACAACTGGACGGGGCTCGCGATGGCGCTCCGCGACCAGCAGATCTCCGACTTCCCGCTCTGCAACAAGAGCTTCAACCTCTCCTACTGCGGGCACGACCTCTAGGAAGCGCCGATGCTGAAATTCATCCTCGCTCGACTGCAGCAG
>Ga0316620_10001098_pt1 | contig 11433 bp, 11 predicted proteins | sample OWC_Aug_M1_C1_D5_FD_207651 | JGI IMG/M metagenome (GOLD analysis project Ga0316620, IMG submission 207651) | Wetland soil microbial communities from Old Woman Creek delta, Ohio, United States - OWC_Aug_M1_C1_D5_B | ecosystem: Environmental > Terrestrial > Soil > Wetlands | place: USA: Ohio... | reverse complement strand
CCGCGCAACGTCGGCCAGCCCTTGGTGAGGAGCAGGTCCTTGATCGAGACCGGGACGCCGTCGAGCGTTCCCTTCGGCTCGCCCCTCATCCAGCGCACCTCGGACTCCTTGGCTGCGCCGAGCGCGTCGGGGGCGAGGAAGCAAAAGCAGTTCAGGGCCGGGTTGAGGTCGCCGATCCGCTTTAGCACCGCTCGCGTCACCTCGACGGGCGAGGCGCGCTTGCTGCGATAGAGATGAAGCAGCTCGACGGCGGAGAGGGTGAGCAGGTCGGATGCCATGGGTTTCGCCGGGGGAATTGGTGCGGGGACGGAATACAGCTTAACGTATGTGCCTTCACTTTTCACCGGAGAGCCCGCACATGCCCTCGACCGTGGTCGATTCAGCGATATTCGGCAACATCTTCTCCACCGAGGCGATGCGCAGGGTCTGGTCGGACGAGAACCGCACGCAGAAATACCTCGACGTCGAGGCGGCGCTGGCGCGGGTGCAGGGCAGGCTCGGACTGATCCCGGCCGAAGCGGCCGAGGAGATCGTGCGCCACGGCGAAATCGGGCAGATCGACATGGACAAGCTGCGCCAGCAGACCGAGCGCATCGGCTACCCGGTGCTTGGCGTCGTGTCGCAGCTGAACGCGCTGTGCCGCGACGGGCTGGGCGAATACTGCCACTGGGGCGCGACCACGCAGGACATCACCGACACCGCGACCGTGCTGCAGGTGCGCGAGGCGCTCGAGCTGGTCGAGGCCGACCTGGCCGCAATCTCGGCCGCGCTGGCCGATCTCGCGCGCCGCTACCGCGACACGCCGATGGCGGGGCGCAGCAACCTGCAGCAGGCGGTGCCGGTGTCCTTCGGCTACAAGATGGCGGGGCTGCTCTCTGCGATCGAGCGCCACCGCGAGCGGCTGGCGCAGCTCAAGCCGCGCGTGCTGGTGGGCGAGTTCGCCGGCGCGGCCGGCACCCTCGCTTCGCTCGAGAAGGGCGCGATGGAGACCCAGGAAGGCCTGATGCGCGAGCTCGGCCTCGGCCAGCCGGTGATCGCCTGGCACACGATCCGCGACAACATCGCGGAAGTCGGAGCGTTCCTCGGCCTGCTGGGCGGAACGCTCGGCAAGCTCTCGATGGACGTGAAGCTCCTGATGCAGACCGAGGTCGGCGAGGTGTTCGAGCCCTTCGCCCACGGCCGTGGCTCGAGCAGCACGATGCCGCAGAAGCGCAACCCGATCTCGAGCTGCTACATCCACGCCGCCGTTGCGGTGGTGCGCCAGCACGCCGCTTCGCTGATGGACGCCATTGTCGCCGACCACGAGCGCTCGACCGGCCCCTGGGAAATCGAATGGATCGTCCTGCCCGAGGCCTTCTGCCTCACCGCCGGCGCCCTGCGCCAGGCGCGCGCGCTGGTCGAAGGCCTAGAGGTCGACCCCGCGCGCATGCGCGCCAACCTCGACCTGACCCACGGCCTGATCGCCTCCGAAGCCGTCATGATGGGGCTGGGCACACACCTCGGCCGCGAACGCGCGCACGACCTCGTCTACGACTTGTGCCGCGAGGCGATCGCCCGGGACCAGCCGCTGCTCGAGCTGCTGGCCGGCAACGCCGAGATCAGCCGCCACCTCGACCGCGCCGCGCTCGCGCGGCTTTGCGACCCGGCGAACTACCTGGGGCTCGCGGGCGTGATGGTCGACCGGGTGCTCGCCCGGCTGGGCTGAAGCACGCGAGCGGTGCCGGCGCGATTCGCTTCGCCGAGCCGCGCCGCCGGGCACAATCGTTCAAGTTCGCGCCTGGAAGGCCGGAATGCGAACGGCGCTATGGCAAATAAAGGTTTGCGTCGCCGTTGGGTTGAGCCGGGGGCTAGCCCGCCAACGCCGCCGCGACCGCGGCCAGCGCCTCGGGGCGGACGCTCATTTCGGTATGTCCGAGTTCCGGAATGACGGTGATCGGAATATCGGTGCGAATCGATTGAAACAGCGGCGCGAATTGCTCGGCGAAAAATAGTTGGTCTGCGCTACCGACCAGTACGGTCATGGGTTTTGTTACTCGGCGGATATTATCGCGAAAATCCGCCATGGCCGCGAAGTTCTGCATGAGCCGGAAGGAATAGTTCGCGACAAACGTCCCGTCGTCGTTCGCGCGAACGCCGAAGGCCAGCACGGGCAATCCGTCAAACCAATGGATCCCGAATCGATCGAGGATCGTCAGCGCAACGATGCGCGGAATATAGGGCGCCGCCCACCCGCCGGTGCCTGGGCGGATCGTCGGCGCGTTGTGGGGGAGAGCCGGCGAAATCAGAATATAGCGATCGAACGGGCCCCCATCCGGCGCGCCTGCGATGCGCAGCGCAAACCCGCCGCCCGAGGAAAATCCCATAAGCGTGGCGCGCGCATTCGGGAATTTTTTGCGCAAAAACGCCATCAAATCGGCGATGTCGTCGTCCAATTGCCCGATATAAGCGATATCGCCGTGCGGTCCCGATGCGCCATGGCCGCGCAAATCCAATGTGAAGACTGTATATCCCGCGCCCTGCGCGGCCTTGGCGAGCGGATGCAGCGACGCGCTGTGGGCGGACGAACCGTGAACGATGACGGCGATTCGCTCGGCGCCTCCCGGATAGGTGCGATAGGCCAGCGGCGTGCCGTCGCGCGCGGCATAGGTTTGCGTCGGCGGAAGGTCGCTGTAATCGACTGCGGCGAAAGGGGCGCCGATGGAGGTTAGTGGCGGAGGCGCCGGTGAAGTTCCGAAAATGATAGCGCCTGCTAATCCGGCGATCAGTACGACGAGTGTGACGAGGGCGCCGCGAAGGGCGACGTGGATCAATCGTTTGGCGGTCATTTGTCCGAACTCGCGGGGAGGAAAGGACGGAACGACGCACCCCCGGGTGGCGGCATTCAACGGTATCGCCATATTAGCCCGAACTGGGTGACATCGCGCCAATCTTGATAAAAAGAGCGAGGCATTCATGCAAACCAAAATCCCCTGCGTTTTCATGCGTGGCGGCACGTCGAAAGGGCCGTTCTTCAAGGCGTCCGACCTGAAGGATAGGAAATTCCTTCGCGCCCACGCCCCGAAACGCGGGCGGTGCCGGCGCGTCTCGGATCGCCGAGCGGCGCTGCTGGCCACAATCGTTTAAGTTCGCGCCTGGAAGGTCGGAATGCAAACCGCCTTATGGCAAATGCTGCGCCCCTTTGGCGCGTTCGGGTAAGTTCGGGAACAGCGAGGACTGTGAGCGCCGCGTGGGGTGCGCTCAGGCGAGGTCGGGCACGGGAGCATCAAGCGTATGGCCGTTTATTGCCGATTGCTGTCGTTCATGTGGCAAGTCGCTGGTTTCCGGCGGCAATCTTCAGAATCAAGTCGCCTGCATAAGGTGCGAATCCTCGTGGGGACGCCAGTTCGTGGAAGCGGCAGGACGGGGGCGTGATGAGCGCGCGGCCTGGAGAGGCGGACCCACGCGCGCACCGCCGTGCGATCGTGCTGATGATCATCGCGCCGATGCTCTGGAGCATCGCCGGCGTGGTCACGCGCCATCTCGAATTCGCCGGGCGCTGGGAAGTGACTTTCTGGCGCAGCCTGTTCGCCGCCCTGTTTGTGCTCGCCGCACTGCTCGCAACACGCGGCCGCGGCGCGTGGAATGCGCTGCGCGCCGGCGGCAGCTACGGCCTGCTGTCCGGTGCGATGTGGGCCATCATGATGATCGCGTTCATGCTGGCGCTGATGACCACGACCACCGCCAATACCCTGATCGTCAACAGCATCACGCCGCTGGTTACCGCGCTGCTCGCGCGCGCGGTGCTGCGCGATCCGATCGCCGCGCGCACCTGGGCTGCGATCGGGCTGGCGATCGCCGGCATGCTGTGGATGTTCGGCTCGCGCTTTGCCGCGGGCGAACCGCGCCACCTCGCCGGGATGGCGATCGCCTTCGCCGTGCCGCTGGCGGCGGCGGTGAATCTGGTGACGCTCAAGCACGCCGGCCGCTCGGTCGACCTCGTCCCGGCGGTGCTCATCGGCGCCGCGCTCTCGGCCGCCGTTAGCTTGCCGTTCGCGATGCCGTTCCACGCCAGCGCGCACGATCTCATCCTGCTCGCCGCGCTGGGTTGCCTGCAGCTCGGCTTGCCGTGCATGCTCATGGTGCGCGCAAGCTCGCAGCTGTCGGCGCCCGAGATTTCGTTGCTGGCGATGCTCGAAGTGGTGCTCGGTCCGCTGTGGGTCTGGTTGGGCGCCGGTGAAGTGCCCGCGTTGGCGACGCTGACGGGAGGCTCGCTGGTGATCGCGGCGCTGCTACTGAACGAGCTTGCCGCATTCGGCGGGCGGGTGCGCGCGCGGCCCCGTGCCGCCGGACAACGCTAAATCCCAACAGGTACATGAAGATCTCGGTCGTCGTACCGGCATTCAATGAAGAGCGGCTTCTCGCCGCCTCGTTGCGGCATCTGCAAGGGGCCATGTCGGTGTTCGTGCGGCGCGGCTGGACTTCGGAGCTGATTGTTTGCGACAACAACTCGACCGATCGCACGGCGCAAATTGCGCGCGTGGCGGGCGCCCAGGTCGTGTTCGAACCCGTCAATCAGATCAGCCGGGCCCGCAACACCGGCGCGGCACATGCGCAAGGCGACTGGCTGATCTTCGTCGACGCCGACTCCTATCCGAGCCAGGCCCTGTGCGAGGACGTCGCGAGGGAAATTGAATCGGGCCGTTGCCTGGCCGGCGCCAGCACGGTGCGGATCGAGTCGGATCGTCCCCTTATCCGGTCACTGGGTCTTCTCTGGAACGCGCTCAGCAGGTTCAACAAATGGGGGGCAGGTGCATTCATCTTTTGTGAAGCGGCCATCTTCAAGCGGCTCGGCGGCTTCAGCCAGGAGCTGTATGCGGCGGAAGAAATCGATTTGTTTCGCAGGCTAAAGCGTCTTGCGCGCCGCGAGCGGCGGACCATTGCGATCCTCCATCGCCATCCGTTGGCGACAAGCGACCGCAAAGCGAGGCTCTATACGGCGCGGGAGCTGCTGATGTTCATGCTGAAGACTGTTGCCACCGGCGGCCGAACGCTGCGCAACGCCAAGGAATGCTTCTCGTGGTACGACGGCAGGCGTTGATGGGGGGCAGTGACGACACACGCTGCGGCGTACCCGACTGCACGCCCGAGCAGAGCGGCTAGCGGCCTATGGACACGATTTACTTGGGTTAATCCTGAATCCCCGTGGAGACGCCAACTTCAGCTTTCGATCCTGTGCAGAGCTCAGCTAAGACGTGGCGAGTGGCTGCTCCTCGGCCGTTGCTGCCGCTTACACCGGAAACATCGAGCGGCCGGTGTCCAGTTGCTTGCTGACGTTAGTGGAAATTTCAATACGAATGACTGCTTTCTACGGAGCCGGGACTTCCTCGTTCTCCAAGCAAAGGAGCGTCAGCGTCTGATCCCAATTCTGGAGGTGGCGGGCCTGCTCAAGGAGACTCCCTCCGCGTCTCCAGTCCGAAAGCCGCATGTCAAGGCAAGTCAACGTATAGCACGACGGCAGAAGCCTGGGCCTCGGAGTTACCCAGTAATGGTAGGGATCGCCAAGTCGTCCCTGCGCTAGTCAGCCCAGGGAGTGATTTTGGATGCAGCCTTAGACCAATGCCATCCGACGGCGCCCCGACCGGTAAACGGTGGCGCCGCGCCGCAAGGTCTTGCGCATGATTCCGGGAATTTCGCTTGCGGCGCACGCCGCGCTGAAATAATGACCTTGTATCTCGTCGCACCCCTCGTTGCGCAAGAAGCTGACCTGCGCCTCGCTTTCGACTCCTTCCGCCACCACCTTCAGGCGCAGGGTATGTGCCATGGCGATGATCGCCTGGGCGATCGCCATGCTGTTCACATCATGCGGGATATCCTCGACGAAGGAACGATCCAGTTTCACGCTGTCGATCGGGAAGCGCTTCAGGTACGCGAGCGATGAATATCCGGTGCCGAAATCGTCGATCGCCACGCTGATTCCCAGATCCTTCAGCCGACGCAGAGTGTTGACCGCCTGCGCGGGGTCATTCATGACCATACTCTCGGTGATCTCGAGCTCCAGGTCCGACCCTTGCAGTCCAGATTCGGCGAGCGCCGACTGAATGTCGTGGACCAGGCTCTCTTCGGCGAACTGGCTGGGTGAAAGGTTAACCGCGACGGCGACTCGCTGCGTGCCCTGACGCTGCCACGCCCGGTTCTGCATGCACGCAGTCTTCAGCACCCAGGCGCCAATCGGCCGTATCAGGTCGCTCTCCTCGGCGATGGGAATAAAGCGGTTCGGCGCGAGCAGTCCCATCGCCGGATGCTGCCAGCGCACCAGCGCCTCCATGCCGCAGATATGGCCGCCGGCAAGGTCCGCCTTGGGCTGATAGTGCAGCCTCAATTCGCCGCGCTCCAGCGCGCGGCGCAGCCCGGATTCCAGCGCAAGGCGCTCGCGGGAATAATTGTCCATCTGCGCCGAATAGAACTGGAAGTTGTTTCCTCCCTTCCCTTTGGCGCGGTACAGCGCAATGTCCGCGTTCTTCAGCAGGGTCCGGCCGTCGTCCGGGTAGACACTGATGCCGATGCTGGCGGTGCTGTGAATTACCTCCCCTTCGATGACGAAGGGTTCCGCAATGGCGTCCAGTAGCCTCTGCGACAGGTGGGCGATCGGCTCGCGGTCCGGGAGCTCGTCCATCAATATTACGAATTCGTCGCCCCCCTGCCGGGCGATCGTGTCGGTCTCCCGCAAGCAGTCATAGAAGCGCCGCGCCGCAATGTTGATCAGCGCGTCGCCGGCCTCGTGGCCCAGCGTATCGTTCACGTGCTTGAAGCGGTCCAGATCGACGAGCAGGACGGCAAGCGCCCGGCCGTGGCGCTGCGCCCCCGCAAGGGCGTGCGACAAGCGCTCGTGGAGCAGGGTGCGATTGGGCAGCGCCGTCAGCGGATCATGCGTGGCAACGATCCTGAGCTTTTCGTCCGTCTGCCTGCGCACCGCGGCTTCTCGGCAGACAAGGTGATAGATCAAGCCGAGGAAGACAAGGCCGAAAAACGTAGCGATGTACTGCGTCGCAAGGCTGAATTTGGAACGTTCTTGAAGCTGTCGCGTCCGCTGCGTGAACAACTGGTCCTGGTTCGCCCTGAGCTGCGTGAAGAGATTGTAGATATCGCCCAGGTTTCGCCTGGACTCTTCGGTTGAAATGGCCTTAAGGGTGCCCTGCGCATCCCCGTTGTTCAGCAACCTGAGCGCATCGTCGAATTCAGCGGTGCGCGCCGCAATCGACGACTGCATTGCACCGATCTTTTCCAACTCGACAGGCTCGTTGCCGACCAGCGTGCGGATGTCGTTGAGGCGGCGACCGGCACCCCGAAGCTGTTCGCCGGAATCTTCGAGGTACTCCTTCCTCTCGGTGATGATGTAGCTGCGCAGCCCCGCTTCGGAATTCGCGACGGCGGAGCTGACGCTCCTCAGCTGTTCCATGACCTGCAAGCCGCCCTCGACGGCACGAGTCTCCGCCGTGAGCGAGGCAATCGTTTGATAGGCGACCAACGCATTCACGGCGAGGATCAAGAACCCCAAACCGAACCCGATGATGACTCGCCTGGGAATCCCTGGGCTCATGGAAAAGACCTCAGTGAACGCACGCCGACGACGTGCATCGTATGCCCATGGCGAAGCTGACATGTGGACAATTCGTCATCGCAGACAATTTCTTGCGTGTAGGTCTGCCAGCAGCGTCAACGGTTTAGTGGCGGCGCCGATCTTTCCTTCGGTGCTCCGCTGACAGCTCGGCAGCTAAAGTCGCACGGGGCGGGGAGATGGCCAAGCGAATGCGGCGCTTTCGGGTGCGCGACGCAGACGGACGGAAATGTCCGGCTAACGCCCTTCGATCTATTCTTGATCCAAACCGACAGGTCAGCGGAGGCACTTGGCAGCTACTGGATTTGCTAGGTACTTGAATTCCGATTGAGTGGAAAAGGATCCAACTCCGGCCTTCGCGTTGCTGCAGCGCAGAGCCGGGCGACCCGAAGCGGGCGAGTTTCACCGGGCGCCATCACCGTGCCACGCTTGTTCGGCGCCACGTGAGGATCGATCTGATCCGTCGTTTCCGATGGCCGCTACTGGCCGGGAGCCCCGTTGGATAGAGCGCCCGCGAAGGACCCCTACGTCAATCCACCTGTTCTTGCCATCGTCCGCTCTTAGCGTTTGCACGGAATCGCCAGTCTCGGCCAGTAGCTGCAAGCGCATCCAGATGTCAACTTGTCTGCCGTGCCGAACAGCCAGGCGCCGCCCAGGGCCGGCGGCAGCACTGCGGCGTAGAAGTCACCGGTACGGCGGACGGCGGCGCCGGCGGCGCGGCAGCGTGCGGCGAGGGCCTCGGGGTCCTTGCATGCGAGGGCGTAGCCGGCGAGCGCGGGTGCTGGGGGCGCGGCGCCCAGCAGCGCGGCGAGGTCGCGCTGGCGGCCGATGATGATGTCCCCTCTTGAAGTGCTCAATCTTATGAATTTTCCCTCACGGGACGGAAGCAGGCCGGTGAAGCGCGCGTAGCGCGCGGCGACCGCGGACGGATCGTCGGCCACCACGAACGCGGCGGCGAGGGCGGTGACGCCGTTGGCGTGCGCGAGCCAGCGCGGCTGCCAGACGTATTCGGGGGTGCGGTGCTCGACGAACTGGACGCGACCTTCGGGCATCGCCTCGGGCGGGACGCGCACGACGGCGAAGCGGGCGCGGCGCGTTTCGCCTTCGAGCTCGACGTCGCGCTCGAGGTCGACCTGCGGCAGCGGGGCGAAGCCGTGGCGCTCGAGGCGCGCGTGCTCCTCGGCGGCGGCCGGCGTGCCCAGGGCGAGGATGTGCACGCCCGGGTAGCGCGCCATCGCCTCGCGCGTGCGGCGCGCGTGCGGCGTGTCGGCGACCGGGGCGAGGAATTCGAGGTAACCGTCCTCGAGCATCACGCAGCGGTTGGCGGTGCCGGCGGGGCCGTCCTGGGTCGACTGCTCGGAAGTGGGCGTGACGACGAAGCCGAGCGCCTCGAGCGCGCGGCCGGCTGCGTCCAGGTCGGGCACGAAGTGCGCGACGTGGTCGAGGACGAGGGACCCCGGTTCGGCGGTTTGCGGCAAGTGGTTTATCCGTAACCTGACGGGTGCAATAATAGCCGCATGATCGAGCGCAGCCATCACGACATGGGCGGGTTGCCGGCGGGCAAGGTCGAGCGCAGCGAGCACGACTACGCCGAGTGGGAGCGGCGGGTCGACGCGCTGATGGTGCTGCTGTCCGGGGTGTTCGACGGCAAGAAGCTTCTGACCGTCGACGAGCTGCGCAAGAACATCGAGGCGCTCGGCCCCGAGGCCTACGACCGGATGAGCTATTACGAGCGTTGGGTGACCTCGATCACGCAGACCATGCTCCAGCGCGGGGTCATCACCACCGAGGAGCTGGCGCGCAAGATGCGGGAGGTCGAAGAGCGTGGCCGTTGAGGCGCTGTTCAGGCCCGGGGACCGGGTGCGGGTCATGAGGGCCTATCCGCTCGGGCACGTGCGTACGCCGTACTACATCCGCGGGCACGACGGCGTGATCGAGCGGCTGTGCGGATCGTTTCCCAATCCGGAGGAGCTCGCCCAGATGCGCAGCGGCCTGCCCGCGCAGCCGCTTTACCGCGTGCGCTTCCGGCAGAACGAGGTCTGGCCCGACTATCGTGGCAGGCCCGACGACGTGGTCGAGGTCGAAATATTCCAACACTGGCTGGAGAAGGGGTGAGCGAGCTCGGCCGTTACCAGCCGCTTTCGTATTTCCAGCTGATGGAGATCAGCCTGCGCGAGCTGCTGGTCGAGAAGGGCGTCGTGAGCGAGACGCAGATCGAGGCGACGGTGGAGGACATGCGCGCGCGCGGTCCTGAGCGCGGCGCGAGGGTCGTGGCGCACGCCTGGACCGACGCCGCGTACAAGCGGCGGCTGCTCGAGAACGGCACCGCGGCCTGCGAGGAGCTCGGCCTGGACGTTCCGGCGCTCCGGCTGGTGGTGGTCGAGAACACCGCCGAGGCGCACAACGTCATCGTCTGCACGTTGTGCTCGTGCTATCCCCGGATGCTGCTCGGCCTGCCCCCCGACTGGTACAAGTCTCGCAATTACCGCAGCCGCGTGGTGCGCGAGCCGCGCGCCGTGCTGGCCGAGTTCGGAACCGTGATCCCGGAAAGCGTCAGGATCCGCGTGCACGACTCGACCGCCGACATGCGCTACATGGTGCTGCCGATGCGCCCCGCGGGCACCGAGGGCTGGGACGAGCAGCGCCTGGCGGAGCTCGTCACGCGCGATTCCATGATCGGCGTGGCGCTTCCGAAGGCGCCTTGAAAGACAAGGCCCCAAAGCCGCTCGGCGTGCTTCCGCTGGGCGACGCGGCGGCGTACGTCGAGTACTCCGAGACTCTCGACCTCGCGGTGAACGATGCCGTGCAGCGGCTCGCCGCCGCGGTGCGAGGGCGCGCCGTGCCGTGGATACGCGACGTGGTGCCCGCGCTCGGCGGCCTGGCGCTGCACTTCGAGGTCGATCACGCCGCGCTGCCCGACGCGCCACTGCAGGCCGCCGCCGAGCTGGTCGACGAGTGCCTGAAGCAGGACCTGCCCGCCTCGGACGAAGTCGGGCGCGCGATCGAGGTGCCGGTGTGCTACGACCCCGAGCTCGCGCTCGACCTCGTGGAAGTCGCCGAACGCGTCAAGCTCGCGCCGGAGGAGGTTGCCCGGCGCCATGCAGCGGCCGAGTACCGCGTGCTGATGATGGGCTTCTCGCCCGGGCTGCCGTATCTCGGCGGGCTCGACCCGAGTATCGCGGTGCCGCGCCGCGCCACGCCGCGCGCCACGGTGCCGGCCGGCTCGGTCGCCATCGCCAACCTGCAGGGGGTCGTGTACCCCTATGCGATCCCGGGCGGCTGGAACGTGATCGGACGAACGCCGCTCACGGTATTCGATGCGGGCCGCGCGCCGCCCAGCCTGTTCGCACCCGGCGACCGCGTGCGCTTCGCGCCGGTCACGCGCGCCGAGTTCGAGCGCCTGCGTGAAGCGGGGCGCGCGGCACCATGAGCATCAAGGTGCTGCGCCCCGGCCTGCTCACCACGGTGCAGGACCGCGGGCGCTATGGCCTGCAACACCTCGGGATCGTTCCCGCGGGTGCGATGGATCCCATTGCGCACGTGCTCGCGAACGCGCTGGTCGGCAATGCGGTCGACGAAGCGACGCTGGAAATCACGGTGATCGGCCCCGAGCTCGAATTCGAGCAGCGAGCGCTGGTCGCGCTGTGCGGCGCGGAGTTCGATGCACGCGCCGACGGCCACGCGCTGCCGCTGAACCGGCCGGTGCTGCTCGAGGCCGGCACGCGCCTCACGCTGCGCCGCGCGTTGCGCGGCGCGCGCGCCTACCTCGCGATCGCAGGCGGGGTCGCGCTCGACGAGGTGCTCGGCAGCCGGAGCACCTACGTTCCGGCGCGCTTCGG
>Ga0316620_10001095_pt1 | contig 11444 bp, 10 predicted proteins | sample OWC_Aug_M1_C1_D5_FD_207651 | JGI IMG/M metagenome (GOLD analysis project Ga0316620, IMG submission 207651) | Wetland soil microbial communities from Old Woman Creek delta, Ohio, United States - OWC_Aug_M1_C1_D5_B | ecosystem: Environmental > Terrestrial > Soil > Wetlands | place: USA: Ohio... | reverse complement strand
CGCCTGCTGCACTTCGACGGGGCCAGCGGCGCGCTCCAAGACCTGGCTTTCACGGACTTCCCTACTCTGATCGGCGCGCGCGACGTGCTCGTGCTGAACGACACGCGCGTCATCAAGGCGCGTCTCGTCGGGCGCAAGAGCACGGGCGGGCGGGTTGAACTGCTGGTCGAGCGCATCCTGAACGAGCGCGAGGCACTCGCCCTAGTGCGCGCCAGCCATTTGCCCGCGGCGGGCAGCACGCTGCTCGTGGGCGACGATTTGCGCATCGAGGTTCTCGCGCGCGAGGACGACCTGTACCGGCTGCGCTTTCAAGATGCGAGCGTCGCCGACGCGCTCGAGCGCCACGGCGCGATCCCGCTGCCGCCGTACATTGCACGCGCGCCCGAGTTGCGCGACGCGGAGCGCTACCAGACCGTCTATGCCGCGCACCCGGGTGCGGTCGCGGCGCCCACGGCCGGACTGCATCTCGACCAGGCGATGCTGGCCGCACTGGCGCAGCGCGGAGTGCGCATCGCCCGCGTGACCCTGCATGTGGGCTTGGGCACCTTCCAGCCCGTGCGCGCCGAGCGTGTCGAGGCCCACCGCATGCACCGCGAGCGCTTCGAGGTGCCGCCGAGCGCGGTCGAGCAAATCGCCGCGGCGCGCGCCGCGGGTGGCCGAGTGCTCGCCGTCGGCACGACCGCGCTGCGCGCGCTCGAGAGCGCCGCGCGCGGCGGTCGCCTGCAGGCGACCACCGGCGAAACGGACCTATTCGTCTATCCCGGATTCCGTTTTCGCGTTGTAGATTGCCTGCTCACCAACTTCCACTTGCCAAGATCGAGCCTGATGATGCTGGTGGCGGCATTTGCAGGCCTCGATCACATCTTGCGCGCCTACGCCCACGCGGTCGAGCGACGGTACCGATTCTTCAGCTACGGCGACGCGATGCTGATCGAGAGGGCCGCTTGAGACTTGCCGTCTCGCACCGCGACGGCGCGGCGCGCCGCGGCCGGCTGCGGCTAGCGCATGGCGCGATCGACACGCCGGCGTTCATGCCCGTCGGGACCTACGGCTCGGTGAAGGCGATGTCGCCACAGGAGCTCACCGATATCGGCGCCCAGATCGTGCTCGGCAACACCTTCCATCTGTGGCTGCGCCCAGGCCTGGATGTCATCGCCGCGCACGGGGGCCTGCACCGCTTCATGGGCTGGAGTGGCCCGATTCTCACGGACTCGGGCGGCTTCCAAGTGTTCAGCCTGGGCGCATTGCGCAAGGTGAGCGAGGAAGGCGTCAGATTCGCCTCGCCTGTGAACGGCGACCGGCTGTTTCTCACGCCGGAGGAATCGATGCGCATCCAGTGCGTGCTCGACTCCGACATCGCGATGGTGCTGGACGAATGCACGCCGCATCCGGTCGCGCAGAGCGAAGCCGAAAGCTCGATGCGACTGAGCCTGCGCTGGGCGGCACGCTCGAAGGAGGCGTTCGCCGGCTCATCGAACCTGCTATTCGGAATCGTGCAGGGCGGTGTCTACGAGTCGCTGCGCGAGCAGTCGCTCGCGGGCCTAGTCGACATCGGCTTCGACGGATACGCAATCGGCGGACTTGCGGTCGGCGAACCGAAGGCCGACCGCAGCCGTATTCTCGCTCACGGCGCGCCGCGGCTGCCGGAGGACAAACCTCGCTACCTGATGGGCATGGGCACACCAGAAGACATCGTCGAGGCGGTCGGCGTCGGCGTGGATATGTTCGACTGTGTGCTGCCGACGCGCAATGCGCGCAACGGCTGGCTGTTTACGCGCTGGGGCGACGTCAAGATCCGTAATGCGCGCTACCGCAACGACACGCGCCCGCTCGACGCGAGCTGCGCGTGCTATGCCTGCCGCAACTTCTCGCGCGCTTACCTGCACCACTTGCACCGGGCGAACGAGATCCTCGGGGCGCGACTCAACACTCTGCACAACCTGCACTACTACCAGCAGCTGATGGGCGAGCTGCGCGCGGCGATCGAGCTCGGCCGGCTGCGCGAGGTGAGCGAGCGAATTCTGCTGGAGCGCCGCGCGCCGGTGCTATAATTCGCCGCTTTTCCCGCCACAGCAAGGAGTTAGACGTGTCGATCTCCTCCGCATTCGCGCAAGCCACGGGAGGCGGCGCCGGCGACTCGGGGCTCATCGGCCTGCTGCCGATCATCCTCATGTTCGGCCTGCTGTACTTCCTGATGATCCGGCCGCAAATGAAGCGCGCCAAGGAGCAGCGGCAGATGATCGAAGGCCTGCAGAAAGGGGACGAGGTCGTGACCTCCGGCGGCATGGTCGGGCGCATCACCAAGCTCGCCGACGCGTACGTCACGCTCGAGATCGCCCCCAACACCGAAGTGCACGTCCAGAAGGCGGCGGTGTCGACCCTGCTGCCCAAGGGTAGCCTCAAGACCATTCAGTGAACCGCTTTCCCGTCTGGAAGTACGCGATGATCGCGGTCGCGATCGTCGTTGCCTTCGTCTACGCCCTGCCGAATCTCTACGGCGAATCGCCGGCGGTCCAGGTCTCGACCACCTTAGCCACCGTGAACGTCGACGCCGCCCTCATGTCGCGCGTCGAGGCGGACCTCAGGGCCGCAAACATTCCCTACACCGGGGCGGTGCTCGATTCCAACGGGCTGCGCATCCGCTTCGCCGACACCGACACGCAGCTCAAGGCCAAGGACCTGATCGAGAAGGCGATCAACGAGCCGTCGAATCCCAGCTACGTTGTCGCGCTGAACTTGCTGTCATCTTCGCCGTCGTGGCTCACGGCGATGCACGCCCTGCCGATGTACCTCGGGCTCGACCTGCGCGGCGGCGTGCATTTCCTGCTGCAAGTGGACATGCAGGCAGCAATCACCAAGCGGCTCGACAGCGTCGCGAGCGACCTGCGCACGACGCTGCGCGACAAGAACGTGCGCCACCTCGGCGTTATGCGCCAGGGCGACACGCTGCGCGTACGCTTCAGCGACCCGGCGATGCGCGACCGCGCCCGCGATCTGATCGCCACAACGCAGCCCGATCTCGCGGCGACCGATCGCGACGAGGGTAGCGATTACCTGCTGGTGTGCACGTTGAAACCGCAGGCACTCAGGCGCACCCAGGAATATGCCATCAAGCAGAACATCACCACGCTGCACAATCGGATCAACGAGCTGGGCGTCGCCGAGCCGGTGATCCAGCAGCAGGGTGCCGACCGCGTGGTGGTGGAGCTGCCGGGCGTACAGGACACGGCCCGGGCGAAGGAGATCCTCGGACGCACCGCCAGCCTCGAGATCCGTATGGTCGACGAGGACAGGATGCGTCCCGACATCCTCGCCGCCGCGGCCAAGGGCGAGGTGCCCTTCGGCGACGACTACTACGTCGACCGCAACGGCCAGCCGCTGCTCGTCAAGAAGCAGGTCGTCCTGACGGGCGACCGGCTCACCGACGCGCAACCCGGCTTCGACTCCCAGACCAACGAGCCGGCGGTGCACCTGCAGCTGGACGGCACCGGCGCGCGCGTCTTCCAGCAGGTCACGCGCGAGAACGTCGGCAAGCGCATGGCGATCCTGCTGATCGAAAAGGGCAAGGGCGAGGTGGTCACGGCGCCCGTGATCCGCAGCGAAATCGCGGGCGGCAGGGTGCAGATCTCCGGGCACATGAGCACCGTCGAAGCGAACAACATCGCGCTGTTGCTGCGCGCCGGCGCGCTTGCCGCCCCGATGGAGATCGTCGAGGAGCGCACCGTCGGCCCAAGCCTCGGGCGCGAGAACATCGACCAGGGCTTCAACTCGACCAGGTGGGGCTTCGCCATCATCGTCGTCTTCATGTCGATCTATTACTTGGTGTTCGGCGTGATTTCGTCCATTTCTCTGGCGATCAACCTGCTCTTCCTCGTCGCGCTGCTTTCGCTGCTGCAGGCGACGCTTACCCTGCCCGGCATCGCGGCCGTTGCGCTCGCGCTCGGCATGGCGATCGACGCCAACGTGCTCATCAACGAGCGTATCCGCGAGGAGATCCGCGGCGGGGCGACGCCGCAGGCTGCCATCCATGCGGGCTACGAGCGCGCCTGGGGGACGATTCTCGATTCGAACATCACCACGCTGATCGCCGGCCTCGCGCTCCTGATTTTCGGCCAGGGGCCGGTGCGCGGCTTCGCCGTCGTGCATTGCCTCGGAATTCTCACGTCGATGTTCTCGGCCGTGACCGTCTCGCGCGCGATGGTGAACCTCAGTTATGGGCACCGCCGCCGCGTGGCCAAGCTGTCGATCGGCAATACCGCCTGGAAGTAGCCGGCAAGGGATAGATCCGGATGGAGTTCTTCAAGATCCGCCGCGTCATACCGTTCATGCGGTATGCGCTGATTTTCAACGTCATATCGCTCATCACGTTCCTCGCCGCGGTATTTTTCCTCGCCACCAGGGGCCTAAACCTCTCGATCGAATTCACCGGCGGCACGCTGATCGAGGTGAACTACACGCACGCCGCGGACGTGCAGAATATCCGCGACGCGCTCAAGCACGCCGGCTACGAGTCCGAGGTGCAGACTTTCGGCTCCTCGCAGGACGTGCTCATCCGCATGCCGATCAAGAAGGGACAGTCGAGCTCCGACCTGTCGCAGAAGATCTCGGCGCTGCTCAAGACCCAGGACCAGACCGCCAGCGTGCGGCGCGTGGAGTTCGTCGGCCCGCAGGTGGGCTCGGAGCTGGCCCAGTACGGCGCGCTCGCGCTGATCGTGACCGCGTTAGGCATCGTCGCCTACCTCGCGCTTCGTTTCGAGTGGAAGTTCGGCCTGTCGGCGATCATTGCCAACCTGCACGACGTGGTGATCATCCTGGGCTTCTTCTCTTTCTTCCAGTGGGAGTTTTCGCTGCCCGTGCTCGCCGCGGTGCTGGCGGTGCTGGGCTATTCGGTGAACGAGTCGGTGGTCGTGTTCGACCGGGTGCGCGAGAACTTCCGCAAGATGCGCAAGGCCTCGACGCCGGAAGTGATCGACGCGGCCATCACGGGCACCATCTCCCGCACCGTGATCACGCACGGTAGCACCCAGGCGATGGTGACCACGATGCTCATCTTCGGCGGGCCAGCGCTGCACTACTTTGCGCTCGCGCTGACGATCGGCATCCTGTTCGGAATCTACTCCTCGGTGCTGGTCGCGAGCCCGCTGCTCATGTGGCTGCGGGTGACGCGCGCGCAGTTCATCAAGCCCAAGCGCGAGCGCCGCGACGAGCACGAGGGCGCCGTCGTCTGACGGCGCGCCTCAGATGCGCCGGGCGAGCTCGGCGGCGCGTCCGACGTAGGTCGCGGGCGTAAGAGCGAGGAGGCGCTTCTTGGCCGCGTCCGGAATCGGCAGACGCCGGATGAAGGCAGCGAGCTGGCGCCGCTCGAGGCGCCTGCCGCGCGACAGGGCCTTCAGCTTCTCGTAGGCGCCGGGCACGCCGTAGCGGCGCATCACCTGCTGCACCGGCTCGGCGAGCACCTCCCAGTTTGCATCGAGGTCCTCGGCCAGGCGCCGCGCGTCCGCCTCGAGCTTGCCCAGGCCACGCAGGCAGGCGCCCCAGGCGAGCAACGTGTGGCCGAGCGCGCTGCCCGAATTGCGCAACGCGGTCGAATCCGAAAGGTCGCGCTGCCAGCGCGATACCGGCAGCTTCTCGGCGAGGTGCCTGAGCAGCGCATTTGCCACGCCGATGTTCCCCTCCGAGTTCTCGAAGTCGATCGGATTGACCTTGTGCGGCATGGTCGAGGAACCGACTTCACCCGCCTTGGGTCTTTGCCGGAAGTAGCCGAGCGATACGTAGCCCCAGATGTCACGGTCCAGCCCGAGCAGCACGCCGTTGGCGCCCGCGTAGGCGTCGAACAGCTCGGCGAAGCAGTCGTGCGGCTCGATCTGGGTGGTGTAAGGATTGAACACAAGCCCCAGCCGCTCGACGAAACGGCGGCAGAAGCGCTCCCAGTCGATGCCCGGATAGGCGACCACGTGCGCGTTGTAATTGCCGACCGCGCCGTTCACCTTGCCGAGCAGGGCGACCGCGGCGATGCGCTCGCGCGCGCGGCGCAGGCGGTGGACGAAGTTAGCCATCTCCTTGCCGAGCGTGGTCGGCGAGGCCGGCTGGCCGTGCGTGCGCGACAGCATCGGCACACGCGCGTAGCGGTGCGCCATGGCCGCGAGCGCTGCGATCAGCTCGTCCAGGCGCGGCAGCATCACTTCGGCGCGCGACTCGGCGAGCATGAGCGAGTACGACAGATTATTGATGTCCTCCGAGGTGCAGGCGAAGTGGATGAACTCCAGCGAGCGCTGCACCTCCGGATTGTTGCCGAGCCGGCCCTTGAGCCAGTACTCGATCGCCTTGACGTCGTGGTTGGTCTGGGTCTCGATGTTCTTGATGTGCTCGCCGTCGCGCTCGGAGAACTCGGCGACCAGGCGCCGCAAGGCCCCCGCGGTCGCCGGCGAGAACGGCTTAAGCTCCCTGATGGCCGGCTCCGCGGCGAGAGCGCGCAGCCAGGCGATCTCGACCCGCACCCGGGTACGGATCAGGGCATGCTCGCTGAAGTAGGGCCGCAGCCGATCGGCGGAGCTTGCGTACCGGCCGTCGAGGGGCGAGAGCGCGGTGAGCAGCGAGGGCATCGGGCGGCGCGGTTCGTTCCTAAGGCCGTATTATAAGGCCCGTAAAGGTATAATCCGCCGCCGTCGCCGCACTCACCACTCATGAAGCTCCTCGTCTCGCTCCCCAGTCCCTACGGCCGCAAGGTGCGTGTGGTACTCACCGAAAAGCGCATCGAGTGCGATCTCGAACTGGTCGACGTGGCGCCCGAAAATTCTGCCGTCGTCGCGCACAACCCGCTCGGCAAGGTGCCCACGCTGCTGCTGGACGATGGCACCGCGCTTTACGATTCCCGCGTCATCGTCGAATTCCTGGACAACGTCTCCCCGATCAGCCGTCTCATCCCGCAGGACAAGCGCGAGCGCGTCGCCGTGCGCCGCTGGGAAGCGCTCGCCGACGGGGTGATCGAAGCGGGCGCCCTGCTGCGCGCCGAGACGCTACGGCCCGAAGGCGAGCGCAGCGCCGCCTGGATGCGCCGCCAGCAGGGCAAGGTCGAGCGCGGGCTGGAGGTGCTCGCCGCCGATCTCGGCGAGCACAACTGGTGCAACAACGACCGCTATACGCTCGCCGACATCGCGCTCGGCTGCTGCCTGGGCTGGCTCGCTTTCCGCCATCCGGCGATCGACTGGCGCGTCCGGTATCCGAACCTCGAAAGGCTGTACGAGCGGCTCTCAGAGCGGCCCGCATTCGCGGACACCGCGCCGCGCTAGGCGCTCAGGCGATGATCGCTCCGCCGAGGCAGACCTCGGCGTCGTACAGCACCACCGACTGGCCGGGCGTGACCGCCCACTGCGGCTCGGCGAACTCGACCGCGATCCGTGCGTCTTCTACGCGCGCCAGCGTGCACGCCGCGTCCGCCTGCCGGTAGCGCGTCTTCGCGCCGTGGTGCGAATGCACGGGCGGCGCCTCGCCCGCCACCCAGCTCGCGTCGAGTCCCGCGAGCGAAGGGCGCATCAGCAGCGTATGGTCGTGGCCCTGCACCACGGTCAGCGTGTTGGCCGCCATGTCCTTGGCGGCCACGTACCAGGGCTCGCCCGCGCCGCCCAGACCGATGCCCTTTCTCTGCCCGATGGTGTAGAAGGCGAGGCCGATGTGCTCGCCGACGCGCCGGCCCTCCGGCGTCACGATCGGCCCCGGCGTATGCGGCAGGTAGCGGTTCAGGAATTCGCGGAATGGCCGCTCGCCGATGAAGCAGATGCCGGTCGAGTCTTTCTTGGCATGGTTGGGCAGGCCCGCCTCCAGGGCGAGGCGGCGCACCTCGGTCTTCTTCAGCCCACCCACCGGGAACAGCACGCGCGCGAGCTGCGCTTGGCTCAGGCGGTGCAGGAAATAGCTCTGGTCCTTGGCGGCGTCGGCGCCGCGCAGGAGCTCGAAGCGCCCGTCGTGCGCGCGCACGCGAGCATAGTGGCCCGTCGCGATCTGCGCCGCGCCGAGCCGCAGCGCATGGTCGAGGAAGGCCTTGAACTTGATCTCGGCATTGCACAGCACGTCCGGATTGGGCGTGCGGCCGGCGGAGTACTCGCGCAGGAAATCGGCGAACACGCGCTCCTTGTACTCGGCGGCGAAGTTCACCGCTTCGAGCGGAATGCCGATCACGTCGGCGGCAGCCGCCGCGTCGACCAGGTCCTGGCGCGTCGAGCAGTACGCGTCGTCGTCGTCGTCCTCCCAGTTCTTCATGAACAGGCCGACCACCTCCCAACCCTGCCGCTTGAGCAGCAGCGCGGCGACGGAGGAATCGACGCCCCCGGACATCCCGACGATGACTTTTTCGGCCATGGCTGGACGGACAGCCCGCGCTCAGGAAAATTCCCGCGAGAACACCTCGAGCGGGAAGCGCCGCCCGACGAGGTAGTCCGCCACGCAGCGCTCGACCAGCGGCGAGCGGTGCTCGGCGCGCCGCGCAGCGAGCTCCGCGGGCGTGAGCCAGCGCGCCGCGACGATCTCCTTGTCCAGACGGCGGCCTTCCTCGAGCCCTTCGAGCCGGCCCGCGAAGGCAAAGCGCAGGAAAGTCACGCCCGCCTTGTCGTACACCCAGCGATAGATGCCCACCAGCGCCGTGGGCGTGAAGCGGTACGCGGTCTCCTCGAGCGTCTCGCGCGCGCAGGCCGCAACCAGGCTCTCTCCCGGATCGAGGTGCCCCGCGGGCTGGTTCAGCACCCGGCGGCCGTCGGCGATCTCTTCGACGAACAGGAACTTTCCGTCGCGCTCGACCACGGCGGCGACCGTGGCGCTCGGGCGCCAGACTTCGCTCATGCCGCCTTCTTCGTGTTCTTGCGGATGAATTCCGCCATGCGTGCCACGCCCCGCTCGATCGCCTCGTTCGACGCCGCGTAGGAAAAGCGCACGTGCTGCCCTTCGCCGGGCACGCGCGCGCCGAAGTGGATGTCCGCGAGCAGCGCCACCCCCGCCTCGTTCAGCAGGCGCCTGCGGAACTCCTCGGAGTCCGCCGCGCCGATCATGCGGCAGGCCTCGGTGACGTTAGGCCAGACATAGAAGGCGCCTCCGGGCACTTGGCAGGTGACGCCGGGAACCTGCGCCAGGAGCCCGACGATCAGGTCGCGCCGCGCGAGGAAGCTCGCGCGCATCGCCTCGGCCGCGTCCTGCGGGCCGCTCACCGCCTCGAGCGCTGCCCACTGGCTGATCTGCGAGGCGCAGCTGTCGGTGTTGGTGATCCAGCGGGTGAACACCGGAGCGAGCACCGGGTTGGCCGTAAAGCCGATCCTCCAGCCGGTCATCGCCCAGGTCTTGGAGGCGCCGTCGGAAATGATCGTGCGCTCGTACATGCCGGGCACCTGGGAGATCGAGAAGAATTCGCCCGCATACACCAGGCGGCTGTAGATCTCGTCCGCGTACACCCAGACCTGCGGGTGCTTCTTCAGGATCGCGGCGATCGCCTCCAGCTCCTTGCGCGATAGCAGCCCGCCGGTCGGGTTGTGCGGATAGTTGAGGATGAGGAGCTTGGTGCGCGGCGTGATCAGCCGCTCGAGCTCGGCCGGGTCAAACGAGAAGCCGCGCGACTCGCGCAGGTGGATCGGCACGGGGCGCGCGCCGCTCGCGAGGATCTGCGACTCGTAGATCGGAAAGCCGGGGTTGGGATAGATCACCTCGTCGCCTGCGCCGTAGTCGGTGGCCGAGAGGATCGCGTAGGCGATAAAGGGCTTCGCTCCCGCCCCGACGACGACGTCGTCGGGGCGGATCGGCAGTCCGCCGCGCCGCGCCGAGAGATACTTCGCGGCCGCCTCGCGCAGCTCGCTGATGCCGGCCGAAGGTGTGTAGCCGTGGCGCCCTTCGCGGATCGCGCGAATGCCGGCCTGCTGCACGTTCTCGGGTGCCGGAAAATCCGGCTGCCCGATGCAGAACGAGATGATGTCCTTGCCGCGGCGCACGAGCTCGTTCACTTCGGCGAGCACGACGAACGCGTTCTCGGTGCCCAGGCTGGCTGCGCGCTTGCTGATCTCGGGCATGGGAGCCTCTCGATTCGGTCAGCCGCCAATTCTAGCGGATGGAGCTATGATTGCCGCATGCTGATCAACTGTGTCGCCTACCAGAATGGCAGGAAGATCGCCGAGATCGGCAAGGGCGAGATCCGCGCCTATCTCACGCGGCCGGACTGTTTCGTGTGGGTGGCGCTGCGCGACGCGAGCGAGGCGGAGCTCGCGGAAATGCAGACCGAGTTCGACCTGCATGAGCTGGCGGTCGAGGACGCGCGCCACGGCCACCAGCGGCCGAAAATCGAGGAGTACGGTAGCTCGCTTTTTGCCGTCATGCACACCGTCGAGCTGGCCGGCGATGAGCTGAACGTCGGCGAGATCGCGGCCTTCGTCGGCAGCAACTACGTGCTCACGGTGCGCAGCCGCACCGAGCAGGGTTTCCAGAACGTGCGCGCGCGCTGCGAGCGGGAGCCCGAGCTGCTCAAGTTCGGCTCGGGCTACGTGCTGTACGCGCTCATGGACGCCGTGGTCGACCGATACTTTCCGGTGCTCGACGCGCTCGAGACGCAACTCGACGCGATCGAGCAGCAGATCTTCGCCAACAAGTCGCCGAAGGCGAACATCGAGGCGCTCTACAACCTCAAGCAGCGTCTCATGGCGCTCAGGCACGCCACCGCCCCGTTACTCGAGGCGGTCAGCCGCCTGTACGGCGGGCGCGTGCCGCAGGTATGCGCCGGGCTGGCCGACTATTTCCGCGACGTCTCCGACCACCTGGTGCGCCTGAACCAGTCGATCGACTCGGCGCGCGATTCCGGCACGACCGCCATCTCGGTGAACCTGGCGATGATCACGATCGGCGAGAGCGAGGTCACGAAGCGCCTTGCCGCCTACGCCGCACTGGTCGCCGTGCCGACGATGATCGCCGGCATCTACGGCATGAACTTCGCGCATATGCCAGAGCTCGCCTGGGACTACGGCTATCCGGTGGCGCTCGGCGTCATGGTCGGCATCGACCTGTACCTCTGGACCCGCTTCCGCAGGGCGCGCTGGCTGTAGCTCAGGCGACGGTCGCGAGCACTTCGGCGACGGTGCCGAACATCTGCTCGAGGTGCCGCGGCTCGGCGATGAGCGGCGGGCAGAAGCCGAGCGCGTCTCCGATCGGGCGCACGAACACGCCCTTGTCCCAGCACTTCTCGAAGGCCTCGAAGGCGCGCGCGCCCGACGCGCCCGGGCGCGACGCGAGCTCGACCGCGCCGATCAAACCTAGGTTGCGACAATCGATCACGTGCGGCAGCGCCTTGAGCGCATGCACGCCGTCCTCGAAGCTGCGCGCGAGCGGCCCCGCTGCGCGCTCGAACAGGCGCTCCTCGGCGTAGGTGTCGAGCGCGCCGAGCGCCGCCGCGCAAGCGAGCGGGTGGCCCGAATAGGTGTAGC
>Ga0316620_10001094_pt1 | contig 11453 bp, 13 predicted proteins | sample OWC_Aug_M1_C1_D5_FD_207651 | JGI IMG/M metagenome (GOLD analysis project Ga0316620, IMG submission 207651) | Wetland soil microbial communities from Old Woman Creek delta, Ohio, United States - OWC_Aug_M1_C1_D5_B | ecosystem: Environmental > Terrestrial > Soil > Wetlands | place: USA: Ohio... | reverse complement strand
TGCCGCCTGGACGAGTGGTCGAAGGTGGAGGCCCACCACACAACCGAGTGCCCGCGCGCGATCAGGGCGTTCGAGAGCATTCCGCAGCGCCACTCCCGCGACTGCCCGTCAAGCCCGGGCAACGGCACACCGATCTCGACGATCCAGACGTCCATCGCGAGGCAGCCTCAGTCGTCCCAGCCCTGCGCTCACAGCCCGAGATCGGCCACCGAGTCGAGGCTCCTCACGACTCTGGCCGGAACCCCGACCGCGATCGAGCTCGACCTGACGTCGTCGACCACCACCGCGTTGGCGCCGATGACGACCGTGTCACCGATCTTCACGTTGCCGATGATCCTGGCACCCGGGTAGACAACGACGTCGCTACCGATCATGCGGGACAAGTCAAGGCCATCACAGCTCATCGATCAGCTCCCGGGTCCGCTCGACCATCCTCTCGACCGAGAAGTCCGTGAGCATCCGCTCCCTGGCGCGATGCCCGTACTCCATCGCGATCTCACGATTGTGGATCATGAACGCCATGGCGTCGGCAAGCTGCCGAATGTTGCCGTAGTCAACGACCTTCCCGTGGACGCCATCCTCGACCAGCTCCGGGTTGCCGCCCACCCGGGTCACGATCGACGGCAGACCCAGGGCCATGCCTTCCATGACCGCGTTGGGCAGGCTCTCGTGGCTCGACAAATTGAGATTCACATGGGCCCGCCTGAGATACAGCGCCGGGTCTACCTGCCACCCCGTGAACACGACGAAGCGCTCGAGGCCGCGTCGCGCCACATCGCCTTCGACCTCGACCCTGGTCGGGCCGTCCCCGACGAGCAGAACAGAGAAGTCCAAGCCTCTCTTGGCCAATTCCTCGACCGCATCGATCAGGAAGGCATGCCCCTTCCACGGCCGAAAGCCGGCGACGAGGCTGAATATGCACGCGCCAGAGGCTGGAGGCTCGACCCCTGGGCCCTCCGACGGCTCAATACCGTTGAAGACAGTCACAACCTTGCCGCACGCGAATGGATAGCGGCTGACAAGCGAACGGCGCGTGGCCTCGGAGTTCACGACGATCCGCGAACACTTGCGGAAGAGCAAATGCGATGCAAGCCGATATGGCACGCTCCGGGGAAGGCCTGAGCGCTCGTTGACCACGATCTTCGCCCGATTGAGGGCCGCGATGAGAAGGGCGAGCTCACTCCGAAGCGAGTAGAGCAGGAGGACGTCGCAGCGTGTCACCTTCAGCCTGGAGAACAGCCACACTAGTCGTGCCAGTCTCCCGTCCGCATCGGGCTTGTGCACGGGCACTCCCACTTGGAGCAAGGCAGCCCCAAAAGGCTCCAGCGAAGTGGAGGTACACAGCACCTCGACCTCGTAGTCCGCCTTGAGTCGGCCGGCGAGAAGCACCATCTGCTTCTCGCTGCCGCCGTAGCCGAGCTGGCCGATGACGAAGAGCAGGCGCTTCGCCTTTCCCTGCCTTCTCGGACCCTCAGCCGGGGTGAACGCAGCCGAATCGATGCAGGTCGCCATGGTCAGCCCGATCCCACGGTCACCGACTCGCTACTGGCCTGGCCAGGACATACATGACGTCGAATGCGTTGACGGGCACCGGGAGGTGGGCGATCGGCCGTGGCGGCTTCAGCCCGAGGGAACCGAGAACCGCGCGCAGGGAGTACGTCCTCCAGAAGCGACGGGCCGCCACTACCGAGAAACCGTGGCGCTCCAGAAGCACTCCCAAGCCCACCCTGGTGAAGTAGAACAGGTGCTCGGGCGGCTCCAGCAGCCGCCACTTTGTGCCAAAGGCCCGCGCGCTCCAGCTGCCCAGCTCGCCGGTCGACAGCAGGAGGGCTCCTCCCGGCCTGATGGCCGAGCGCGCATTGGCGAGGAGCCTGCCCGGCTGCGCCAGGTGCTCGATCACGTCGAGGGCGACGACCGCGTCCACCTGCCCGCCGCCGGCAACCAGCTCGGACGTCGTGACATCACCGCAGCGCACGTCAAACCCGAGCGTCTGGCGTGCGACCCCCACCGCATGGGCCGAGATGTCCAGCCCAGCCGCCAGCCAGCCGCGCTGCACCGCAGCCTCCAGGAAGAAACCCATGCCACAGCCGACCTCGACCAACCGGCCCGGGGGGACGAATGCCTCGAGCCACTCGAGGACCCGGTTCGCAGTCCCGCGGATGAAGCTCCGCTCACCCTCGTAGTCCGCGTAGGACCTCCGCCCGTCCCCGCGGTAATAGGGCTCCTCGTATAGCGTAGAGAGGTCTGTGACCGGCGTTGGATCGACGAACCCCGAGCGGCAGACCGGGCAGCGGACGAGCGCGTATCCATTCCTCTCGACCCAGAAACGTGTGCCCTGGGCACCACAGACAACGCATTCCATTTCTGATGACGCCTAACCCCTCGCGATCAGCACCGAGCCCGCCAGCACCAGCCCTACACCCAACCACACTCCAGCCGTCAACGACTCCCGCAAGAAGGCCAGGCCTGCCAGGGCGACCAGCACGAGAGAGCAGCCGATCAGCAGTGGATATGCGACGCTGACGGCGGCCGTGGCCAGCACCCTCATCCACAGCAGCGCACCCGTGGCGGTGCAGGCCACTGCCAGCCAGAACCGCCAGTCGCCCAGCGCCACCTTGACCAGCTCGAGCAGCGTGGCGCCGGGCTCGGGGCTGACGACCCGCTTGACCAGAACCTGCCCGGCGGCGAGCAGCAGCGCGACCGCCAGGATCTCCAGCAGGGCCAGCCCACGGGCGCTCATTGCTGAATCTCCTCGGTCGGGCCCTCGCTCGCGCCTGTCACCCCGAGCCGCTCCAGTCTCTCGCGCGCGAGGCCGACCTCCTGGATGAGGACGTTCTGCGTGCGCGTGAGCGCCGAGATCCTGACCGTGAGGTGGATCAGCATCAGGACCGCGAACAGGACCCCGGCTAAGAAGAACAGCGACGAGATGTTCGTTCCACCAAGGAGATGGATGACCCGCAGGGCTACCCGGTCGAAGACGACCAGCAGGGCGAACACGAGGGTGACGGCGAACCAGAGCAGCGAGTACTCCTCGCGGATGCGCCGCTTCCGCACCAGCTCGAAGATGAGGGCCGCCAGTATTGCGCACAGGGCGAGGGCCACGATCTTGGTCTCGAGCACCATGGCTCACACCTTTCGCACCGGCTCGCTGGCCAGGACCACCAGCAGAGCCAGCAGGTAGTGGAAGGGGTAGACCAGTGACAGCAGGGAGCCGATCGAGCTCTGCCCACTCGCCCGCGGCCGCACCACCGCCGGCACCTCGGTCATCGTGAACCCGCCCCGATGGAGCATGACCAGGCCGATCGCGTCGCGGAACTCGAAGCTCGTCTCCGTCGCGAAGAGCCGGACGACCGCCGGACCATAGGCGCGAAACCCGCAGGTGGTGTCGGTGATGCGCTGGCCCACCGCCAGGGAGGTGAGCCAGCCGAACAGGGCAGTGCCGATCCGCCGCGCGAGCGGCATGCGGTAGGCGACCTGTCCCCGGAAGCGGGAGCCGATGACCAGGTCCACTCCGTGCTCCAGGATCGGGCGGACCAGCTCGGGGATCCCGGCCGGGTCGTGCTGGCCGTCCGCGTCGACCTGGACCACGATGCCGTACCCGCGGCGCAGGGCATACCTGAACCCGGTCTGCACGGCGCAGAACATGCCGGCGTTGACCGGGAGGTCGATGACCGCCGCGCCCGCTTGCCGGGCGACCTCCGGGGTGCGATCGACGGAGCCGTCGTTGACCACGACCACGTCCAGCCCCGGCACGGTCCGCAGCTCGGCCAGGACTTGGGGCAGGCTGTCCTGCTCGTTGAAGGCGGGCACGATGGCAAGGACCCGACCGGTCATGACGTCACCGCGAAGCGGACGGTCCGCACAGCGTGCTCGGCCACCGCGATTGCTTCCTCCACGTTCGATCCTTGTGAGATGACGTAGCCGGCCCGCTCGTGGCTCCCGGTCACCGGCACGATGTCACCGGCCACACCCCTGAAGATCTCGATCCGGACCACGCCGGGCAGGGCCTCGCCGTTCGCGACTCCCTCCACTGCCGCGACCTTGCCCGGAGGGGGGAAAAAGTAGCGGATGGCCGCGCCGCGGCGGAGGGCCTCGGGTACCGCCACCTGCCGGCCCAGGGCCAGATCCAGGGTCAGGCCGACCATGTCGATTCCGGTCGACAGGGGCACCAGGTCGGAGGTGATGTAGTCCCCGCCGAGCCTGGCCCCGACCTCGACGATCCTGGGCCCGGCGGCGGTGAGCATGACCTCGGTATGGGTCGGCCCGCTGGTGATGCCGAGGGCGCGCGCGGCAGCGGCAGCGATGTCCTCGATCGCCCGATGATCGGCCTCGCTGAGCCGCGCCGGCTGGGCGTGGCCGGACTCGACGAAGTGGGGCGGACCGGTGGTCACCTTCTCGGTCACCTGGAGGACGTGGAGCCTGCCCTCGACCGACAGGGTCTCGACGCTGAGCTCGCGCCCGACCAGGAACTCCTCGGCAACGGCCGCCCGGCCACGCGAGTGGCCGAGCGCATGCGCGAGCGCATGCCCGAGGCCCTCGCGCGTTTCGACCAGAGTGACGCCCCGGCTGCCCGAGGAGTCCACCGGCTTGACGATCACCGGGGGCGAGAGCTCCTCCCAGGCCTCGGCGAGATCCTCCTCGCACCGCACCCGCAAGAACCGTGGGCAGGGCACTCCGGCAGCGGCAAGGGTCTCGCGCTGCAAGTCCTTGCGGGTGGCGCGCAGCGCCGTCTCGTAGCTCATGCCAGCAAGCCCGAGGGCGGCCTGCGCCCGCGCCATCGCGCACAGCGGCTGGTCCGTGGCCATGGTCACGATCGCCTCGGCTCGGACCTCGCGCGCCGCCTCGACGAGCGCCTCCTCGTCGATCGTGGAGGCCGGGAAGAACCGGTCGGCGAACGCGATCCCGACCGCCCGCGGGTCCCTGTCCGCCACCGCCACCCAGTGGCCACGCGCCTTGGCTGCCAAGACCATCGGCACCTGCAGCACACTCGCGCCGACAACCAGGATCCTAGCCATGCTCTGCCAGGCACCCCAGAACCAAGACGTCGATGAACTCAGTCTCCACGCTAAACTCCCGCCCCTCCAGGAAGGCCTCTACCACAACGGTCTTTACCCTCGAACAGCCCATGGCATGCTCCAGCACTGCGGGCAGGTCCTCTCGGCAGATCACCTTGGTGACCCCGCGGCTCCCCGAGAAATCGACCGGCTTCACGATGGCAGGTCCCGCGATCCGATGGAAAGCCTCCCGCAGTTCCCCCTCGGTCTTCGCTGCGAAGAAGGCAGGGCAGGGAACGCCCGCTTCAGTGAGCGCGTACCGCATAAAGGTCCTTCCTCGTGACGCGCAGAGCGACCTCTTCCCTTAGCCCAGGCAATGCACAAGCGGCGGTTGCGCGGGCGATGGCCATCAAGGGTTGATCGGTGGCGGCAGTGCATACGGCCCCGACCCGCTGCTCCAGTGTGGCCCGCGTGATGGCCTCGGCGTCAATGGTTGAAGCATTGGCGAGGCGTCGGCAAGAGGTATCCCCACGGCGGTGGGGTCCAAGTCCGCCACGACAACCCGGTGTCCTCTCTTCTTGGCCGACAATATCAAGGGCACCTGAAGAGGGCCCGCCCCCACAACGAGGATTCTAGCCATCAGTCCTCACGGTCCCATCGCGCCCCGACGCTCGCCGATGAAGCTGGAGCAGCGCTCGTCTCCAGAACAAACCGCGATCCCTCAATGCATTGCCCGCCCCAACACGGGACGCAACTGCCTCGCAAAAGAGGGCGCAGACCACCAACAGGGCATGCGAACTCGGATCATTAGGCCGGATCACGCTGAACCTTCTTCAGCACATAGCCAGCGATTATCTTGGTGGCTGGAAAGCCCCCCAGTATCATGTCGAACTTGTACTCCTTGGCCAGTTCGCAGACAGACGCAGTACCAAAGCAACGAAATCGCTCTGGCAGGTTCTGGTCCGCTCTGAGCCCGTCCGCAACAGAGTCGTCACGAAAGCGCCGGAAGTATGGATCGGACGCGGCCACGGATTCCGAATGTAGGTAGATCTCATTGAACTCATCACTCAGCGGCAGATTGAAGAGACTCATTGCTGAGAATGCAAGCAGACCATTCCGGCTTAGCCTCTGGTTCGCCAACTCAAGGAAGCGGGCAACCTCTTGACCTGAGAAGAAGTGCAAAAGCCTAAAGGCGGTGATGAGGTCGTAGCAGTCGTCCGTTGACTGCAAGAACTCAAACACGTTCTGATGATAGGTACTGATCTTGTCGCTCAGCGTCTGTATTTCCAAGCTACTCGTCCCGTTTCGGGCTAAATGACCCACGATCAAGCCAATGTCCAGTCCGTCTTTGTCAAGGTCGACAACAGACACGGCCCGACCCTCGAGAGCGGCTGGCACGGCAAATCGCAATCCCCCTCCACCCAGGTCGACGACACTCCCGACACAAGGAAGATAGGTGTCGACGACGAGATCGATGAACTTGTCTACATGCCCAGGAAGGTACTGAATCCCGGTTCCGCCAACGGAGGACCTCTTCCTTTCGGGTGCAACAAACATTCTCGCCAACTCCTTGTCTAGGTCGCGCTCGACGTAGTGTCCCTGGATCCCGCCTTTGGTGGCAGCGGTCCTTGGAGTCGCGCGCGGGCGCGCCGTACTTTTCAGAGGCGAGGAAAGGGGGCTCCTGGCCGGGCTCAAAGTCGGACTCCAGACCTCCTGCTATGTTGAGCACAGAATAGCAGGCGGTCTGGAACTCCTGGCCGGCCATGCGATGGTGCCGCAGAAGGCCCTCGCGGGCGAAGTCGGCGCGTTCGAACGCGCGCAGGGCGCGCGTGTTGAAGTCGAAAACGTAGGCGTAAAGCCGGTGCAGCCCGAGCTTCACAAAGGCCTCTTGCTTCACCGCCTCGAGCAGGGCCCGGCCGAGGCCTCTGTCCCGGTCGTCTGCACAGCCGATGAAGAGCTGCACCTCAGCCCGATTGTTGACACGATCGACGTCCACCAAGTAGACGTTGCCCGCGTGCCGGCCACCCGACCAGCCCGAGTACAGGGCGACGTCCTCTCGCGCTCGCATCCGCTCCAGCCAGCGCGCATGACCTTCGCGGTCGGGCGCTGTGGTGGTGCCGACGAGCCGACGCAGGTCGGGGTCCTGGAGCCAGGAGAAGGTCCGCGCGTGGTCCTCGTCGTCGTAGGGCCGGAGCTCCACGCCCAGAGCGCTCATCGCCGGCACGACCCCACGATCCTCTCGACCGCCGCGATCACGTCGTCGGCGTCGGCGTCGCTCATGCCGGGGTAGACCGGCAGCGAGATGATGCTGTCGAAGACCGCCTCGGCCACCGGGAACGCTCCCCTCACGAGGCCGAGCTGCTTGCGGTAGTACGGGTGCAGGTGAAGGGGAATGAAGTGCACCGAGGTGCCGATGTTCTCGGCCCGCAGGGCCTCGATGAAGCGGTCGCGTCCGATGGTCAGCCGGTCCAGGTCCAGCCGTACGGTGTAGAGGTGATAGATGTGCTCGGAGCGCTCAGTGTCACGAGGCGGCAGCACGATCTCGGGCAGCTCCCGAAATGCTTCGTCATAACGATGGGCGATCTCGCGCCGGCGGCGGGTGAATTCGTCGATCCTTCGCACCTGGTGCAGGCCGATGGCGGCCTGGATGTCCGACATGTTGTACTTGTAGCCGAGGTCGACGATCTCGTAGTACCAGGTGCCCTTCGTGGCGTAACGGTCCCAGGCGTCCTTGCTCAGGCCGTGGAGACTGAGCATCCGGATCCGGTTCGCCAGCTCCTGGCTGCCTGTCGTGACCATCCCCCCCTCGCCGGTGGTGATGGTCTTGGTCACGTAGAAGCTGAAGCACGTCGCGTCGGAGATGCTGCCGACCTTGCGCTCGCCGTAGCGCGCGCCGGCAGCGTGGGCCGCGTCCTCCACGACCCTCAGGTCGTAGCGCTCGGCCAGCTTGAGAACTGGCTCCATCTCGGCCGGCAGACCACCGATGTGGACCGGGACGATGGCCCGGGTGCTTCTGGTGATGGCTGCCTCGACCTTGGCAGGGTCGATGTTGTAGGTGCTCTCCTCGACGTCGACGAAGACCGGCCTGGCGCCGGTCATGACGATCACGTTGGCCGTGGCCGCGAAGGTCAGGGGCGAGGTGATGACCTCGTCCCCAACGCCGACGTGCATGCCGAGTAAGCTCAGGTGCAGCGCCGCGGTGCACGAGTTGACCGCGACAGCGTGGGGCGCGCCGGTGTACGCGCAGAATGCCTCCTCGAATGCCTTCACCCGAGGACCAGTGGTCAGCCAACCACTTCTGAGGGTGTCCACCACCTCGCGGATCTCGTCCTCGCCGATCGAGGGACGGGCGAAGGGCAGGAAGTCCTGGCGGACCGGGGCGCCGCCGTCAATCGCCAGTGTTTCGGTCAAGGTGTCACCTCTCCGTCTGCGGGCATGGCCCGCGTCCCCAGCCAGGTCTCGGCACGCAGCAGAGCCGCCGGGGCGCATCTCGCCGCGACCGTGACCAGCCCTGCGGCCGCGAAGACCAGGATGATGCCATCCATCGGGATCCGGTAGCGCATCATGGCGTAGAGCAGAGCATGGACCAGCGTGTAGTAGGCCATGAAGCCGTACAGGACCGAGAGCTCACCGAACCTGGTCCGGCAAGCCCACAGCGCGACCAAGAAGAACGGCAGGAGCACGCCGAAGCTGGCGAGCCCGAGGGCCTTGTACAGCCTCGCTGTGGCCGGGTCGTTGGACTGGTGCGGGTACAGCTGCCAGAATCGGGTGATGTTCTGGACCACGATGCCGAGGTACTTGCCGGGATTGTCACGGATGATCGTGACCCCCTCGCGTCTCAGGAACCTGTCGCCCTCCAGCCTGTCCTGGTGACTGCCTCCCGCCAAGTTGTAGTACTTGGGGAGGATTTCCCTCTTCAGAAAGGCCCGCCGCTCCTCCGGGTCCGGCATGGTCGTGCGCAGGGCGGTCTGGTACAGCATCACGCCTGATCCTATTGTCGGGGCAGGGACGACCGCGCCGAAGTAGCGGTAGTTCACCCCAACCCAGGGCAGGTAGAGAGCCAGGAAGGCGATCAGGCTGACTGCAGAGGCTCTGAGCCACCTGGCGTTGCCCACCCCCCAGGCAATCGCGTAGACGAGAGGCACCGCCAGGACGAAGGAAAACACGGCCGCCCGGGTCAGGCTGGCGGCGGCCAGGGCGAGCCCGAAGCCCACGGCGTCGACCGTTCGTCCTCGGCTCGCTGCCCGAACCCCCATCAGCGCCATGAGGGAGATCGCGACCGTGCCCAGGGTCTCGGTCTGGGCGATGCCTGAGAAGAAGACGAAGTACGGGTAGAGCGCCCCGAAGGTCACGGCGAGCAGACCGGCGGTTCGGCCCGCGACATGGGACCCGAGCAGGAACAGGACGAGACCCAGAGGAACGTAGAGGAGACACTGCGCCACCCTGGCCGCGAGGTAGGTCGGGCCGGACAGGGCGAACACGCCCGCAAACAGCACCGGCGTGCCAGGTGGGACATGGTAGAACACCGCGCGCTCGAATGACCCCTGCTCGAGCAGCCCGGTCGCGGCCGCCACGTAGTCGAACTCGTCCGGCTCCACCTGCTGCCGGGGCAGGGACAGCACGAAGACCAGGCGCAGGAGAACGCCGAGCGCGAGGCTCAGGGTGACCAACCACCACACCCGGCTTCGCCTCACCACGGGCCTCGCGTCCTCCCTGCCGGCTCGACCCTCCCAGGGGGTCGATACGCGAGCTCAGCGGCAAGGGCTGCCGGCGCCTCGGCTCTGGCCAGCTCCACCGCCTTCATCCCGGTGGCGAAGAGCACGTACCAAATGGCGTGGGCGTAGTTGCCACTCGACATCTGACTGACAGTCACGGCGACGAAGAGGACCATGAGCAGCCCTGAGAGCGTCCGCGAGGATGTCTCTGGACCCCTGCTGCGCGCTGCCCTGCTCAGTCCCCTCATGGTCCACCACAGCATGAGCAGGAAGGCCGAGGTACCCAGGGTGCCGGTCTCCCCCAGCACCTGGGCAAAGGCGTTGTGCGTCACAATCGTGTATCGCGACTTGATGACCCGCAGGGCGTTGACGGTGTTCCCCACGCCCACCCCGACCAGGGGACTGCGCTTGAAGAGCACCCAACCGTTCTTGGACAGGTCGATGCGTTGCTCGAGCGCCGATTGCCGCCCTGCTCGTCGCGGATGAAAGGCGGTTGCCCAGCGGTCGAACAGCTGCTGCGGCATCACCAGCATGACAGCGAGGCCCGCGACGACGATCGCGGCCAGCGCCGTCCGCCTGGTGGCCCGCAGTGAGAGCATGGCGAGCAGGCTGGCGACGAACGCCGTCGTCGCACCCCTCGACGCCGAGTACAAGAGCCCGACAACGCACAGCGCCGTCAGGACGAACGTGAGCCGCCTCAAGAAGCGGCCCCTACCGGTCAGGTACAGCCCGAGGAGGCAGATCCCGGTCTGTACGCAGACCTGGCCAAAGCCGTTCGGGTTGGCCATCGCTCCGGCGAGTCGCTCGCCGGCCTCCATACCCGGGATCTCCGCCAGGCCCGAGAGGACCGTGACCAGACCGCCGGTGGCGATCCCTCCCAGGACCAACCGGAAGTCGGCCACGCTCTCGACAATCTGGGCGATGATGACGAACAGCACGATGCTCATCAGCATTCGGGAAACACCGTCCCAGTTGACGTGGCCGAAGGCGACCCCACCGATAATCCCGGCAATGCACAGCACCACCAGCGCCCAGAAGAAACGGTTGAGGATCGGGGCAGCCCTCTTCCGCGCGGTGAGCGAGATCACGCCCAGCACCGAGAGGATCACCCCGATCGCCTTGTACACCGTGAACCCGGTGAGTGACACCGGGAAGAACATGAACACGAGGAACAGGAACAGGAGGTGCTTGTCGACTCTCATGGCTTTCCCGGCCCTCGGGCCACACCGCCCTTGAAACGCCGCGGGACCGGCCAACGCCGCCCGGGCGCGTGGTCAGGCATCTTCACCATCCAGGACCTGGTACACGATGTGGCCCACGATGAGCGAGAGGTCCTCTGACTTCTGCATGTCGTCGATACCGGTGTGAACCGCGATAGTGGCCTTGCGTTTGAGCTCTCCTCCCGAGAAGCCGCACAGCCCGACCGTGACGGCGCCGGACTGGTTGGCGTAGTCGACAGCCCGGATCACGTTCTCCGAGCTGCCGCTACCCGAGATCGCGATCACCACGTCGCCCGGCCGGAGGTGATTCTTGAGCTGCTCGACGAAGATGTCCGCGAAGCCGAGGTCGTTGGCATAGGCCAGCATCGTGGGAACGTTGTCATTGAGACAGAAGACCTTGAAGCGCTTCTCGCGGCCGTAGCTGAGGCCCTTGGCGAGGTCGACTGCCAAATGCGAGGCATTGGCCGCCGAACCCCCGTTGCCGAACAGGAAGACCTGGCGGCCCTCGCGGCGCGCGCGCCGCA
>Ga0316620_10001093_pt1 | contig 11454 bp, 12 predicted proteins | sample OWC_Aug_M1_C1_D5_FD_207651 | JGI IMG/M metagenome (GOLD analysis project Ga0316620, IMG submission 207651) | Wetland soil microbial communities from Old Woman Creek delta, Ohio, United States - OWC_Aug_M1_C1_D5_B | ecosystem: Environmental > Terrestrial > Soil > Wetlands | place: USA: Ohio... | reverse complement strand
AGGTGCTTATTTTCTTCCGACAGTTCCACACCGGCCCACTTCCCGTAATGCGGGGAGCCTTTGCGGATGTCCACGGCAACGTCGAAGATCCCGCCTTTTAAGCACATCACGAGCTTGCCCTGGGCCACGGGGTTTTTCTGGTAATGGAGCCCTCTCAGTACACCCTTCGCGGATCTTGAATAGTTGTCCTGGACCAGATGCTCCCTTATTCCCGCGCGGACAAAGTCGGAATATTTGTAGAGCTCCAGGAAAAACCCGCGACCATCGCCGAAGATCTGCGGTTTGATAAGGACAAGGCCGGGTATTTCCAGAGGTACGAATTCAAAGGGCATTCGGCACCCCTTGTTCCGCGACCATTTTAAGATAGTCGCCGTAGGAGTTCTTTTTGTGGCTCTCGGCGGCCTTGAGCAGTTTTTCCTTGTCGATGTAGCCCAGCTTGTACGCAATCTCTTCTATGCAGGCCATCTTAAGGCCTTGTCGTTTTTCGATCGTTGCAATGAACTCTCCGGCCTCGAGAAGACTTTCATGGGTGCCCGTATCGAGCCAGGCGTAACCCCTGCCCATGAGCTCGACCCTGAGCTTTTTCTTTTCAAGATAAGCCTTGTTTACGTCGGTAATTTCAAGCTCTCCCCGCTGCGAAGGTTTTATGTTCTTTGCAATGTCAATCACGGTGTTGTCGTAAAAATAGAGGCCGGTCACTGCGTACCGGGATTTAGGTTGTGCAGGTTTTTCCTCAACAGACAGCACGTTGCCCGACTGGTCGAACTCAACGATGCCGTATCTCTCGGGGTCCTTCACGTAATATCCGAATACCGTTGCGCCGCCGGCCGAGTCCACATCGTTCACGGCCTTGTTGAGCAGCTCCGAAAGACCGTGGCCGAAAAAGATATTATCTCCCAGTACAAGGCATACGGAGTCTTTTCCCACGAATTTTTCGCCGATGAGAAAAGCTTCTGCAAGACCGTTCGGCTGAGGCTGCGCTTCGTATGAAAAACGCAGGCCCAGGTCCGAGCCGCTGCCGAAGATGTCCCTGAACCGCGGCAGGTCGAGGGGGGTCGAGATGATCAATATGTCCCTGATTCCGGCGAGCATTAGTATCGAGAGCGGGTAATAGATCATCGGCTTATCGTAAATGGGCAGCAGCTGTTTGCACACCCCCCGCGTGATGGGATAGAGCCGCGTCCCGCTGCCGCCCGCTAAAATGATCCCTTTCATGATGTCTCCTGGACTCTCATTAAATCCTAACCCGGACAAGCCTAACCCAAATTTACCACGAAGACACACCCTGCACTCGCATTACCACTCGTTAACCGCTGGGCGCAGGCGAAGGCACGAAGTAATACAGTAATGCCTTTGGTGCTTGATCAAATTACATATTTTAAATATTTCCTTAGTCTCTTGGCGTCTTCGTGGTGAAAATTTCTTGTTTGAAATTTCGATCTTCGCGAACTTAGAATGATAATCGTTCTCTACTCAGCCTGTCGTGATCTTCTGTTTCAGCTCTTCGGGTTTTACCGTAGCGGTCCCCACGACGCCAACCACGAGCCCCGCGGCGTAGTTCGATATCCTGGCGGCATCCACCGCGCCAGCGCCTGCGGCCATCGCGAGGGTGAGCGCACTGATCACCGTATCGCCGGCGCCGGTGACATCGAACACCTCCTGCGCGACCGTCGGGATGTGCGTGATCCGGCCGCCCCGTTCAAAGAGGCTCATCCCATGCTCCCCGCGGGTGATGAGCACGGCGTCGCACTTGAGCCTCCTGAGAAGCAGCGCGCCGGCTTTGAGCAGGCTCTTGTCGTCTTCAATGTCGATCTTCGCGCCGATCGAAGCTTCCTTGAGGTTTGGCGTAAGGATGGTCACGCCCCGGTAAATGCCGAAATGGTTCACCTTGGGGTCCACCGATACGATAACGTTGTTCTTTCGCGCCAGTTTCATGATGTCGCGCACGAGGGCTTGCGTGACGACACCCTTACTATAGTCGGAAACTACGATGGCATCGAGGCCCTCCCGCACCTGCTGCTTCACAAAGTCGAATATCCCCCGGTGCGTGTCCCGCTCGATGCCGTTTTTTGTCTCGCGGTCGAAGCGGACCACTTGCTGGCTGTGCGCGATCACGCGGGTCTTGATCGTCGTCGGTCTGTCTTTTTCGACGATAAGGCCGTCGGTGTGGATGCCCTGCACGCGAAGCATGTGAACGAGCTGTCTCCCGGCATCGTCATTGCCGATCACCCCGCAAACGCTCACGGTGCCGCCGAGCGAGTGAATATTGTTGACCACGTTCGTGGCAGCGCCCAGGAGCACATTCTCCCTGGTCACGCTCACGACGGGCACCGGCGCTTCCGGTGATATGCGGGACACGTTTCCCCACACGTAATGGTCGAGCATGACGTCGCCGACAACGAGCGTGCGCGTGCAGGGAAACTGGTCGACGAATTTTATGAGACGGTTTGATTCCGCTTTTGAGCTCATTTTTTATCTTCTCCGGCCCGCGCGTCAACGAGCGTAGAAACGATGGAGCCGATGCTGATCGTGCTTTTCATGAGGACCGGAATTTTCCGCGCATCGTCCGTAAGCCAGATATAGATCTCTCCCTTGTTCTGGAACACCCCTTCGTACTTGGGATAGGTCTTGAGCTTTATCGTATTGAGCTCGCCGAAGGAGGTCTTTAATTTTTCTTTTCCCAGGACATGCACTTCGACCGCCCAGTTTCTATCGTCCTCATGCACCTTGACGATAATCGGTTTCCCAACGATGAAATCCTGCATCGTCCGGACATAGTAGAGGGATGAGAGGGGGTCCTGTATGTCCGCCGGGATAGGGTACTTGTTCTGTTGCCCGTCTGAAAACGCCGTTACAATACCCTCTTTATAGTTGAACGTCATACTGCTCTTTTTCTTCCGTTTCCCGTGAGACTGGTCCAGACTGAAGGAAACCGGGCGAAGGTTTTCCACGTCAAAAATACTCACAATCGTATCCGATACGGTGTAGAATTTGGACAACAGTCTGCTGGAATGTGCCGTGGAAATGAGACGGTACACAATTTCCCCGTCCGCCTTCTTTTCCTCCGTGACTTCCATGATAGCGGTGCCTGCCTGTATGAGATTAGACCAACTTATCTCATAGATGAGTTTCTCTCCTGGTTTAAAGGGCAGATTGGCGGCGGGAACAGGCTGTATCTGTTTTTGGCCGGCATCACCGGATGCCGGGTGGGCAAACAACAGTCCGAGTATTATCCAAACAGTCGATAATGCTTTCAACATGAACCGGGCGTAGCTCCGATTAGCGATAAATTTGGTGTGGGAAGAAGCATCAGCTATTATTTCCCTATAATAGGTGAAAGTCATTCATTTGTAAAGATAATTTTTATATTGCATGCCTGCGCTGGCCGCCCAACTATAACGTTTTAACCTTGCGATGAGCGCTTATTTATATTATTATGCACCCAGTTCCTCATGATATCCCATTATGGACCGTTTGGACCGATTCGAAAACATCCTCATCATTAAACCGGGGGCTATAGGCGATCTTCTCCAGCTGACCCCGGTCATCAGGGCGCTTAAGGGCAGGTTTCCTCAAGCGGGCATCTCCCTCCTCGTCGGCTCGCCGGCCAGCGCTGAGCTCTTTCAACATAACGCCCGTGTTTGCGAGACGATCGTGTTCGAGAAAGCCGGAGCGCATAGACCGTTCGGGTCGCTCTTGAAGCTCTGGCAGCTTCTCCGCCGGAACAAGTACGATCTGGTCATAAACTTTCAGCGAAGCAACCTGAAGACATGGTTTCTGGCGAGCGCCGCCTTCCCCTGCCGGGTGCTGGTCTATCATAAAACCCGGGCCGAAAACGTCCACGCCGTGATCAACTATCTGGAAACGCTTGCCTCCCTCGGCATCGATGCCGGGGACACGGAGCTGGACCTGACGCCGGGCGCCCTGGACAGGGCCTTTGCAAAAGAGGTCGTTTTTTCTTTGGGCAGCGCCGGAAAACCGCTGATCGCCTTAAACCCCGGGGCGAGCCATCCGGTCAATCGCTGGGCAACGGACCGCTTTGCGGCGCTTTCGGACATGCTGACACAAAAACTTGCGGCAAAAGTCATTCTTATCGGCGGAAAGGAAGATATTCCCCTTGCAGACGAGATCGTGGCAAAAGCCGGCTCGAAGCCCCTCAACATGACCGGCAAAGCAAACCTTCTTCAATTGGGTGCGCTTCTAGAACAATGCGATATCCTGGTAAGCGGTGATACCGGCCCGATGCATATCGCGACCGCAGTGGGCACGAGAGTCGTTGCGCTCTTCGGGGCCGCGGACCCGGCACGAACGGGGCCCGTCGGCAGCGGCCACCGGGTCATACAGGCCGCGGATGTGCCCTGCGTCCCTTGCAGAAGCCGCAGCTGCAACAACAGAGCATACATGGAATGCATGGAAAAAATTTCGTTCTCTCTTGTTTTCGAAACAATTTGCGACATGCTTAATAAATAAAAGATGAGTTTGTGATGCCTCGAATATCAATAGCGAGGGTCCTATGATTTACATCATGGAAGTTTTCAGCGAGCAGGCGTAGAGTATGAGCATCAAAGATGAGCTCTTGAATTGTATTACACAGACAGCATGAGCAAGAAAGGAGTGATCGTTATGGCGACGCCAAAAGTAGACATGGATACCTGTATCGGCTGCGGACTCTGCTCCGAACTCTGTCCCAAGGTTTTCGAACTCAGGGATGACAAGGCATGGGTTGTCAACCCCGGTGCCTGCAATACCTGCGACTGCCAGCAGGCGGTAGACAGCTGCCCGGTCACGGCAATATCTCTGGAATAATATTCAATCCGTTTCAGGAGGGGCTACCTGCCCCTCCGGCGTTTTGTTGGCCTGAACCTTCCGGATGTCCTCTTGGCCGAATTTATCCGTGACATTTTTTCTTGACAAATGTTCGCGTTTCTATAATATTCACTTCGTACGCACTTTATGCCGCTGTGGCGGAATTGGCAGACGCAAGAGACTTAAAATCTCTCGGGGGGCAACTCCCGTACCGGTTCAATTCCGGTCAGCGGCACCAACAAAATAAAAAAGACCGGTTAGTTTGCCGGTCTTTTTCGTTTGCTGACGAACGGAATCGAACAAGGGGGATTAAGGGAAAGGACTTCCTCTTGGTTAGATTTCTTTCACTCACACTCCGAACTCATCCGGGGGCTGGCCTCTGTGGAAGCAAAGCGCGTAAGATTTCCGGTCAGCAGCACCACATTAATAATGACTGCGCTGCCTCTTCAGTGGGATGACAATCGCGTCTTTTCCCGTCTGCGCAGGCTTCTTTCCCAACAAACCCTTGACAACAGTGCCTTAATGTCCGATAATACCCGCGCTTCTGAATGAACGCTCAAGCTCTACCGCTGTAATCCCATGGTTATAATACCTGTTTTCATTATTCATCGTTAGGGTAGTGAGGAGTACGACTTGCCGCCAGAATACCTCGAATTCGAAAAACCGATCGCCGACCTGGAAAAAAAGATAGAGGAACTCACCCTCTTCACCTCGAGCGGTAATATCGATCTCGAAGAAGAAATACTCAAGCTCCACAAAAAGGCCGATCAGTTGCGCGCCGAGATTTATTCACGGCTCACTCCCTGGCAGAAGGCCCAGATCTCGCGCCATCCGAACCGGCCTTATACCCTCGACTATATAGAAGCCATGCTGACGGATTTTACCGAGATGCATGGTGATCGGGCTTTTGCCGATGACCCTGCCATCGTGTGCGGCATGGCCAGGCTCGACGGTATGCCGATCGTCGTGATCGGCCATCAAAAAGGAAGGACCACGAAAGAGAAGATTTCCCGTAACTTCGGCATGCCCAACCCCGAAGGCTACCGGAAGGCCCTGCGCGCCATGCGGTTTGCCGAGAAATTCAAGAAACCGCTCATTACCTTCATCGATACGCCGGGCGCCTATCCGGGAATCGGCGCGGAAGAACGGGGCCAGGGCGAATCGATCGCGCGGAATTTATATGTCATGTCGGGCCTCACGGTCCCTATCGTCGCGACCGTGATCGGTGAAGGCGGGAGCGGCGGAGCGCTTGCGCTTGGCGTGGCAGACCGTGTGCTCATGCTGGAACATGCAACCTATTCGGTCATATCTCCCGAGGGCTGCGCGGCCATCCTTTGGGACAACGGTTCGAAGGCCTATGAAGCCGCAGAACTGCTCAAGATCACCGCGCAGGATTTGTTCCAGATGAAAGTGATCGATGAAATGATCGAAGAGCCGATCGGCGGCGCGCACCGCGATCCGAGGAGGGCGGCAGAGCTGCTCAAAGAGGCGGTAACCAGGAACTTGTCGGAGATCAAAGATCTGTCGTCTGCGGAACTCGTCAGGCTGCGGTATGAAAAATTCAGAAAGCTGGGGATGTTCGACCAGATATGATTTGAAGTGTGAAGTGTGAAGTTTGAAACAACTCCCTATGATGTTCCCGATCCTTTTCTTTTTTCTGCACCGTTGTCCACAAGTTTGAAGTAAGAAGTTAGAATTAAGAAATAGGGCAACGACGATGCTCGGTCTCTGTTCACGGTATGGAGGGGCCTCTTCACCCTTCAAACTTCACCCTTCAAACTTCTGCCTCTATCTTTACTCTATGTCTTTTTTCAAGCGTTCGATGGCGATCTTTAACGCTGCCATGGCCTCCTGAAGGTTTGCAAATACGGAGAGGTAAAGAAGCAGGCAGTACTCTCCCGCTACCGGTGCAATCAGCTCATTTCCCTCCTCGAGTGAAAAAAGCACGGCATGGACCGTTCCCATACCGAGCCGCCCGCTGATGTCTTTGATGTGGTCGAGGTGGATCTCTTTCCATGCTCCCAGCAGCTTCAGGTCGACGGAGGAATCACCCGCCTGGGCGATCGACTCTCCGTCCATATCGAGAAAAATGGCCGCCCTGGAGCCTCGCACCGATGCCACGAGCTCTTCCAATATGTCATTTATGACCAATGAGTCCTCCGCACAATAAAGCGGGACGCGCTCTGGAAGAGTACCGTCCGCTTTAGCTGAACACCAAAAAGAATATCACGGTCAATCCCGCCCCGAGCGCCGCCCCGGCTACGACTTCGAGGGGACGATGTATATGCGACGACCATCTGCTCCAGCTTACCATGAGCGCCAGTAAAAAAGTCAGCATGCCGATTGTCAGCGATTGCGTCAGGTAAAGGGCCGCGACCCAGATGGAGAAGGATACTGCCGCATGACCGCTCGGCATGCCCCCCCTCAGCAGCTCCCCCCTGCCGAGAAACGCCTTGATAATAACGACGATGATTACCACTGCCACAAGCGCAACAAAGGCCACAACATCGTCTCCGGCCTTCCGTACGTGCCATGCGCCTGTGGTGATGACCGCTTTCAGTGCCGGGTAGAGAATAAGATAAGCGAGCGTCAGGGCGCCGATCGACGCGATCAATACCACACCGGCTGCGATGTCCTTGGCAATCTTGGCAAGCGGATCGTACGTTTTCGCAATCATGTCCACGACGACCTCGATTGCCGTGTTCATCATCTCGGTGACCAGGACGAGCACGATGGCCACGCAGAGCAGGATGAACTGTATTCTGGATATATCCAGGACGAGGCTGAGAACGAGAACAGCCAGCGCAACGAACATATGATATCGCATGTGCCGCTGGGTCTTGACGGAATAAATGATGCCCTCGATCGCCAGGTTCGCGCTTTGTGCCCAGGATTTCGGTTTCATGGGGACATCCTTTTCAGCAACTGGAGCTCCCGGCGCTTCATCTTTCTCGCTTCATCGTCGCCCTGTTCATGATGGTAACCAAGAAGATGGAGAAGGCCGTGAACAAGGAGAATCTCGATCTCTCGGCTAAGAGTATGCCCCGCTTCCCCTGCCTGGCGTGCGGCAGTCGGCACTGCAATAACGATATCACCAAGGACCTCCGGCTGGATATGAGAAAACGCCCCTTCACGCAGCGAGAACGAAAGCACGTCGGTCGTCTTGTCCTTGCCGCGGTACTTCCGGTTCAGAGTACGCATGGCCCGGTCGCCGACAAACAGAACGCTCAACTCGGCATTATGAAGACCGATACTCCTCAGCACGTTCCCGAGCTTTGTCCCGAGTGCCGTCGTTGCCAGTCTTCGTTTCTTCTGAGTGTTTTTTATCCTGATGTTCACTGCGTCTCTTTTCTATGGGCAATTCCATGCCGGGATAATCGATCCGATGATGGAATATCCCGCTGAGGATGAGATTAAAGCTCCGCGCGATCTCACGGAGGTCCCGAAGCGTGAGATCGCACCTTACCAGCTGATCATCAAGAAATATGCGGGTAATGACGCTGTTCGTCAAGGCCTGTATTCTCTGGGGGGTCGGGTTGTCGAGCGTTCGCGAGGCCGCTTCGACAGAGTCGGACAGCATGACGATAGCGGCTACCTTGGTCGTTGGCCGGGGGCCGGGGTATCGATAATCCGCTTCGTCGATCTTGACGAGCGGCCGGAGCTCTTTCGCCTTCTGGTAGAAATACGTGATCAGCGAGGTGCCGTGATGCTGCCGAATGATATCCATGACCGATGTCGGCAGCTTGTGCTCACGGGCCATGTCGATACCGTCTTTTACGTGAGCCGCTATGATCAAACTGCTCATCGACGGCATGAGCCGGTCATGTTTGTTATCGTAGGGTCTCTGGTTTTCTATAAAATACTCCGGTTTGCGTATTTTGCCCACATCGTGGTAGTAGGCCCCGACCCGTGCAAGGAGCGGATTTTCCCCGATGGCTTCGGCTGCGGCCTCAGCCAGATTGCCGATCACGATACTGTGGTGGTAGGTCCCCGGACTTTTGTAAACCAGCTCCTTGAGCAGCGGCTGGTTGGGGTCCAAAAGTTCGAGAAGTTTTATGTCCGTGGCTATGTCGAAGAGCGCTTCAAAAAACGGCAACGATACCGACACGATCATGGATATCAGTACGGCGCCCAGAAATCCTGCGCCCAGGTCGTATATGCCGCGGGTGAGCAAATCGCCCTTGTAAAGGTCGATACCGAGAATCGTAACGAGATTAATGAGACCGGTGAAAGCCCCTGCCCTCATCACCGCGGTCCTCTTCTTGCAATGGATTACGGAGAGGGCCGCCATGATGCTGCCGAGAAAATAATAGATCGGCATGAAAGGGTCACCCTGGAACAGGATGCCCAGCAGCATGCTGACCACAAAGGAAAAGCCCAGCGCGAGATGAAAATCAAAGAGGAGACAGACGAGCATGGCCCCCGCCGACACCGGCAGGGCGAAGCCGATGGTGATCGACTCCAGTAAGAACTTGTCGGCCACCAGCGAGATGATATATTTTGAAAACTGCGCTACGATGACCGTTACCAGCAGGAGAAAAGCAAGGAGGAATAATTTTCGCGTATCGGTGATGAGCGCGGGACGGTACCGTTTGATGTCCCGGTAAAAAAGGTAAAAAAAGGTCAGAATGAGCACAATCAGCCCGAGGTACGCATACTGCCTGTTGCCGATGCCTTCCCGGCGCGCAATTTCTTCAAGTATCCGCGCTGCTTTTTCTGAAACACGATGACCGGCTTCCACGATGACCTCGCCCTTGTTGACCTTATAGGAAAAAACGGTCTGATCAGGCCCTGGGTATTCGATATACATCGTATAGGGCGCTGTAATGCTCCGCGATGCCATGTCCCCTTTTTCCAGGAACGGGAAGCCCAGAAGGAGCACAAAAGCGAGCAGAAGAGCGGCGGCGAGAGCAAGACCGATATTGGTGATCGTGGCAGCGCGCGATATTCCGGCCGGCGATTCATCCTTTTCGGAAACGGGGAGATGGGTCTTTGGCAGGAGCTTTGCCAGAGTGTCATTCGTACTATTCATCCGTCTCCTCATATTTTTCGTAGGCTTTGATGATTTGCTGTACCAGCTTATGGCGTACGACATCCTTGTTGGTGAAATATACGAAGCGTATGCCTTCGATATCGTCCAGTATCTTCTGTACTTCGATGAGACCGGAGCTTCTTCCACTCGGCAGGTCGATCTGGGTAATATCGCCGGTGACCACGGTCTTCGAGTTGAAACCCAGCCGGGTAAGGAACATCTTCATCTGCTCGGTGGTCGTATTTTGGGCCTCGTCGAGGATGATGAAGGAGTCATTCAGCGTACGGCCTCGCATGAAAGCGAGAGGGGCGATCTCGATGTCCCCCCGTTCCACGAGTTTGTTCGCCTTTTCTGTTTCGATCATGTCATACAGAGCGTCATAGAGCGGCCGCAGATAGGGATTGATCTTTTCGTAAAGATCACCGGGCAGGAATCCCAGTTTCTCCCCCGCTTCCACCGCGGGACGCACGAGGATGATCCTGCTCACTTCGCGCCGCAGGAGGGCGGAGACCGCCGTGGCCATGGCAAGATAGGTCTTGCCGGTGCCGGCCGGACCGATGCCGAACACGATGTCATGCTCTCTGATCGCCTCGACGTATTTGCGCTGGGTCTCGTTCTTGGGCGCGACAGGTCGTTTCCTGCTCGAGACCGGGATCGCTTTTTGAAATAAGTCCTTCAAGGCAGTTGAGGGATCTGTTGAAAAAGCATGAATGGCCGTTTTAACGTCGTCTTTTTGGGAAATGACACCTTTGGCAAGCATGTCGGCGAGCTGATTTAAAAGTCGTTCGACCCTTGCAACGGACTTTTCTTCGCCCTCTATCTGGATCCTGTTTCCCCGGGCATTCAGGACCACGCCGTAGGTGTTTTCGATCAATCTGAGGTTTTTGTCCATGTCCCCGTAGAGACTGGACAGCGACATTTCATCTTCTATGGTTACAATGACCGGGCTTGTTTTCATTTTCAGGACATACAAGATTATTTTCCTTCCTGTATGTATATGGTTATACTAGCATTTTGAAAAATCAAAGTCAATTTTACTTTTAAAAATCGATGCCCTTCCGGGCAGGCAGGCCGCTGTCGTAAGGATGTTTAATTGAGCGCATTTCCGTAACCATGTCGGAAACGGCGACCAGGTCGGGGTGGACATTGCGGCCCGTCAGGACGAGATGCAGTTTCGCCGGTTTTTCCCTGACCAGTGCCAGGACATCGGCGATGTCGACAAGGCCGAGGGCTACTGCCGTGTTGATCTCGTCGAGGACCAGGACGTCCCAGGCCCCGGAAAGCATGCGCTGCCGTGCGTGCGTCATCGCTTCTCCGGCAGCCTTCCGGTGCTCGGCCAGGGGGGTCGTGCTTCCGCAGCAATTTACGAAGCCCCTGCCCAGCGAAACGAATTCCAGCTCGGGTGCGAGCCGTTCGGCCACCCTTGCTTCGCCGGTGGCCATGGAACTCTTGAGGAACTGAACCACAGAAACGTACATCCGGTGACCGACCGCGCGCAGTGCGACACCCAGGGCCGCGCTCGTTTTCCCTTTTCCGTCACCGGTAAACACTATGACCAAACCGTCATTTTGCATCGGGTCCTTCTCTTCTGGGATGAAGCCACGTAATAGATTTCT
>Ga0316620_10001092_pt1 | contig 11463 bp, 9 predicted proteins | sample OWC_Aug_M1_C1_D5_FD_207651 | JGI IMG/M metagenome (GOLD analysis project Ga0316620, IMG submission 207651) | Wetland soil microbial communities from Old Woman Creek delta, Ohio, United States - OWC_Aug_M1_C1_D5_B | ecosystem: Environmental > Terrestrial > Soil > Wetlands | place: USA: Ohio... | reverse complement strand
GAAGCCATGATTATGATGACGCCATCTGCATGCTCAGCCACCAAGGAGAAGGCCTGCAGGAGATCTACCAGGCCCTGACGGTGGAGGATGTGCAGAAGGCGGCTGACCTCTTTCGTCCTCCATACGACACGCTGAAAGGCAGGGACGGTTTTTTGAGCCTCGAAGTCAATCCTCACCTTGCCCATGACTCCCAGGGCACCATAGAGGAGGCGCGGCAGCTCTGGGAGGCTCTAAATCGTCCTAATGTATTTGTCAAGGTACCCGCCACCCGAGAGGGGTTGCCGGCTATAAGACAGCTCATCAGTGAGGGCATCAACGTGAATGTGACCCTCCTTTTCGGTATTGCCCGCTATCGGGAAGTGGCGGAGGCCTACATAGCCGGGATGGAAGAGCGGGCCGGGAAGGGCATGCCGCTGGAGCGGGTGGCTTCGGTCGCCAGTTTCTTCCTCAGTCGCATCGACGTGCTGGTGGATTCTTTGTTGGAGAAGATCCTTGCCGCTGGAGGCCCCCAGGCAGAGGAGGCCAAAGGGTTGCGGGGAGAGGTGGCCATTGCCTCTGCCAAGGTGGCGTACGCGAGGTACAAGAAGATTTTTGCCAGCGAAAGGTTTGCATCTCTGGCCGCCAAGGGAGCCCGCACCCAGCGGCTCCTGTGGGCCAGCACCAGCACCAAGAATCCCGAGTATTCCGATGTGAAGTACGTCGAGCCACTGATCGGGCCCGAAACGATCAACACCATGCCCCTCGAAACCCTGAATGCCTACCGGGACCATGGAAATCCCTCTCCTCGCCTGGAGGAGCATGGGGAAGAAGCAACCAGGATGCTCGAGCGCTTGTCCAGATTGGGCATCGACCTGGACAAGGTAACACAGCAATTGGAGGACGAAGGTGTCGAGAAATTCGTCAAGCCCTATGACAGTCTTATGTGCAATTTAGAAGGAAAGCGCAGATCGGCCCTGCGGGAACAACTGGATCGGCAGACCTGTTTCCTCGGGGAGTATGAAAAGGCCGTCCGGGAACGGATCGGCAGGCTGGAACAAGGCCAGTTTGCTGCTCGCTTGTGGCGAAAGGATCCCAGCCTCTGGAAGAGGGACCCCCAGGATCGGGAGGAGATCCGTAACGCTCTGGGCTGGTTGCATGTGGCCGAGAAGATGGGAGAAAACCTGCGCGATCTTTCCGCCTTCGTCCAAGAGGTACGAGCTGCAGGGCTCCGCCACGTGGTGCTCATGGGTATGGGGGGCAGCAGTTTAGCCCCGCTGGCTATGCATCGAATCTTCGGCCAAGCCAAGGATTCTCTCCCCTTCATCGTCCTTGACACTACCGATCCCGCTGCCATCTGGGAAATCAAGCGTCAGGTGCCGCTTACTGAGACGCTCTTCCTAATCGCGAGCAAATCGGGAACCACTACTGAACCACTTGCCTTTGGGGAATACTTTTACGGTAAGGTCAAGCGGATCAAGAGGGATCGGGCGGGGGAGAACTTCGTAGTCATTACAGATCCCGGGACCCCTCTGGTGAAGATGGCAAAAGAGCGAGGTTTTCGCCGTACCTTCCTAAACTTCCCTGACATCGGAGGACGGTACTCGGCCCTCTCCTATTTCGGGTTGGTACCGGCCGCTCTGATGGGCATAGACCTTGCCGAGTTGTTAGCGCGGGCCCTCCGAATGGCGCATTCTTGCAGTTTCTGCGTGCCTGCGAAGGAAAACTCCGGCCTGGCTCTGGGTGCTACTCTCGGGGAGCTTGCTTGCCAGGGGCGGGACAAGGTGACCTTCCTGGTCCCGGAGTCCCTCGTCATCCTCGGGATGTGGCTGGAACAGCTCCTCGCCGAGAGTACTGGTAAGGAGGGCGCGGGAATTCTGCCCGTGGCCGGCGAGCCGGTAGGCCATCCATCCCTCTATGGAAAGGATCGACTCTTCGTTACCATCAGCCTGAAAGATGAGCCGGATGAGACGCTGGAGAAAGGCGTAGCCAGCCTGCGAGAGTTCGGCCACCCGGTGATCACCATCGAGATGGAAGATCGCCTGGATCTGGCGCAGGAATTTTTTCGCTGGGAAATGGCTACTGCAGCTGCAGGAGCCATCCTCGGCATCAACCCTTTCGACCAGCCTAACGTCCAGGAGAGCAAAGACAACACCAACCGGCTGTTGGAGGTAGTGCGGAGGGAAGGCCGGCTGCCGAAGGAGAAGCCCGCCCTGACGGAAGGAAGCATCGGCCTTTACACGAAAGATACTGCCGCTACCATCAGGGAGACGTTGGGACGTTCCCTGGGCCAGGCACGACCGGGCGACTACATCGCCCTATTGGTCTATCTGCCTGAAGAGCCGGGCATCGAGAGGAACCTCCAGGAAATCCGCCTCTGCCTGCGTGATCGGTTGCATCTTGCGACGACCCTCGGCTACGGGCCTCGCTATCTGCACTCCACCGGCCAGTTTCACAAGGGAGGGCCCAATACCGGGCTCTTCTTGCTGCTAACGGCAGACGATGCGGACGATCTGCAAATCCCAGGAAAACCTTATACCTTCAGCCTCCTCAAACATGCGCAGGCGCAGGGGGACTTGGAGGCCCTGCAAAGGCACGGGCGACGTGTAATACGCATGCATTTTGGCTGCGAGGTGGGCCAGGGATTGGCGAAATTGAGGGAGATGTTGGAGTCCCTGCCGGCAAAGAGTGAATCCTGAACTCGGCGAAGATGAGTACCCTATTTCTGGATATCGGTAACGTCCTGCTCAGCAACGGGTGGAACCGCCGGATGCGGCAGGCGGCGGTCGACGAGAAGTTTAACCTGGACGAGGAGGAGATGGAAGAGCGTCATCACTTAACCTTCTGATCAAGGGAGAGGAATATAAGACAGTCCGGGAGAAATTGGATTAGAGGAAAAGCCGGCTGACGCGGCTCACGGCGCTCTGCGTTTCCTGAATATTCGATTGGTCCGACTCCAAGAGTCAGCCAAGCGACGCGCCGCAAACTGCTTCGGTGACTTCGATGCGAGTGAGTCCACGGTTGCGATTTCGAAAATTATGTTGTAGCGTAGAGGCTGCACAGATCGATGCACACCAGGCAGCATGCGGGATGCAGGGCCTCAGCCTCCAAGACCTCGAGAGGCGCAGAAAAGAATAGCTCTCCTGATCCCTCTTCGTAAGGTCCGGGGGTTTGCGAGAGGATAGGGTCGTGGTTTATCAAGGCTGGGAGATAGGACGGATCGGACTCGATGTCATGGGTCAGAATTTCCTCCTCAATGTGGCGGATCACGGATTCCCGGCAGCAGGATACGACCGAAATCCCGAGAAGACACGAAAATTTATCGAAACGAGCGGAGCCGGCCGGGACATTCGGCCAGCCTCCACCCTGCGGGAATTTATTAGCCTTCTCCGCCCGCCGAGAACCATCGAAAGGGCAGATGCCCCGGGGAGTCTTGCATACCCAGTGGGGCCAAGCCTGAGGAGGTCGCATGGAAGTCATCCCTCGTCCTGAAGCTACCATTTTCGTCATCTTCGGCGCCGCAGGTGACCTGACCCGGCGCAAGCTGATACCCGCACTCTACAATTTATTCCTCGACCACTGGCTCTCCGATCGATTTTCCATCCTGGGACTTGATCATGCACAAATGAGCCACGAAGATTTCCTCAAGTACCTGCACCAGGGTGTGGATGAGTTTTCACGCCGTGGCAAGGCTGAAGAGGCGCTATGGAACGACTTTGCCTCCCACTTGGCCTTCGCCAGCGCCAACTTCGAGGACCCAGAGTGCTTCTCCGCCCTGGCAAAGAGGCTTGCAGCCCAAGAGAAGGCCTGGAACGGTCAGGCAGATATCGTATTCTACCTGGCGGTGCCCCCTCGAATGATCGAACCCTTGACTCAGGGCCTGAGGAGGGCGCGGCTGAGCCTGAGCCGAAAGCGAGCCCGGATTGTGGTGGAAAAGCCCTTTGGCCGGGATCTCTCCACCGCCCAGAGTTTGAATCGTATTCTCACCGCGACCTTTGAGGAATCCCAGATCTTCCGTATCGACCATTACCTGGGCAAAGAAACAGTTCAGAACATCCTGGCTTTCCGGTTTGGCAATACCCTCTTCGAGCCGGTCTGGAACCGGCACTATATTGACCACATCCAGATCACCGTGGCGGAACAGGTAGGAGTGGAGCATCGGGGTGACTATTACGAGCACGCCGGAGCCCTGCGAGACATGATCCAGAACCACCTGTTGCAGATTCTGTGCTTGGTGGCCATGGAGGCGCCTGTTTCTTTTGACGATAATGAAATCCGCAACAAGAAAGTGGATGCGCTTCATGCCATCCGACCCATCTTCCATGATCAGATCAATCAATTTGCAGTCCGGGGACAGTATGGGGCAGGCTGGATCGAGGGGGAGCGCGTCCCCGCCTACCGGGTCGAACCGGGTGTAGCGGCGGATTCCCATACCGAGACCTATGCAGCGGTGAAGCTCTTCTTGGATAACTGGCGCTGGCAGGATGTCCCCTTCTATCTGCGGACGGGGAAACGCTTGCCCGCCAGGATTTCCGAGGTAGCCATCCAGTTCCGACCCGTACCCCACCAGACCTTCCCGCCGGCAGCCTTGTTGGAATGGCGGCCCAATCGCCTGTTGATGTCCATTCAGCCAGAGGAAGGCATTCTTCTCCGGTTCGAGGTGAAACATCCGGGGCCCACTATGCGACTCTCTCCCGTGATGATGCAATTCTACTATCGGGAGGCCTTCCAGGCTGCACCGCCGGAGGCCTATGAGACTCTCCTTTTGGACGTCATGCGAGGGGATGCCACCCTGTTCATGCGCGCCGACCAGGCGGAGGCTGCCTGGTCCGTACTCGCCCCCGTCCTGGAGGTTTGGGAAGCGGTCGAGGCCACCGATTTCCCGAATTATCAGGCCGGAACCTGGGGCCCCGAAGAGGCAGAGATTTTGATCGCTCAGGATGGCAGGAACTGGGTGATGCCTACCTTCCTGCAATGCCAGGAAGGGACGGCAGTATGTCGGGCGTCATTGGTACCTCAGGCGTGATCCACATCTATCCGGACCGGGAATCCCTCAGTTGCGGCGCAGCCACGCTTTTCGCCCAACAAGCCGGACGCGCCCTCAAAGATCGCGGTCGCTTCACGGTAGCCCTCTCCGGTGGCCATACCCCGCTGGGGACCTATGAACTCCTGGCACAGCCACCTTTTCGAGATCGGGTAGCCTGGGATCAGACCCACGTCTTCTGGGGCGACGAGCGCTGCGTGCCCTCCGAAGACCCGCGAAACAATGCCCGGGTCGCCCGACTCCTGCTGTTAGAACGTGTGCCCATCCCTCCCTCCCAGATCCATCCGATCTCCTGTGACCGATCGCCCAAGGAGGCTGCCCAGGAGTACGAAGATCTGTTGCGTTCCTTCTTCGACGCAACGCCGCCCTGCTTTGACTTGATCCTCTTGGGCTTGGGAGAGGATGGACATACGGCTTCCCTATTTCCCCACGCACCTATACTGACTGAAGGGAAACGTTGGGTCACAGAGGTGAAGGTGCCTCAGCAGGAGCTGTACCGGGTTACCTTGACGCCCCCCGTCATAAACCAGGCGGCGGTTGTGGCCTTCCTGGTTGCCGGGGTAGCCAAGGCCCAGATCCTGAAGGACGTGCTGGAGGGCCGGAAAGATCCCTTCCGCTTTCCCGCCCAGCTCATTCGGCCCTCAAGTGGGACAATAGAGTGGCTGGCGGACAGGGGGGCAGCCTCTCAATTAAGCCGGGCCGCAGCGTGGGCCGGATTGGAAACGGCCATCTTCCAGAGAAACCACCATTGAAGGGCGGGCGTATCACAGCCCGCCCCGTTTCTTATTTCAGGAAGAGCATTGGCAGCGCCCACGGCATTGCCTTTAGCGAGAATGGGTCTCAGAAGGGGGATTTTGCCGGAGGATCCTGCAGAAGTCCCAGCAGAATCGTAACGATCGGATCTCAGGTAAGACTCATACGGGAGGTATAGCCCTTGGATGCCCAGACAGGCGGTGCCATGGCCCTTTGGCCGATGGCCGTCTATTTCTTTGCTGTTCTCTTCGTGGTGGGGGGCATGCTGTTGCTCTCTCATATATTGGGGGAGCGGCACTGGGATAGAGCGACCGGAGAACCTTATGAATCCGGCATCGTCTCCACCGGCTCTGCGCATGTGCGGTTTGACGTCAAGTTCTATCTGGTAGCCATGTTCTTCGTGATCTTCGACGTGGAAGCGGTATTTATTTTCGCCTGGGCTATAGCCCTTCGCGAATTGGGCTGGGCCGGCTATGTCGAGGCACTGATCTTCATTGGCATCCTGGTCGTTGCCCTCGTCTATCTGTGGCGAACGGGTGCCTTGGAGTGGGGGACTTCCGGACGAAAGGGCATAATCCAATGAGCGATCCGGTCCATATACACCGCTTTCTATACAAGTCGGGAGGCGTATCCCTGCCGGATCGAGACCTTCCCCTCGCGGATGCGGTGCGGCAAAATGTCCTCCTGGGCCGCTTGCAAGAGCTCCTGGCCTGGGGGCGCAAGAACTCCATCTGGCCATTCAATTTTGGTCTTTCTTGCTGCTACGTGGAGATGGCGACCAGCATCACCAGCAAGTATGACCTTGCCCGCTTCGGATCCGAAGTGATACGGGGAACCCCTCGCGAGGCGGACGTCATGGTCATCGCCGGGACAGTATTTGTCAAAATGGCTGCGGTGATCAAACAACTTTACGAGCAGATGATGATGCCCCGCTGGGTCATCTCCATGGGGTCCTGCGCCAATTCCGGTGGTATGTACGATATCTACAGCGTGGTCCAGGGAGTGGATAAATTCCTGCCGGTGGATGTCTACGTGCCAGGCTGTCCGCCCCGCCCCGATGCCTTCATGGAGGGCTTGATCTTGCTTCAGGAGGCTGTGGGCAAGGAAAGACGTCCCCTGAGCTGGATCATTGGCCCCCAGGGGGTCGAGCGCCCACCCACTCCATCCCTGCGGGATAGCAAGCGTGCCAGCAGAACGCAAGTCTCTGAGCTTCGCTCCCCAGACGAGGTTTGAATGGAATTCTGGATCCCAGAGGCTTTTCATGGACGATGATTCAAAGATCATCCAGGCACTGAGGAAAAGATTCGGCGAGGCCATCCTAACATCCCAGCCGACCTGCGATCAGATTCCTACCTTGTGGGTAACGAAGGACCGGGTAACCGAGATTTTGCGCTACCTCAAGTTTGAAGCGGAAGAACCCTATCGCATGCTATACGATCTCACCGCCATCGACGAGCGCGTCCGGGCCAATCGTCAAGGTCAGCCGCAGACCGATTTCACCCTGGTCTACCACCTCCTCTCCTTGGAAAGGAATGAGGATCTCCGCATCAAGGTTGGGCTTCAGGGTGAATATCCCTCCATGTCGACAATCACGGGGATCTGGCCTTCAGCAGACTGGTATGAGCGTGAAGTGTGGGATATGTTCGGGATCGGATTCGCCGGCCACCCTCACCTCCGGAGAATCCTGATGCCCCCCACTTGGGAAGGGCATCCTCTGCGCAAGGAACACCCGGCCCGGGCCACCGAGATGCCTCCCTTCAGCCTCCCGGAGCGAAAAGAGATCGCCGAGCAGCAGGCCCTCCAATTTCGGCCTGAGGATTGGGGGTTGAAACCGAGCGGAGAGGATACGGATTTCATGTTCCTCAACCTGGGGCCCCAGCATCCCGGGACGCACGGCCTGCTCCGCATCGTGCTGGAACTCCAGGGGGAGGAGATCGCCAATGCAGTATTGGATATAGGCTTCCACCATCGGGGCGCGGAAAAGATGGGGGAAAGGCAGTCCTGGCACACCTACATCCCCTATACGGATCGCGTCGACTATCTGGGAGGTGTGATGAATAACCTTCCCTACGTCCTGGCGGTGGAGAAGCTGGCGGACATCGAGGTGCCTGACCGGGCGAAGGTCATTCGGATCATGATGGCAGAATTCTTTCGCATCGCCAGCCACCTGGTCTGGTATGGGACCTTCGCCCAGGACCTGGGGGCACTTTCTCCCGTCTTCTATATGTTCACCGACCGCGAACGGGTCCTGGAGATCGTGGAGGCGGTCTGCGGCGCCCGGATGCACCCGAACTGGTTCCGCATCGGGGGCCTCGCCCAGGATTTGCCCAAGGGATGGGATCGAATGGTCCGTGACTTCCTGAGCTACCTCCCAAAGCGCCTGGCGGAGTATGACCAGATGGTAATGCAGAATCGCATCTTCAAGGCGCGTACCCAGGGTATCGGCAGCTACACCCTCTCCGAGGCGATCGAATGGGGCGTGACCGGGCCTGGCTTGCGCGCCTGCGGCTTCGAGTGGGATTTTCGCAAGAGGAGACCTTACTCCGGCTACGAGCATTTTGAGTTCGATATTCCTACGGCGCAACATGGGGATTGCTATGACCGCGGCGTCGTGCGTGTGGAGGAGATGCGCCAGAGCCTTCGGATTATCGAGCAGTGCCTGGAAAACATGCCGCAAGGTCCATACAAATCCCACCATCCCCTGGCGACCCCGCCCCTCAAAGAGCACACTATGCATGATATCGAAACCCTCATTGCGCACTTCCTGAGCGTGAGCTGGGGACCCGTCATCCCACCGGGAGAGGCTCTGGTTGGCATCGAGGCAACCAAAGGAAACAACGGCTATTACCTGATCAGCGATGGAAGCACGGCCTCGTATCGCACTCGCATTCGCACCCCATCCTTCCCGCACTTGCAGATGGTTCCTCTCATCAGCCGCGGATTAATGGTTTCGGATCTTCTGGCGATCTTGGGCAGCATCGACTACGTGCTGGCGGATGTGGACCGGTAGCGGAGGGAGCGGGGGATGTTGACGGAGAAAGAGAGGCAAGAAATCGAAGCAGAAATCCCGCGCTATCCACAACAAAGGGCCGTTTGCATCGAGGCGATGAAAATCGTGCAGCAGCACCGAGGGTGGGTCTCCGATGAAGCCATCCGAGACATTGCAGAGCTTTTGCAGATGACGCCAGAGGAGCTCGATGGCATTGCCACCTTTTACAACCTCATTTTCCGCAAGCCGGTGGGAAGGCACGTAATTTTCATCTGCGATAGCGTGAGTTGCTGGATTATGGGGTACGAGCGGATGCGCGAACATCTGACCGCCCGTCTGGGTATCGGTTTAGGGGAAACGACTCGCGATGGCCGGTTCACTCTATTGCCCATCGTCTGCCTGGGAGCGTGCGACCACGCACCGGCCCTGATGATCGATAACGACCTCCATGGAGATTTGGACCCGGAAAAGATCGACACGATTCTGGAGAACTATGAGTAATGGTGCGCCCTGCCGATAAAGCGGGATGGGGATCTGGAACTCACCATCCTTTCCCTCGATCCGGTTGTTTTTCATCCGGATGAGGGGCCCAAGGAAGCTATAGATGGAACGCCCACTCACGCAAAATATGAGGGGGGACAAAGAGCCCCTCAGCATCGAAGAGTACAGGAGGGGAGGTGGCTATCAGGCGCTCCGGGAGGCCCTGTTGAGCATGACGCCCCGGGAGGTAACGGAGGAGGTCAAAAGGTCAAATCTGCGCGGGCGGGGCGGGGCTGGCTTCCCCACGGGTCAGAAGTGGTCCTTCGTGCCCATGGGCCGTGATGCCCGCCGACCCAAATTCCTGGTAGTCAACGCCGATGAGATGGAGCCGGGTGCCTTCAAGGACCGCCTTCTTATGGAAGGGAACCCGCACCAGTTGATTGAAGGCGTCATCATCGGCGCCTACGCGGTCCAGGCAGATGTCGCCTATATCTTCCTGCGCTGGGCCTACAAAGAGGCAGCGCAACGGCTGACCAGGGCGATTGCCCAGGCCTATCAAAGCAGTTGCCTGGGCAAGAATATCTTGGGATCGGGCTTCAGTTTGGAGATGGTCCTTCATACCAGCGCGGGTCGCTACATGTGCGGCGAAGAAACAGGAATGCTGAATGCATTGGAGGGGAGGCGCGCGAATCCCCGTACGAAGCCTCCTTACCCCCCTGTTGTCGGACTTTGGGGGAAGCCCACCACGGTGAACAATGTGGAGACCTTCTGCAACATCCCCCATATCATCAAGAACGGGGCCGAATGGTTCAAGGGCTTGAGCTACACCGGAGATGGTGGGACCAAGATCTACGGGGTGAGCGGAAAGGTTAAGAATCCGGGGGCATGGGAGCTTCCCATGGGGACTACCATCCGGGAGATCCTGGAAGGGCATGCGGGCGGCATGCGCGACGGCTTCAAGCTCAGGGGGCTGCTCCCCGGCGGCGCCTCCACCGAGTTCGTCCTCGAGGAACACCTCGATGTGAGGATGGATTTCAATGAACTGCAAAAGGTGGGCAGTCGCCTCGGCACCGGCACCATGATCGTGCTCGACGATCAGACCTGCCCGGTCGGGATGTTATCGAATCTCGAACGATTCTTCGCCCAGGAATCGTGCGGTTGGTGTACGCCCTGCTGGGCGGGCCTCCAATGGATCAATCAGATCCTGCAGGATATCGAGAATGGGAAGGGAGAGCCAGAAGACCTGGAAATATTGGAATCCCACACCCACTTGCTGGCACCAGGGCATACTTTCTGCATGCTGGCGCCCGGTGCGATGGAGCCTCTCCGGAGCGGTCTGAAGTACTTTCGAGAGGATCTCGAACGGCATATTCGAGAGGGAAGATGTCCCTGGAAATGATCGATGGCCACCATCTATATAGAAGATAGACCCTACGAGGTCGCCGAAGAACAGAATCTGCTTCACGCCTGTCTCTCCCTCGGATTCGACTTGCCCTATTTCTGTTGGCATCCTGCAATGGGCTCGGTCGGGGCTTGTCGCCAGTGCGCGGTAAAGGAGTTTCGGGACGAAAACGATCGCCGTGGCAAGTTGATCATGTCCTGCATGACGCCAGTTACGAACGGGATGCGCATCTCCATCGAGGATGAAGAGGCAAAGGAGTTTCGCAGGAGCGTTATCGAATGGCTGATGCAGAACCACCCTCATGATTGTCCGGTCTGCGATGAGGGGGGCGAGTGCCATCTGCAGGATATGACGGTCATGACCGGACATACCTATCGCAGGTTTCATGGAAAGAAGCGCACCTTCGATAATCAAGACCTGGGTCCCTTCGTCAATCACGAAATGAACCGTTGCATCCAGTGTTACCGCTGCGTCCGATTCTATCGAGACTATGCGGGAGGACGCGACTTTGAAGCCTTCCTCATGCGCAATCATGTCTACTTCGGTCGGCAAACGGATGGCGCACTCCAAAGCGAGTTCAGCGGCAATTTGGTGGAGGTTTGTCCTACCGGGGTTTTTGACGACAAGACCCTCATGAGACACTACACGCGGAAATGGGATCTGCAAACGGCCCCTTCCATCTGCGTCCACTGTGGACTCGGCTGTAATACCATCCCGGGGGAGCGATATAACCGTCTCCGACGTATACGAAATCGTTACAATGGCGAGGTAAATGGGTATTTCCTCTGCGACCGGGGACGTTACGGTTACGAATACGTG
>Ga0316620_10001091_pt1 | contig 11466 bp, 9 predicted proteins | sample OWC_Aug_M1_C1_D5_FD_207651 | JGI IMG/M metagenome (GOLD analysis project Ga0316620, IMG submission 207651) | Wetland soil microbial communities from Old Woman Creek delta, Ohio, United States - OWC_Aug_M1_C1_D5_B | ecosystem: Environmental > Terrestrial > Soil > Wetlands | place: USA: Ohio... | reverse complement strand
CGCGAACATCATCGGGAACAATCTTGGGCCGCACTTCTTCCCCTTGGGTTCGCTGGCAATTCTAATGTGGCTCGCCACCATGAGGAGAAAGGGATTTGAAGTTACACTGAAGGAATACCTGAAGGTCGGGTCGATTCTATCGATACTGGAGGTCGTGACCGCTTCCATAATCCTGTGGATTGAGGTGGGCTATCTGCACCTCATTGTCACCTTGGTCCCCTAGGGTTCAGCCCTCTCCCTTTTGCGGAACTCGAACGCTCTACGCAACTCATATCACTCTTGTCGTATCTGGAAAGGCATCGGAGAGCTTTCACATGGAATTCTACAGCGTGCTCAGCTCCAGAAGGAGTATCAGGAGCTTCAAGGACCAAGGTGTGCCCGATTCTGTGATTCGGACTGTCATCAGCGCCGCCACAGTAGCCCCGTCAGCACACAACTCACAGCCTGCTAGGTTCGTCCTGCTGCGGAGCGCGCTGAGAGTCGAACTCATCAAAGCGATGTCAGCACGGTTCGAGAAGGATCTTAGGAGTGACGGTCTATCTGAAACCCGGATACGAGAACGCGTCAAGAGGTCCGAGTCTGTCCTTCTCGGAGCACCGGTCGTCCTTTTGGTGTGTCAGACGATGAAAGACATGCAGATCTACCGTGACACAGCGAGGAGAAGGGCAGAGCAGATCATGGCGGTCCAAAGTACAGCAGCTGCAGTCCAGAATCTCCTTCTGTCTGCGCATGCCGAGGGGCTTGGCGCCTGTTGGATGTGCGCGCCCCTGTTCTGTCAGAATCTTGTGAAGAAGAGGCTTGCATTGCCTGAGGACTACGAACCTCAGGCCTTCATCGTCCTTGGCTATCCTGCAGAGAACCCAAGTGCGCCAAGAAGGAAGCCTCTGGGGGACATAATGCAGGTGTTATAAGTCGCGCACTGCTGCCACTCGTCGATGCATGATGAGAGTTGTTGCTCTCTCTGGCGGGATTGGTGGCGCCAAGCTCGCTCTCGGCCTGTACAAGGCTCTGGCACCGAGTGAGCTCACCGTCATTGTGAACACAGGCGATGACATCGAGCTTCATGGTCTCCGGATATCGCCCGATGTAGACACAGTCATGTACACGCTCGTCGGCCTAGTAGATCCCGGAAAGGGTTGGGGCATGAAGGATGACAGCTTCAGATGCTTGCAGTCGTTGCACGATGGCTATCATCAGGAAACGTGGTTCAACCTCGGTGACAGAGACCTTTCTACTCATATCCTACGCACAAAGATGTTGCGAGATGGCCGAGTCTTGTCAGAGGTGACAAGGAAGCTCTGCGACCTCATCGGGTTGGAAGACGTTGGCATCTTGCCTATGACCGATGACATGGTCACTAGTCATGTGCGGATTGGCGACGGGTCCTCGATTCACTTTGAGGAGTACTTCGTGAAAAGGGGCTGCAAAGACAAGATTCTTGGAATCGAGTATGTCGGGTCTGAGAAGGCACGAGCTGCTGCAGGAGTGACTGAGGCTATTGATGACGCTGACGCAATCATCATCTGCCCAAGCAACCCCATCGCGTCAATCGGCCCCATACTCTCCATTCCAAGCATTGCAGCGGCGGTAAGAGGCGCACGATGTCCAGTCATTGCGGTGAGTCCGCTCGTCGGAGGTAGGGCCGTCAAGGGTCCGACCGAGGACTTCATGAATGCTCTCGGCATGGAGGTCTCCGCAAGAGGGATTGGCGAATACTATAGAGACACGGTCACACATCTCGTGATTGACACAGCTGATGCACAGTCGGCTCCCACGGTCAAGAGCCTGGGTCTCAGGGTCCTAGTGACGAATACCCTCATGCATTCTCTCGATGACAAGATCAGGCTGGCACAAGATGTGCTCGCCTTGGTGCCCTGAGCTTGGCGGCTCAGCAGACCCATATGGCAGATAGATGTCATACCTCATTCCATAGCGAGAGCACGAGAGAAACCAGAAGATGAGCCAAGATTCCTCAGGTCCGGATGCCAATCATCGTGGGGACCCTATGGACGAGCTTATACGCCGCACGCATTGCATCTGGAGTTCGCCCCTGTCGAGGAGGAACCTGCTCTGGCGATACACAGATTGCATGATGTCCCTGCTGTCATACCGGTCAAGAGCCTAGCAGAGGCCAAGAGCAGGTTGCCAGAGGCAATCCCCCAATACAGGCGTAAACAACTCGTCCTCGCGATGCTCGAAGACGTCACTTCTGCTCTTCAGGATTCCGGGGCACTCTCTGCTGTGGTCGTCGTTAGTCCTGACAGCAGCATTGCAGGAACCTGTCGTGGGCTGGGGGCTGAGTTCGTTCTCGACCAAGGATCTGGCCTCAACCAAGCAGTCACTCAGGCCAGCGCTCAGGTCTGTTCCAGTTCGTGTCCAGAGGCGCTGATAGTCTTCCCTGTTGACATTCCGCTCCTGAAGCCGAAGACAGTCGCCGATGTCGTGTCAACCCTCGATGATGATGCCTTGCCGCTCGTGGTGGCTGCACGATCAAAGGACGGAGGAACGAACATGTTGCTACGACGACCTCCGGAAGTCATACCCGCCTCTTTCGGAACCTCAAGCTTCGATGCTCACAGGGAGTCAGCCGAGCGAGCCGAAGTGAGGTTCATCACCTTTGAATCACCAGATCTTGCGCTCGATATCGACACCGAAGCGGACCTTCGGAAGCTTCTGGAGTGCGGGGAAGGAACAAGAGCCTACAGTGTGGCTAAAGGTCTTCTGCGTGTCACAAGAAACGAAAGAACGCCGAATCGTCGTTAGGGATATGCCGTTTGCCAGTCTGAGTCGTTGTGCGCAAGAGGTGCATGATTTAAAGGGGGGCACCGCATAGCACGATACAAGTGCAATGACGAGTTTCGCGAACGAAGCTCGAACCGCACATCAGGAGCACGAAAAATGCAGAGCAAGACGCTGGCCGCAATCGTGATAGTCGTCATCCTTGTTGCCGGAGTCGGGGCTATCGTGATCTTGGGTCCCCTTTTGTTCCCAAGTGCACCGCGAGTGGCGATTGTGTTCGCTACTGGTGGCCTCGGCGATAAGAGCTTCAATGATGCCGCCTTCAAGGGCGCAGTCGACTTCCGAACGGCCTATGGCTGGAACTTCTCGTACGCCGAACCTACCCAGATTTCGGAGTACGAAGGATTTCTGAGAGACTATGCAGCGCATGAGGGTCGTGCTGCATATGACATCATCATAGCGATTGGTTTTGACCAGAATGAGGCACTGTATTCTGTGGCAGTTGATTACCCGAACCAGAGCTTCGCAATCGTCGATATGTTCAACAACCATACATCGAATGTTGCCTCGCTGCTTTTCAACGCGAATGAGGGCTCTGCCCTCGTGGGCGCAATCGCTGGTCTAATGACCAAGACCGACAAGATCGGTTTTGTCGGAGGCATGGACATCCCGCTGATAAATGAGTTTGCAGCAGGATATCGCTTCGGTGCCAACTACACGAACGACGGCATTCCCGTTAGCATTCAGTACACCGGAAGCTGGGTTGACACAACCGCAGGTCAGACTCTGGCCAACGGTATGTATGCTGCAGGCAATGACATCATCTTTGCTGCTGCAGGTCGTTCTGGACTCGGAGTCTTCACTAGCGCGAAGACCCTGAACGGAACCGAAGGCTATGACAACCCACTCTGGGTAATTGGTGTCGACAGTCCGCAGATGTACCTAGGCTGTGAGGACCCTGACCACCCCGCACCACCGACGGTTTCCTTGACTTCGATGTTGAAGCGTGTTGATGTTGCAGTCTTCAACACCATCAAAGAGGTCTACGACGGTGTGTTCACTGGCGGTGCCAAGGTCTTCAAACTTTCAAACGGTGGAGTTGACTACGAGGTCAACACTGCTCTGTTGACCCTGCCGACGGAAGTCACAACCGCTGTTGCGGCGCTGAAGGCCGCCATAATCGCCGGAACTGTGACTGTTCCGACAGCGCTCTAGTACACAGACAGAGAGAGGCTTTTGCCTCTCCTTCCTCTATTTTTCCTCCCGTGATGGGCAACGTTAAATAGCACGTAGATGACGGGCGGTTCAGTAGGCCCGTCTTCTCAAGGCCACTTCGTGCCAGAGCAGCAAGGAGGCCCCCATGATCTACGCGGTCGAGCTTGAGAACATTAGTAAGACTTTCCCGGGTGGGGTACGAGCAAACAAGAATATCACTCTCAGAATCGAACAAGGTGAGGTCCACGCACTGCTTGGCGAGAACGGAGCAGGAAAGACCACCCTGATGAACATACTCTACGGGCTGCTCTCTAAGGACGAAGGTCGAATCCTGATAAAGGGAGAAGAGGTTGACCTTCGCTCGCCATACGATGCGATTGTTCGCGGTGTTGGCATGGTCCACCAACACTTCAAGCTAATCCCGACTCTGACGGTAACAGAGAATGTCGTTCTCGGCTTGGAACCTGTTGGTACAGTACGGGGCATAGATGAGGCCTTCTCCGAGAAGCATCTCTCTAAGCTTCTCCCGATCAACTACCATGGAGCAGCAGAGAAGATCAAGCAGATTGCGGAGGAGAATGGCCTCGATGTCGATCCGTATGCTAAGGTGCAAGACATATCGGTCGGACTTCAGCAACGTGTCGAGATCATCAAGACACTGTATCGAGCGGCTGACATTCTGATTCTGGACGAGCCCACATCTGTCCTGACCCCGCAGGAAGTTGACGAGCTCTTTGTGACTCTTGGGAAGTTCAAAAAAGCTGGAAGGACAATCATCCTCATCACTCATAAACTGCGCGAGCCGATGATTCTCGCAGACAGGATAACTGTCCTGAGGGATGGAGCACTCGTAGGCACAGTGGACAGACAGGACACCTCTCCGGCCGATCTGGCGAAGATGATGGTAGGCCGCCCCGTTGTGTTCACAGTCGAAAAGGGGCCAGCAAACCCAGGCCCAGTCGTCCTCTCAGTGGAAGACCTGAGGGTGGAAGACAACAGGGGTCTGATGCGTGTCGATGGCGTAAGCCTAGAGGTAAGAGCTGGAGAGATACTCGGCATTGCAGGAGTGGAGGGCAACGGCCAGACGGAGCTCGTAGAAGCCATTGCTGGACTTCGAAAGCCCAAAGGCGGCATCATCCGAGTAGATGGCGTAGATATCGCAGGCAAAAGTCCACGAGAAGTGCGCGCAGCCGGCGTCAGCCATATTCCGGAGGACCGCCACAAGAGAGGGCTGATTCTTGGTTTTACAATAGCCGAGAACCTAACGCTCGGAAGGCACTATGAGCCTCCGTATGCAACAGGGCCCTTACATTCACTCCTTGATCGCAAAGCCTCAGCAGAGCTATCCAACAAGCTGGTGGATGACTTCTCAATCAGGGTCTCTGGTATCGACGCGGAGGCGACCACCCTGTCGGGGGGAAACCAGCAGAAAGTGGTCGTGGCTAGAGAGCTTGCATCTCGACCGAAACTCGTTCTGGCCGCACAACCGACAAGGGGGCTTGACGTCGGCGCCACAGAGTACATTCACAGCGTCTTGATTGCGATGCGGGACCAAGGCACTGCTGTCCTGCTAGTATCTGCTGAACTCGATGAGATTCGGTCTCTATCCGATAGGATTGCCGTGATATTCGGCGGCCGGATTGTGGCCTTGAGGGATCCTGAGCAAGCAGCTCCAGAAGAACTCGGCCTGCTCATGGCAGGCCACCTGGATGGCGCCCAAGAGGAGGGTTCGGTGCAGTGAGTGACCTGGACGCGGGAAATCAGGCGGTTCAGGAGCAGCGACCGCCCGAGAGCATTCTCAACCGGTTGAAGAGATACGTTGAGAAAGTGTTGAACAGCGTCGATAGCATGATGCGCAACCCAGCGTTTCGGAAACAGATAATCTGGACGTCTGCATCAATCGTTCTTGCGATGCTGGTTGCGGCTATCATAATGGTCCTGACAGGCTACAATCCTGCCTTGGCATACATCGCGCTAATCAGGGGCGCTGTAGTCCAGTGGGATCGGGTGCTCTTCTACGCAACTCCGCTCATCTTCACAGGGCTTTCGGTCGCATTGGCATTCAAGTGTGGTCTCTTTAACATTGGGCCCGAGGGGCAGCTCTACATGGGTGCCATGGCGGCGGCAATCATTGGCTACATGGTATCACTGCCGATAGTCGTGCATCCGTTGGCATGTCTTACCGTAGCGGCCCTGGCAGGTTTTGGCTATGGCTTTGTGCCGGGTCTGCTGAAAGCATATCGAGGCGCCCACGAGGTGGTGACGACCATGATGCTAAGCTATACTGCCATCTTGTTCACGCAGTGGCTAGTGACGTATCCTCTGAAGGAGCCCGGCGAATTTCAGTGGATTGCTCAGACTCCTCTGCTGTTTCCGACTGCTTGGCTTCCCCATCTGTTTGGCTCCGATTTTCTGCACGCTGGCCTGATTATTGCATTGTTCGCTGTTGTCGGGGTGCACTTTCTCATCAATCGGACCGTGCTCGGCTATGAGCTGAGAGCCGTAGGACTCAATGCGGAGGCGGCACGCACGGCCGGCATCAATCCCAAATGGAACATCGCGCTCTCGTTGGGCATAGCGGGGGCACTAGCCGGCGTCGGAGGTGGCGCCGAGATCTTGGGCTACCATCATCGATTCAGAGATGCGTGGTCTACGGGTCTCGGATGGGATGGCATAACTGTTGCTGTTCTCGGCCACAACAACCCTTGGGGCGTGCTGCTTGGTGCCATCTTCTTCGGAGCCCTTAGGGCAGGTGGAAACAGCATGCAGGTGAATACTGGAGTACCGCAAGAGATGGTGACTGTGATTCAGGGGCTCATCGTTGTGTTTGTGGCTGCGCCGAGGATAATCGACTGGCTTGAGAAACGCGGAATCGATTACTCAGCGTGGATTAGGCGCTCACCCATGGGCGGAATAGGACATCTGGCCACAACCGTCTGGGCAGCGGGATCCGCCATCGAAGCCATGATTATCATTTCGTTCTTCTTGGAGAAGACACCCTTTGCCGGTCTTCTCGTGGCACTTGCGATTATCGTGGGTTTCTATGCGCTCACGAAGTTGCTCGCCCAGAACCCGGCCGGACCAGTAGTCTCATTGTTTACAGCCGTTGAGTGGATACTAATCGCGACAGTCGCGGCCCTGCTGGGCAGCTCAGACATGGTGTACTTTACAGCCCCTACCGCTGTGATCGGTATAGCCGTTTCACTAATGACAGTGATGTCGAGTAGGGCTTCAACCCAAAAGGCCGGAGGCAACTAGGATGCAGGCGCTCGATCCAATCTTCATCGGGTGGCTACTGAAGACGACTCTTCAGATGGCAACTCCACTTGTGATAACCGCCCTTGGCGGGATGTTCTCAGAGCGTTCAGGGGTGGTCAACATAGGTCTTGAGGGCATGATGCTTGTCGGCGCTTTTACTGCGGTGGCAGGAACGTACTTTACAGGCAACCCGTGGATAGGCCTATTGTTCGCGATTGCAGCGGGCGCAGCGATGGGCTTCCTGCATGCCATTGTCTGTGTCAAGTTCAAGGGCAATCAGATTGTCAGTGGGACCGGGATCATCCTGCTGGGCGCCGGCTTGACAACGCTTGGTCTGGAGGTCATATGGGGGAGAAAGGGAGTGTCGGACGAGGTAATCAAAATACCGGATATCCCGATTCCTGGACTAGGACAGATACCTTTCATTGGACAGACCCTTCAGATTGCCATTGGCTCTCTCTCACCAATCATAGTCACGATGTTCGTTCTCGTCGTAGTATGCTACTACATCATGTACAAGACACCCATTGGCCTGAGAATACGAGCTGCTGGCGAAGATCCAAGTACCCTGGATACCGCCGGTGTCGATGTTGACCTCACGAGAATCATTGGAGTCGTAGTAAGCGGTGCCCTTGCAGGTCTCGGCGGTGCCTATCTGTCGATAGGATTTGAGAACGCCTTCGGAAAGGGGATGACCGATGGGAGGGGATTCATTGCACTGGCGGCACTGATATTCGGCAACTGGACTCCCGTTGGTTGCTTCCTAGCAGGTCTCTTCTTCGGATTCCTCAGCGGCCTTCGCTATGCAATCCCCATCCAGTTCCCGGAGCTTACCGGCTTCTCCAATTTCTTTAGGATAATTCCCTTCCTCCTTGTCATTGTAGCGCTGGCGGGCATAAGGCGGTCCATTCCACCAAAGGCTGTGGGTGTGGCATACGAAAAGGAGAAGCGCGCCTAGGCCGTCTGGTATGACTTCGTCGATCGGGTCTACGCATTGGAGTCAGTGCGTGCCTGAATAGCCTTAATACTCTTCTATGGGTATGCCCGACCACTACTGACAGACTGGAGACTGGGGAATGAAGCTGCGACGGGCCGGCATCGTGCTATTCATACTCTCTTTCGCACTGGCAGTCCCGAGTCAGACGACGGCAGTGCAGGGGAATCTGGGTCCCGAGTCAGAGGTGACAACCTACCAGTTTGCAACCGATTCGACCTTCGAAGTCGAACCCAGTGTTGTATACGGGGAGAACAGAACAAGTTTCAGTCACTGGTATGAACAGGATTTTCAGGGTGGTGACCGAAATGTAGTCTGTCTGAACTGGACACATCAGGCCGGAGTTTCGTACAACTACAGCGAAATACCCCCAACATACTCTGGACTGGAATACGCTGATTATGTGGCACTGCGCATCCCGCTTGCCTACCCGTACAACGTCACCCCTCTGGGGTTCAAGGGCAGCTTTGAAGCACGACTTCTTGCAGCAGGTGACCTTGCGGTTAACGATTGGTGCGCCAGTGTCGAGGTGTATCTTGTAACGGAAGCAGGTGACTGGCACTATGTACCATTCGACCATCCGGCTGCCAATGACGATACATTCTCCTCGTATAGCTCCGTTGCCTCAAGGCAGTTTCTGGAATATTGGGCAAGCGACTTCGGGGGTGTGACGCCGGTAGACTTAGGCACCACCTTCGACGTAGTACTTCTCCTAGCACCCTCCCATTACTTCGCATTCTACGAGAATGGGGGCTGGAAGACGATGTCGGGCACGGTCGTACTCGAAGTGTGCGGGTTCTCGGCCGAGGTGCTACTCTACAATCCTACGCGTGTACAGGCACTTCAACCTTACAGGGGCGAGCGGCTCAATGTGACCAGTGCGTGGCCGAGAGGGTCCATCACGACTGACCCCAGTGGGGCATCTTATTCGTTGTTCGAAGCCTTTTCATTGACTGATGGTTCTGTAACCTACTTTGTCGTCAAGTGGAATCGAGAACTCAGGATTGTCTGCAATCGGACACTCGATATTCCACACGTGTACTATGCTGGCATTCACTACAGTGGAGGTCATCTGTACTGCTACGGCCAGCTCTACCATCAGACAAACGAAGTAAGTGCTCTTCTAGTATGTACGGACTTGGAGGCCAACGTCCTGTGGTTTCGTGAGTACCACTTCGGCACATCGGCAAGCGCGATGACTGCAGGAACGGGTGAGGACGAATCTATCCTTCTCACCGGCCTTTCGTCTGATGGTGACGGCATGCGATACTCTTGGGTCATGGGAGTCCTGCCTGACGGGACTCCCATATTGAACGCCACCTTCTCCTCTGAAACCACGGATATCTATCAAATCTGTGGGGTGCATGAACAACGAGTATACGGCGTAACATACGGTTCCAATCCAGTCTGCTACAGCTTGGATGGCGACCTGCTGTGGAGGGGAAACGCCACCTGCGACAGAATGACTGTCGGACCCGAAGGCCACATTTATGCGTGGGAATCTAAGTACTCTGGTGGGCCTGTATGGTGCACTGGGTACTCGCTCTTTCGCTATGATTCTGGCGGAATACTACTGTGGAACCGGACGTTGGAGGTCACCTATCCGGGTGGTTGGGCTGACTCTCTGTCCTTGGTGACATTCGCTGTCAGATCTGACGGACGACTACTTGCGACGTTTATCATCTACCGATTTCTGTACCGGGTGATAATCTACTCTGTGAGTGCTGACGGGCAGTCAGAGGTAGCCCGAACACTATTCGACTCGACACCGTACGGGAGTGCCGATTTTGAGGCGCCACTTCTGATGCGCGGCCTTGACAGCTGCTTCCTGGTCTTGACCCACTCCTATTCCGGCTCCGGCAACTACCTCTACACCATGTTGAGCTACCAGAACTCGGTACTGGTCCCAGCCGAATACAGCCTGCTGACCGTGTTGAGCACGGCCAGCGCAGCGGTTCTGCTCGCGGGATGGGTGCTCTACGACCGTGTTGGGCGTCAGCGACTCTCATACAGACCAAGGCGCAATATTGAAACCGGAAGTTGAATCTTCTGATGGCTTTGAGTCATCACATTCTCAGAGCGCGAGGCGGTCTGCAGGAGTTCATTACCTCTTGAAGAACTCAGTTTCACTGAAGGGAGGCCAGCTCTCGTCTGCCTGTTCCCCTCTGAACACTCTCTTAGAGTATCTGACTGCAGTGTCGAGCGTCTGTAGATACCCGACTTGTCGTTTCTCATTCAGACTGGGATGCCACACAGATATCGGACCCCATGCATCGTTGCGGATTGCGTCTTCTATCTCCTTTTCTGTGTCCGGGTCAACTGAACCCAGAGATCTGAGTCCGCCCAAATCCACGTAGTCCCCTAGTCTCCCAAACAGCACAAGGGGAAGCCTCTTCCTGCCTCCGGCATTGTCAGGAACATAGGAACGAAGTGCCATCAAGGATCCGCCGAGTGGCTTCTCTCCGGAGGCAGACTCGTACACTGCTCTCAGAATCTGCCCAGGCCTCTTCTCACCGAGCATACCGGAAGGCCAGTCGGACTTGACCCACTGTTTGAGTTCCTTCTTTGAGATCCAGGATTCCATCCACTTCTTCAGAGATTCGGCATCATTGGGTATCGCTGTCTGGAGTCTAATCTCTTCCCTTGCCCTCTCCTTTGCCTCTATTAGCATCTTGACCTTCATCGCTGCTGCCAGTCCACTCCCTTTTCTTCCTAGTTCGTAACACTGCCGCGATGACTCATAAGGCTTGCTTCCATACGGCCGCTGAGACACCGCCTGTGTGGATTTCGCAATGCCCTTAAGTGCACCTGACCGACTGAGCGGTAGACCTGCATTTTAGGGAGGCTTCGGTTTGTCGGATCGCACTCGGAAACTATCTGCTGACGTCGATGAAACCGTACAGAAGATCGTCGAGTTCAGGGAGGTTTCCAAGTGGTATGGGAAGACATGCGCATTACGCGAAGCCAGCTTCACGATTGAACGCGGAGCTATTCTTGGATATATAGGGCCGAATGGCGCTGGCAAGACGACAACGATGCGAATTCTGGTCGGGCTGATTAAAGACTACTCGGGCAATGTGCTTGTGAGCGGAGTAGATGTAAGGAACAGCCCCGAGGTCTGTCAAAGACTTCTTGGCTATCTTCCGCAGGGAGTCGGCTTTCAGAGCTGGCGAACTGTGAGGAATGTTTTGAGCACGTATGGCCGACTATCTGGTCTTGCTCCCGATGTGCTCGGCGAGAGAACGAAGCAAGTAGCTGAA
>Ga0316620_10001090_pt1 | contig 11468 bp, 9 predicted proteins | sample OWC_Aug_M1_C1_D5_FD_207651 | JGI IMG/M metagenome (GOLD analysis project Ga0316620, IMG submission 207651) | Wetland soil microbial communities from Old Woman Creek delta, Ohio, United States - OWC_Aug_M1_C1_D5_B | ecosystem: Environmental > Terrestrial > Soil > Wetlands | place: USA: Ohio... | reverse complement strand
CGGCTGGCAGATGACGTTGACACGCGGGACATGTCACGACGGTGCTATTTGAAGACATGCTGGGCCTCCAGGGGTCGAGTCATTAGCGATCATTGTACACCCAAGCCATGCTGATTGCTAGTTGATGCGGGACAAGACAACAACGAATTCGTTGTGTCCCCGATTCGTTGCTGTGGTCTCTGCACGCTATCGTGATATAATCCTGGTACAAGCGTTCGGCAATCCGTCCTCGGTGAGCAGCCGGAATGAACGAGCATAAAGCAGACGAAGGACCCAAGACGAAAGACGAAAGGCGAGCCGTTCGACATTCGCCCCGCGAAGCGGTCATTCGTCCCGCGAAGCGGGCATTCGTCCTTCGTCATTTGATCGTTTTCCTTGTCGTTATCGGATTACTGCTGCCGCCCATGAGCACGCGCGTGACGGCGCAGAGTACCGACGACCGAGTGGAGCGCATCCTGGCGGCCATGTCGGTGGAGCAGCGCGTGGGCCAATTGTTTATGGTGGATTTCGTCGGCGCGGAAGCCAAGCCCGATTCGGCCATCGCGCACCTCATCCGCGATTACCACGTCGGCGCGGTTTACCTCACGTGGCTGAATGGCAACATCACCAACGAGACCGGCACACCGGCGCAAGTGGCGCGCCTGACCAACTCGCTCCAACAACTCGCTTGCGATGATACGCGGCTGCCCAACGTGGCGGACTGCGTGCCACTGTTCGTGGCAGTGGATCACGAAGGCGACGGCTACCCGCGCACGCATCTGCGTCAAGGCGCAACGCAAATCCCCTCGGCGATGGCGATCGGCGCGACCTGGAGCGAAGACGACGCACAACAGGTCGGCGAAGTGGTGGGCCGCGAGCTTTCGGCGGTGGGTGTGAACATGTTGCTGGGGCCGGTAGTGGATGTGCTGGAGCGCCCACATCCCGAAGGCGGCGGCGATCTGAACTTGCGCGTGTTCGGCGGCGACCCGACCTGGGTGGGCATGTTGGGCCGCGCGTACATTCGTGGTGTTCACCAAGGCAGCAGCGGGCGAATGCTCACCGTCGCCAAGCATTTTCCTGGTCACGGCTCATCGGACCGCAATCCCGACCAGGAAGTGTCCACCGTCAGCAAATCGTTGGACGACTTGAAGCGCAGCGACCTGGTGCCCTTTTTTGCCGTGACGGCGGCAGGCCCGGACAAGGGCATGACCGACGCGCTGATGCCGTCGCACATCCGCTATCGCGGCTTCCAGGGCGACGTATCGCAGCTCACTAAGCCGATCAGCCTCGACCCGGAGGGCATGGGGGCCTTCATGTCGCTGCCGCAACTTGCGGCGTGGCGGCGTGGCGGCCTCGTCGTGGCCGATGCGTTGGGTGTGCCGGCGCTTCAGTCGTATTATGACCCGACGCTGTCCACGTTCCCGGCCCGGCAGGCTGCCAAAGATGCGCTCCTGGCCGGCAATGATGTGTTGCCTATTGTCTCCTATGCGCGTGAACGCGACTATAATGGCAAGCAACTGCCCAACATGCTTGACACGATTGCCTACTTTCGTGACGAGTATCGCGCCAACCCCGTGTTCCGCCAGCGCGCCGATGATGCGGTGCGTCACATCCTGAGCGCCAAACTCGAAATTTATCCCGATCTCTCGCCGCAGTCAACGCAGGTGGATACGGCCCAAGCGTCTACTGTGGTGGGCCAGGGCGATAGTGCGATGCGGGGGGTGATTCAAGATGCGCTGACAGTGATTTCTCCCGAAGGGGGGCGCAGGTTGCCATCCGCGCCGCGTGGCAGCGACGACATCCTGATCTTGGGCTGCTTCCGTGGCTGCTTGCCCGGCGATACGATGAGTGAAACGGCCATCCAGGATACGATCGTGCGCCTGTATGGACCGGCGGGCAGCGGGCAAATTGACCCGGCGCGCATTCATACGATCCAGTTCGACACGCTCGACGCGCTGATGAGCAAACGGTTGTCCCCCGGCGATTCCGATAAATATCGCAAGCTGATCGACGATGCGGACTGGATCGTGCTGGGCATCGTCGCATACTTGCCGGACGCGATCCCATCCACCGCTGCTTACAAACGCTTCCTGCGCGACCCGTCGTTTGACTTGCGGAGCAAGAAACTGGTCGCTGTGGCGTATTCCGCGCCGTACTATTTGGATGCCACTGAGATCGGCAAGCTGACGGCGTACCTGGCCGTTTACAGCAAAGTATTGCCTGCGATTGAAGTCTCGGTGCGTGCACTGTTCGGTGAATTGCCTGTGCGCGGTTTACCGCCGGTGAGCGTGCCCGGCGTGAATTATGACTTGGCCGCGCAATTGCAGCCTGACCCGGCGCAGCGCATCGCACTCGATGTGCCATCCGGCTCGGCATGGCGCGAGGGCGATAGCCTCATCGTGCACGCCGGGCCGATCTATGACCGAAATGGGCACTTGATGCGCGATGGCACCGAGGTTGATTTCTCTGCGCGGTATCGCGAGCTGGGCGTAGCGCTTGCGCCGCAAGTCATCACGCCGACGCAGAATGGCCTGGCCGCTGCGGCGTTCAAGCTCACGCTGGCTGGGTCGCTCGACTTGGTTGCGCAAAGTGGCGCGGCACGGTCGGAGCCGGCGCAGCTCGTCGTCGCACCTGCCGCATCACCCGCGCCAGCCACCGTGGCGCTTCCGACCCTCACCCCAACCCTTCCCCCACAAGGGAGAGGGGCAAGTCCGGTGCCGTGGTCGGGAGTGCTGATTGCGATGGTGCTGCTGTTGGGTGGGGCGATGTTGGTCAGTATGTTACTTCGCCGTAGCGCGCCCGCCCCCGACATGGACGTGACCGCGCGCGGTGGACCGTCCGTCGAGCAAGCGCCCAGCGTGACACTTTCACCCGAGGAGCGCGTGATCTTGCGTCAGGTGTTTGGCAAGTATTCGCGCATCACGGTAGATGCCGAGTTCCGTTCCGGCTACAGCGGCGCGCATACGCTGCTGGTGTTGCCGATCAAGTCCGACAGCCGCGCCGATGCTTACGCTATTGCCAAGCTTGCGCCGCAATGGCTCATCCGCCAGGAGCTTGCCAATTACGAGACGTTCGTCAAAGACACGCTGCCGCCCGTGACGGCGCGCATCGAAGACGCTCCGGCGCTGCCCGCAGAGCGGGGCGAAGCACTGGGCGCACTGCGCTACACCTTTGTCGGGCAAATTGGCCCGGCGCGCACGCAGAGCCTGCGCGAATTCGCGTCCACGCACTCGTCGGATGAAGTAGCGACCGTGCTGGAGCACAAGTTGTTCGAAGTGTTTGGGCGCAACTGGTGGATGCAGCGGCGACCCTACTCGTTCCGGCTGGGCCAGGAGTACGAGCGACTGCTGCCGGTGAACCTGGTGGCGGAGGCGGGACAAGGAGCTGCTCGGCCTGACTTGCGGCTTGTCGCTTCGGCCCGCGAATGGCCGGACGTTCGCGCGTTCTCGATGGGACAGGTCGTGCGACTGGAGGGCTTTACGGTTGAGGAGGTGAGCACCAACGGCCACACCGTCACGCTGACCTTGCCGGGTTCAGCTCCGCATCGTTTCCGTGCGCGGTTGCGGTCGAGCGCGCATGTGCGGCTGCCGTCCGTCGAAGCCGGAGTGGTCATGCCGCCGGTTACCGCGACGGTCATCGCCACGCGCACCACGCTACTGGAAATTGCAGCGAGCAAGGCGTTCCTCGATGTGCACGCGTCGGACGAAACCGTCACCGTGGGTGAGCAGCGTTTTCCGAACCCGCTGCGCGCCTACACCGCGCTCCTCGACGAGCGAATATTCGGCACGCTCTCGACGATCCACGGCGACTTGAATCTAGAAAACATTTTGGTTGATCCGGGCGACAATGTCTGGCTGATTGACTTTGCGCTCACGCGCGATGGACACACGCTATATGACTTTGCGCGGTTGGAGACGGAACTGGTCACGCGGCATATTGCGCCGCTCATGGTCCGCGCCGGACTCGCCGCGCCGGAATTGACGCGTGTGCTGGCGTGGTTGGATCGCGGCGAATGGTCGCCGCCTCCGGCGCTCGGACATGACGTACTGGACGACGCGGCGCGGGTGTTGGCGTCCGTGCGGCGCATCGTGAATCGCTGCTTGTTCGACCCCACGCACCCGGAAGAGTACACGCGGGCGTTGTTGGTCTGCCAACTCGGCGCGCTCAAATTCGCCAACCTGGATTCTGTCCCCGAAGCACCGCTCCCCAAACGACTGGCGTTTGTGGCGGCGGCGTATCTGGCGAGCAAGGTGATGTAGCCGGCTGCGGCGCAGTCACGCTTACGAAAGTCCGATTAGAAAACCTTTACAAAGGTGAGCAGGTGCACACGTTAGCTCAATGGAGGACAACATGAATGAGGTAGAACACATCCTGGCCGTCAACAATGAATTGGGCGAAGGCCCGCTATGGAACCCCGAAGAGCAGGCCTTGTATTGGGTTGACATTTACGGGCATTGCTTTCATCGGCTCTGCCGGGCAACCGGCGAGCATCAAGTCTTTGAGGTCGGCTTGCCGATCGGCGTCTTGGCCTTCCGGGCCTCGGGCGGCCTGGTAATGGCAACTCGGAATGGCTTTGCCTTTTGGGACGCAGAGACCCAAGCGCTCCGTTTTATTGCGGACCCGGAAGCCGATAGACCCGACGCTCGCTTTAACGACGGGGCAGTTGACCGGCAAGGGCGTTTCTGGGCTGGCACGATGGGTCAAGGGCCTACGGGGAGTCTGTATCGTCTGGACCCCGATGGTTCCGTTCACAGAATGGAATCTGGGATTACGGTGGCGAATGGGATCGGCTGGAGCCTGGACGACAAGGTCATGTATTTCACCGATTCGCCTTTACACATCATTTATGCGTATGATTTTGATCCGGCCGCTGGCGAGATCGAAAATCGTCGGCCTTTTATATACACTCCTGATGAAGAGGGCAACCCTGATGGGCTCACCGTTGATAGCGAGGGTTTCATTTGGAGCGCCCGTTGGGGTGGCTGGAAAGTGAGCCGGTATGACCCGGCCGGAAAACTGGAACGCGAGGTCCACGTGCCGACGCAGTATCCAACGAGTTGCACCTTTGGCGGCAAACAGATGGATGAACTGTACATTACTTCCGCCTGGACCCTCTTGAACGAACAACAAAGACGGAATCAGCCATGGGCCGGGGATTTGTTCCGTCTCAAGACGGACACCCGAGGACTGGAAGAACCCAAGTTTGCCGGATAGGTAACGGCTCGAAACCCTTCGCAAGGGTGGCAGGACAAATAGTTTCTCGCCGCAACGCGACCGTAATCCAACCGAAACTCACATTGGCGAGTTTTCATGTTATCTTAGACGAGGTCGATACTCGCCATCGAGGGCCAGGGGAGGCTCAGATAGACCCTATCGGTTGGATCGCCGTTTTTCGGGCAAGCGTTGAGGCGGTGAAACGATGCAACCACTAGTTGAACAGGCCAGGAAACTAGGCCGGATCCTGGTCGTGGACGACGAGAGCAATTTGGCGCTGATGCTCAAGGACAGCCTGGGCAAGCTTCCCAACTGTGAGGTCACTATGGCGACCTCCGGTGAGCAGGCGCTGCAACTCTTTGCCGAGCAGCCTTTTGATTTGCTCATCACCGACTACAAGATGCCGGGCATTGACGGCCTGGCGCTGGCGATGCGCATCCGGCGTTTATATCCTCTGACCGCCATCGTCATGATGACGGCTTACGGCAGCGACGATGTGCGCGAGCGTGCTGCGCGGGTAAGCATCCGGAATTTTTTGGACAAGCCGGTGCAGTTGACCGACATCCGCCTGGCAGTTCTGGAAGCATTGAGCCGGCCCAAGAGGTAGGGCGCAAGAGGACATCATTTTGGTACGCCCTCGCACGACCCTGATCACGCCGTTGGTCCCCGTGATTTCGATTTGCCCATTGATTACCGCTTGGTTCTATGCTATCATGGGTCACAATATCAACCGTGTTCCCCTCTGGCAGCTCTTCACTCCGTCGCGCTAGCGGAGAGCAAAATGCAAAGCGACAAACTCCCGATCCGCACCAAGTTGTTTTACGGCATTGGCGACATTGGCAATGCCGTGTTCAACACCGCCGTCACTTTCTTCTTGTTGGTTTTCTATACCGATGGCGCGCTGATTGCGCCGGCGTTAGCCACCAGCGCTCTCTTGATCGGGAAAATCTGGGATGCCGTCAATGATCCCCTCTTCGGCTGGATATCCGACCGAACCACCAACGCTCGCTTTGGCAAGCGCCGGGTGTATATGATCTTCGGGGCGCTGCCCCTAGGCATTTTCGCCGCGCTGCTCTGGTTCGTGCCCGGCGGTCTTTCAAACGCCCTGATCTTTGCCTGGATTGCAGTCACCTTTATGGCGTTTGATACGCTGATGACGGCCACCAGCGTTCCTTATTACGCTCTCACCGCCGAGCTGACCCAGGACTATGACGAGCGAGCCAGCCTGACCACCTATCGCATGATACTGGGCGTGTTGGCTTTCATCGTCGGGGCGGCTGCCACTCCGGCGATTGTCGCGCTGTTCCCGACCAAGCGAGAAGGCTTTGGGGCGGTTGGCATCCTCTATGGGACTATTACCGTCCTTGCGTTGTGGATTGCGTCTGCCGGCCTGCGAGAGCGTCCAGGGATCAGCCAAAGCAAATCGGAAATTCCTCCGATGAAGTCCTTCTTCCTCACGTTCAAGAACAAACCCTTTGTTCAATTGATTGTCGCCTACCTGATCGCTAGCGTCTCTTTTACTCTCGTGCAAACCCTCATGGCTTATTTTGTCAACTATCAGATGAAGATGCCGGATCAGGTGCCCCTGGTCATGCTGACATTGTTGATCGCCGTCATCGTGTTCTTGTTTCCGTGGAGATGGGTTTCCAGCCGTTGGAATAAAGGCCCGGCATATGCCCTGGGGTTGGGGATCGCCGGGCTGGCGGTTGCCTCCACTTTTTTGCTGCCTGCGAGGCCGACGATCTGGATCTATGTCATTGCCGCCGTGGCCGGCATGGGCTTTTCCGCTCAATGGGTGTGCCCCTGGTCCATGGTTCCCGATGTAGTAGAGTACGACCAACTGGAGACGGGCGAGCAGCGTGGCGGCATGTACTATGGCGTCTGGGGATTTACGAGCAAATTGACCGCCGCACTGGGAATTACGATTTCGGGATGGGTGTTGCAGTTGTATGGTTACGTGCCGAACGTACCTCAGAACGATTTCACTCTGCTCGGCATTCGCCTTTTCTTTGGCCCGGTGCCGGCTCTGGTTTTTGCGATTGCCTTGCCGTTTCTTTTCTTGTACCCCATCACGCGCGCAAGTCACGCTGAGATTCGTCAGAAGCTGGCGGACAAAGGTATGGCCGTGTTGCCAGGATAGGCTTGATTCGATTCCAAAGAAACCCATATCGCACAAGGAGGTCTGCACTCGTGGAAGCACTGGAAGCCATTCGAAAGAGAAGAAGCGTTCGCGCGTACACCGGGGAGGCCATCCCGAAAGGAGACCTGGAAAAGATCGTGGATGCTGGAAGGTGGGCGGCTTCCGGCAATAACCGGCAGCCCTGGGACTTTATCGTCGTCACCGACCGAGCGATGATCGAAAAGCTCAAGGTGGCTTCCGAATGGATGGACAAGGCCGGGGCCATCGTCGCTGTGGTGATGGACCCCTCGACTCGTTGGTGGCTGGAGGATGGCTCGGCGGCTGTGGAGAATATGTTGATCGCCGCCACGTCGCTTGGCTATGGTTCCTGTTGGCTCGAAGGGTATACGCTGCCTCTGGAGCAAGAGTTCAAGGCGCTCTTGAACGTTCCCAAAGAGAAAAGGCTGCTCACACTCATTCCCATCGGCGTGCCGGCGGAATGGCCCACGCAAGAAAAGAAACCTCTGCAAGAGGTCCTTCACTGGGAGAGATATTAGCTTGCAAGTCTTGCGTCGGGGCTTATTACTCTTCTTTCACACTCGAAACGCGAAGCCATGTGCAGACGAGGTCTCCTTCACTCAACCCAAGGATGAAGGTTTGCCCTTCAATTGTAACGTGATGTCCAACGAGTTGTTTCAGTTGCTCCTGGGCCTTATCGTAGGCAATCCGATCGTCTTTGCTATAAACTGGATCTCGTGGGCAGTTTAAAACGTATCTCTGAGTATCTGAAACGAGAACATAATATTCGTGCTCCATCTGACATGTGTCCTCTGATGTCGGCGTTTCTGCTCGTTCTTTGGCCATAATTGTGCCGGTAACTTGGATGGATGCAACGGGTGTAACGTGAGAGATGGGTTCTGGCAAGCACGCCGATAGCAAACCAACCAATAACAGCATCAGCAGAATATCGACTGCTCGAAAACGTGTTTGAACGTTGTCATTGCTCAACATCAGGCCTCCTTTAGACTTGAAAAAGAATGACTCCTGATCCTCCGGCCCTGTGGATGTACCAAAACTCACAGGTCATTTCTTCGGTTCAGCCTCGTCACTACTAGCGGGCCTCATGTGTCACTAGAAATTGCTAAACTCCAAATAGGAATTTCGCTCGTCTTTCTCCCCGCATGCAGGCGTCAGGGTATCCTCTATGCAGTTTCCATGAAAATACAATGGAAGAGAATTTGATCATCAACTACTTTTCAGACCAGATTTAGAGGGCTTGGGCTACTCGGGTCATCAACGTGCACGAGATGGATTGATCATCGTTGGCGCCATAATGAATTTCGATCCAATCGGGCTTGTGCTCGACGTGCACGGCTACGGAAGGGGTCGCTACCTGCACGGTGAGGTCCGGTAACTGCCAAAGGCCAGCCTGAATCGCATCGGCTTGCGCGTTTGGCGCGCAGACCTGAAACACCAACTTGCCCGCGCCGACGATGTCCAGACGGTTTTGGCTGGCGCGAGCGTCCACCGGTTCAGAGTGGAGCAATCGAATCCAGCCGACGTCATCTGCGCCGATTTTCCAGTACACCGTCGCAGGATGAAACTGGGGATACCCTCGCTTGGTGTTACGGGTATGCTCCGCGCCCAGCATAATGTCCTGGCCCATCCAGACCGTCGCCACGCGCCGTGGCGAATCGGAGATGACGCGCTCGACCTGGCGCTCGCCCTGAAACGCGAGGAAATGTGGCGCGACGTCAGGCGGCACATGCGCGCCTAAGATAGCCACGCAGGGCGCAAAGTGCAAATCAGCTACATGCGCAAAGGGCCGATCCCTCGCTGGGAAGGGAGCCTGTTCCTTTCCTGTGATGAGCCAGATCCACTCCCCGACCAAAGCCACATAGCGCCGCATGTCCATCCCGTAGCTGCGGTCAAAAGGCCCGGAAAGGTTCCGCAGCCCGGCATGATAGAATTGCGCAATGTCCGTCCACAACAATGCTTCCATCTCTGCACCCAGTTGGCGCAGGAGCGGCGATGTCGAATACTCCCGCCAGAGCGCAAGTGCGTACAAATCCACGCCATAGTAGGTAGGTGAGTTGTACTCTTCAAAAGCGTCATGGAGTTTGAACAGGCGATAGATTTCTTTGGCCATGTTTTCGCCGTGTTCGATCCACGCCGGCTGGCTCAGCCGGTCGCCCGCAAAGCAAAGCATAAAGGCGTTCATCAGTGCGATGTTGGTGTACGACGCCCGCAGTCGCCGCGCCAGCGCGCCCTCGACTGCTTTGGGAATCGCCGCGTCAATCTTTTGCACGAGCGAGCGTGGCAGACGCTCTTCATATTCCAACAGGATGATGGCCAGCGTAGTGATGATAAACTCGCGCCAGTTCGGGTCATAGTGCTTCCACTCGAGCGGCTCGGCGGGCGGGCGTGGCTCTTCCGGCGCGCGAAGGAACGTGCCATGATAAGGCTGATCCGGCTCATCGAACTGGTGAGTCAGGATCACGTCGAGGGCGCGAATGGCGCGTTCGAGGTCATGCTCGTTATCTCGGATGAGCAGGCCCAACGCGTACCAACTGCTTTCCCGCACCAGATGATGATCGGCAGGTTGGGGATGACGTGGGTCCGCCTCCTCGCCGGGATCCCACAGCAACCCCATGGATTCGTCCCAATACCGGTCCATCCACTCAACTGAAGAAGCGATCAGTTGCCGAGCATTTGGATCGAACCGGTCGAGATGTTTTGCGACCATTCACTCCTCCGTGTGTGCTATGTAGATCGGATGAACCATCGAAGCCATTATACGCCACGGCGACGAATGCCACAACGAAAAAACACCTTGCTGTGATACTTCTGGTGATTATCCAAATCTCGGCGGACTCCCGAACTTGTTCGGGAAGTTGCCTCAACAAGTTGAGGACTCCCAACGTTGAGTAATCACCAGTTGTCTAACGTGTCAAAGCGTGCTAGAATAGTCGCTGAGGTGGACGATGGCAGAACAACTTCCCGCGCCGACGGCCGAGGCAGCGCCAACCGCTCGAACCGCGCAAGCAACGCCAGAACCTTCTGCTGACGAACTGCGGAAACGTCGGCTGATCATCTACGGTTCTATCGCCGGACTGATTGTGCTGCTCATCCTCTTGGCCCTAGCGGTATACTGGGCCGTTCAGCCGCAGCACCAGGAAGTCACACGCGGCCTGCGCGATGTGGCCATCATCTTTCTAGCTTTCCTGTCCATCGTTATCGGCGCGATGCTCGTCGCGTTGCTTTACCAGGTGACGATGTTGACCCTGCTCCTGCGCGACGAGGTCAAGCCCTTGCTCGAGTCTATTAACGAGACGATGAACACGGTGCGCGGGACGACGGTGTTCATGAGTAACAATATCGTGGATCCCACGATCAAGGTTGCCAGCACGCTTTCGGGCGTGTGGCGAACACTCGAGACTCTGGCCGGTATCCGGTCCAGCGTTCAACCGAAGCAGAGAAAGGAGTAATCTGATGAGCGACAATGGTGGCGAGACCGGGGCCTTTTTGGCTGGGTTCATCGTCGGCGGGTTAGTCGGCGCGGCGACCGCGCTGATTTTGGCCCCGCAGTCGGGTGAGCGGACGCGCACCCAGATCCGCGAAAAGAGCATTGAATTGCGCGACCGGGCCGAGGATTTGGCCGAAGATGCGCGCCTGCGGGCCGACGAAGCCGCGGAGGAAGCGCGCAGGCGGGCCGACGACCTGCAGCAGCGCGGGCGCCAGGTCTATCAAGAGCAGCGCACTCGCCTGACGAGCGCGGTGGAAGAGGGCAAAAAAGCTGCTGTGCGCAAAAAGGAAGAACTGTTGGGCGGCCAGGCCGGCAAGGTCGAGCTTCCTTCGCAACCGGCTGAGCCAACGGCATAACACCTGCGACATCGTTCATGCAATGCTGCCCAATGTGGGGCGGCGATATTTTGACTCGCCACAAAAGGGCAGGGAAACCCCTGCCCTTTTTGGTATGCGGATTTCACCCTTGCGAAGGTTTTCGCCGATTGTTCAACGCAGTCCGAGTAACCTTCGCAAGGGTGAGCCCTACCTGAATAGTTGCGCCAGAGGAAAACCATGCGCTTGAAATTGGCTTATGGTCGTTCCGGGTTGGAGATCGAACTGCCGCCCGATGCGCCGGTAACCGTCATCG
>Ga0316620_10001087_pt1 | contig 11477 bp, 12 predicted proteins | sample OWC_Aug_M1_C1_D5_FD_207651 | JGI IMG/M metagenome (GOLD analysis project Ga0316620, IMG submission 207651) | Wetland soil microbial communities from Old Woman Creek delta, Ohio, United States - OWC_Aug_M1_C1_D5_B | ecosystem: Environmental > Terrestrial > Soil > Wetlands | place: USA: Ohio... | reverse complement strand
AAGCTGACAAAATTCTGAGCCGCGCACTTGCAGATCTGGGAAAATTTTTCATTGGAGAAGGAGTTCAATTTTTTCAGCTCGGCGAAGGACACGCCGTACATCAGGGCGCGGTCCTCCGGCTTGACGAAACCGCAAAGGCTGGGAATGGCCAACGAAACCGGAAAGAGATAATGCGTCTTGGGCGGTACCACGGAAATCAGATAGTCGGCTTCGTAGGCTACAAAAGAAATTTCCTGGAGTCCGGCCAACGTCTGGACGCTCAGGCGGCGGTTGTGATCCAGGTCGTCGAGGTTGACCAGCCGCACATCATGCAGCTCCACCTCTTTGTATTTAAACTTGTAAAAAATTTCCCAGGTGCTCTTTCCAGAATAGAGAGCGCCATCCGCCCCTTCGACGACATGGATGGACGATACGGAAAATTTTTCCCGCAAATAGGCGATCAACGAATCCACCGTTTTATAGTTGGTGTTGGCGTAAATCTCCTTGGATCCGGCCAAACTAATTTTTATGGCCACGCGAGCGTTCGATGGGATAGTCAGGTACGGGGCAATCGTGTCCATAATTTTGGGCACCAGTTCGCTTTTACGCGTCTCTTTTATTAAGGCGATTTCTTTCCGTTGCACGAGCCTATTGCCTTGTTTCGCTCATCCCGGTCATTCACCCGGGGAGCTATTCGCTGATTTTGAAAGGGATATCGGCCTCTCCCTTGCCCTTGTCGCCCGGATTGTTGTTGTCCTTCAACTCGATCTTGAGCGTGTAGTCGCCGGCCGGTATCGGGGTTTTTTTGAAATCCTTTTCGGCCTTGGTAAACTCGATGGGCTGCCAAAACATAGGCGTTTTCTGCTTCAACTCGCCGAATTTCAAGACCGAGTCCTTGCCGCGGCGGATCTCCATTTTGATGGTGATGTCGCAGGGATTCTCCCCTTGAACCATCACTATGCCGGAAATGAAGAATGAGAGGATGGGAGTATCGCTCGCCTTAAACTGGAAAGCAGCGCCTATATAGGGGAAATACTCGCTATTCTGTGGATTGAAAACATAGCTGTTTTTTTTGACTTGAAATTCCATGCCGGCTGCTTGCGTCAGCTGCTTGTAGTCTTCCTTGTAGAAAACGGGGGTGGAAATTTCCAACTTGGCTTTCGGCTTCAGGATATCCGTGATGGTCAGCTGCGGCACAGTCAATTTCATGATCCGCGTCCCATATTGGAGGTTATCCGTGCGATTGACGACCATGTAGACGTCGAAATCACCCGGGTTCATCACAATTCCGAAAGAATAGTATTCGGTTTTTTGATCATCAAAGGGGATGTTCGCCCGGTGTTCTTCGATGATGTTGCCGTCTTTGACGAAGCGGACGTACATTACATGGAAAGCAGGAGGATACGCGAGCGTCGGCGGCATAAATGTTTTTTTGTCCTCCTCTTTCTTCGCCTTCTTGTTGAACTCTTCGATTTTTTTCTGTTCGCTGGCTACGAACTCATCATGTTTGGCCTTCGCTTTATCCTTCAATTCGGTTGTTTCCGCATCCAGATCGGCCGTGAACAGCAGGTTGACGAAGACGGACTGCTCACCGGGGAAAAAGAAGGAGTTCACATATTGGATATTGTAGATGCCGTTACTGGCATTCGTCTTTGCCAATCCGTCAAAAATCGTCTTGATGGCTTCCGGGAACGTCGATTTGAATACGGGAGCTTCTTGTTCTTGGGCGGACAGTACGAGAGAAAACAATGCAAGCACGAGAACGGCTCTACCGGCAACTCTTTTTACCATGTGACCTCCTCAAAGTCCATTATAACATAATACGGATTCGATATCGAAATCGGACCAAATTTTTTCCAGATCAACGCACTTTATTCTTCGCTTCGGCAATCAGACGGTCTATCGATGCCTTCTCCGCTTCACTTATTTTATGGTAAAACTTCTCTTTGTATGCCGCGAAATAAGCCAGCGCAGTCCGGGCATCGTTCATTTCCAAATAGGTCACCCCCAGGTTGATCAACGGAAAGGCGAAATCGGGATTCAGCTCCAACGCCTTCTTCCAGTTCCGGATGGCTTCATCATTGCGGCCCATTTTTTTGTAAGCCCCGCCGAGTCCGTTATATGCCGAATAGAGTAACGGATCTACTGCCAAAGCCTTTTGGAAATTCTGGATTGCCAGTTGAACGCTCTGGGAATCCCCGCTGGTGAGTGAACGGCTCAAGTACAAGCTGCCGACATTGCTGTAAACCGGGGCATAATGGGAGTCCAGCGCCATGGCGCGCTGATAACTCTGCAAAGCCTCGGAAAATTCATTTGCCCTATAATATGCAATGCCCAAGAAATTGTGGTGTTCGGGATCGAAGCTCTCTTCCTGGACACACTCCCGCAGGACCGGTATCGCCTTTTGGGGATCACCGTATTCGGCCAAGGTCACTCCCAGCTTCGCCAGCAGACGGATGTTGGCCGGGTTGCTTTTCAAGCCCTGCTCGAGGACCTGAATGGCTTCGCGGGCTTGCCCCGCGTCGACGAGAACCGTCGCCAGATGAGTATAAGCCAGAATGAACGCCGGGCTCCGATCGATCACTTCGCGCAACTGGCGGATGCCCTCTTGCCGACGGCCCAATTGGATCAGCGCCACACTGTCGAGCAGCTTGTTCTGCACCGGCAGCAGGGTTTTCAGGTCATCTTGGATCGTGTACGCCTTCTTTTTTTGATCGGCTGCAGTCCCGGACAGATATCCCAATGAGCGCATCTTCCGTTCGGTATCGCTGTCGATGCGTTTTTGGCGCTGGATCATGCCCTGCCCTCCCGACTGCCGCATCAAGGCTTGGAGTCCGCCGCGCAAGCGATTCAGATCACGCTGGGCGGCGATATTATTCTTTTCCTCCATGTCGCTCGCCAAGTCATACACCTCCGGGATCGGTTGATCAATGAACTTGGTGTTCTCCTGAATGGTACCGCGCAAAGGGGCCCAATTGCGGTTCAGAAACGGAGCCAGCGATTCAAAATAAACCGGCCGGGCGGCCATTTCCGGAGGCGCCTTTTCCCCGCGCAGGAGCGGAGCCAATGACCGCCCCTGGATATGGCGCGGCACGGGTAATCCCAGCCAGGCGCACACGGTCGGGAAAATGTCGATGTGAGCCGTGTTGACGTCGACCGTCCGGGCCCGGCCTCCGGGAACGACCAGAAAAAGAGGCACATGGATCGTATTGTTGTAAGCGAAATAGGAGTGGGTCGGCTCCCCTTTCTCTCCCAGCGCTTCCCCATGATCGGCAGTGAAGACGATCATCGTGGTGTCGAGCCAGCCTCTCTTCCGTAGATAATCGAACAATATCCCCAACTGTTCATCGACATAAGCGACTTCACCCGAATAGGGATCCGCTGCATAACGGCTGGCGTATGGCTCGGGCGGCTGGTAGGGCTGATGGGGATCAAACAGGTGAACCCACACGAACCAGGATTTTTTTTGCTTGTCCAGCCAGGCCATGGCCGGGGCAATGACCCGGGCCGCCGGCCGCTCCACAAAAAAGAATTCCCGTTGGTTACGGGTCCCATAATAATCATCATAATGGTCAAATCCCTGGGTCAGGCCAAATCGGGAGTCGAGGGGAAAAGCGCCCACAAAAGCGGCCGTGGCGTAGCCAGCTCGTTGCTGCAAATATTCTGCCAGGGTGAGGAAGCGGGGATCAAGGGTGTAGCCGGTGTTGTCGCTGACCCCGTGATAGAGGGGCGTGGTTCCGGTCAATATGTTGACATGGGAGGGCAACGTTTCGGGATTGTGGGCAAACGCGCGGGTAAATACGGTTCCCCGGCGCGCCAGTTCATCGATTCGCGGAGTGCGCACAAAGCGCTGCGTGTACACACCGATACGGTCGAAGCGCAAGGTATCCACCGTGATCAGCAGGACGTTTGGCTTGGTCTCGCCGTAAAGCTCCCGGGCCGCGCCCAAGCCGGCGATCAGACCGGCACATAAGCCGGCGATCAGACCGGCACACATCCAAGCCAGTGAGCGGCGGGGTCGCTGAAACATCTTCAGGCGCAGGGGCGGTTACTTGACCTTGGAGAAAGCGTCGACAATGGCCTTGGCCGTTTGGAAATTGGGTGAATCGGGAGCCAGTTCCATGAATTTTTTCAAGGCGGCGATGGCCTCGTCGATCTTGTTCACGGCCGTGTACGTCATGCCCAGCTGATAGAAAGCATCGGCGAATTCGCCGTCGATTTCGCTGGCCTTTTGGAAGAACCTCAACGCGTCGTCGTATTTGGCGCCGTTGAAGAAGATGACGCCGATATTGTAGAGGGTGTTAATGTCCTTGATTTCATCGAAGTTCAGCTTGGTGAACCATCCCATCGCCTTTTCATTTTCTCCGGAGTTACTGTAGGCATTGCCGATGAGGGTGATAATCTCCGCGCTCTTGGGCTGTTTATCATATACCTTCAGGTACTGCTCGATGGCTTTCGCATAGTCCTCCATGGCGAAGTAAGCGTTGCCGATGTTTTTGGCAATGATGTATACATCGGGATTCCCCTTGAGGATCTCTTCGTATTTGGCGATGGCCTCCGGATATTTTTTCTGATCGAACAGGAGGTTCCCCGCCTCCAACTCGGATATGAGTTTTTCGGTCAGGATAAGGCCCTCGATTTTCTTCAATTTGATCTCGATATCCAAAAACTTGGCGCTGGCGATCTCAAGGACCTGATAGCTGATCTTCTGGGGCTCGAAGCCATCTTTTTCAAAATCGAGGTTCCAGGTTCCGCCGCGCAGATAGAGCGCCGTCCAGCGGCCATCCGCACCTGTTTTCGGAAACGGCTGATGGAAACCCTGCCCCTTCACACAATACAATTTTACTGTGACTCCGGCCAGAGGTTCCCCACTGACTACATCCGTGACGATGCCCTTCATTTTACCCTTGCCGCTGGTCAATTGCGCGAAAGCCGTTACAGTGGTCAAACATACGAACCATATGACCCAACGAAATTTCTTCATCCTGACCTCCTCGCCGGCATTTATTATATCACCATTGGCGGCAATTGAAAAGCCGCCCGCTCAATGGGGCTTGACGAGAAAGACCACCAGGAAAGCCCCCCAGAAGATATAAAAGCCGACGCGCCATAAGAAATATTGTTTCTCTTTCAGATAATTGTAGAAAAGCGACAACGCGAAGACGACAAACTGTAGCAGCAGAAACAGGGCAATGGCCTCGATCACGTTCAGCGAATTTTCAAAACGCACCTTGAGCCCGGCGCGGAAAAAAGAATTGAAAATGATGAATAGATGAAGGGCGTAAACGAACAACGATTCCTTGCCGGCTCGGCGCAGAATGCCGGTCAATCGCACGGGACACTTGCGGATCATCAGTTCCGAAAGCCAGAACAGAATGAAAACCCCGGCGATCTTGTTCAGGTTTCCCGTCAGGGTCAACTCTGCTTTTAAAACGTTTTTCTGGAAAAAAAACCAGGGGAAAAAAAACACACCCAGGATGAGCATGGTGCGGAAAAACCATTCCCGTGATACCCGGGTATAGAAATAGGCGACGCACGCCCCCAGGAAAAGGAAACCCGCCCAGGGGAAAAGGGGAAACAGGGAGACCCGGTAATCGTAATCGTAATAGAAATAAGGTTGGATCGCTGCCGGCAGATGAATGCCCCGCAACACTCCCGGCAAAAGGAAAAACAGCAGACCAAAAATGGCCGCCAGGGCCACGACCAGTTTCTCATTTTTCGCCAACACGGCGATCACGGTGAACAGCAGCAATCCCGTGCCGATGCATTGCAGGATGTCGACTCGTAAAAAATCGTTCGCTTTGCCGGCGGCAATGGCCTGGATCGTCTGGCGCAGGGAGAGGAACGGCAGGTGGATCCAATAGCCAATCCAGATGACGAACAGTATTCGCCGCAAACGCGTGAAAAATGTTTTGTCCAGTTTGAGGTATTGCTCCCGCTTGTTGTGGAAGGATAGAAAAGCGGCGAAACCAGAGGCAAACAAGAATCCGGGAGCCACCATGCCATGAAAGACCTCGTGTATGAAATACCAGTGCGCATGGCGGATTTCCGGCAGGAGATAACTGCGGAACAGGTGGCCCTGGATCATGAAGAAAAGCACCCAGAATCTGAACAGATCCAAGGCATCGATCCGCTTCACCGGCGCCGCAGCCGATAGACGGGTTTTCCCGGTCTCGCCCATGGTTTACCTCGCGGCCGTCATTTTACTGCGATGCAGTACAAAAAATCAATATGAATGGCAATCGTCATTTGACCCTTCCGGCGAATTTTGCTATGATAGGATCTGTTCGCTCATCCGCAATTCGCGTCCGGAAAGAAACCATGATCAGCTGTCAGGAAGCCGAAAGAATATTGCTGGCGCATCCGCTGACGCCGCGAAAAGAGAGACAACCGTTGGCGCACTGCCTGGGACGAATTCTGGCCGCTGACGTTTCCGCACCACTGGACATACCTCCGTTCGACAAGTCGGCCATGGACGGTTATGCCGTGTCCGCCGCCGATCCTGGAGAATCGTTTCAGGTGGTGGCCGTCGTGGCGGCGGGAGACGTGCCCCGGCGTACGTTGCAGGCAGGCGAATGTGCCAAAGTCATGACCGGAGCCATGCTTCCGCAAAACACCGGCCGCGTCGTCAAGCGCGAAGTCTGCCGCGAGGAAAACGGCCGCATGCATATCGTCGCGTTTGATCCGAATCCGAACATCCTCCGTTGCGGCGAAGATATCCGTCAGGGTCAAATCGTGCTGCGGCGGGGCAACTGCCTGCGGGCGGCGCAGATTTCCCTTCTGGCATCGCTGGGGCTGGCCGAAACGGAGGTCTTCGTCCGGCCGCGGGTGGGGGTGATCACCACCGGCACAGAGCTTCTCGAACCCGGAACGCCATGGAAACCGGGGCAAATATTCAACAGCAATATCTATTCACTGACAGCCCAAATCCGACCGATCTGCGGCGAGCCACAACACCTGGGCTCGGTCCCCGATCGACGTGGCGACATCCGCTCGGCCATCCAAACGCTCGGCGAAACATGCGATCTGATCATCCTCTCCGGTGGCGTCTCGGCCGGGGACTTCGACTTCGTGCCGCAGGTACTCGCCGAAATGGGCATCGCCATCCATTTTGCCAAGGTGGCCGTGCAGCCCGGAATGCCCACCGTATTCGGTTCTTGGGGCGAAAAGATCTACTTTGGACTGCCGGGGAATCCGGTTTCCACGTACGTCATTTTCGACGTTTTCATCAAACCATTTTTGTACCGCATGATGGGGCATTCCTTCCAGCCGCTAATCGTCAAAGCCCGCTTGGGCGAGTTTTATGAACGCCGGAAAGGGGAACGGACCGCATATGTGCCGGTGTCGCTGCAGGGGGAGGAGGCCTGTCTTCTCCCCTACCACGGATCGGCCCACCTTTTGGCCCTGACGCAAGCGGACGGTTTGTTGGCGATACCGGCCGGGATTCTCCGGCTCGAACGGGGGGCGGCGGTCGATGTTCGACTCCTATAACCGGGACATCACCTATTTGCGGATCTCGGTGACCGACCGGTGCAACCTCCGCTGCCTCTATTGCATGCCGGAAGAGGGCGTGACGCTAAAGCGCCACGATGAAATCCTCAGTTACGAAAAGATTGCCACCATTGTCCAAGCCGCCGCAGGCCTCGGGATCAATAAAGTACGTCTCACGGGGGGCGAACCGCTGGTCAGAAAAGGCGTCGTCCATCTCATCCGTGAGCTGAAAAAGATCGCCGGCATACAAGAAGTGACATTAACCACCAATGGCATCCTCCTGGCCGACATGGCCGAAATCCTGCTCGCCGAGGGTCTGGACCGTCTGAACATCTCGCTGGACACTCTGGATCCCGAGAAATATCGCCAGGTGACCCGAGGTGGAGACATCACGGCGGTCCTGCGGGGGATCGACACGGCCCGCAGAGTGGGTTTTCAACGGATAAAAATCAACATGGTTCTGCTCACCGGATTCAATGAAGAAGAGGTCCCGCTCATGCAGCGGTTCTGCCTGGCCAACGGCCTGGAGCTCCAGCGCATCCGACGCTACCGCCTGAACGACAGCGTCAACGGTTTCTCCGCCATTGCCGCCGAGCGTCCTTCTTCCTGCCGCCTCTGCAACCGCATCCGCCTGACCGCCGACGGCCGCTTGAAACCCTGCCTGTTCAACAACAGCGAATATCCGGTCGATTTCGCCGATCTGTCCGGATGCATCGAACGGGCGATCCGAGCCAAGCCGGCGCATGGCATCTTGTGCTCCAATCGCGGAAACTGGCAGATAGGAGGGTAAATGAAATTTTCGCACCTGAATGACGACGGCAAAGCCCGGATGGTCGACATCGGCGGCAAGCCTGTCCAGCGGCGGCAGGCGACCGCCGCCGCCCACATCCGGCTGTGTCCGGAAACCATCGCCTTGATCCGGGAGAATCAAATCCGCAAAGGCGACGTGCTGGCCGTGGCTCGCGTGGCCGCCATCGCCGGGGCCAAGCGCACCGCCGAGCTGATTCCGTTGTGCCACAACATCCCCATCGATCACGTCGAGGTGCAGTTCACCGTCGGCGACAGCGGCATTGAAATCATCGCCGCCGCCTCGACTGAAGCCAAGACGGGAATCGAAATGGAAGCGTTGAACGCCGCGGCGATCGCCGCCCTGACGATTTACGATATGTGCAAGTCGGTGGACAAGCAGATGATCATCGGCGACCTCCGCTTACTGAGCAAAGAAAAGCATGACCTTCACGGTTGAAGCGGTGAACATTTCGGCGGCCAAGGGTACTGCCAAGACCCAGGTGCAGGAAATCGAGCTGCTCCCCGGACACGGCATTAGCGGGGACGCCCATGCCGGACCCTGGCACCGGCAGGTCTCCCTTCTGGCCGCCGAGGCGATCGACGTCATGAAAGCCAAAGGGCTGAAACTTGAACCGGGCGCTTTCGGCGAAAACGTCGTCACCCGCGGGTTCGATTGGACGAAGGCCGAAATCGGCGGCCGGGTCACCATCGGCGCGGTCGAATTGGAGATCTCGCAAATCGGCAAAGAGTGCCATTCTCACTGCGCCATCTTTTACGCCGCCGGCGAATGTATCATGCCCAGCCAGGGAGTATTCGCCCGCGTGTTGAAAGGAGGGATTATCCGTGCTTCGCATCGCGGTCATTACCATCTCCGATAGGGCTTCTCGCGGCGAATACGAGGACCGTTCGGGTCCGGCTATCCGGGAAATTCTCATTCAGTTGCTTCCCGGCGCCGATATCCGCATGGCCATTGTGCCCGATGAGAGGGAACGAATCCACGAGGCCCTGGAAAACCACCTCGACAGCGACTATATTCTGACCGCCGGCGGAACCGGGATCTCTCCGCGCGATGTCACTCCGGAAGTGACCGCATCCGTCTGCGAGCGCGAGTTGCCGGGGATCAGCGAGTGGTTGCGCCGGGAATCGCACCATGAGACGCCATATGCCGTATTTTCCCGCGCGTATAGCGGCGTGCGCGGCCGAACGATCATCGTGAATTTCCCGGGCTCGGTCAAGGGGGCCTCCCTTTGCGCCCGCTTGCTGGCGCCCGTCATGGCTCACGGACCCGAAATGATCCGCGGCGGCGGGCACTGAGAACGCAAAGCCTCACAGCGCCGGGAAGGCGAAAACAAAGAATAGCAGCAGGAGAATCCCCCACAGCATGGAGCCGATGAAGGCGACGGGCAGGGAGCTTTTCGCCTTGATGAGTAAAAAGGGGAAGAGGAGCACGGCGGCGAAGATGCCAAACAGGGGATGCCTGGAAATCGTTTGCCGCAGCCATTTTCCCAAAGCGGCCGGCACGTCGGCGCTCTCTCCGGCATACACGGCCGCGAGCAGCTTCTCGGCCACATACCCATATATGCCGAACACAATGAGAAAAAACCACAGCGGGGTCAAGCGGACCAACGTCGTTTCGGATAGGCGGTCGAACGCCACCCCATAAATGTAGAACATAAGCAGGCAGCCTGCGGCAATCAACAATGGATAGATGAACCGCCGTCGGGCCTTTCGGCTGTGAAACAGCAGATTCCAGGGCTGGCTGGGCTCGAAGCCCTGCCAGGCGCCGCAGTATTCACACCTCTGCCGGCGCGGATCCGCGGGCGCGCCGCAGTTGCGGCAATGGATCGATCCCGTCATTTCCTCGGTTCCTCGGATTTGAAGGCGTTGAGCATCATGATCCGTTCCAAGGGGTGACGCTCGGGCCGCTTTTTTTCGCCTTCACGTTGCTTGGCGGTGAGCAGCGAACCGGCTTCCTCAGCATGGCGGCCGCAGATGAGCAGAGCCGCCAACCTCATATCAACGGGAATCCCCAAAATTTCCCTGGCTTTCCCCTCGTCATAGCCGGCGATGGGATGCATGACCAGCCCCAGCTCGGTGGCGCGCAGAATCATGAATGCCGTCGCCATGCCGCAGTCGAAGAGATAGTATTCCCTCTCTTTGATCACACAGTCCAGGTCGCGTCGGCTGACCACGGCCACGATCATCGAGGCCGCCTCGGCCCAGCGGTTGTTCTCCGACAGCGCGCCGTGCAGCTTCCTCAAGATGGTCGGATCAATGACGAATACGAACCGCCAGGGCTGGTTGTTGAAGCAGGACGCGGAGAGCGAGGCCGTTGCGGCCAAATCGCGGATTAAATCAACACCGATCTCAACGGGCGCCAGCGATCGATAGGCCCGTCGCTGGCCGATAATCTCATGCACATCCATTTTGGGCCTCCGGAAAGATTGTGCGGGCTTTTGGCTAGGTTTTTTGTGAGGCGCGGCGGTAATGAATAAGCTTGCGGATATGGCCGAGCTCTTCGCGGATGACGCGGGCGATGGCGCCGCTTTTATCGGGAATGCTCTCCTTCAATTCGCTGAAAAACACCACCGAGTCCTTCTCGAAAGAAAGGGCCAGGGTGATGGCGTCGTTGAGCGAGGTGATGGAAGCCACCCGGTGCGCGATGACGTCCCGGTTGGCCAACGGATGGGATTTGATGAACTCCTTCAAATACGCTTGATATTCCTTATCGGCGGACTCGACTTTGGCGCCGCCGAGGTCGTCCTGAATCTTCTTAAAAAGCTTTTCATGCTTGAACTCCTCGTCGGCGAGGTATTGGAAAAGTTCGACGATTTTCGGCCGGTCGAATTTCTTTATCGATTCGATGTAAAATTCATAACCGTTCTTTTCGATGACTATGGCGAACTCTAAAATCTCGTTGACATCGAGTAAATAGCCCATCATGTCTCCTTTATATGGAACTTTTTTGCAAATTGATTCAGGTATACTATATTACAAAAACCGTTAGATTTCAATACTTCCGCCAGTCGGGCGAGCGTTGGACATTTCCCAATTGGCAATAACTTCCAATGCTTCCGGCGGCGTACGGGCAGATTTCAGATTCCTGACCAAATGCCGATTCTGGGCGGCGCGGCTGGCGAGTGCCAAAACTTGGACTTGCACATCGGGATTCTCAAGAGGAGAAAGAATCAGGAAGACAAGCTCAATCGGATTTTGAG
>Ga0316620_10001086_pt1 | contig 11478 bp, 6 predicted proteins | sample OWC_Aug_M1_C1_D5_FD_207651 | JGI IMG/M metagenome (GOLD analysis project Ga0316620, IMG submission 207651) | Wetland soil microbial communities from Old Woman Creek delta, Ohio, United States - OWC_Aug_M1_C1_D5_B | ecosystem: Environmental > Terrestrial > Soil > Wetlands | place: USA: Ohio... | reverse complement strand
CTCCGCCGTCCCACCGCCCCACTCCGACGTGACGCGCGGCAGGCAGGCGGGCCACGACGTCGTCGGGCCCCACCAGGACGATGTCGGCATCGACGTCCAGGGCCGCCGCGACCACCTCGGGGCCGACGCCCCGGGGGTCGCCGACGGTGACGGCGAGCCTGATCCTAGAACCGGTTGTCGACGTAGGTCTGACGGCGGAGGGAGCGCATCAGGTCGCGGACGGCGCGCTGCTGCTGCAGGTCCGAGCGCAGCCGGTCGCGGACCTCCTGGTCCTCGAAGCGGTACGGCCGCTCGGGCGCGACGTCGTCGAGGACGGCCACCACGAACTTGGTGCGGAGCGAGTCGTCGGCGGCGAGCGCGAAGACCGGCGAGACGTCTCCGGCGGAGAGCCCCTCCATCGCGGCTCCGTACACGGCGTAGGAGCCGGCGAGCTGGGTGCGGGGGAGCGGGCCCACCTGCTTCAGCTCGGCGGTGTCCCCGTACAGGGTGTGCAGGCTGTCGAAGTTCACGCCCGAGTGCAGCCGCGCGGCCACCGTATCGGCGATGCGCTGCGCCGCGTCGAGCTCCACCTGGGTGATCACCGGGGAGATGAGGATGTGGCGCGCCTTCACCTCGCCCGGCTGCACGCGCTCCACCTGGATGATGTGATAGCCGTACGGCGTGGCGACGATCTCGGAGGTCTGGCCCGGGCGCAGGCTGAAGGCGACCCGGTCGAACGCCCGGACCATCGTGCCGCGGCGGAACCAGCCCATGTCGCCCCCCAGCTCGCGGGAGACCCGGTCGTCGCTGAGGCGGCGCGCGACCACTGCGAAGTCGGCCCCGCCGCGCACCTCGGCCAGCGCCGACTCGGCGCGGGCGAAGGCCGCCGCCCGGGCCAGGGGAGTCGGGACCGGAGCCACGACGATCTGGCGGAAGGTGATCATCGCCGGCCGCATCTGCGGCTGCCCCTGCGAGGTCATGTCCGTGAAGGCGCGCCGCATCTCGGTCTCGGAGGGGGCGAGGCCGCGGAGCCTCCCCTCCCCGCGCAGCTTCTCGAGGTAGCGCTGCTGGTAGGCCGTCCGCCGCTGGCGCTCGGCCAGCCAGCGCCGGTACTCCTCCGGCGTGCCGAAGCCCGCGGCGCGGAGCTGGGCGCGGTAGTCGCTCTCGGACTGGAACTGGCCGCGGACCTGGCGCGCCTGCTGCTCCACCGCGTTCTGCACGTCGGCGTCGCTCACGACGATGGTCGTGTCGAGCCGCGCGTGCTGGTAGAGCACTTCCTCGTCGATCATCCGCTCTAGGGCCTGCCGGCGGAGGGCGTTGCGGGCCGCGGAGTCGGTGGGGAGCACCTGCCCCGGGCTCTGCGCCAGGAGCAGCTCCTCATCGACCTCGGAGAGGAGGATGGGGCGGTCGCCCACGATCGCGACGATGCGGTCGATGGGCTCCGCGGGAGGCGGCTGCTGCGCGCGCAGCGGCGCCGGCGCCGCCGCGAGGACGAGCGCCCACGCCGCCGCCACGAGCGCGGCGGCCGGCCGGCTACTGCCGCGGCGGAGTGGCACCCTGCGGCGCGCTCCCCTGCGGTGCGGCGCCGCCCATCGGCGGGCCGCCGGGAGCCGGCGTCATCTGCGGGACGTCGGTCCGCGGCGTCTCCGGGCCGCGGATCTCCCGCGCCCGCTCGAGAGCCCGGTCCACCCCGGCGGGAGAGATGCTCCACGGGTAGCGCTCGCGGAGCACGTCGGCGAGCGCGGCCGGCAGCTCCGCGAACGGACGCTGCGGCGGGTTGGAGGTGATGGCCACGAAGTAGGCGTCAACGCGCTGGGCGGCGGCCTCGGCTCGGCTGTGCCGCCCCACGGTGTCGGCCGCGAGCGACTCCGGCGAGACGCCGACCAGAGCGACCAGCTGGCCGAAGTCCATCCGGAACCGCTCCAGCACCGAGTCCCGCTGCTCGGGCAGCAGCCGGATGTCGTGTTCCCGGACCATCCGGAGCAGCAGCTCGTTGCGCGCGATGCTCCGCACGAAATCCCTGAGCGTCGAGTCGTCGGCCTGCAGCACCATCGCCCGCGTCTGCGGCGGGAACGCCTGGAACCAGCGCGCGAAGTCGGACGCGCGGAGCCGGCCGCCCCGGAAGCTGGCGAGGACGCGGCCGCTCCCCTTGGCCGCCCGGAGGTCGTTGACCGCGTTGCGCACGATGCCGGGCGCGCCGCCCCGGACCGAGATCCCGCTCCGGTTGGCCAGGCTGTCGAGGAAGGCCGAGTCGAGGCGCCCGATCGCCACCTCGCGCAGCCGGATCTCGAACGAGTCGCGGATCTCCGCGAGCGCCGGCCGGCGGATGATGTGGAAGCCGAACGCCGTCTGGACGAGGCCCGAGGTCTGCCCGGGCTGCAGCGTCCACGCCGTGTCCTCGAAGGCGCGCACCAGCACCCCGCGGCCGACCAGCCCGAGCGACCCGCCGTTCACCGCCGTGGCCCGGTCGTCGGACCGCGCCGTGGCGAGCCGCGCGAACGGCGTCCCCGACCTGAGCTGCGCCAGGTAGCCCTCGGCCGTCCGCCGCTTCGCCGCGAGCACATCCGCCGTCGTGTCCTGCCGCACCGACACCAGGATGTGATCGAGCCACCGCTCCTGGCCCGCGCTGTACGCGCTGTCGATCTGCGCGTCGGTGAGGACCGCCTTGGCCACGATCACCGAGTCGTGGAGCTGCGAGGCGAGGAGCTGGGTCACGACCGGCCAGCTGGCCGCGAGCGCGGTGGCCGAGTCGGTGAGGCTGTCGCCCGACGCCACCGCCTGGGCGAGGAGCTGGAAGTCCACCCACAGGTCGGCCACCCGGTCCACCACCTCGCGGCGGAGCGGCACCTGCTTCTGGGGCGCCAGCAGCTCCGCCAGGCGCGAGACCGTCAGCTCCTGGCCCGCCGCCCGCGCCACCACGTCGGCGTGCGCGGTGAAGGCGTCCTTGAAGTTCGAGCACCCTGCGAGAACGACGGCGGTGACTGCGAGGGTCGCCAGGCGGCGCAACATCTTCACTCCTGAGAAGAAGGATCGTGTGCGGCGCGCGAGAGGGCGCGCACCAGCCCGGGGAGCAGCGGGACCCCGCCCAGGCGCTGCAGGCGGAGGACCAGCGGAACCGTGCGCCGGACGTCCGCCGCGAACTGCACGTCGTCCATCGCCAGCGTCAGGTTCGCGAGCCGCGGCGCCGCGCCCTTCCGGAACACCAACCGGGCCTCGTCGCCGCGGACGAGGACCGTCTCGAGCCCGAGCCGCACGCCCAGCACCCTCAGGTGCGCCAGCGCGACCAGCGCCTCGGCCTCCTCGGGAAGCCGGCCGAACCGGTCGGCCATCTCCTCCCGCAGTCCGTCAATCTCACCAGAGGTCTGGCTCCGCGCCAGCCGCCGGTAGAGGTCCAGCTTGGCCGCGTCGTCCTCCACGTACACTTCGGGCAGGTGCGCGGCCCGGTCGAGGAGGATGTCGGGCGGCGGGAACACAGCCGCCGCGCCCTCCCCCCTGAGGCTCCGCACCGTCTCATCGAGCAGCCTCAGGTAGAGGTCCACACCCACCGACAGCGCGAACCCCGACTGCTCGGCGCCCAGGATGTTACCCGCCCCCCGCAACTCGAGGTCCTTCAGCGCGATGCGGTAGCCGGCGCCCAGCTCGGTGTGGTGCTGGAGGGTGAGCAGCCGCGCCTCCGCGGCCGGGTCCACGTCGTCCGGGACGATCAGGTAGCAGTAGGCCCGGCGGTGGCTGCGCCCGACGCGCCCGCGGAGCTGGTAGAGCTGCGCCAGCCCGAACTGCTCGGCGTGGTGGACGATCATCGTATTGGCGTTGGGCACGTCGAGGCCGGACTCGACGATCATCGTGGAGCAGAGGATGTCCACCTCCCCCGCCACGAAGTCGCGCATCACGCGGTCGAGGCGCGCTCCCGGCATCGCGCCGTGCCCCACTGCCACCCGCGCCCGCGGCGCCAGCCGCCGGACGCGCTCAGCCACCGTCTCGACCGTCTCGATGCGGTTGTGCACCACGTACACCTGGCCCCCGCGGTCCAGCTCGCGGGCCAGCGCCTCCTCGAGCAGGCCGTCGTCCCACGGCTCCACGAAGGTGAGCACCGGTGAGCGGTCGCGCGGCGGCGTCTCGATGAGCGTGAGGTCCCGCAGCCCCGCCAGGCTCAGCTGCAGGGTCCGCGGGATCGGCGTCGCCGTGAGGGTCAGCACATCGGCCGCCAGCCGCAGCTTCTTGAGCCGCTCCTTGTGCTCCACCCCGAAGCGGTGCTCCTCGTCCACCACCAGGAGGCCGAGGTCCTTGAAGAGGACGTCCGGGGAAAGCAGCCGGTGCGTGCCGATCACGATGTCGATGGCCCCCGAGGCGATCCCCGCGAGGGCCGCCTTCTGCTCCTTCGCGCTGCGGAACCGGGAGAGCACCACGAGATTGACCGGGTAGTCCGCCAGCCGGTCGCCGAAGGTGCGGCCGTGCTGCTCCGCGAGGATCGTCGTGGGGGCCAGCACCGCCACCTGCCGGCCGGCCTGCACGGCCTTGAAGGCCGAGCGCACCGCGACCTCGGTCTTGCCATAGCCGACGTCGCCGACCACCAGCCGGTCCATCGGCCGTGGCCGCTCCATGTCGCGCTTGACCGCCTCCGCCGCGTCGCGCTGGTCGGGCGTGTCCTCGTACAGGAACGACGACTCGAGCTCCCACTGCCAGCGGGTGTCCGGCGGGAAGGCGAAGCCGGGAACGATCTGCCGCCTGGCGTAGAGGTCGAGCAGCTCCACGGCGAGCCGGTTGATGGCCGCCTGCACCTGGTCCCTCTGCCGGCGCCAGCGCCGACCGCCGATGTGGTGGAGCTTCGGCGGCGGGGCGTCGGGGCCGGCCTCGACGCTGCGGTACCGCTCGATCTGGTCGATCCGGTAGAGGGGGACGTGCAGCAGGTCGCCGCCCTCGTACTCCACCGCCGCCACGTCGAGCGTCCCCTCCTTCACCGCGATGGTCTGGATGCCGCGGTACAGCCCGATGCCGTGCTCGAGGTGCACCACCACGTCGCCAGGCTGAAGCGGCTCCGCGGCCCCGGCGGGCGGCGCCTGGCGGTAGCGCCGCGGGCGGCGGATCCTGCGCGCGCGGCGGAAGATCTCGTGGTCGGTGAGCACCACGAGGGCGGGGATCGCGAAGCCGCCCTCCAGCGCGCCGAGGGCCAGCGTGAGCCCCTCGGGGAAGCCGGCGGGTCCCTCCGCCAGCAGCTCGTCGAGCCGCTCGATCTGCCCCTCGTTGTCGCACAGGACGAGGACGCGCTCTCCGGCTCCGGGCCGCAGCCGGGCCAGGTCCCGCGCGACCGCCGCAGGCGGGACGACGGGAAGCGCGTGCTCCGCGCCGTCCACTCCCAGCGCGAGCCGCGCGAACGGCACCCGCAGCGCCGCCCAGGCTTCCGGGGAGAGCATCAGCTCCCCGCGCTCCGGGACCTCCTCGCCCAGCCGCCGCGCCACGGCGGCGTGGCGCTCGGTCTCCTCCCACGCCCGGACCACCTCCTCCACCAGGCGCGCCGGCCCGTCCTCGACGAGGAGGGTGCCCGCGGGGAGCAGGTCGAGCAGGCTGCGCCTGACCGGCTCGCCGAGGGCCGCGAGCGAGGTCCGCGGGTCCACCGGGAGCACCGTCACCCGCTCCAGCGTGCCGAGTGAGCGCTGCGTGCCGAGGTCGAAGGCGCGCAGCGAGACCAGCTCCTCGCCCCAGAACTCGGCCCGCGCGGGTTCCGCCATCCCGAATCCGTACACGTCCACGATGCCGCCGCGCACCGCGAACTGGGCCACGTCCACCACGTGCGGCACCCGATCGTAGCCGAGGCGCTCCAGGCTCCGCGTCACCGCGCCGAAGCGCGCCCCCGCCGCCAGGTCGACACGGGCCGCCTCCAGCGCCGCGGGCATCAGCGTCCGCTCGGCGGTCGCCCGCGCGGTGGTGACCACGACGCGGGCGGCGCCCCGCGTGAGCCGCTCCAGCGTCTCCACCCTCTCCCCGGCGATCTCGTAGTGCGGCTCGTCCTCGCCCAGCGCCTCGCGCTGCGGGTACAGCGCGACGGCCTCCTCGCCGAGCAGGACGTTGAGGTCCGCCAGCCAGCCCTCCGCGTCCGGAGGCGCAGGCGCGACCACGAGGAGGAGCCGGTGCGGGTGCGCCTCGGCGACGGCCGCCACGAGGGCGGCGCCCGCGGACCCCGGCAGCGGCCGCACGGCGACGCTCCGGCCCGCCTGCGGCAAGGCAGCGAACAGCGCCTGGACGCCGGGCAGGTCGCGGAGAGCCTGGAGCAGCAGGGGGAGCGGCATCCGCTAGCCGACGCTGCGGCGGAGGCCGGCCGCGACCAGGGACTCGGCGACCAGCACCACGAGCGCCGCCGCCAGCAGCCAGGGGGTGAGGTCGCTCCGGCCCGCGCCCGCGAACCACGCCGCGGCATACGCGCGCGGAGAGTCCACCACCCGTACGCGGGCGCCGGGGATGGCGGCGGCCACCTGAGCGTCCGACGCGCGGGCGAGGACCGACTCGCGCGGGTCCGCGGCGACGACGAGCGATCCGACGGTGTCGGTCCCCGCGAGCAGCGGGTAGGCGCCCGGTGCGAGGGGCGCGCGCACCTCGCTCGAGACCGGCACCGTCGGTGGCACGGTGCCCACGGCCCCGACGCCATCGGGCAGGATCACCGGCTCCCCCGGCGCGGCCGCGAGGGCCCCCTCGTCGCCGCGAGCCGCGTGCGCGAGGAGCACCGCCAGCGCGGGGACGAACCCGGCCCGCAGGGGGAGGTCCGTCTCCTCGAGGACGAACCGGCTGCCGGCGACCACCGTGCGGCCGGACCGGACGATCCACGGCTCGCCGCCGACTCGCGCGAGGACCGCGCCGCGCGCAGGGCTGCCTGCGGCCACGAGGCCGAGGCGACGCGCGACGCGCGCGCCACCGATCCCCTCGAGCCCGGTCGCGGCCACCGTGTCCGGCTCGCTCACCACTCGAGCGAACCTCCAACCCACTCCCGCCGACGCCAGCGCCCGGTTCGCGGCGCCGAGCTGGAGGGAGTCGCGGGGCGGGAAGATCACGGTGGCCCCGGCGCGGGCCGTCTCGCCCACCCTCACGCGGGTGGCTGAGCCGGGTCGCACGCGGCCGGCCGCCGAGAGCGCGGCCAGCGCTTCGCCCACGAAGCGCCCCACGTCCGCTCCCGGCTCGACGTCGACCGCGACGGGCTCCGCAACGCGCACCGCGAACGGCCTGGCGTCGTCGGCCCGGAGTTCGTCCGGCTCCAGGGCGACCTCGCCGGCGAGCCAGCCGCGGCCGGGGGCGCTGACGTCCACGGCGACGGCGCCTCCCGCGGTCACCGCGCGCGCCACCTCGCGCCCGCCGAGCCGTACCGTGAGCGACGCGCGCTCGGAGGGCTCGGAGGGAGACCCACCCACGCGGGCGGCCACGCTCCCCGAACCCAGGACCCAGACCGGCGGCTCCGCACGCGCCTCGACCACGCCGCGGTTCCCGGGCGGGTCGGATGCCGGGTGGTAGACCACGACCGGGAGTCCGGCGGCGCCCGAGTCCACCTCCGGCGCCCCGCCCGCATCCACGAACGCGCTGAGCTGCAGGTCGCTCAGCACGTGGATCCCCGCCTCGGCGACGCCCGCGCCCCGCGCCAGGCGCGCGCCCAGCGCGACCGCGGCCACGAGGTCGAGCCGCCGATGGTCCGGCTCCATCCGCCCCGCCGCATCCGCGAGCTCCGCCGGCCCACCACGCCGGCCCACGCCGTCCGAGCCGACCAGCCACAGCACGTCGCCCGAGCGCGCCGCGCGGAACGTCTCCCGCGCCCGTGCCCGGAGATCGTCGAGGACGCGCCGCCCCTCCACCACCGCCCCGGACGACAGGGAGTTGTCCAGCACGATCACCAGAGCGGTCGGCGCGTGGAGCCCGCCGGTCCGCACCGGGACCACCGGGCGGGCCGCCGCGAGCACCAGCAGGACGACGGCCGCCACCCTGAGCAGCAACACGACGACGTGGCGGAGCCGGATCGCGCGCCTCGCCTCCCGCTCCGTCTGGCGCAGGTAGCGCACCGCCGGGAAGGCCACGTCGGGAGGATGCCGGCGCTGGAAGAGGTGCAGCAGCGGCGGCACCAGCGCGAAGGCGAGCGCGAAGAGCGCGAGCGGCTGGAGGAAGATCACCGCGGGACCCCGCGCTCGCGCCGCGCCATCCGTCGCAGCACGTGCCCGAACGGGGTGGTCGTGGTGACGTGATGGTAGTCGAGGCCGCCGGCGCGGCAGGCGCGGCGCCAGGCGCGGACCACGCCGGCCACGGTGTCGCGGTAGTCGCGCCGCAGGTCGCTCGGCGCGGCCACCACGCCGTCGCCCGACTCCGGGTCCACGAAGCGAGCCTCGTGACCCGCCTCGAGGTCCACCTCCCCGGGATCCATCACGTGCAGCACCGTGACCGCGTGGCCGCGATGCCGCAGGTACCTGAGCGCCGTCAGCACCAGCTCGCGCTCCACGAGGAGGTCGGAGAGGAAGACGACCATCCCCCTCCGCGTCAACAGTCCCGTCACCCGCCGCAGCGCGTGCTCCGCCGCGGTGCCGCCGCCGGCCTCGAGCCCCTGGAGCGTCGCGGCGAGAAGGTGCCACTGGCCGGCGCGCGCCTTCGGCGGCACGGCCACGCGCACCTCGTCGTCGAACGCGATCAGCCCCGTCGCGTCGCGCTGGCGCAGCAGGACGTATGCGAGCGCCGCAGCCAGCCGCACCGCGTAGGCGTGCTTGGTGAGGCGCTCGGGCCGGCCGGCCCAGCCCATCGAGCGGGAGACGTCCAGCACCAGCGTGGCGCGGAGGTTGGTCTCCTCCTCGTACTGCTTCACGTACAGCCGGTCGCGCCTCGCCAGGATCTTCCAGTCGAGGTAGCGCGGCTCGTCGCCCGGCTGGTACGGCCGGTGCTCCGCGAACTCGACCGAGAAGCCGCGGTATGGCGAGCGATGCAGGCCCGACAGGAACCCCTCCACCACCCCTCGCGCGACCAGCTCCACGTCGCCGAGCGCCGCCACCTCCGCGGGGCCGAGGAGGTCCAGCCGCTTCACGCTCGTCACCGCGGCCAGGCCCTGTCTTGGAAAAGGGACACGCCGAAAGCTAGACGGCCCCGGCTCCGGAAGCCAACCGCTTGCGGCTTCGGCAGTTGCGATTCCCGCAGAAGGTGGCACATTCCCTGCTCCTCCATCGCAGCGAACAGTCTTGCAGCGAGGGAGCCATGATCCTCCACAGCCTGATCGCCGCTTCGCTTATCGCCGCCGCGCCATTGCCCGCGGTGCACGGCGCCTCGGCCCGAGTGGTGGACGCGTCGCCGCCGGGCATCCGGCTCTGGACCACGCACGGCGAAGTCTACCAGCGCGGGGAGCGGGTCCGCGTCTTCTTCCGCACCGAGCAGGATGCGTACGTGACCGTCCTGCGGGTGGACACCGACGGCCGGCTGCGGGTTCTCTTCCCACGCCAGCCGTGGGAGGACAACGCCGTCCGCGGCGGCTACACGTACGACGTGCCGAACTACGGCCGCCGGGACGCGTTCGTGGTCGACGACGACCCGGGGATCGGGTACGTCTTCGCGGTGGCGTCGTCGCAGCCCTTCACCTACGACCCGTTCGTCAGTGAGGACCACTGGGACCTCCAGCTGGTGGCGGACGGCGGACGGATCCACGGCGACCCGTACCAGACCCTCGAGGAGCTGATCCAGAGCGTCGTGCCGGAGGGGTTCGCCGAGTACGACACGCACCTCCTGCCCTACCACGTCGAGCGGCGCTACGACTACCCGCGGTTCGTCTGCTACGACTGCCACTCCTACGTGGGTTACCACATCTGGAACCCCTACTCGATCTGGTGCCCGCGGTTCACGCTGTGGATCACCAACGACCCGTACTACCACTACCCGAGCTACTGGTACCCGGGGCGGTACTACGGCGGGACCCGCACCGTCTACATCGCGCCCGGCCAGCGCGGGAGCCGCTACGTCTTCAAGGCGCGTGACGACCAGTCGGCGCCGGGCATCGCATACCGGGACCGCTCGCGGGAGAGCGCGGCCGACCGGCGTCCCGCGGACCGCGGCGTGCGCGGCGCGGACATCGGCGGAGTGGGCTCCGTTCCCGCCCCCGGCGGGCGGCGCGCGGTCGGCGACGCCTCGTCCGGGTCGGTCGGCTCGCCGACGCGGCTGACGCCGGACCGGCGCATCCCGCTGGTCCGCGGCAGCGCCCAGACGCCCGGGCGCCGCGAGGCCCAGCCCCCGACCATACGGACCGACGCCTCGCCAAGCTCCAAGCCGTCCGACGACGGCCGCCGGCGGGCCGCGGCCAACCCGGGCGGCAACGCGCCGCAGCCCGTCCAGCCCCCCGCCGACCGGCCGCGCGGGGTGGTGATCGATCCTACCGCCGGCGTAAGGCGGCAGCCATCGGACCGGGCCGACGACGGCAAGTCGCAGGCGGCGCCTGCGGAATCCCAGGGCCGCCGGGCCGAACCGGTGTACATCGGCCGGCAGCCGACGCCGTCGCGGACACAGGACCGTCCCTCGACGAGCGGGACCTCGCGGGCCCCTGAGCGCCGCGCCGAGCCGCGCGCGGCTCCGCAGCCGGAACGGCGCAGCGAGCCCCGCGCGCAGTCCCCGTCGCGGGGGTCCTCGTCCCGGCCGTCGTCCCAGTCTTCCTCCTCCGGCAGGAGGCGGTCCGGCTAGTTCTGCCGACCGGGGAAACACCTCCGCGCGCCCGGACGTATACTCAGACACGCCGGGCGCGCGGTGTTCCCGGCCCCGGACACCCTCACCCAGGACCCGCATGTCGGCTCGCCTTCGCAGCCTGGTCCCCGCAGGCCTCCTCTGCCTCGCGGCCCTGCCTCTCGCCGCGCAGAACACCCCGCGCCCTCCGTCCGCCGCCGCGGTGCAGCGCGCGGTGGAGACGATCACCGAGGCCGACCTGCGCAGCGGCATCGCCGTGATCGCCGACGATTCGATGCTCGGCCGCGACACGCCGAGCCCCGGGCTCGACGCCACCGCCGAGTGGATCGCCTCGCAGTTCCAGCGCCTCGGCCTGCGGCCCGGCGGCGACAGCGGGAGCTTCCTGCAGCGCTACCGCGTCCGCCGCACCCAGCTGGACACGGCCTCGTTCGTGCTGGCGATGGGGCGCGGCGCGACCAGCCGGCTCGGCATCGGACGCGAGTTCGGCTGGCTCGAAGGGGAGCCGCCGGAGAGCGTGGTCACCGCGCCGCTGGTGCTGGTGGCCGGCATCCCGGACTCGGCGCCTCCGTTCGCCGGCGTGCCGGTGCGCGGCGCCGTCGTGGTGCTCGCGGTGGCCGGGCCGCAAGTCCTGGCGCAGCAGCGCGCGCTGCAGAGCGTCGTCTCGCACGGGATTCAGGAGGGCGCGCGCGGCGTGCTGCTCCTGGTCGGCTCGCCGGTGCCGCCGGTGCTCGCGCAGATGGTGCGCGCGACGGCCCGAGTGCAATCGCAGGTGGTGGGAGCCGGAGCGGCCCGGACCGCACCCGCCGCCCCGCCGATCCTCCTGGCCCC